>ENA-OQIR01000729-OQIR01000729.1-human-gut-metagenome-genome-assembly--contig:-NODE-729-length-13188-cov-3.945716_pt1 | contig 13188 bp, 14 predicted proteins | sample MGYA00242580_ERZ504745 | MGnify/ENA primary metagenome ERZ504745 (study PRJEB26092, sample SAMD00036214) | human gut metagenome | host: Homo sapiens | study: EMG produced TPA metagenomics assembly of... | reverse complement strand
CGAGCTTGATGACGGCGATACGATCACCCATGGTCAGAGCTTCGGTCTGATCGTGGGTCACGTACAGGGTGGTGACACCCAGCTGACGCTGCAGAGCGGCGATCTGGGTACGGGTCTGCACACGGAGCTTGGCGTCGAGGTTGGACAGCGGCTCATCCATGAGGAAGACCTTCGGCTCACGGACGATTGCACGGCCCATAGCCACGCGCTGACGCTGACCGCCAGACAGAGCCTTCGGCTTACGATCGAGGTACTCGGTCAGGTCGAGGATCTCAGCGGCCTTCTCGACGCGCTTGCGGATCTCTTCCTTCGGGGTGCCGGCGATCTTCAGGCGAAGCCCATGTTGTCGGCGACGGTCATGTGCGGGTACAGAGCGTAGTTCTGGAACACCATTGCGATGTCGCGGTCCTTCGGCTGCATCGTGGTGACGTCCTTGCCACCGATGAGGATGCGGCCCTTGTTGACCTCTTCGAGGCCTGCGAGCATACGCAGGGTCGTAGACTTACCGCAACCAGACGGGCCGACCAGCACCAGGAATTCGCCATCCTTGATGTCGAGGTTCAGATCATCCACAGACGGCTTGTCATTGCCGGTAGATACGAGTAACATGGTCGAATACGACTTCTGCCATGATTTGTCATCCTTTCAGAGGCAGGTACGTGCCTCACGATCCGTTGTAAAGGGATTTTTGTTCGGTGCCCATCCTCGCGGCTTACTACTTTGACAAAGCCACAATTCAAAGCGTTAATTTATTTCTTTGGTTTAGCGAAGGTTCTCTTCGTTGAGCCACGTTCCATGATACATACAACGCTAAAACTGTCAATGCGTGTCGCGAGTCGCGCTGTTTGCCTCCGCTGGCAAAAGGGGATTAACAGCGTAGTAAATACACGCATTTATCGCCATCATGCAAGACAATGGTACGGAGCGAAAGACAGAACAGGGAGGTTGCAATGCGCAATATTCGAATCGGCGTGGTCGAGGACGATCCCGCAAGCTGCCAACTGGTACTTGACTATCTCAACCGATATCAACAGGAAAATGGCGAGCAATTTACCGTTCCGTATTCGACGACGGCGCACGAATCGTAGAAAATATACCCCCGTTTACGATATCTTACTGCTCGACATCGAGATGAGCGAAATGGACGGCATGGCCGCCGCGAGACGCATCCGCGAGCGCGACGACAAAGTCGTGATCGTGTTCATCACCGCTGCCCCGCAATATGCAATCAGCGGGTATGAGGTGCGTGCGTTGTCGTACTTGCTTAAACCTCTACCGTGGTTCGCGTTTTCGCAGGAGCTCAAGAAATCGATCGACATGGTGCGACGCAATGGCGACGATTCCATGCTCATCGAAACCGGCAACGGACAGATGCGCCTGAATCTTGCCGACATTCTGTATCTTGAGTCGATCCGGCACACCATCGTCATCCACACGCTTGACGACAAATACTCTATCAACGGCACACTCAAAGACATGGAAGCCAAGCTCGCCGACCGGCACTTCTTCCGCTCGAACTCCTGCTATCTGTCAATCTCAAGCATGTGACGGGCGTTGCCGACCAGGATTGCATAATGTCGAACGGTGAACAGCTGCGCGTGAGCAGACCACGCAAGAAGGCGTTCATGGCCGCACTTACCGATTATATGGGAGGTGGCAGGTGATCGACGCAGCATTGCCGAATATGCTGGCCGGATTGACTGCAGGATTGGCGAGCATACTCCCTACAACACCTTCGACCACGATAACCGTGCTTTCGGTGCCGTCGATGACGCCGATCACCAACGCCCTGCCCGACATTCCTCGTTCATATACAGCGATCTGCGAATGGGCTGCCTGCATGGTGTATATCGCAGTGCTGTATCGGCGCGTTCCACTCCAGCGGTCGATCATCGTCAGCGCGGCCGGACTGCTGCTGCTAACTGCAGTGCAGTATTTTGACGGCAGTATGCCGATCTGGTTCTGGATTATCGGCATGCTGCTCGCATTCGCCTGCATGTATGCAACGATTCTGCTTGGCGCGGGCACCGGCAAACGCGAAGGCCTGTATATTACGGCACGCGCGTTCGTGCTGGCCGAATTGGTGGCGTCGCTGCATTGGCAGATCGTTACGTTCATTGGCATGCGCGATGGTTTCGCCGATTACGATTGGCCTGCAATCGTGCTGCTGGTCGTTACGTATGCATTGTGCTTCAGTTTGGCTTGGCTGGTTGAACGCGGCAATTTCAGCCAGACCGCGCCGACTTTGCCGACCGCTTCTGCCGCGATTGCGACGATGGCCATCATGATCGTCACATTCGCCATGAGCAATTTGAGTTTCGTATCGACGAACACGCCGTTTTCCGGTTCGGTCGGCCAGGAGATCTTCTACATTCGCACGCTGGTTGATTTCTGCGGTTTCGCGATTCTGTACGCGCAACAGGAGCAGGCGCGTCGCATCGAAGCGAACACGGAACTCGCGTCGATCAACGCGCAACTGGAAAGCCAGCATCAGGAATATCTTCAATCGAAGGAAAACATCGAATCGTTGGGCCGCCTTGCGCACGATCTGAAGCATCAGATCACCGCATTGCGTGCCGAAGTCGATCCAAAGCATGCCGCAGCCGGCTTCGAACAATTGGAACAATCCGTGCAGCGCTACAGCGCGCAGCAACATACGGGAAATCCCGTGCTTGACGTTATTCTGACCACGAAAGAGCGCGCCTGCGCTGATCGCGGAATCACGTTCACCGCGGTCGCGGACGGATCGCTGTTAAGCGGCATGTCGTCGATGGATATCGCATCGTTGTTCGGCAACGCGCTCGACAATGCGATCGAAGCGACGTCAAAACTGCCGAAATGCGAACAGCGACTAATCAAACTTGCGTTATACGAGCAAAATCACTTTATTGTCATCCGTGTGGAAAATTATTACGATTCCCGGCTGAAGAAAGATGCGGAAGGCAATTTGCGCACCACCAAGCGCGACGACCAGCACCGGCACGGTTTCGGCGTGAAGTCAATTCGTCATATCGCGCAACAGTATGGCGGCGAAGTGACGATTCGCACCGAAGACCACTGGTTCGTGCTGACCGCGCTCATTCCGAAGAAAACCGGTCTTATGGCCATATGAAAAACAGCGCCTGAGTCACCTTCATTATCGGGCGCTCAACACCGGCCACCCGTACACCAACCCCCTAGTCTACCGCCTAATGCACCCTTACATGCGCATTCTTCTCAATTAGCCTCTTTTTTCACACTTTTCGATAGATGAATAGCAGCAAGCGGTCCGCCCAAACGGCTTGCGACGAACGCACTGACCGCAACCGCGAAGCCAATGGGCACAAACAGATTAATCGGAGCATCCGCAAGTTCCATCACCAAACAAATCGCCATAAGCGGAGCCTGCTGCGAGGCCGCCAGCAATGCGCACGCGCCCAGCAGCGCATACATGCCGATTGAGTTCGTGTGGAATATCTGCATCCATAGAATGCCAAGCATCGCACCGCCGGAAGCACCCAATGCGATACCCGGTTGCAGTACGCCGCCAGAGGCGCCGGAACGAATCGTCAGCAATGTGACAATCGCTTTGGCACCAAAAGACAGCAGCAGAATCGGAATGACGGCCAAATCGGCATTACTGGAGAAGCTCAACTGTGCCGTGGCACGACCATTACCCATGACCTGCGGCGCCCAAATCGCCACCACACCGGTCAGCAAGCCAGCGAGCGGCAGCATCCACAGAATGCCAACGCCCGACGGCTTGGATTTCTCAGCCACTGCGAGCCACGACGGAACAGCGCGCCGGCAGCGCCAAAAATCATGCCGGCAACCAGTGCGAACGCCATGTAATCGGGAGTAAACAAACCGTCGGTTTCACCGATCAAATAGAACGTATGCGTGCCCTTGACCAGCGACGCCACCCACGAAGCCAGCGCGGAACAGGCGAATGCGAATGTCACCGTTTCGAGAGTTATATCGGCGAGCAGAATCTCGACCGCGAAAAACGTGCCCGCAAGCGGCGCGTTATACACGCCCGCAAGGCCAGCCGCAGCCGTGATTGCCACCAGCATACGGGTGTCTTTCGCATCAAGATGCGCCCAACGCGCGAACCGTTGGCCGAACATCGCACCCAACTCGCGCGGCGCCACTTCTCGACCGATCGACATGCCCGTACCGACAATGAAAATCTGCAGCAGCACATGCACGACGGTCTGCCAAATCGGCATAATATCGCCATTTACCGCCTTTTTAACGGACGGTACTTTCGTACTGCGCGTACGCAACAGCCACCAAATCACGGCCGCGATGGCCGCACCCGCGGTCACGGAAATCAGTCGACGAATCACAGGAACGTTGAACGGGCCGGATTCCTGCGAATTCTCAACATAGCCAAGCGCAAGATGCTCGACGCCGTACAGCATCAACGTCAGCAGACCGGCGGCCGCACCAATGGCCACTCCCACAATTACCACCGCCGCAATCAGCGCCGGAATTCTGCCGATCTTTGGCTGCGTTCCTTGAGAATTCTGCGACTCCTGCGATTCCCGTGTTTTTTGCGATTCCCGCGATTCCCGCACCTGCCGCACTCCTTGCACACCGTCTCCTTCGTTCAATCCACCCCCAATTGTCCCACCTGCCGCAACGTTCGTTTGTTACGCCCCGAGCGTGGCGATCGGCAGTGAAGTATCCACGAAATAGCGTTTCGGCTTCGTGCAAACTCGAGATTTTGCATGAAGAGAAGGTTCTCATCCTTTTAAATCGTCAATCAGGTGGAGACCTACAATCTCAACGACACCAAAAGCGCGCAACAGTTTTTCCAGTCACCGGTCTGCAATGCGAGGACGATATTCCGCCATCTTCGATTTTACGCTGTTTTGACTTTCGATTTTATGCCAATCTCGTTTTCGATTTTACGCCGGCAACACTGCTGACGATTGCATTTCGATATTCAGAAATCATAAGAAACTACAGGAAAGCAGCAAAAGGGCATAAGAAAGCCCGCCCGAAAAAAGGGGGAAGACCGGGCGGGTTGAGGAAGGGAAGAAGGTTAAGGAAGGAAAGAAAAGGAAGTCAGCTATGAAGGGTTACTTGGTAGCCTCCTTGGAGTCCTTGCTCTTCGGCATAACCCAGAACTTGAGCAGCGGGTAGCTCACGATCACGGCGAGCAGGGTGTTGACCACTTGTATAATCGTAAACATACACAACAAAGTCATACGATGAAACGGCAGCACGTTGGACGGGGATGAACTCCTAGCTATTCGAATGACCAGCCGTGCACAATGGCGCGTGAAATCGGAGCCCATGGCAACGCCTACACTGTCATGGGCGCATAGGCAATCCGCCGTTCGACGTACTGACGAAATAGTTGGGATACTTGTCTGAACTGTAGGTTGCACATATGTGCAACCCCTAGACTGTTCACGCTAGATACAGGCATACAGTATTCGTATCATGCGCAACCAAGGTGGTGACATATGCTCAGCGAACCAGTGAAAGCATTATTTGAGTCCAATACCAACGCCCGTCATGCCGGCGACGCAGACAGACTCGCCAAGGAGCATAAGCCGAACGGAGTGCATGTACTGACGGATCTCCCATATGGCATTCCGGACCAACTGCGCAAATTGGACCTGTACCGTCCGGAAACGCAACATGAACCTCTTCCGGTCATCATCGACTTCCATGGCGGGGGCCTCTACCATGGCGACAAACAAAATACCATGTGTCGCGATATGTATTTAGCGAAGTATGGGTTCGCCGTGGTCAATGCCAACTATCGGCTGGTCCCGCAAATTGGATTCCAAGGCCAACTACACGATGCGCTTGACGCAATTATCTGGACGAATGAGCACGCGCATGACTATGGCATGGATACGAATGCTCTGTTTCTGATTGGAGATTCCGCGGCCACCCTGCTTATCTTGTACCTCACCGCCGTACTCCATTCACCGGTCGTCGCGTCACAGCTTGGCATGAGGGAAGCCTACGGAACCGCCCACATCCTTGCCATTGCAGGATGCAGCGGCATGTATCGCTTCGAAGGCGGCGTGCATGGAACTGCGATGGGATACTATGCGGAAGGCTACTTTCCAACGATGAAGGAACGAATTCGCATCTCCCCTATCTTGATGTCGATCGCCTTGTAGTTGACGGCAATCTTCCGCCCTTCTATCTGCAGACCAGCACCGAGGATTACCTCGCGGACAACACTCTGGAATTCGCAAGAATCCTGCAATACCGCCATCATGATTATGAACTGCGATTACTCCCAAAAGGTCTTGACCACGCTCTCGTACACGACTTCGCGGTCAAGGAGGTCGGCCTGGAGCATAATGAGGAATCACAGCAAATCGTAAAAGAGGCGGCGACGTTCTTCAAACGGTACCGCCCAACGACCAGCTAGGAAAGGACGCAAAGGACGCCATGGAAGAACGGATTCGCTCCACCCACTCCTCACTGGCAGTATTCGTAGGCTGTTGCGCCATGTCCTTCATCGGCTTCGCTCTCATCACCAACACTTCAGGGCTGTATTTCGACGCCATCAGCCGTGATTTACATGTGGGTCGAGTCAAGGTCAGCCTAACCGTATCGATTCGATTGATTTGCAGTGCCATCTCCATGGCCGTGTTCAGTCGCTTTTCACATCGCATTCGCTTGCGCCCCACACTTATCGGCTGCATTGGTATCTGCGCCGTGGGATTCCTGCTTTGCAGTCGGGCGTATGCCCTCTGGCAGTTCTATCTCGCATTCGCTGTGATGGGACTCGCCTATGTTATTCCGATAACGCTGATGCCACCCATTCTGCTTGCGGCATGGTTTCCCACTCATTTCGGCACGGTCCTTGGCATAACCGGCTGTTTGTCAGGATTGGGAGGAGCTATATTCAATCCTCTGATTTCGCACGTCATCGCGTCATATGGATGGCGATCGGCATATCTACTGACCGGTGTGATGCTGATGGTGCTGCTACTCCCCTGCTCCTACCTGCTTAAACCATATCCACATGGCAAGCTCGACACTGCGTCTGCCCCAAACGCCAAACCTGCGCATAATACACGGACGAAAAGCGGGCATCTCATCGGTATGCTTCGTTCACCGGCGTTTCTGCTGCTGTCAGCCGCCATGATTTTGCTGCAAATCGTATCCGGCATCAATCAGCATATTCCCGCGTACGGGATTTCCATCGGACTCACGCTTACACAGGCCGCTTGGGTGGTCACGGCCCGCATGATTGGAGCCAGCGTCGGCAAACTTGCCATAGGTTCGACGCTGGACCGTGTCAGACCGCAATTCGCAATCACGCTGTTTGCCGCCATCGGAACCACAGGATGGTTCAGTCTGCTTTTCGGAGCCAATCTGGAAGTTGCGATCACTGCAAGTTTTCTGGCGGGAATCGGCCAATGCCTGCTCATGATTGCACTTCCCTGGAGCATACGCCGCGTATTCCCGGGAGATGATTATGCCCGCGCGCTGTCCGTCATCAACGCCACCGGCCAGCTGACCGTAGCCATCGCTACCACAGTTCATGGATTGATTTTCGACATGACCGGCGGATATGGAGCGTCATTGACGCTCAACGTGCTGTTGTACGTGCTGGCAGCAATTGCAATCATCACGGTGGCGCACGGGCATACCCAATCTTTCCGGCACCCTAACGGTGATTAGTCCATATCCAATAACAACTCAGCCATTCCCTGATTGGTAGCGAGTGCCGACATCAGTCCACCGACCAGGCATGCGTGCAGTGCCCGCGCACGCCACGTCTCCCAAGCGACTCCAATGACCAATGGAATGTCACGAAACCGTTCGAAATCGATGCTGATGGTGCGCTCACACAGACTGGTTCGCACATGATTGCCATCCATATCGATATGATGTCCGCAAATATGCCCGACCACTCCCTTTTCCTGCAACTCCCGTGCTACTGCAGCGTCTTCGAACGAATGGAAGATTTTTCCGGAATGCCCCTGCCGAATCGCTCCCACACCGACAATGGCGATATCGGCTCGGTTACCCAAAGCCAAAGTCATGGCGATCAGTTTCTCCGAACGCACAGCCTGAGCAACTTCCGCGGATCCCATGATCAGTGGCGCAGGAAGCAACGAGTAGGCGCATCCCAGACGTTCTGCCATCATTCGGCAGATTTCCGGAGAATCAGTCAACGAGTTGGCGGAAGACAACGAACCCAGCATCTGAGTCACATGCGCACGAGGGTAGTCAAGGGGAGGCAAGGCTCTGATTGTCGCCGCCATCGGCGTCCCGGTCGATGTAACGATCAACGAATCCGGTTTGAGGTTTTCCATCAGCAGCTGCGCCGCACATTGAGGCACTAGCATCGATGCGATGTTGTCATCGTATGAATATGCGACGCGTACCGTTTTCAATCCGTATTTGTCCCGAAGATTCTCCTCAAGGGATTGCAATCGTTGCAATGGGTGCCCGATGGTAATCTGTACGATTCCGGTTTCCCGTGCTTCAGTGAGCATGCGTGACACCGATGAGCGCGAATAGCCGACCTCTCCGGCAATCTGTGATTGATTGAGTCCCTCGTCATAATACATCTGCGATACACGAATCAGCTCTTCGATATGCTGTCTGGTTTGCATCGAGCAAGCGCGGAATCTTTGAACATATGTGCATATTATCTCCAACACCCATACGAACATGCGCGATAAGCATACGTTTTGAGCCCATCATCAGCCGATACTCCGGTAAACCAGCAGTGTGACGTGCACATATTCTCATTCATATCCCAATGCCATTTCACCCTCAAATTAGTCTATAACCGGCTCAAGGAAGAACCGGGCCCCGCGTTACCGAAGGGCGATCTTCGGGTGATGCGGAAGGAACAGAGGGAGAAAAAATACCATGTCGAAAGTATGGCAATACTTGAAGCAGCATGCGTATGGCGCACTCACCATAGTTACGGTGTTGTTGTGCATTCTGGGCAGCTGCATCGCGAATCTGGCACAGACGGATTTCGGCAACGTCACCAAAGAGAATCTGACCATCGAAACATCATCCGGCCATAGGCTCGGCGTCAACATGCTCAAGCCCAAGACCGCCACCAACGACAAGCCGGCACCCACCATCGTGTTCGCGCATGGCGGCAACGGTCTCAAGGAAAAGTGGGATCTATACCAGATCGAATGGGCACGTCGAGGCTTCGTCGTGTTCTCCTTCGATCTTTACGGACACGGCGACTCCGAGATTCTGAACAACACCGAATGGCTGGTCAACGGCCGTGGCCTGTATGACACGGTAAAGTACGCGACCACACTTCCATTCGTGGACAAGGACCAGATCGCCGTATCCGGCCAGTCCCGCGGAGGCAACACCATTCACGAGACGATCCTTCTTGACAACAAGGCCAAGAAGCAGCTGATCAAGGCCGTGCTGTACGTCAGCCGCGACGCCGTCTACAAAGACAACGAAACTCAATCGTTCGGCTATGTGCCAGGCAAGACCACTTCAGCCCAGGCCGCCTCCAAGAATAACGGCGAGTACTTTAATTATTACGGCAATCGCAATGTAGGCATCATCGCCGGTAAATTCGACCAGTACTCCTTCAAGGAGACCGACAAGACGACCGGCAAGATGCTGCCGAATCCGGATTATCTCAAGCACAATAACGCCAAATCGTTCCTGAACTTCGGTATCACGCCTGACTCTTCGACTGCCGACGGCGTCAGCGGCAAGTATTATACGAAGAAGGTCGATGGCAAGGAAGCATTCCGTGTCATCTATCTGGAAAACGGCTTCCACACTTCGCAGCTCTTCCAGTCGTCTTCTACGCAGCTGCCATGGAGTTCATGGTCAAAGCCTTCAATATGAACACCTCGTTGCAGTCGGGCGACCAGATCTACCAGTGGCGTATGATCGGCAGCACCATCGGTTTCATCGGCATGTTCATGTTCGCCGTGTTCTTCGCTCTGTGGCTCTCCCAGATGCCGCTCTTCAGGGGAACTTCTCGTGGCAATGCCGTCATGCGTATCGCGGAATCGCATCCGGGAACCAAGGCTTGGGCATGGGGCTGCCTTATCGTCAACACCCTGTTCGCCACCGTCAGCACGTTGTTCCTGTACTACAACGGCGTCGACACCCATATCGGCACGTTCTTCAGGCAGGGGCAGGCACTATTTGCAGGCTCCATGCTGGCGATTTCCTCCGTGTTCACCGCCATTGTCACCTACATCTGGTACCGCTGCTTCGCTAAGAAGAATGGTATGAACATCGATGAAATCGATTTGAAGACATCTGCTTTCAGCGTGTTCAAGACCATCATGCTGGCTCTCACCGTCACCGGCGGCACTCTGCTGTTGGTCTGGGGAGCGCAGTACTTCTTCAAGACGAACTTCTCGTTCCTGTACTGGGGCATCATGCCATTCGGCTCCTTCAAGATCGTGGACATGCTTAAGGTACTCCCGATCTTCCTGATTGGCTACGTGATTTCCTCCATCTTCATCAACTGCATGAACTACAACACTTCCTATGGCAAGAACAAGATCGTGAACATCCTGGTACTCGCTCTCGTCACCGCCGCCGTGCCGGCACTGGTGTCCGGCGCAGGCTGGGCCAAGTTCATGCTCACCGGTGTCAATGACCTGTTCGGTGCGGCCTACACCCGCATTCCGGACAGCATGTTCCTCACCGTATTCCTGCTGTTTATCACTCCGCTGACGGCTCGCGGCATCTATTCCAAGACCCGCAATCCGTACCTCGGTGGCATCATCAACGCGATTTTGGCCATGGTAATCACCTGCGTGAATTGCCAGGTCGTTTTCCCGGCCTGATCGCGATAGCACAGCATGACAAAGGGTGGTGGCTCATCGACTGAGTCACCACCCTTCTTATTTGCAAGGTACGCTACGCCTTCCAACGACATCAGGCGCGAAGCAGGCATGGAAAACCCGCCCGGAAAATCCGGGCGGGCAGGAAGAAAGGAATTCAGAATAGGGCTACTTGGCGGCCTCCTCGCTCTTGGCCGTCTCCTTGGACCCGCTCTTCGGCATGACCCAGAACTTGAGCAGCGGATAGCTGACGATCACGGCAAGCAAGGTGTTGACCACGGATGCGATCGTGCCTGCGATGCCGGCGTTCATGCCCCATCCCTGGCACAGACCGGTCACGTAGCCCGGCAGCACAAGGTTCACTACCACGATGATCACGGCGAGGATCACATACTTCCAAGCGGCGTCCTTGAAGCTGGAGTCGGACTTGAAGACCCACTTCATCTGCACGAAGAAGTTCACCACCTGCGCAAGCACCTCGGCAAGCAGGAAGGTGAGGAATCCGCCCAGGCCGTTGCCCTTGGTGTCATAGTTGAAGATCAGGAAGTGGAACGGCTGCGTGAGCCCCAGGCCGGAGATGAAGATGGCGGTGCCGATCCACGTCACCACGAAACGGGTGATGGTGGAGATGTTCGACAGCACATTGAACAGGATGAACTCCCAGATATTCGGATGATCCTTGATCCACTGGCGAATCGGTCCGGCCTTCTTCTCGCCGGCAGCGGTTTCGGCCGGCTTCGCAGCATTGTTGTCAGTCATGGTTCAGCTCCTTTGCAGTGCGCTTGTTGGCGGATTGGTTGCGGAAGAAGCCGGCGATCACGCCGCCCAATCCGCGGAAGGTATGCCCGTTGGCGATGTTCACGATGGCGTCGACCATCGCCGAGTCGACCATGCCTTGGGTCATCTTGCTCATGGCGCGAGGCGGCATGTTCAGGATGAACAGGGTGTTCAGATCCGGCGAGCCGGTCTTCTGGCGGATCTTCGCTTCGCGCTTGGTCAGTGTCTTGGCGACGGTACGCGCCACGAAGCCCTTGGAATCCACCCACGACATGATCGGATCGTTGACGCCGAACATCGTCGGCTTGCCGGGGGCAAGCACCTCATGGCCGAACAGCACGGCCATTTCGGCGTCGGTCACGTCCTTGACCTGTCCGGTCAGATAGTGGCCAAGCGCAGGATCGGCGGCGCAATCGGCGGTCGTGCAATCGCCGGCCACGGTGTGAGGAATCGCAAGCGGCAAATGCTCCGCATTGTCGCCGACCAGCAGCGTCCATTCGCCGCTTTCCGTCTTCCATGCATTGGCGGCAACATCGAAATGACGGAACGTGTAGCGGTCGAAATCGATATGCACACTCTTGCTTTCATGCGCGGCCAACTCTACCTTGACGAAGCCCTTCAGCTCACGGTCGGGATGGAGCACGCCACCCTGCGGCGCGCGCACATACAACTGGGCCACGGTGGAGCCGGCGACATCGGAATCATTGGTGACGACGAAATCCACACCGGTCGCGGTGGCGGTGATCGCGCTGTACGTGAACGTGGAGTAGCTCAGACCGTAGCCGAACGGGAAGCGTACGGGCACGCCCACGGTCTCGTAATAGCGGTAGCCGACGAACGGGCCCTCGCGGTAGATCGCGTCACGCCCGATGGCCGGATACCAGCCGGAGCTTGGGCAATCCTCGTATTGCATCGGCCAGGTTTCGGCCAAATGTCCGGATGGGTTGACTTCGCCGGTCAGCGCGCGCACGGTGGCGGAGGCGCGGCCTGGCCGGACAATCCTACGTACAGCATGGCGGCAACATCGTTGAACCACGGCAATTCCACCGGGGAACCGGCGACGAGCACGATCACCACCGGTTTGCCGGTCTTCGCCAACGCCGTTACGAGATCGTTCTGCGCCTGCGGAATCGCCATGGTGGAGCGGTCGAGGCCTTCGGATTCGCTGCGTTCGTCGAGGCCAACGACGGCCAACACCACATCCACGGCGTCCTTCTTGGCGAGCGCGACGGCGTCGTTCAGCAGCACCTCATCCGGCTTGCCTTGGCGGTCGTAACCCTGCTCGTAGCCGGCCAATACCAATCCTTCGGTGTGCTTGACCTCGTCGAGGATGTTTTCCTCCTTGGTGGCGCTCACCTTGGACGAGCCGGAACCCTGATAGCGCGCGGTCGCGGCCATATCTCCGATGACGGCCACGCGAGTGCCCGGCTTGAGCGGCAGCGTGGCGGCGTCGTTCTTCAGCAGCACGCTGGAATGTTCCGCGACCGTTCTGGCGATATCGTGGTGCGCCTTCGCAATATCGTCCGACAACAAATCGTCGCGGCCGACGCCGACGAGCTTGGTCGCCGCCGCGATTTTGGCGACTTCCGCGGCACGCTTGTTGATGTCCGCTTCGGCGAGCGTGCCCGCTTTGACCGCG
>ENA-OQIR01000728-OQIR01000728.1-human-gut-metagenome-genome-assembly--contig:-NODE-728-length-13219-cov-1.712802_pt1 | contig 13219 bp, 22 predicted proteins | sample MGYA00242580_ERZ504745 | MGnify/ENA primary metagenome ERZ504745 (study PRJEB26092, sample SAMD00036214) | human gut metagenome | host: Homo sapiens | study: EMG produced TPA metagenomics assembly of... | reverse complement strand
TCCGGATTATCATAGAAAGAGGTGCTTGGTATGGGAGTTACTATAAGGCAGATTGCGGAAGCTGCCGGTGTTTCCAGAGGTACTGTTGACAGAGCGTTAAATAACAGGGGCAGGATCCGGCCGGAGGTTGCTGAGAGGATCCGTGCCATCGCTGATGAGATGGGGTATAAGCCGAATCAACTGGGCCGTGCTCTATCCATGAGCAGAAATAATATTAAGATCGGCGTGATCCTGCAGGGTGCGGAAACCCCTTTTATGAAGGAGGTTCTGAAGGGAATCCAAGAGGCGTGCGCTGAGGTGGATAATCTTGGTGGTACGGTCCTGGTCCATAAGATCGAGCATCAGAATGCTGAGGATGTTATTCGTGCCATGGAGAAGATGCGGATGGAAGAGGTTAGTGGTATTGCAATGGTTCCTTTGGATGAGGAAAGTGTGAAAAGGGAAATTGACCGGTTTGTGGAGGAATTTCGGATCCCGGTGGTGACGTTTACTTCAGATGTGGAGGATACGAAAAGGCTTTGCTTTGTAGGGCAGAACGGTGTGCAGTGTGGCCGTGCAGCTGCGGGGCTTATGGGGGAACTGACCGGTGGAAAAGGAAAGGTTGCTGTGATTTCCGGCTATAGTACCAATACTTCTCTGAGCAGCAGAGTGACTGGATTCCGTGAGGAATGGTGCGTAAGTATCCAGGGATTGAGATCATTGGGCCGGAGTATTGCTTTGAGGAGAATGCCGGGCCAGGGAGATTACGGAAGGGATATTTAAGGAGGTTCCGGATCTTGACGGGATATATCTTACTTCTCATGGTGAGGAGGGGTGTGTGAGGCGATTGCCGGAGAGGGAAAGCTGGTCAGGTGAAGATGGTTGCCAATGATTTTATGGGGCGGAATTACGAGCTGATGAGAGAAGGATTTATTCATTTTCTGATCGGGCAGGATGCCAGGATACAAGGGTATGAGCCGGTGATGATTTGTTCCGGCTGCTGTTTAACGGGGAAAGCCGGAGAGGAGAAGATTTTACGGAATATATATAAGGAATGAGTATACGATTCCGGAGGGGAGACACTGAAGTGGGGTGTCTCCTTTTTTTGTGCGGAGGGACGCCGCGGAAGGGGATGCTGTCTGGTCTGCGGCTTCGTCGGGGGCTGACTTCTAGGACGCCGGAAATCTGCTAAAAGCGTTTTTCAAAAGTCCGAACTCGCGGCCTGCTGCCGCTCAGACAGCGGACTTTTGAAAAACAACGCAGATTCCCGCCGTCCAAGAATCAGCTCCCCTCCTGCAGAAGCAGAGCCAGACAGCATCCCCTTCCGCGGCTGGTGCTTCCAGCGAGAAAAAATGTCGTTTGACGATAGGTTGTGGGTCTCAGCGCTGCGCTGGACGACTGCAAGGCTGAGTTTGCGCCTGTTTGCCGGGAGAGTTGTGGGCATCGGCGCTGCGCTGGATGCTTGGAGATGGTGGGGTGTGATGCTGCACTGGATGCTTGGAGAAATGTGAGCTGTGATGCTGCGCTGGATGCTTGGTGGTGGGGTGTGAGATGATTTGTGTGATTGTATGGGAATGTGTTGGAGATATTTTCGGTGAAGTTGACCTAAAAATATTACATATTGTGGCTAAAAATAGTTCTCGTCATTTTTAATAGAAAAAAGATGGTAATATTGTACAATATTAGGGGTTGCGATTTGTGTGTTGCGATGATATTATATTAAGCATAAAGAGCGTGTTCGGACACGCAAAGAGATTACATTGGGAAAATAAATCAAAAGGAGATCAAAACTATGATTAAAGTTGGTATTATCGGAGCAGGTAGAATTGGTAGAGTTCATATCACCAGTATCACAACAAGGGTGCCGGATGCGATGATCAAGACGGTTGCAGATCCTTTCTTAAATGATGAGACTGCTGCATGGGCTAAGAGCATGGGTGTTGAGCACACGACTAAGGATTATAAGGAGATCATCAATGATCCTGAGATTTCTGCAGTTCTGATCTGTTCTTCTACAGATACTCATTCTCCGATTTCTGTAGAGGCTATCAAGGCTGGCAAGCATGTTTTCTGTGAGAAACCGATCGATCATGACATCGCCAAGATCAAAGAGGTTATCGATGCTCTTGAGGGCACAAATCTGAAATATCAGGTTGGTTTTAACAGAAGATTCGACCATAACTTTGAGTCTCTTCAGCAGGCTGTTGCAGCTGGTAAGGTTGGTAAACCTGAGATCATCAAGATCACTTCCCGCGATCCTGAGCCGCCTAGCATTGATTATGTTAAGGTTTCCGGTGGCATGTTCCTGGATATGACAATTCATGATTTTGATATGGTTCGTTATCTTGCAGGCTGTGATGCTACAGAGGTTTATGTTCAGAGTGCAAATCTGGTTGATCCGGCTATTGGTGAGGCCGGGGATGTTGATACAGCTGTTATCACTCTTCAGATGGAGAATGGCGCTATTGCTGTTATCGATAACTGCAGAAGAGCTTCTTATGGCTATGATCAGAGAGCCGAGGTTTTCGGTTCTGATGGTATGGCTGCTATTTCCAATGACAGCCAGTCTTCCACAGTGATCAGCAATGCTGAGGGTGTTACAGGTGAGAAGCCGATGTTCTTCTTCCTTGAGAGATACATGGATGCTTATGGTAAAGAGGTTGCAGCATTTATTGATGCGATCGTTAATGACAAAGAGACACCTCTTAATGTTTATGATGGTCTGAAACCGGTATTAATGGGTCTTGCAGCTAAGAAATCCAGCGAGGAGCACAGACCGGTTAAGATTTCTGAGATTATGGAATAATTCAAATAAAAAGGAGAATTGACCAATGTTTGATAAGAATAAAGTAAAGCTTGGTATTGCACCAATTGCATGGACAAATGATGATATGCCAGATCTTGGCAAAGAGAATACTTTTGAGCAGTGTGTCAGTGAGATGGCTCTTGCCGGTTTTACAGGCTCCGAGTTGGTAACAAGTATCCGAAGGACTCCTGAGTTCTTAAGAAGGCTCTTGAGCTTCGTGGTGTTGAGATCTGTAATCAGTGGTTCTCAAGCTTCCTGATCACCAAACCGTTTGAGGAGGTTGAGAAGGAGTTTCGTGCACAGCTTACTTTCCTGAAAGCTATGGGTGCGAAAGTGATCGGCGCATCTGAGCAGAGCCACAGTGTTCAGGGTCAGATGGATACTCCGGTTTTCGGACATAAATATGAGATGAATGACGAAGAGTGGGATACCTTCTGCACAGGTATGAACAAGCTCGGTAAGATCGCAAAAGAGGAGTATGGTATTGCCCTTACTTTCCATCATCATATGGGTACTGTTGTACAGAGCCTTGCTGAGGTTGACCGTATGATGGAGAATACAGACCCTGAATATGTAAGTCTTCTTTTTGATACCGGTCACTTTACATACTGTGGAGAGGATCCTCTTGAGGTTGTAAAGAAATATGTTCACAGGATCAAACATGTTCATCTGAAGGATATCCGTCCGGAGGTTGTTGAGCAGGTTAAGAAAGAAAACATGAGCTTCCTTGCAGGCGTAAGAGCCGGTGCCTTCACGATTCCGGGAGATGGATGCATCAACTATGATCCGATCTTCAAAGTTCTCGAGGATGCAGGCTACGAAGGATATATGGTTGTTGAGGCTGAGCAGGATCCGGCTAAGGCTAATCCGCTTGAGTATGCGATCCGTGCAAGAAAATTCATTGCCGAGAAGACAGGACTCTAAATAATAAATAATATAAATCAGACGGAAAAAGCGGTATCGGCCAGAAGTGCGTGGACACCGCTTTTCTGTAAACAGTGTACGATTAACAGGACAGGAGGATCAATCATGGCACTTGTGAAAATGAAAGATCTGCTGAAACGTGCCGAGGAGAAGAATATTGGCTGTGGTGCTTTCAGCGTTGGTAATATGGAGATGGTGAAAGGTGCGATCCGCGCTGCAGAAGAATTGAACACACCGATCATCCTTCAGATCGCGGAGGTTTCGTCTCAAGAATTCCCCGCTTCATCTGATGGGGCCGATGATGGTACAGGCTGCAAAAGAAGCCAAGGTGGATGTGGCTGTCCATCTGGATCACGGTCTTACTTTTGAGACGGTTGACAAGGCTCTGGAGCTTGGATTTACATCGGTTATGCTGGATGCGTCTACGCTTCCTTTTGAGGAAAATATCGCCAGAGTAAAGGCCGTTGTGGAGAAAGCACGTAAATACGGTGCTACAGTTGAGGCTGAGCTTGGACTTGTGGGCGGAAGTGAGGATGGAAGCTGTGACCACGGTATCCGCTGCACAGATCCGGATGATGCGGTCGTTTACGCAAGAGAGACAGGTATTGATGCACTTGCAGTTGCCATCGGTAATGCCCATGGTAATTATCCGGTAGCGCCGACGCTTGCTTTTGATGTATTGGAGAAGATCCATGAGAAAGTGGATATTCCGCTGGTTCTTCATGGCGGCAGTGGTATCACTGATAAAGATTTCCAGAGGGCGATCTCTCTTGGCATCCGTAAAGTGAATATTGCCACAGCAAGCTTTAACAGCCTGACAGCTCATGTGGAGAAATATATGGAGTCAACAGACAAGCATAATTTCTTTGACCTCAATGAGGCTATGGTACAGGGTACTTACGAGAATGTGAAGAGACATATTCTTGTATTTAATGAACCGTATCAGGAGTAGGCCAAGGATTTTTCTTGTAAAAAAAGAAAAGGTCTGATAAGATGTTCTCAGTGAAAATAACTGGGAACATCTTTTTTGTGCCCATAAAAGAGGAGAGATAAAAATGGAACAGAAAGAGACTGTCTGTTCAGTTGCGAAGAAATGCGGCGGCTGCCGTTATCAGGGAGTACCTTATCAGGATCAGCTTCGCAAGAAACAGAAAATTACAGAGGGCCTTCTGAAGAAATTCGGTAAAGTTGAGCCGATCATCGGAATGGAAGATCCTTATTATTACAGAAATAAAGTGCATGCGGCGTTTGGCCGCGACCGGAAAGGGAATGTGACCTCCGGTATCTATGAGGAGAAGAGCCACAGGATCGTTTCTGTGGATGACTGTATGATCGAGGACAAAAAGAGCCAGGAGATCATCCGTACCATCCGTGGCATGCTGAAATCTTTTAAGATCAAGACTTATGATGAGGATACCGGATACGGACTCCTACGCCATGTACTGGTGCGGAGAGGTTTTCCACAGGCGAGATTATGGTGGTCCTGGTTACGGTTTCACCGATCTTTCCATCCAAGAATAACTTTGTAAAGGCTCTCCGCAAGGAGCATCCGGAGATCACAACAGTGGTCCTCAATGTCAATGACAGACAGACCAGCATGGTTCTCGGAGACCGGAATATTGTACTTTACGGACCGGGATTTATCAAAGACCGTCTTATGGGACTGAGCTTCCGCATTTCCCCGTCTTCTTTTTATCAGGTAAATCCTGTGCAGACGGAAGTTCTTTACGGAAAGGCCATGGAGTTTGCGGCAATGACAGGTAAAGAGCGGGTGATCGATGCCTACTGTGGTACAGGTACCATTGGATCATTGCTTCCAGAAATGCCAGGGATGTCATTGGCGTGGAGCTGAACCGAGACGCCATCCGTGATGCCAGAATGAATGCCAGGGAGAACAGGATCCGGAATGTCCGTTTTGTTCCGGGGGATGCCGGCTGGTTTATGGAAGGTATGGCAGCAGAGGGGGAAAAAGTTGATGTTGTCCTTATGGATCCTCCACGTGCGGGAAGTGACCGCAAATTCCTGCATTCTCTTTTGAGTCTTTCTCCTGAGAAAATTGTTTATGTATCCTGTAATCCGGAAACCTGGACAGGGATCTTGTATATCTCACAAAGAGGGATTACCTGGTGAAAAAGATGCAGCCGGTTGACATGTTCCCTGTTACCGATTCGGTGGAGGTCGTCTGCCTCCTGGAAAACCGCAGAACCCGTCCGGGGAAACGAAACGGCGGGAGAGCCTGACAAAAATACAATATTATCGAGGGAAAAGTATGATTAAGAACAGGGGAAATTTATGCAGATATGTGGTGATGGTGTTATGTCTGCTGATAACCTTTACAGTGCTTTCGGTTCCTGTGGCTGCTTCGGAAACGAAGACAGATACAGAATCGAAAACAGTCAGGGTAGGCTGGTATCCGGATTCCTACCATATTACCGGTGAAAATGGTGAACGAAGCGGATATGGTTATGAATATAAACGCAGATACCGGAATTAGAATGGATGAGGAATTTCTTAAACGTGCTTTTGAACCATACGCTCAGAAAAATAATACATCTCTTGACAGCATCAATGGAGTTGGTTTAGGATTGGCTATCGTGAAACAGATGGGTGGCAGGATAAAGGTGGAGAGTAAAGTGAATGAGGGAACGAAATATACGATCCTTCTTCCGTTTAAGATCGATCCGGATCCTGTTATCCGGAAAAAACAGAGGAGCCCGTATCACTGAAAGGAGTAAAAGCTCTTCTGGTAGAAGATAATAATCTGAATATGGAAATTTCAAAATTTTATTTGGAGCAGGAGGAAGTGGAAGTCTATACTGCCACAAATGGCCAGGAAGCTGTGGACATGTTCATGAAATTCAAATCGGATTTATGATATTATCCTGATGGATATTATGATGCCGATCATGGATGGACTGGAGGCAGCCAGACAAATCCGAAGTTCCAACCGGGCAGACGGGCTTGCAGTACCGATCATAGCCATGAGTGCCAATGCTTTTGAAGAAGATATAGAAAAAAGCCTGGCGGCCGGAATGAATGAGCATCTGATCAAACCACTGGATGGTTCGGAAGTTTCCGATACCATGAAAAAATATCTGGCAAATAAAATTGTGAAATAATATACAGGCAGTTCCTGCGGAATCAGAAAAAGATCCTGCAGGAACTGCCTGCTTTGTCTGTGCACGATATGAAAAAAATTTAGGCTTTTGGGAGTTCGCAGTGATATGCAATACCCAGTGGTGTGACGAGAAGAGGATGCACCGGTCTGTATACCGGGAGTTTCAGTTTCTTCTCGAAAACAGTGGTAAATTCTTTAAACATGGAAGATCCGCCTACAACATAAACGGCAGGAACCTGATATCCGTTTAAAAATTTCTCAGTGATCACAGCCATTTTTTCTACGGTAGCTTTGATGACAGGAAAAATTTCCTCTTCTTTTTCCGGAGTGGTTTTTAAAACTTCGGCTTCTTCGTAAGGAATCCTATAGTGACCGGCTACCGTCATGGTCATGTGGCTGCCTCCGGTAGCTTCATCGTCTGTGTAGATGACTTTCCCATCTTTTAAGATACTGATGCCGGTGGTGCCACCGCCCACATCCACAACTGCGCCGTCTGTGATCTTAAGGACAGCAGCGGCAGCAGTAGGTTCATCCACGATATTGGTAACTTCAAAACCGGCACCTTCCAGAACATAGCCGATGCTTTTGATGCTGCCTTCGGAAACTCCGGGAGGAATGGCAGCGGCACCGTAGAGAAGTTCTGTGCCAAGTTTTTCCTCCAGTTCATTTTTTTAGCTTTGTCACAAGCTGGACGGATTCATAGTAATTGACGATCACGCATCCTGGATGGCATGGGAAGGTGCGGAAATTCCGGCGATAGGACGGTTGTTCCGGTCAACGACAGCAAGAACGGTGTTGGCAGTACCGAGGTCAATGCCTGTTTTAAGCGTCCGCGGAATTTTTTGCATTCTCCTGTTTTTACAAGCTCTGCGAAATTGGACAGAGTTCTGTTTTTCAGTTCCATTATACAATACCCCATTTCTGTTTGATGAGAATACCCTGATTAATAATTGCGCCCTGTAAAGATTGCTACCGATCTTGGACGCATGCAGAAATCGTGCTCAATGCGTGGTTCCTGGCCTTCTTCATAGAAATAACGACCTTCTCCGTCGCCAAAAGTATTGACACAGAGATACCATGCGCCAGGACGTGTAAGCTCCGGAAGTGTAACCGTTACATCTTCCAGTATGCATTGATGACAATGTAGATCAGATCGTCGGCACTTTGCGCTTGTCATAGCCTGCAAAACTTACAGCGAAGGTGTGTGCGTCTCGTGGAATCGTCACATCCTTTGCATCAACGTTGTGGGTGTGGATATTTTCCATACCGCACACTGCATTTGGAAGCTTACGGGAGATAACCGGATGATTTTTTCGGAACTGGATCATAAATTTGAAAAATTCGAAAAGATCATGATTTTTCTCAAGAAGATGCCAGTTGATCCAGGAAGTTTCGTTATCCTGACAGTAAGTGTTGTTATTTCCGTGTTTGGTGTTTCCGAATTCGTCACCTGCAAGGAACATCGGAGTTCCACGGCTGGACATGAGAACTGCACAGGCATTGCGGATCATGCGGAAGCGGAGAGAAAGAACTTCCGGTTGGTGGAGTCACCTTCTTCACCACAGTTCCAGCTGCGGTTGTCGTTGGAACCGTCAGTATTGTTCCAGCCGTTTGCTTCGTTGTGTTTCTCATTGTAGGAATAAAGATCATACATGGTGAAACCATCGTGGCAGGTAAGGAAATTGACACAGGAGTTGTATCCTGCATAGTTGTCGTTGTGATCGGAATAAAAACCACCGTACAGGTCTCCGGAACCGGAAATGCTCCATGCGGCATCCCAGGCGTTCCAGAAATCTCCCTTCAGGAAGGAACGGAGACAGTCACGGTAACGGCCGTTCCACTCAGCATCTGCGGCTGGCAGGGAAAGAACCGACCTGATACAGTCCGCCCGCGTCCCAGGCCTCTGCGATCAGTTTGACATTTCGAAGGACCGGATCGTAAGCCAGAAGTTCTAGAAGCGGCGGATTGTTAAGAGGAGAACCGTCCTCATGGCGTCCCAGGATACTGGCAAGGTCGAAACGGAAACCGTCCACACGGTAGTTGATCGTCCAGTAACGTAAGCATTCCAGGATCATCTGCCGCACGATGGGATGGTTACAGTTCAGGGTGTTTCCACATCCGCTGAAATTGTAGTAATTTCCTTCCGGAGTCAGCATATAATAAACTTTATTGTCGAATCCTTTAAAACAGAAGGTTTTTCCAAGCTCATTTCCCTCGGCGGTGTGATTAAATACAACATCAAGGATGACTTCAATGCCATTTTCGTGAAGTTCACGGATCAGTTCTTTCAGCTCCGTTCCCTCGCAGTTATGTTCTGCCTTGGAAGCATAACTGGTGTTCGGAGAAAAGAAGTTTACGGAATTGTATCCCCAGTATTCCAGAAGACGTTTACCGTCTACAGTGCGGGCGTTCATGTTCTCATCGAATTCAAAGATCGGCATTAGTTCTACAGCGTTGATTCCCAGTCCTTTCAGATAAGGGATCTTTTCGCGTAGACCTGCAAAAGTTCCCGGGTGTGTGACACCGGAAGACGGATCCTGTGTAAAGCCGCGGACATGAAGTTCATAGATGATCAGATCGCTGATCTTACGGGTGGATTGGGGCATATCTTCCCAGTCAAAAGAATCACGTACAACACGGGCGTGATAGCTGCCGACTTTTTCTGTCCCCACTCACGCTGTCCGGCAACTGCCTTGGCATAAGGGTCCAGAAGAACTTTTGTTTTATCGAAGATGTGGCCTTTTTCCGGTTCATAAGGGCCGTCAATGCGGTAGCCGTATTCCAGATCTTCGATGTCCAGTCCCATAACGACCATGGAATATACATCACCGATACGACAGGCATTGGGAAAAGGAAGAACTGCGAAAGGTTCCTCTTCTCCGGAGTGGAAAAGAAGAAGTTCGCAGGATGTACCGTGACGGGTATGTGCGGTAAAGTTGACTCCGTTGGAAAGAGGAGTAGCGCCATTTAATTCAAAAAAACCGGGACGTACAGGAAATCCCGCGATAATATCTGTGGGCCGGGATGTCAGTGTATTCTCAGAAAGCATAGTCTGATTCTGTGTTTTCATTTCCGGTATCCTCCTTGGTAGAATTTTTTACAAACAAAAAATATTATAACTGATTTTCAGAAAAAAGTACAGGCTGGGGTCTTATGAAGTTCGCAGGAGTTGACAGAGATTGCAGAAATATGGTAAAAACCTGTACAGAGATGAGGTGAAAAAGTGGAAGAAAAAAAAAGAGAAGAGTGGATGGCAGTTTTAAGAAAAAGCCGGCTCTGCAGAAATCTGGAAGAAACAGAGCTACTAAGCCTCATGGAGCGGGAAGGAACGGTACGGACTTATTCCAGAGGGAAGCGGATCTTTCAGGAAACAGACCGGCCGGATTCAGTTTATATGCTTCTTAGCGGAAGTGTGATCATTGCCAAAGAAACATTTTCCGGAAAAGGATCCTTCTGGCTCAACTGGAAGATTCGGGTGCTTTGTTTGGGGAGGTTTATGCCTTTATGGGAAAATCTTCCTATGATATGTATGTGGAGACGCTGACGCAGACTTCTGTCCTGATCATGAGCAGCAGGATCTTTACGTACAGGGAAGAAAATAGTTTAAGCCGGAAACTGCGGGAAAATCTTCTTGAGGTTTTTGCCGGGAAGGCTTACAATATGAACCAGAAGCTTCGGATCCTGGGAAGTGGCAGTCTCCGTGAGAGGATCGTCCGTTTTCTTGTGGAATGCCAGGACAGTGAAGGAAGATCCATATGAACCTGTCCAGAGAAGAGATGGCGGATCATTTAAACATCACCAGGCCGTCTCTTTCCAGAGAGCTGGGAAAGATGCAGGAAGAAGGAATCCTGGAACTTGACAGGCGTCAGATCCTTGTGAAAGATCAGGAAAAAATGGAGTTATATCTGTAAGGTAACATATGTTACCGAAGAATCTCCGGGATTTTTGTATGATGTCAGTGAAAACAAAAAAACATTTGCAGAAATATAAAAATCAGGGAGAGATGATATCATGATAAGAAAGATCGTACACATTGAGGAAGAGAAATGCAACGGCTGCGGTGCCTGTGCAGCTGCCTGCCACGAAGGGGCTATTGCCATGATAGATGGCAAGGCGAACTGATACGGGATGATTACTGTGACGGACTGGGAGACTGTCTTCCGGCCTGCCCTGCCGATGCGATCCGTATTATAGAGCGGGAAGCCGCAGATTATGATGCGGAGGCAGTGGAAAAAAGAATGAAGCTTAAGAAAACAGAGGTTTCGATGCCAGAAGGGATGCCACACGTGTGTCCCGGAAGTATGGCAAGAAGTCTGAAAAAGAAACAGAAACCGCCGGTGCAGGCAGAGAAGAAAGAAGTTCCCCGGAATATAGGAGAACAGATAAGCCGTCTTGCCCAGTGGCCGGTACAGATCAAACTGGTTCCTGTCAATGCACCGTATTTTGAAAATGCACAGCTTCTGATCGCAGCGGACTGCACGGCCTACGCTTATGCAGATTTTCACGAGAAATTCATGAAAGATCATGTGACGCTGATCGGTTGCCCCAAACTGGATGAGGGAGATTACGCGGATAAGCTTACAGAGATCATACGGAATAATTCCATCCGGAGTATCCGTATTGTCCGTATGGAAGTTCCCTGCTGCGGAGGTATCGAAAATGCAGTGATCCGCGCCATGGAGCGCAGCGGAAAGATGATTCCATGGCAGGTAGTGACCATTGCCTGTGACGGCACGATCAGGGAGGAGCTGTAAGGAAAGGAATAAAAACAGCATGAGTGAAGAAACATTGGAGATTTCTTTTGATGAAATAGAGAAGGAACGGGAAAAATATCTCCTGGTAGATACCCGTGATAAAGTAACTGTAGAATATGGAATGATCCCGGGAGCAATCTCTGTTCCGGAACAGGAACTGGAAGAGCGGGCAGAAGAACTGAAGGGGGATAAGATACCGGTCCTTTACTGTACAAGAGGCTTTTCAGCCAGGAAGGTACAGAGATGCTCCGGAAAAAAGGAATTCCCGCACTGACCTAAAAGGCGGATATACAGGATGGCTTTTTCAGCAGATGCAGAAAGAATCCGGTAAAGAGAACAGTGAAGAAGAGGAAAATGAAGCAATGGAACAGCGGAGGAAGGATATCGAGCTGAGTATCCGCAAAAAGTTCCATAAGCAGTTGTTTTCCAGATTTGCCAGGGGAATCAACGATTATGAGCTGGTGAAGCCGGGAGATAAGATAGCAGTCTGTATTTCCGGTGGTAAGGATTCCATGCTGATGGCCAAACTGTTCCAGGAACTGAAGCGTCATAACAAGTTTCCCTTTGAGCTGGTGTTTCTTGTGATGGATCCGGGATATAATGAGGCAAACCGTGCGGTGATCGAGCACAATGCCAGGCTTCTCGGGATTCCGATCACAGTATTTGAGACTGAGATCTTCGATGCGGTTTATAATATAGAAAAATCCCCATGTTATCTCTGCGCTCGTATGAGAAGGGGTTATCTTTACAGCAAGGCAAAGGAGCTTGGCTGCAACAAGATCGCTCTTGGACATCACTATGATGATGTGATCGAGACGATCCTGATGGGAATGCTTTACGGAGCGCAGGTACAGACTATGATGCCGAAGCTCCACAGTACAAACTTTGAAGGAATGCAGCTGATCCGTCCCATGTATCTGATTCGGGAGGCAGATATCAAACACTGGAGAGATTATAATGACCTTCATTTTATCCAGTGTGCATGTAAATTTACCGATACCTGTACTACCTGCCGGACAGATGGTACCAGTGTTTCCAAGAGAATGGAGATCAAGAATCTGATTGCAGAACTTAAGAAAGTAAATCCTCATATAGAAAGTAATATTTTCCGAAGTGTGGAAAATGTTAATCTTCATACAGTTATCGCATACAAGAAAGATGGTGTGAAACATTCTTTCCTGGAAGGGTATGAGGACTGACAGATATAAATAAAAGCTGCTCAGGCATTAGCCCGGGCAGCTTTTACTTTTTCCCGCTGTCTGGTAAGATCATAATATTCATCAGAGATGATCCCGCGACTGGAAAGTGCTTCGTAGGTTTTCTGCTGTGCGGGGGTCATCTTCATTCCGATAGTGGAATTGACATCAGTCAGTACGCAGTTTGTTTTTCTACCAGCCAGAAAAGTGCGGAATCATCATCAGGGATCATTTTCCAGATTTCATTTTCTGAATATGGCAGAAGGGACATGAGCGTTTTTAAGTGTCCATCCTGGATCAGTCTGTAATCCCCATCCGGCATAATAATACCATCCCCGTAGAGTTCTTTTTTCTGTTCCATTTTCTGCAGAAAGTTCTTCTGTGAGTTTCATGATCAGCTCCTTGATCTTTATTATTTCAACAGTTTTCAGGTATTGCTTTT
>ENA-OQIR01000727-OQIR01000727.1-human-gut-metagenome-genome-assembly--contig:-NODE-727-length-13224-cov-3.759029_pt1 | contig 13224 bp, 17 predicted proteins | sample MGYA00242580_ERZ504745 | MGnify/ENA primary metagenome ERZ504745 (study PRJEB26092, sample SAMD00036214) | human gut metagenome | host: Homo sapiens | study: EMG produced TPA metagenomics assembly of... | reverse complement strand
CGCCAATTGCCTCCACAAATTGTTTCTGTCCGGGAGTACTTCTGACTTTGCCAGGTTTACATGGACCGGCATTCCCATTTCCAGCAACTCTTCTATCAGTTCCTGAGGGTATGGATATGTTTCATCTACATTTACAAAGACCTCATCTACCCACTGCTGACAGATAAAGGATGATGCGTTATTTAAGTCTGCTATTACCGGGACTCCTGCAATTTCTTTCCCCGTCATATCTTTATCAATGAGTATCAGACCATTGATGTTGTAGCGGTTATAATTGTGTTCTTTTACATTTTGGATTACTTTTGATGCAAGGTCATAATTGGTTACAATGTAGAGAGAATGCTCTCCACCTTCTGCCATTTTATGCAGCAGATATTTTTTCCATATTATTCTTGTACAATAGGATAAAAGCACATAGAAAATTCCCATAAGATAAAGGATTATTCTTGAAAAGGTATGTCCGCCACTGACAGTAAACAGGTACAGACCACTTGCCAGTTCGATCAGGATCATCTGCCGGATAACAGAGCGCAGCTCCTGATAACGTCCTCTTCTCAGAACTCCTTTATAAGATTCAAACAAAATGATCAGGAACAGATCCACCAATATGACAAATATCGTCACATTGCGATAAATTCCCAGTGTAAACAGGTTCCTGACAGAACCGTTTCGAATCAGATACGCCAGTATTAAAGCCATAAATAAACACGCAAGATCAATTAATATGAAATCTTTGTGTTTATACCATCCTCTTGATTTTTTCCTGTACATACGTTTTCCTAACCTCTCCTTCTTTTTTATCCAAAAAGGCATATTTACAGAATCGTTTTCCTGTAAATATGCCATCATTTTTTATTATTCTTTTCTTATAATTTCCAATCCCACCTTCATTTCTACTGTTCTTCCGAACATTTCTATTTCCAGATATGCTATTCTTTTATGTCGGTCTATCCTGCGGATATTTCCTTCCATTCCCATCAGAGGACCTGCCAGGATCTGCACTCTGTCATTCTCGATAATGCCGGAAGACATCTCTACAAGCTGTTTGTCCGTGCCTATTTTCATAAGCAAATCTATTTCTTCCTGAACCAGTGGGACGATCTCATCGCCGGTTCCGATCAGCTTCGTCAGTCCGATGACTTTCCTGAGTCCATTTACCAGTTTTTCCGGATTTTCAGCAATTAAAAAGACATACCCGGGAAAGAGAATTCTTTCCTGGATATGCCATTCGCCCTGAAATCGTTTCTTCTGTTGGTAATATGGGATAAAGCAGCGTTCTAAGACATTGCTGTTTATTAACCGCTGACACTGACAACGGATGTTTTCTTCGGTGCCTGTGCGCACTTGCATCACATACCACACTGGATATCTTACCTCCGTATTCTGGGTATGCTTCGCCATTCTGCCTGTGTTACAAGGCAGACTCATACTTCAAGATATGTATTATCCATATCTTCAAACGCGGCAAAGCGACGATTTAAAGACAAAAGATTTACGTCGTGTTTTATTATAACTACATCAAATAAAAAATGCAACATATTTCTACAAAAAACAGCCGCCATCTCTGGCGACTGCGTTCTGATTCCGAATTATTGATTATTTCGCATCTGCGATTACCATGAAGAAATCTCCATCGTTTAATGTAACAGTCAGAGTCTTGTTCTTTTTGTCAATCTTACTCGGATCAATGACTACCATTTTTTTTGTACCATCCTTACTGTAAACAAAAAGTTGAATACCTTCCATAGTATCTGTGATACTTGGAACCTGGATTGTTACTTCATATGTTCCATCATCATTTGGCTCTGCGTCTTCATGTTTAAGTACGTCGAATTCATAGACACCTGTAACAATCTCTTTTCCTTCAAGTTTAGAAATAGCATCTTCAAGATCTGCTTTGTCTGCTTCATCTACAGGAAGAGATTTCAGTATCTCTATGAATTTATTAATCTCCATCTCACTGTTGTTGATTGCTGTAAAAGCATCTGCCAGATCCGGATATTTTGCCTGCAAATCTTTAAAGCTTTCTGTTTTCTCGATTTCCTTAACAACCTCATAGATTGGAGACTGTTCAGATGATACAGTAACGTCACTTGTCTGGCTTGGCGCTTTTTCAGTTACATCACTCGTGTTGCTTGGCGCTGCACCAACACCTACAGTAGCACATCCTACTCCAAGGGCAGCTGCTAAAGCAAGTGTCATAAATTTCTTTGCGATTTTCATAATGCACCTCTCCTTTTGGATTAATTTTTATATAGATAATCGTACAAAATGTCTGCACGGACTATCTCTGAATAATAACAGTGATAATTATTTATCACTGTACAGTGTATTCTGTGTTCATCATACTATGACTAATACAATCAAATTTTCTCATAAAACATGGAAATAATCAAGTCCGACAATGCATCTTCATCAATATGGTACTCATCAAAGTTCTCCCATGTGTTCCCTCACCCGGTACTGTCTCTGTATCAGTGATTCCATTCTGTGATGCAGCCAGCAATTTGGCAAATATATCATTACCCATATTTGTAACTGTATAGCTTTTAACACTGTCATAGAGACCTGTCACAAATCCGGCGTCCTCTCCTGCTTTTTCCTGAGCCTTCTGCACCAGTGCCTGAAGAAAGGTTTTCTGTCTCTCCTGACGGACAGAGCACTCTGGGTTTTGTCAATGTCACGATATCTTACAAACTGTTCTGCAGTTTCCCCTGTGATATCCACAACAGCACCTTTTTTATATTCCGGATTCACATCTGCGAGGCTGTCATCAGGAATTGTGAGCTGTATTCCACCTACGAAATCTGTGATCACTGAAATACCATCCATATTCATGGAGCAATACCCCTGAATCGGAAGTCCATCCAACATACCGGAAACTGCTGTTTTCATCAGTTCACAGCTTTTCTCTTTCCCGTCCCCAAAGGCATACTGTATGTTCAGATGGTCTGTTGTCTCTCCAAGGCTCTGACCATATGGATTAAATACTTCTATCCTGGTCATGGAATCTCGTGGAATAAACAGAACCTTTATCTTTTCTGTTGCACGATCCATAGACACCAGGAAAATTGCATCTGCCTGCCCGGCATCTGCCTGTGACTGATAAGTATCTACAGCTTCCCTTGTATCAATTCCCAGGAATAAATAATTGCTGAGATGATCGTTATATTTGTATGTCTCACCTTTATATTCCACGGTATCACTATTTTGATTCAAATCCGTCTGATTCAGGCTGTCACTGTTCTGACCACCGGTTTTTGGCAATGCAGCATTTTTCTGGCTTAACAGATAATAACCGCCGCCAAGAATGGAAAGAACTATAATCAGGATAATAATCAAAAGCATACAGATCTTGCGCTGTCTGATGGCTTTTCTTGTGTTTTTTTTCATTTTCCTTCCTTCAATCTCTGTATTTCAGTTATCTCATCAGTTTTTGCTGATGTAATTAAGCTCCTGCAGTTTCTGTAATATTGCCTCTGCCATTGCCTGCTGAGCCTCATAGGTAGAAGACGGCTGTGCAGTCACATCTGCAAGACTGATATAGTGTTCTCCCCATTTCTGGCTGAGCACCTGATCCAGTGCTTCAGAGGTTACACTTCCGTCCATAGGGCGTGTTCCTACTACAATAAACTGATCTTTATTCTGAAATGTATTTAAAATCTGTTCCTGCTGGTCTGCCAGTTCTGCAGGATCATAATTCCAGCCGCCATAATATCCCATGAAGATAACTGGAATACAATCCATATCATTTCTTGTAGTCTGTTCTTCTGTCAGATCACGTATTCCGGTCTCTGTTACATTCAGCTGGGCACCGTTTGCAGCCTGCTGATGTTTAGTAATATAGCTCTGAATAGTTTCATCACTTACACCAGCCATCTTCATCATGGAGAGAGTGCCGCCTCCCTGAAGCGTTTTATTGATCACTGTCATATTATAGCCATTATCGGTCAGAAGCTTCTGAAGTACTGTCATATAGGAATATGTATTGGATTCTTCCCCATTGATCAGATCATCTCCCCAACACACAATACCTGAAGCAGCTGTCGTCTTATCTTTTGTATCTTCTGTCTTATCTGCATCTTCTGTGTCAGCTGTATCCGTTTTTTCTGTGTCTTTTGTGTCTTCTGTGTTCTTTGATTTAATGTCTTCTGTATCTTCTGCTTCTTCGGAAGATATCTCCTCCAGCTCTTTTGCACGTTCTTTTACTGCTTCGTAATCTTCAATCCCACTCTGCTGGTCGTCTGCAATTTCTGACAGGTGTCTGGATTCCTTCTGTTCCGATTTATAACTGGTCACAAGAATAAAGCCCAGGAGAACTGCCAGAAGAATGCAGATAAAGCCCAGTAAGATATTCGTCTTTTTTATTTTTTTCTTCCTTATTTTGCTCACTTTTCCAAATTCTCCTTTATCATTGATCATGGTTTCTGTCTTACTGCCAGATAACTGCCCGTATTATTTAATCTGGGCTTCTTCGTCACTTCTGTGATAATACTCTCCATAATGCTTATAATAAGAAGAATAATATTTGTCATCACTGGTATCTATCTTGTTCATAACAGCTCCAAGAATACGGCATCCGCTTCTTTCCAGCTGTTTAAATGCTTTCTGTGCGTCCCGGTACCTGACATTTCCCGGTTCGATCAGAAAGACTGCACCATCGCAGCATCTTCCTATCACTGCCGCATCAATTACTGTTCCGATAGGCGGTGTATCGATCAGGATATAATTATAATATTCTCTGATTTCCTTTAAGAATACCTTAAAGATATTCTCACTGAGAAGTCCTGACGGATTCGGTGCACTTGGACCTCCGAATATGATATCCATATTCGGAAAGTTTGTAGAATAAATAATCTCCTGTAGTCCCACCTGACCGCTCAGAAGCTGTGAGAGACCTTTCACTTCCTCTTCCACACCCAGTCGTCCGGCATATGCAGTCTTCCTGATATCCGCATCCAGAAGGAGAACCTTCTTGCCAATGCTCCCAAGCTCCTGGGCAAGACTGAGTACTATATCACTCTTACCTTCGTTTGGATAACAGCTTGTAACCAGAATTGTCTTTATGCTCTGACCCGACAGCTGAATATTGGTACGCAGAGTTTTGATCGTCTCACTGTAAAAATAATCCGGATTTCTTTTATCTGTTAAATTGAGTTTCTTCATTGCTCAGATTCCTCCATCAGTTTAATGGTGCTTCTTATTCTTGTTCTTTGATTTCCTGTTCTTCGAATTTATAAAATCTTTTCTGTCAGGAACCTTGGCAAGAACAGAAACTCCCAGGTATTTCTCAATATCTTCTTCTGTCTTAATAGTATCATCCATTACAGCGTATACAACCACGATTGCCGCACATGCAAGGAAACCGAGTAAGAAGCCGAGTGCTGCATTCTTCTTTACGCTTGGAGAAGTTCTTACAGTAGCAATCTTACCAACTTCAATAATCTTTGGCGGAATAACTTCCATTTTATCGCAATATAGGATGAAGAAACATTCGCAATCTCATCTACGATCTTCTTGGCCATTTTAGAATCTGTATTATTGACAGTAATCTCAAGGATACGGGTATCTGTAGGATTATTGATACTTACGCTTTCTTTCAGCTGTTCTGCAGTCATATCCAGATCCAAATCTGAAATTACCTGCTCCATCACAGGGGTACTTGTGATCAGAACTGTATAATCACTGGTCAGGCTGGCACCTAACTGCAGATCCGCCAGTGATGTCAGTGTGGTTTCTTTCGAAAGTACAAGGATACTGGATGTGGAGCTGTAGATCGGTGTCATTAAAACTGCGTATATGCTGCTGCAATACAGCCTCCGACAAGAGCAACCATCAGTACCAGAAGGATTTTTTCTTGAGCGCATAAAATATTTCCAGTAAGTCGATTTCGACTTCATCATCATTTGCATCGGGTCTCTGTGCTTTGCTGCTCTCAAAGTTACTGTTCAAATTGTCTAACATCTGATAATTTCCTTTTCCCTTTTTTCTTTATAGTTTTGTACATTACTGTTCACAGGTAATATTCTGTCTTATGTATTTCTGAAAGTAAACAGCGAAATTGACATAAACCGATTTTATTGTATATCAGCCAATAAAAAAAGTCAATCTGTAGCCTCATGTTTTTGTTTCTGTTTCAGAATTTCTGCAGGATTATGAATAAACAGTTCATCTGCATAGTCCTGCCCGAATTTCGCTGAAACCATACGATATGCCTCTCCAATCCTGCTGCTCCTCTTTGCACTGTTGTGACAGTCTGATCCGACGAAATGAAGGAGTCCGTCTTTCATGATTTTATTACAGTACCGTTTAGTAAAAAATCCGTCTTTTCCTGTGATGCTGTCTGCATTGATCTGCATATAGACGCCCATATCTGCCAGTTCTTCCACAAAATCCGGACTGTTGCGTGTGGCTTCGTAACGTTCTATATGTGCCATGATCGGCTTATATCCTCCGGAGAGCAATGCACTGAGACGTTCCCGTATATAGCTTTCTTCCGAGTTATGGGAAAATTCTGTAAGAACATACCGTGAACCGGCCATTGTCATTACTTTCTGTTCTCTGAGCATGGGAAGCATCTCCATATTAGCGTGAAACTCACATCCCAGATACACATGGAGATCCGGCTGATCTCTGATGCCGCTTTCTCCACCAGTCTGAACTGCTCTCTGACTTTCTCCGCAGGTGTTTCAAACATCCGAAAGCGGAAATGGGGAGTTGCAATAACCGTCCGCACGCCCTGTTCATATTCCATCCGGAGTAATTTTACGGTTTCTCCTATATCTGTGGCTCCATCGTCTACACCGGGTACAATATGACAGTGTATATCATAAATTCCTTTTATGGACATCCCATCATTCCTTCCTGACTGTCTGCAGCATTTCTGATGCTCCTGTAGCTGCTGACACATTCGTAATCTGAAAAAACAATCAACCGGCTCTGTATGATCATCCTCATACAAAGCCGGTTTCTGAATATTTATGAGTATTCTCTTGATTATTCTTCTGTAGCTTCCTCAGCCGGTGCCTCAAGAGCTTTCATGCTCAGGCTAATCTTCTTGTCTTCGCCGTTGAAGTCAACAACCTTAGCTTCGATCTCCTGTCCGATTGACAGTACGTCTGCTGGTTTAGCAACGTGCTCTCTGGAAATCTGGGATACGTGAAGAAGTGCATCTACACCAGGTGCAAGCTCTACGAATGCGCCGAAGTCTGTCATACGTGCAACTTTACCTTTAACTACGTTTCCTACAGCGAAGTCCTCAGCTGCTGTGAGCCATGGATTTGCTTCCGGGAATTTAAGGGAAAGTGCGATCTTCTCTCCGTTGATCTCTTTGATAAGAACTTTGACTTTATCGCCAACAGTGAATACTTTCTTCGGGTTCTCTACTCTGCCCCAGGACATTTCGGAGATGTGAAGAAGTCCGTCTGCTCCGCCCAGATCGATGAATGCACCGAAATCTGTAACGTTCTTAACTGTTCCTTCAACTGTGTCGCCAACATGGATCTTCTCCATTAATTCTTTCTGTTTCTCTGCCTTCTCAGCAAGAAGAAGCTGCTTACGGTTACCGATGATGCGGCGTCTTCTCGGGTTGAATTCTGTGATAACGAATTCAATCTCCTGATCTGCATATTTGGAAAGGTCTTTCTCGTATGTGTCGGAAACGAGGCTTGCAGGAATGAATACTCTTGCTTCGTCTACGTTTACACAGAGTCCGCCGTCAAGTACCTGAGTTACAGGAGCTTTTAATACTTCCTGATTCTCAAATGCTTCTTCAAGACGTTTGTTGCCTTTCTCTGCTGCCAGTCTCTTGTAAGTAAGAGTTACCTGACCTTCTCCATCGTTTACTTTGAGAACTTTTGCTTCCATTGTGTCTCCAACGTGAACAGCATCTGTGAGTACAAGGCTTGCATCGTTAGAGTATTCGTTCTTTGTGATAATACCGTCTGCTTTATAACCGATATTCAGAATAATCTCATCTTCTTTAACATCGATGACAGTACCCTGTACAATCTCTCCATTTCTGATAGTCTTTACGGAATCTTCCAGCATTTGTTCAAAACTTAATTCTGACATGTTCTTGAACCTCCTCAATAATTTTGTTTGGGGTGGAAGCCCCTGCTGTAATACCTACATAACTACTGCATTGGAACATTTCAGAATCCAAGTCTACAGGTGTTTGTATATAGTAAGTATTTCCACATTCCTTTTTACATATTTCAAACAGCTTTTGAGTATTGGAACTGTGCCGGCCGCCTACGACCAGCATAGTGTCTACCTCTCCGGCTATGTTTTTTGCTTCTCTCTGCCGTTCTTCGGTAGCATTACAAATAGTGTTTAAAATATTGAGAATATTTAAAACATTATTATCATACCTCTTTTTGCAAAGAATTTCAACTAAATCTTTAAATTTGTTGTAATTAAATGTCGTCTGGGACACAATACTTATTTTTTTGCCTTTTGGGAGTACAAATGCTTCGGCTTCTTCTTTGTTTCCGATCACCGTGTAAGGACCCTGGCACCATCCGCAGATGCCCTGTACTTCGGGGTGGTCTTTGTCGCCGATGATGATGATGTGGTTTCCTGCAAGGCTTTCTTTTTCCACAATCCTGTGGATTTTCAGAACGAAGGGGCAGGTCACATCTACATAAGAGATGTTTTTTTCTTTCAGCTTATCGTAGATGGCTTTGCCTACACCGTGAGAGCGGATGACTACTGTTCCGTTCTGCAGGGTATCATCCGGGAAATCCAGGTCTGCTTCTGTGATAACATGGACGCCACGGGCTTCCAGATCCGCTACTACGCCTTCATTGTGGATGATCGGACCCAGAGTGAAGATTGGTTTCTGTTCTGTGTCGATCAGCTCGTAGACTTTGTCCACTGCTCGTTTGACGCCGAAGCAGAAGCCTGCTGTCTCTGCTACTTTTACTTTCATTACTAATCCTCTTAATTTATATTCATTGCCATTCTTCTGGAATTTATAGCAATCCTCTGAAATAATGTATCTTAATCCAACTCATCAGAGCGTGAAATCCTGTGTCAGATATCTTTGCGCGTGTCATCTTCTGATGAACTACAGGCAGTTATCTGATCATTTCTGCACCTTTTCTTTATATACATTAAGAATTGCATTGACAACATCATCAATTCCCATTTCCGAAGAATCTACAAGCACTGCGTCGTCTGCCTGTTTCAGAGGGAGATTTCGCGGTTCATGTCGCGTTCGTCGCGCTCGATGATGTCTTTTCGGATCTGGTCCAGGTCAAAGGCTTCTCCCTTCTGTTCATATTCCAGTGCTCTTCTTTTTGCTCTGGTGTCTGCGCTTGCTGTGAGGTAGATTTTTACTTCTGCGTTTGGAAGGATGGTTGTGCCGATATCTCTGCCGTCCATGACTACGTCGTTTTTCTCTGCCAGAGTTCTCTGAAGTTTCAGAAGATGGGCTCTGACTTTCGGGTTTGCGGAGCTTTTGGATGCCATGTTTCCTACCTGTTCGGTGCGGATCATAGCATTTACGTTCTCTCCGTTGAGGATGACAATCTGTTCTCCGTTTTTGTATTCGATGGAGATGTCAGCGCCGGAACATACAGCTTCGATCTCTTCCTGATTTTCTCCGTTTACGCCATGGTTCAAAAGATATAAAGCCATTGCCCTGTACATGGCTCCTGTATCTACATAGATAAATGATAATTCTTTCGCTACTTTCTTTGCGATGGTGCTCTTTCCTGCTCCTGCAGGTCCGTCGATGGCTATGTTACATCCCATTTTCGTGGTTCCTCCTGTTTCTATTATTCAAACAGATTTTCTCTGTTTTATTATTGATTGATGTTTATGAATCGCTAAATAACGTATAGCTGAATCATATCATAGATATAATCCACCTACAAGGTACTGGTACTCATCATCTGCTTGTTTCAGCTTACTGTATAGCCTGCGCTGCCAGATATGCGGTAGACCAGGCAATCTGTAAGTTATATCCACCTGTCACTGCATCCAGATCCAGTACCTCGCCTGCGAAGTAAAGACCTGAAATTTTCTTTGATTCCATTGTTCCGGGATTGATCTCTTTGACAGAGACGCCGCCTCTGGTGATGATGGCTTCTTTAAACTCACCCATTCCTGTGATTGTGAAGGGGAAGGCTTTGATAAGGTCAATGAAGTGCTGGCGTTCTTCTCTGGAGATGTCGTGGATTTTCTTCTCTGCGGGAATTCCACCCAGTTCCAGCATTACCGGAGTCAGAGATGACGGGAAAAGTACGCCAATCACATTCTTGAATTGTTTGTTTGGTCCTGCTTCAAATTCACGCAGGATCCTGGCATCCAGCTGTTCTCTGGTGAGTGCAGGCTTCAGATCCAGATATGCGGACAGTTCGCCGTTTGGTGCTTTCGCCAGTTTTGCACCGATGTGGGCACTGGCGGAGAGGATCATTGGACCTGTGACTCCGAAATGGGTGAACATCATCTCTCCGAAATCCTCGTAAAGTACTTTCTTTCCATTCTTTATGGTGAGTCCTGTGTTCTTAAGGGAAAGTCCCTGAAGCTTAGGGATATAGTCTTCTTTTGTCTTTAATGGGACAAGAGAAGGTGCAATGTCTGTGACCTTCAATCCAAGTTCTCTTGCAAAGCGGTATCCATCGCCTGTTGAGCCGGTGCTCTGATAAGAGAATCCGCCAGTTGCCACGATGACTGCATCGCCTTCCATGAAGGTTCCGTCTGTAAGGATAACTCCTGTGATCTTCTCCTGCGGTATGTCAGGTGATTTTTTTCCTTTTCTGCCTTTTCCTGCAGCAGATCCTGATTCTGTTAATGTAGCTTCTGATTCCAGGGTATTTGCTGAATCTCTTACAGGTTTCTTTACGATTTCCTGCGCAGCGGTGTGAAGATGAATCTTTGCTCCTGCTTTCTTCAGTTCACGTTCCAATGCGCGGATGATGTCTGAGGAATGGTCAGACTGTGGAAATACGCGGTTTCCACGCTCTACCTTCAGAGGGACACCTGCTTTCTCAAAGAACTCCATTACATCCTGAGGGGTAAATGAATAGAAACTGCTGTAGAGGAACTTGGGATTGCTCATCATTGCAGGAAAGAGTTCTTCTGTGTCGCAGGCATTTGTCACATTGCATCTGCCTTTTCCTGTGATGAAGACTTTCTTTCCCAGTTTCTCGTTCTTCTCTAATATATGAACTTCATGATGGTTACGGGCTGCAAAAACCCCTGCCATCATTCCGGCGGCTCCGCCGCCGATTATTATAACTTTGCTCATGGAATATTCTCCTGTATTTATTTTACCCTGCAGATTGTCTATTTCATCATGGTTCCACGTCTCCGCTTCGCTACGATCAATATAGATATGTACCTCTGGCATCATATCCCCATTGGCACATTATATTCCCGGGTATCATATTCTTTCATAATAACGCAAAGGAGCCTGCTTACGCAAGCTCCTTTTTTCGTTTGGACATATTTAATTACTGATCAATTATACAGGATATGCTCCGTTCTTTTTGTCAGCTGCTTTTTCGTCAACTTTTGTTTTCTGAGCCTGACGGTATTTGAAGAAGTCCATAGCTACCTGTGGGAACAGTGCGTATGTTAATACGTCTTCATCCTGTTCCTTGTACTGAGCCATTTCGCTCTCAAGTTTCTCAAGCTCGTTGTCAAGAAGGTCTGCAGGACGGCAAGTGATCGGTTTCTCATCGCCGATACACTTCTTCTGTATTCCGGATTAAACGGTTTTACAGTTGCGCCGTATTTTCCTAACAGGATATCTTTTGTTTCTTTTGTAACCATTTTGTATCTCTCGCCCATAAGTACGTTGAATACAGCCTGTGTACCAACGATCTGTGAAGACGGAGTAACAAGTGGCGGTTCACCAAGGTCTTTACGTACACGCGGAACTTCCTCGAGAACATCGTAGAATTTGTCTTCTGCGTGCTGTTCTTTTAACTGGGAAGTCAGGTTGGAGAGCATACCGCCCGGTACCTGGTACAGTAAAGTCTTGATGTTAACACCAAGGTTCTTCGGATTGAGCAGTCCGCTGTCAAGAGCTTCGTCACGGATCGGACGGAAGTAGTCAGCGATCTCGGAGAGAAGCTTCTGATCAAATCCTGTGTCGTATGGTGTATCTTTGAATGTCTCAACCATAACCTCTGTTGCAGGCTGGGATGTTCCCAGTGCAAATGGAGACATTGCTGTATCGATGATATCCACACCTGCTTCTACTGCTTTTAAGTAAGTCATGGAAGCTACACCGGATGTGTAATGTGTATGAAGGTCGATCGGGATCTTAACTGTTTCTTTTAATGCTGTAACAAGCTCTGTAGCTTTGTTTGGAAGGAGAAGACCTGCCATATCTTTGATACAGATGGAATCAGCGCCCATATCTTCAATACGTTTTGCAATGTCTGTCCAGTATTCCAGTGTGTAAGCATCTCCTAATGTGTAGGAAAGAGCTACCTGTGCATGAGCCTTCTCTTTGTTTGCAGCGCTTACTGCTGTCTGCAGGTTACGAAGGTCATTGAGACAGTCAAAAATACGGATGATGTCGATTCCGTTTGCAGCAGATTTCTGTACGAAGTATTCTACAACGTCATCTGCATATGGACGGTATCCAAGGATGTTCTGTCCACGGAAAAGCATCTGAAGTTTTGTGTTCTTGAAGCCGTCACGTAATTTACGGAGTCTTTCCCATGGATCTTCATGAAGGAAACGAAGGGATGCATCGAATGTTGCACCACCCCAGCACTCTACTGCGTGATAGCCGACTTTATCAAGTTTATCTACGATCGGAAGCATCTGTTCTGTGGTCATACGTGTTGCGATCTGGGACTGATGAGCATCACGGAGAATGGTTTCCACAATTTTAACAGGTTTTTTCTCTAATTCTGCCATTATTAAATCTCCTTTATAGTTCTGTTTAATCGGATATTCGCAATCCGCTTCGCTACTTGCTCATAACCAAATAGCTGCTCCGCAGCTTATCAGAAGGAGTTGCACTCCTCCTGATACAAGCAAGATAGCTTGCTTGATTTGGTTATACTCCGAAAATAGCCATGAATGTTCCAGCTGCTACGGCTGTACCGATAACACCGGCAACGTTCGGGCCATTGCGTGCATCAGAAGGAAGTTTGTAGGATCTGCCTCTGCACCCACTTTCTGGGATACACGGGCTGCCATAGGTACTGCGGATACACCTGCGGAACCGATCAGCGGGTTGATCTTTCCATGAGT
>ENA-OQIR01000726-OQIR01000726.1-human-gut-metagenome-genome-assembly--contig:-NODE-726-length-13234-cov-2.055695_pt1 | contig 13234 bp, 17 predicted proteins | sample MGYA00242580_ERZ504745 | MGnify/ENA primary metagenome ERZ504745 (study PRJEB26092, sample SAMD00036214) | human gut metagenome | host: Homo sapiens | study: EMG produced TPA metagenomics assembly of... | reverse complement strand
CCTAAAAACGCCAGCACCCCGCAGGTGGCCATGGCGGCTTCGCCAAGGGGAAGATGACCCGCCAGAAGGTGTAATAGAAGCCGGCGCCGTCAATGTAGGCGGCTTCCTCCAGCTCCAGGGGAATGGTCAGGTAATAGCTTGTAAGGATGTACATGGAAACCGGCAGGCTGAAGGCGGCGTAGCAGATGATCAGCCTAAAAGCTGGTCGTAAAAGCCGAGGGTTTTCATAGTTAAGTAAAGAGCTGAAGCAGCGCCGCCGAGGGAATGAGCAGCGCCAGGCCGAAAAGGCTCTTCAGCTTCCGGCTGCCCTTAAAGCGGAACCGCGCGAGAACATAGGACGACATGGACAGCACAAGGACGTTCAGCAGGGTCGCCACCACCGCCACAACAGCGCTGTTGCCGTAAAAGGTGGCGATCGGCACCATCTCAAAGGCCGTGACATAATTTTTCAGGCTCCAAACAGTGGGAAGCGACAGGGCGCTGTTTAAAATCTCGGTGTTGCTTTTAAAGGAGGACATAAATACCCACACAATGGGCACAAGGGATACGATCAATATGATAATCACGAACAGATAGGACAGGATACCGCGCAGGATTCGGAAAAAGCGCTGGCTCCCTGTTTCATCCATTCGCTTCGAGGGCTTTCTGCTCACCGGTTCTCCCTCCCTACGCTAAAGATTCGGTTGATAATCATCACGGTAACGCAGCCAAGCAGAATCAGCGTCACGCCCGCCGCGTTGGCCATGCCGAAATTATTCTCCGTCATGGCGGTCCGGTAAACGTACATAGGCAGGTTCATGGTGGTATCCCCCGGTCCTCCCCGTGTAGTCAGCATGATGATATCCAGCTTTTTCAGCATATTAGAGGCTTCTAAAATTACGCTGGTGCCAATGATATTTTTCAGCAGGGGAAGGATAATCCGTGTATTCAGCTGGAAGCTGCTGGCGCCGTCCACTGTGGCGGCCTCAATAATGGACCGGTCTATGGAAATAATCTCGGTAAGCACCAGCAAGGTAGTGATGGCCGCGTACGGCATCCAGGTCAGCGTAACCGTTAAAAACGCGGTATCGTAGCTCATGAACCAATTATGGTCATAGTCGGGCAGGAACATCCGCACAATGCTGTTAATCATACCGAATTCCGGATTGAAAATACACAAGAACAGCATCCCCATAGCGGCGCTGGAAATGATGCTGGGGATCATATAAGCGGTGCGGGCGAATTTCCAGTAAAAGGGCCTTCTGGCAAGGATCAGGCGAACAGCACGCCGATAGCCACGTGGATGGTTCCCTGAAGGAGGATCCAGACCACATTGTTTAAAAAGCCCTGCCGAAAAGAATTGTCATGAAAGATAAGCTCTATGTAGTTTCCTATCCCATTGAAGGTAATGGGGTCCCCAGTGCGCCAATTGCAGAAAGAGGAGCCTACCAGCACCACGACCGGCACGGCAAACACCAGAAGAAACAGCACCATGGTGGGAGCGATAAATACCACATAGTTAAGGCGATTTTTTGTTTCAAGGATTTATCTCCTTTCTGTAAGATCTATTTTCCGGAGAAAGCAGTTTCCAGCCGGAGGAAAGCCTTCGATACACAAGCGGGCCAGCCCTCCGCTTTGCTCAGGCTGGCCCGGACTTCTTCCATTATGCTGTTTTTCGCCGCCTGATTACTCGTTTTTCGCGGAAATATCGTTCATCTGCTGAATCATTTCATCCACAGTAATCTGGTCGTACACGAGAGCTGGATACAAGCTGGAAAAGCCGTCGTAGGTCAAATTCTCGTATGCCAGCTTGTTCATCGTCTTATAGGTATATTCCGCTTCGCCCATCAGGTCTACGATCTGAGCGGTCAGCGGGTTTTCCTCACGGTATTCCTCGGTCAGCTCCACCTTGGGGCCTACCGGAATATTGCCGCCCATCTCCAGCTTAATCCGCTGGGCCTCTGCGTTGGTAAACCATTTGATCGCTTCCCAGACGCCCTCCTGCTTAGCGGGATCATCGGTGCACATCATAAAGCCGTAGTCGTAGTTCGCCACCATGCCGGAGCCGGGATACATCGCCACGCCGACCTTATCGGCAAAGCCCTCGCCGGCCTTTTCCGTATCGGAAAAGTCAGGGATCATCACGCGCCGTTGGGCATAATAGCAGCCTTTTCCTGTAGAAAATAGTTCGCTACGTTGCGTATACGCCGCCGATGGCATCAGAGGAGGAATAGTCTCTCAGCATGATTTTGACCATTTCCAGAGCTTCCTTGATCTCCGGTGTATTCCAATCCTTGATCTTGTCGTCAGAATTCATCAGGCGTTGCTCTCCTCGTTCTGAGTTCCTACAATAGAAACCAAAACGTTCTGAGTCGTCCATGAGTTCTCGCCGGTGAAGAAGGTCAAAGGAGTTACGCCGATCCCTTTCAGAGCTTCCAGGTTGCTCATCCATTCATCCCAGGTCTCGGCGGGGTAATCCCGGCCTGTTCAAACATTTCCGTATTGTAGAAATAGCCGAAGCACTGGTTCAGGTCCGGCACGCCGTAAATCTTGCCGTCAATGGTATTCGAGGCGAACGCCGCTTCTCCACCTCAGCCTTATAGTCAGGGTCTGCCTCAATGTAGGAGGTCAAATCCTGTGCCTGGCCGTTTTTGATCGCCAGGTTCATCACCGGCCCCTTACCCTCTACAAGATCCGGCAGGTCGTTTGTAGTAGCGAGAACCGCCATCTTCTCCTGATAGCTTACGTCGCTGGGCAGCTCCTCAACGACCAGCTTATACTTTCCATCGAACTCCTCATTAAAGCTGTCGATCATATAGGCCTCTGTCTCCGCCAGCACGTTCGTCCCCACACGGTAGGTAGGATAGGTAATCTCAACAACCTCCTTGGGCTCGCTCGTCTCTTGGGACGACGCTTGAGAGGGCTCGCCGCTGCTTCCGGGATCGGAAGCGGCATCATTTCCGCAGGCCGCGGTGGAAAGCAGCAACGCCAACGCCAGGCACCCGACAAAACTTTTCATCAAATAACTCCTCCTTATGCTTTGATAGTATTTTTAGGATCAGGCCCATTTGAGCCCTTTCCGAATTCCCTTGACAGGCCCGATGGTATCGGCTTTCTCTCTTGAGCTACGCTGTTTCCGGTAATTAATTTAGGTTGGCTTTCTGCCGCAACGCGGCCTATGCGCTTTCTAGCACGAGGCGCATTCAGTCTACCGCTTTCTCAGATATGTGATCTTTCATCCTAGATTTACTTGTTGAAAATCATGTTCGGGCTTGCTTTTTACAGTTTTTATTTTATACAAGTTTTACAATTTTTTGAATAAAAATAATTAACTTTTTCTGATATTTTTAGATTTACATTTCTAAATTCTTCATAACCGGAGCTATCGCCCCATCAAACCCTTGCTTTTTTTTAACAAATCATGTTTTATTTTGTGTAAAATGTATCTTTCCAGCTATTCTTACCAACACAAAGCAAAGGATAAATATCCTACAGTTCCTTCCCAGGCTCCGTTTAATTTAAAACGCTTGATCCATGCGTCGGTATTTCACACTAAATATCGGCAGCGAATGGCGTGCATTCCCCCGATTTCCTCAAAACATCTCCCATATGAAAAACACCGAATATACAAAAAAGCCTGGAACGCTAACGGCGTTCCAGGCTTACTCTAAGCCGCAAAAATTGTCCAGCGGTAGAAATTGTTAGAAGGGCAGTCAAATTGAAAGCATATTATCAGGTTTTATAACCAATTAAAAAGCTGGGAAAATAATCCGCTAAAAATATAGTACTGAATATCTTATAATGAAAATAGGCTGCAGCTTATCATACTAAGATATCTAAAAAGAGCACTTCCCCTGGAAAACGAGGAAGCGTTTTTTCATTGACAGAACTATAAAATTAAGTCTTTTGTCCATGAAATAAAGGACTTCCCCCAAAATTGTTCAAAAAACAGCACTATTCTATGTAGTTATTTATATTAAAAATGCTATAAAATTATTAATAATAGATATTTTTTTATGCATTTTTTGGTGAAACAGAAGAATTTTTAAGCAAGGAGGCCATAAAATGGAACAGCAAATGAAAATGTTTCAAGAGGACCGCAACCTTCCTTTTTCCGTGTATATCGCACAGGATGAGAAGTTTTCGTGGCATTGCCATAAACACATGGAGCTGGATTATTGCAGCGAGGGGCATTGCACGATCAAGGTAAACGGAGAAAGCTACGATTGCCAGCCTGGCGATTTTGTGATTATCCATACAATGGAAGACCACACTTTAATTCGTAATTCGGACTGTAAGCTTCTGGGTGTCCAAATGGATCTTTCGGTGCTGGATACCGCGTTCAGCCCGTTTTATGAATCTCAATACCTTGTGCCGTTTATCCGGGGCAGCGGGAAGTATCAGAGGCGAATCCGTGTGCCAAAGGGATCTTTATTAGAAAGCATCTTATCTGAGATTTTAGTCGAATATCAAAAAAAGCAGCCAGGTTACGAAATGTATATTAAAGGGGACATTTTAAGATTATTTTCCTGCTTAGTACGTACTAAGTAATTGAAATCGGAGAGCGCAATGTCAATTTCCAGGATTTAGAGCGGATCAAACCGGTAATTGATTACATGGAGCAGCATATTGAAACCGAGCTGTCCGTAGCAGCAGCCGCTAAAATAGCCTGTATGAGCTATTACCATTTTTGCCGGCTGTTTAAGAAAGTGATTGGCAAAACCTTTGTAGAATACCAGAATTTTATCCGGATTCGCCGGGCAGAAAAATTGCTGATAACTACAGACCGAACCATTACCAATATCGCCTTTGAGACTGGCTTTGGATCGGTGGCTTATTTTAATAGAGTATTTAAGAAGGAAACTGGGCAAGCCCCGGCAAATTATAGGAAGAAAATGAGAATATAGCAAAATAGTATAAAAAACGATCAAATACATTATATTTATTATATTTTGTGTTAGTTATAATGAATCATAAGATCGATTGTTATTAGCTAATAGGCAAATCTTTCTTGATGCGGTATTAATTCAAATTGAAGGAGGACACAATTATGAGTTTGAAAAGAATTCTGGCAGGGATTCTAAGCGCTTCTTTGGTGCTAACGGTGGCGCTCAGCGGCTGCAATAACGGGCAGAGCGGCTCCGCTGACCCATCTTCATCAACAGGGGAAGGCTCTTCCGCGGCTTCTGCCGCCGAGAGCGAGGACACAGGGGATAAGCCTGAAAAGCTACAAGCCATTGTTGATAACGATACTGTGGGCATCATTCAGCCCGCCGCCGATATTTTGGAGCGGGATGAAGGAATTAAAACCGAGTTTATCGTGCAAAGCTATGATCAAAGCTATACAAAAATCATGACCAGCATTATGGGCGGAACACCTATTGATGTAATTATCTGCGATAGTGTCTGGACGGCGGAATTTACAGAGGCCGGCATGATTACCCCGGTGGACGATTACATATCTGCGGAGCTGAAAGAAGATTTGTTCCCGGGCTTTGTGGATCAATGCAGCTATGAGGCAAGCTGATGGCGCTGCCGATGTGCGCCCAGACCAAATGGCTTTACTACAACACCGATCTGCTTGAGCAGGCGGGTTACAGCGAGCCGCCCAAGACATGGGACGAGCTTTTTGAAATGGGCCAGAATATGGTCAGCAAGGGTTTGTGCAAATATCCTATCGCATGGGCAGCGAAGCAAGCGAGGGTATGGTATGCGACTGGTTTGTATGCCTCACCGCTTCCGGCGGCTCCATGCGGGATGACAATGGCAACTGGGTATTCAATAATGAAAACGGTGTCGCCGGTCTGAAGCTCATGGTGGACTCTATCCAGAATGGCAACGCCGATCCCGGTTCCATCAATTATACCGACCGCGAGGTTCTGAACCCCTTCATGGCCGGCGATATTCCCTTTGTTCTGAACTGGGCCTTTGCTTATGCTTTGGCTAACGACCCCGCAGAATCCACCATTGCCGGTAATGTTGGCATCGGCTTAGTTCCCTCCAACAGCGACGGCGTGGTCAGCTCCTCTGTTACCGGCGGCGGCGGATTCGCTATCGCCAGCACCTCTGAGTATCCGGATTACGCCTGGAAGCTCATCGAGAACGTTGTGAGCCGCGAGGCTTTATTCCAGTCTGCCGAGCTCGCTTCCAACGCGCCTCCGATTAAGTCCATGTATGAAGATGAGGAGTTTATCGAGCAGTTCCCCACCATGATGGATTGCTATCCCCAGTACGAATACGCTCAGGCCCGTCCTGCGCTTGCTAAATACAGCGAGTGGTCAAACGGTATGCAGGTCAGCCTGCACGAAGCGGTAACCGGCGCCAAAAGTGTAGAGGATGTTCTCAACGAGATGATTGAAAAATCAGCCGATTATCAGTAACTTAAAATCATACGAGTAAACGCTTTTCCGCCGGCCCGGCTTTCTCAACAGACAGCTGGCGGCGGTTAAAAGCCATAAACAGGGGGTATGGCATTGAATCATTCAAGCACGAAAAAAATGCGGCGGCAATGGCCGGAGGCCCGAGTTGGTAAGGTAATGGCGGCTCCGTCCTTGATCTTGATATTTGCTTTGGCAATCTATCCGCTTTTATATACCATATTTATCAGCTTTACCGAGCTGAATATGAGGACCGGCGAAACCCAGTATAAAGGGGCCGCCAATTACATACAGGCATTTACCTCAGGAGAATTTTGGAATTCCGTCTGGGTCACTTTACTTTTTACCATTCTGTCTTTAGTGATCCAGCTGCCTTTAGGCGTACTGGTCGCCTTGCTGCTCAACCAGGAATTTAAAGGAAGATGGCTGCTCCGCTCAATTGTATTGGTTCCATGGGCGGTGCCTACCTTAGTAAACTCCACTCTGTGGAATTGGATTTTCAATACTCAGTACGGAGCGGCTAACCGGCTTTTAATGCAGTTTAATTTGATCAGCGAGCCTATTATCTGGTTCGATAGCCCCATGAAAGCAATGGGCGTCATCGTGTTTGCGGATACCTGGCGTATGCTTCCTCTGTATGTGTTAATGATGCTGGCCAGCCTGCAGACGATTCCCCAGTCTCAGATTGAAGCGGCGATTTTAGACGGCGCAGGAGCGTTTTCCCGGTTCCGCAATGTGATTCTGCCTCTGATTAAGCCCATGCTGCTGGTAGTTTTAGTAATCCGCACCATGCAGGCACTGAAAGTATTTGACATCATCTATATGCTGACTCACGGCGGTCCGGCAAACGGAACGATGGTAATCAGCTACTACATTTATAATCAAAGCTTCGGATTTATGCATTTCAGCTACGGAGCTGCCTTAGCCATAATAGTGGCGGTGATCTCTACCATTATTACGGTGCTGTACGTAAAAATACTGAAGACAGACGATATCTATTAAAGGAGGGGAGAAGAATTATGAATTCCAGAATGATGAAACGGGGCTTTAAGCGCGCCGGTATTTATCTTGCCGCGATTGTAGTTTTGCTTTGGACGCTTCTTCCCATTCTTTGGATGTTTATTTCCAGCATTACACCCACCGCGGATTTGCTCACCATCGATGGAAAATGGTTTTCTGAAAATGTGAACTTCAACCGCTATATTGAAATTTTCTCTCAGTCCGGATCTGCCAATGACGCCGGCGCTCAGTTTGTAAATTCGTTAAAGATCAGTATTTTGGTTTCTGTTTCCACGGTGGTTTTGGCCATTTTGTTTGGCGGGGTTTCCGCTTATGCGTTTGCCAGACTGCGGTTTAAGTTTAAAAATACCCTTCTCATGGCTACCATGTTTTTCCAATTATTGCCATCTATTACCTTGGTAATTCCTCTTTACGTAATCGGCAGAAAACTTGGCATGATTGACCAGCCGATGTTTTTGGTGGTCTTATATATGTCCTTCACGCTGCCTTATGTCATTTGGGTATTAAACGGGTATTACAGAACCATCCCCTCAGATTTGGAACAGGCGGCTCAGATTGACGGCTGCACCTGGTTTACCGCCTACTGGAGAATTGTATTGCCTCTGGCTAAGCCAGGTTTAGTAGCGGTTGGCGCGCTCTCCTTCTTAATGTGCTGGGATGAGTTTATGTATGCGCTGATCTTTATGACCTCTCTATCCAGCAAGACAATGCCGGTAGCAATTTCTGAGTTCAGCACCAGATACGGCATTGATTACGGCATGATCAATACTGCGGGTTGTATCGCTACGGTTTTCCCAATGCTTTTGGCTCTTATTTTCCAAAAGTATATTGTAACCGGGCTGACTGCCGGCGGTGTAAAAGATTAATCAACACATCAATCTATTCATCAAGGAGGAATTTGTATGAAAATTGGAGCGGCATCTTGGTGTTTTACCCATCCCCATTATCAGCCGCCTTATGAGGAAGCCATCAAAACAGTTGGCAGCCTTGGGGTGGATGGTATCGAAATGATCGCCTATAACTCTGACGATCTTTATGGCTACTATACAGACGAGCGCTGCAAGGAACTGAAAAAACTCATTGACAGCTATGGAATGCAGGTTTCAGAATTTGTCCTTTATGCTCATGCGGTCGTAGGGCTTTTAGATCCGGACGATACCGAACGTCAAAAGTCTCTTGACTTTTTCCGCCGCGGTATTGAGGTGGCGAAAAAGCTGGGAGCCGATACCATGAATATCGTTTCCAATTGGCCGGAGGAAATTAAGGCGCCGATTGATTACCTGCCTATTACTTCCATCCGGTAGCTAACGGAAAAAACATCAACAATCCCAAACTGTACATGGAGATTCCTGATGACTTTGACGCTACCGGCAACTGGAATCGGTATTTGGACTCTTTAGGCAAAATCGTAAAAATGTGCGAGGAAACCAATATGCGGTTTGCGCTGGAGGGTCATGCCAACGTAATCATTGGAACCACAGACGCTATGCTGAGAGCCTTTGACTGGATCAAGAGCGACGCTTTTGGAACAAACTTCGATACCGCGTGGCAGCTGATGCAGCGGGAATACCTCCCTGGTCTGTTTACAAGCTCGGAGAGAAGATTTTCCATGTGCACATTCGCGACGCCGACGGCCTTGCGGTTTACTCACTGCCTGTAGGCCAGGGAATTATTGATTGGAACGAGTTGGTCCGTTCCTTAAAAAAGGTTGGATTCGACGGTTACCTGTCCTTAGAATTGGCCGGCTTCGACAATCAATATAAATACGCTAAAGAATCCATTGACTATATCAGAAAAATTCTAATTGAGGAAGACGCTTTAACAGTAAAATAATTAATCTTTTATAATGAAACAAAAGGAGCATGATTTATGAACAAGATTCGTTTCGGACTAATAGGCTGCGGCGATATCGCCACATCCGCTATTTTTACAGCATCCCTCATTTTGAGGAAATCGAACTGGTTGGAATTTACGACATGAATAAGCCCTTTCTGCAGAAAACAGCGGAAGAATTGGGCGTAAAGGCCTTCAATTCTTATGAGGAAATGCTGGACGATCCTACCATCGACGCGGTCATCGTTACTACTTATCATCCAGCATACCCCGCTGGCCATCCAGCCTTGAAAGCCGGCAAGCATGTTATCTCTGAAAAGCCTGTTTCTGTTTCTATTGAACAAGCGAAGCAGCTGAAAGAGGCCGCCGCTCAAACCGATAAGGTATTCATGGCTATGCCCAATGACGCATATCCCCAAATTGAGAAAGTAAAGGAACTGATCGAGCAAGGCGTCATCGGAGAGGTTTGCGCTATTGACAGCGTATTTGCCCACCATGGTCCTCTGCATGCGCCTTGGTTCTTTGATTACGAAAAAGCCCAGTGGGGTGTTTTGGCGGATCTAGGCGTATATTCCATCAGCACGCTCTCTTATCTGTTTGGTCCGGTTGCCAGGGTCTACGGAGAAACCAGATGCTTTGAAAAAACGCCGTATCTCCGACGCGGGAGAAGAATTTATCCCCAGCGTTGAGGATAATGTGGCCGCTACCTTAGTTTGGGACGATGGCAAGGTTGCCACCATGCGTTCCAATTGGTGCACAGGAGTCCATAAGGATCACGGCCTATGGAGATTTACCTTTAACGGTTCCAAGGGCATAATCCATTTGGATATGGCGCGTACGGATCACCCGATCATTGTGGTATCTCCCAACTGTGAGATCCCCGGCGCGGAAAAGGTAAGCTTTATGGGCCAGGATTATTGCTACAGCGTCAGTGTTGGTAAAGTGGATAATAATGACAGTGTTTTGGAGCTGTTCCTGGATGCCATTAAGAATAACCGCAAATTCCCGGACAATGGCTGTTCTATCGTCCGGCAGAACCATGTCATCGAGATTATCGACCGGATTTATGAGTCTTCCCGCACTGGCAAGGCTTATGAAATCACCTCTAAATTCTGAGGCCACTTTGAGTTTTTCAAATTTATTGATAACTTGCCTGAGGATCGCCCGCCTCTCCCCCTGGGAGGCGGGCGATTCCTCTATTTAGAAATGATGCCAGGATTTCTTCCCTCCGCCGCCACACAGGGGACGTCTTTTTCACCATGAAGCCAGCCTCCTTAAAAAACAGCCTTTCAAATCATAATGCTTAATTTTTTATCCGGTTTCCCAATCATTTTTTCCGAATGAATCCGCGCTTGAACCGGCTCACCCGCATCTTGATTTTCTCTTTTTTGATGTTATCTTTACAGCGTCTCCCGCAGCTCCTCTAGGACAGCCGTTGGAAAACAAGGCGGAAGGCAATCATTGGAAAAGATACCAGCATTAAGATAAAGAGGCTCCCTTCAAACAGCGGGATAAGCACCTAACAACGGGCTGTCCCAGCGCAGGTATATAATTATTATAAATCAGCAATAATAAGATTAAGTCTATTATGCTCAGAAAGGAATGGTGAATATTTTTGAATCCAACTGTCAGCCTGATTTTTAATCAAGACGGAACTTATGACCTTATTCTTAACTATGAACGAAATGGCGTGGAGTTCTCGAAAGAATTCGACCTTAAAAAGGAAGCGCACAAAATATCAAAATCAATTTTTTCAAATATAAAAAATGTGAAGATCAAAAGTGTAAAAATTTTAGTTTCCGGTGTGATTGTTACAACGCTTGCTTTCTCCACTTTTTTAAGCGCTCTTGCCGCATCAGACCGTTATACCATGGGATATTTGTACAGCGGCACAGACCACCAGCAGATCGAGTATATCAATCAAACGAACAACGCGTTAGACGTTGTATCCCCCAGCTATTTCGACCTGCGGGAGGATGGAGCTTAAAGCTAAATTATCTCAGCCCTTTCTTTATTAAAAGTATGCATGACAAAGGCATTAAGGTAGTTCCATTTTTAAGCAACCACTGGAATCGCACCGCAGGGATCAACGCCTTGAAGAATATAGAGTCATTATCAACCCAAATTGCCGACTATGTGGAAGAATATGATTTAGACGGAATTAATGTAGATATTGAAAATGTAACCCACGAACAGAAGGATCAGTATACTCAATTCGTCAAGCTCTTACGAGAGAAAATTCCAGGGCATAAAGAAATATCAGTCGCAGTAGCCGCTAACCCTAATAATTGGCAAACGGGCTGGCATGGTTCTTACGATTATGCCGCTCTATCTGAATATGCCGACCATCTTTTGATTATGGCGTATGATGAGCACTATGAAGGAAGTAGCCCGGGTCCGGTAGCAAGTATAAGCTTTGTAGAACGATCCATTCAATATGCTTTAGAGAAAACCACTTCGGATAAAATTGTTGTTGGTATCCCCTTTTACGGCCGAATTTGGGGGCTTGACAGCAATCGTATCACGGGAAAGGGCGTCAGTGCCAAAACGATTCAAGAAATAGTAGAGCGCTGTGAATCGACACTGACCTACGATGAGCAAAGCCAATCTGTAAAAGCGGAGGTCACCATTACAGAATCCAGCGGTAATTTTACAGTAGCGGAGATTTTGTTCTCCAGCCTGGAAGATATGTTATTTGGTTCGAAAACGCTCAATCCTATCAAGCTAAATTAGGCTTAATTGAAAAATATAATTTAAAAGGAGCGGGAGCATGGTCATTGGGGCAGGAAGATCCCTCCATTTGGGAGCATTATGAAGATTGGATAAACGGTGAAAATATTAATACGGACGCAGTCCCTCCCGCTTCTTCCGAACCCGGCCAAACGCTTCCTCCCACTACAGGTAACCCAGATTCAGCGCCAACTGAAGGTGAATTTGCACAAGCATGGGTCAAATTAGATACCGAACAAGCCTCTGTCTATAAAATCCAAATCTAAAGGGTAAAGTCATTGCCACGCTTGCCGGGGGCACCGCTGTTTCCGTACGGGAGCACGCGAAAGGCATCCACCAAATTCAATTATCCAATGGAGAAATAGGATATCTTTCTTCGGACTATTTATCCTTTCAAGCGCCAATTCCAGAGGCCGCTCCTCCCTCTCAGGAATATTTTATTTATGAAGTGAAAGCCGGGGATACTCTTTGGAAAATAGCGGAACAGTTCTTAGGGGAAGGGAAGCGTTATCCTGAGATCGTTCAGTTAAATAATTTATCCTCTGACGATATTACTCCCGGCATGAGGCTTAAGATTCCCGGTGCGGAAAGCACTTCCAAGCCGGAAATGTCTTTTGTCGAATATACGGTAAAGCGGGGGGATTCCTTATGGAAAATAGCAAAATCCAAGCTTGGCTCCGGCAGCCGATATCCTGAAATTATGGAACTTAACAATTTAGAAAATGAAGTAATCTATCCAGGTCAAATCTTAAAATTGCCTAACTGAAAAATCAAAGAAGGCTAAAACGAAAAAGCTCAAATTTTAATTTCACCAAATACGGCACACTTTAAATGCTGCTATTTTGCAAAGGAGCCGAATAGAAACACTGGCAGCTTTTCATCTGCCAGTGTTTCTATAGTAAATGCTTCTTGCTCCAAACTATTTACAACGAATCATTACCGCTTCAGATGGTTATAATTTAATTTCATTCTCAGAAAAATCGGACGGTTTGTCTGTGTTTGCCAGCAGCTCTTGATACGTTCCAGCCTCTGGCGGCAGCGTTCGTCTACAGAAGGTTTTACTAAAATTAGCGGCGATTCAGCATTTTTCCCTATCCAGTTCTTTTATATAGGCAAAAATCTCCAGGTCATCAGGCCACAGCAGCCGATAGCTCCATAACACATAATGGGATTCCCTTTTCTCATGGCCACAAGCCTGCGGTAAAAATGTAAGACGGAATCCGGCTCCTTCCGAGCCTTCTCCACGTTGATCTGCGGATAATCCGGGTTCAGCATGATCCATGGAGTACCGATGG
>ENA-OQIR01000724-OQIR01000724.1-human-gut-metagenome-genome-assembly--contig:-NODE-724-length-13243-cov-6.212031_pt1 | contig 13243 bp, 19 predicted proteins | sample MGYA00242580_ERZ504745 | MGnify/ENA primary metagenome ERZ504745 (study PRJEB26092, sample SAMD00036214) | human gut metagenome | host: Homo sapiens | study: EMG produced TPA metagenomics assembly of... | reverse complement strand
GTTTCAGGCGTTCTCTATGAAAAGGGGACAATTGGAACATGGCAAAAAGTAAGTAGCTGCTCAAACAGCAGCACGACCTCAACCTGCATGGTGAGCAGTAGCTTTAACACTAAGCCCGGAAAATCTTATAGGCTTGAGTATTCTGCGACCTTTAGCTATTCCGATGGACGGAGCGAAACCATTACCGGAAGTACCAGTAGATAAGTGGAGTTTGTTATATATTTCAGCAAGTTAGAAAGGTGTGAGGTAATTATAAAGGCGAGACCAACGCGAGTTATCCGATACCTAGCTATAGTCGCACTGTGCTTGCTTTTGGGCTTTATGCTTGGAAGAAAAAGCAAATATGAAAAACGAGATTATTTGAAACAATTCAAAATTGGAAAAGCAACATACTCTGAATCGTTGATATATGAGGCTTATGGCGGATTGCAAAATGATGGGATAATGTTAGCGGTATACTACGATGTGGATGCAGCCAAAATTATTCATCAACTCGATTCATGGGAGAAAATTAATGATTCTCCAACCATATCTTCTATATTAAAAAATGTGTCGTCATATTTTGGATTAGATTTTGTGATTCCTGAAATTGCAAGTGGAAATTTTTTTCTTTATGATAATAGTCAGCATAAGGAACTACGCTCGGAAGCCGAAATGAATACATTGCTTTTACATTCTGAAGATGTGAATTTTAGTCTCGTTGTCTGGGATGATGAGAAGCACACAATTTATATAGTAGAGTACAGAATTTAAGGAGGTTCGTTATGAAGAGGTTCGTATCATTAATTCTTTCAGTGTGTTTTTTGTTTTCGATAAATACTGTGTCTTATGCTGCTAACATAAGCAGCCGTAAAGCTAGCAATCCTGTTATTCAAAGCATGAATGATAAGTATCATGTTGATTTTTCGGGAATGTCGATAGATGAATTAAATAAGTTTATCGATAAGATGAAAGATGAAGATCAAACACGTGCATCTGGAAATTTGTTAAATAATACACAGCTTGCATGGTTGGCAGCTGCGCAAATTGCACGGGATAAGGGATATGAATGTGCGGCTCTTATGGTTGAATTCTCTGTATATAATATTGACTATTCTGAGAGTGTGACGGATTCTTCGACGCCATTGCTTGACAAGTTAAACACGACAACAGTTTTTAATAATTATAAAAACAAAGTACTTAATAGTGGCTTGAAAGATTTTAGTGGAGGAAGTTGGTCTTTTACAATTCAAAAGTCTGATAATGCAGATTTATTCTATGCATTGCATAGGGTAAGCACCTCTGGAACAGGCTTCATGATTGGTAATTCTATAATGTATTACTTGATTACCGTTCATGACACATTTGATTTTGCATATGACAACAACTATGACGACTTGTTTACTACTACAGTGAACAATTGGGCTTGGTTGTGCCAGCAGACGCATGTGTTGAATCCCATAGAGATAAATCTTAGCACGGCTATTGGATAAAAAATCAGTGGTATTTATTTTTTTGCGAAAGTAAAAGTTGAAATCTAAAATAAGGATGGCTCTAACGTATGAAAAATTTTACGGAGGTGTTTCCAATGCAGAGCAACTGATGTATAAGAAATCTTGTGTATACTCTAAAAGTAAAGAAGGAAAATTAAAATAGCTAGTGAAAAAATATCTCGTAGAATTTTTTTGAAAGCAAGTGGGATTGTGGCTCTTTCTTCAATGGAGCTTAACTCTGGGCTGACTGCTTTTGCAGATAATCAAAGTGATGGAAGCAAATCTCATATCGAGAGATACCATAGATACGATTTTGATACAAAAGAAGAATCTATAGAGGAAATTATAGTTGAAACCAATTCCTTCACGGATGGAGAGACAACTGCAGGCTATTTTCCAAATGGAAAGATTTCGGATATTGATCTATCCGATCTGTATGCGATTATCGGAAGCAATGATATCACTGTTGTTGATAATCCAACGGCAACACCATATTGTAGTACGGTATGCCTACAGATAACGACCAATAATGGAGGGACAAATTATGGTTCTGGATTTATGATTGGGCCTAATGCACTTGCAACAGCAGCACATAATCTATACAGTATAAAGGAAAAAGCCTACGTTAAGTCGGTAAATGTCGCACCTGCTCGATCTGATAATAGTAAACCTTTTGGAAGCGAAAATGTATCGGCAAGTTCGATGATTGTTAGTGATTCTTATCTTGCTGGAACAAGTTCGGAGGATTGGGCGATTATTACGCTCAAGAATAATTTAGGAACGAAAACGGGATGGCTTGGGTTACATTGGCAGTCTAGCAATTATTCATCATCACAGTTGGTGTATGCTTATGGCTATCCGAGCCAAATAAATGGTGCCGATGCGAGATATCGGATGTGTAAATCTTCTGGGTATATTAGAAGTCAGACTTCAAAATATCTCAAGGGCGATTGGGATTTGACAGGTGGCTTTAGTGGTGGTCCTCTTGTAGAATATATTTCTGGAGCTGGGTATGTAGCTATCGGAATCCATAAAGATGGAAGCACAATTGATGGTTCTTCATATCCAACTTCTTATACAGGGGCATTGAGAATAACACAATCGCTTTATACGCTGTTCCTTTCATACAGAGGTTGATAAAATGAAATGCAAACGGAAGATTATGGTTGGCATAGCATTTGTGGCAGTGGTTCTCTGCATTCTATTTCAATCGAATACATTCGGAAGAAAAAAATCGGAACTTATAATTGAAGAAGTTGACCTGAAGAACAATTGTATTTATGCGACTGCAAAAAATCAATTATATGATACGGATGACAATTATATAATTTATGGCGTATCAAACTACTTGAAAGGAAATCTTCAGTTGTCGTATCTTAAAGAAGGCGAAAGCATTCTTGTGATATCAAACGGTAAGGTGTTGCTATCAGATCCGTATCAATTTGATAAAATATACAGTATTCAACTGTTGCAATAGCGTTTCATTTTCTCAATAAATAATATAAGCTATTTACAGCTGCCTCCTCTGTTAAGTGGTGGTGCAGTGCTTATTCTCAATAACGATGCGATTGATGAAAATGATAGACCTTTTTGGAATTTAGAATTTTCTCAATAATCAAGCCCCCAAAATGGCAAACTTGAAATCATCGAGAGATACATAAAATATAGGGTTAAATCGACTTTCGTGTCGAAAAAACAAGTGCTAGAAATAGCAAAATCCATTGAATTTTAGAATGACATTTATAAGAAACCAGTAGATTTGCCTGATATTTGTGATTTCTTTGACCGTTGGGCCATTGATTTTGCACTACATTGATTTTGCACTACTATGAGCAAAGGAAAAACTTAAAATAAGCAAACAACCCGCCATTTGCAGCGACTGCAAGTAGCGGGTTGTTTGGCCTATTTAGAGGTTAGTCTTTCAGTTTGCCATGGTCACAGCCAAGTGAGAGATAATGCTCAATCTCACCACTCAGCACAAGCTGGACGTACTCCAAGGGCTTGTTGTATAGTAGCCAGTCCAGTTCTGCCGCTGTGTGGGGCATGGCAGTACTTGCTCATCAAAGATCAACGCGTCGTCCACTGTATTTCAATACAGAAGCAGACGACCGCATTGACTTTTTTACGAGATGAGGTCTCTTTTTTTCTCTCTTAAGTCACCTAACCGCACTACCCTGCATCCGTAGCGCAGATCACGCTCTCCACATCCGGGCGGTGCATCAGTTTTTGCAGGATGCCAAACTGTTTTTTGGTGGACGCAGAAACCAGATACTGCCACTTTTGCGGTAGAATGGGCAAATCTGCGATACTCCACTTGACGTATTTGGCATCGTAGATGTTGGGCGGTGCCAGTTCCACCAAGTGCCCCACGCACCAGCTTACCAGATAGCCGTTACCCTCCAGATAACCGTCTTTGCGGCTGGTTGCACCGAGGACTTTGGCGTAGGACATGGCAACGGACGGTTTTTCCGCTACGATCAATTTTGCGATAAAAATCCCTCCAATCTGTTTTGAATTGCAATATGTAGGCGGCAAACGCCGCCTTAAAATCAGATGGGTTCGGTATCTTCCTCGCCGGTCTCCTCCGGCTCATCTTCCACAGGAATTTCAAAATCGCCCTTGTCCTCGGGGTAATTTGCATCGGGATCAAGGGCTTCTTTTTCGGCCTGCTTTTTCTGCCTCTGCTTTGCGAAAGCGTAGAAAATGCCGCCTGCCGCCAGTGCGATCAGCACGACTACGCCCAGAAAGCCGGATGCGATCTTTGTGACCTTGTTTTCCTTGGGCTGTTCCTCGCCGGATGCCGCTGCTTCTTCTGCGGCTTTCTTGGCTTCTTCCTCGGCTTTCAGCTTATCCTGTTCCGCCTGCGCCGCCGCTTCTTTTTCAGCGGTATAAGCATCGGCAGCATCTTCTTCCATCAGAGCCAGAAGGTCGGCTTCGTCCACAAGGTTCATAAAGTGAACGGTCTGCTGTCCCTTGGCGTTGCGGTCAATCACCAGATAGAAAGTCGCACCCGACTTCGACACCAGCGTAATGAACTGCTGTCCGCTGCCATCAGAATAGTTGGTGTGGTAGTCGTCCACCAGCGTCAGATTGCCCTCCGGGGTCAGGGCACCAGAGGTTTCATCTGTGATGGTGACAACATCCTCCTCCACCACTTCCGGCAGAACCGGCTGCTCCACCGGGGCAGCTTCGCCTCAAAGGCAAAGGCGGGAGCGGCCATACCGATGCACAGCACCGCCGACAGCAGCAGTGCACCAAACTTCTTAAACTTCATCTTCATTTTCCTCCTTCTCAAACGAAGCTCCCACCGCTGCCAGTGCAGCCGGGTTCGGGGTAGTGGTGGCCGACTGCCGCAGCAGGGCGGCGAGCTGTTCCGGCGTGACCTTTGCAGTCCGCACCATCTCGTTGACCTCGGCGGAATCCTCCTCCTGAATGCGCCGTTCCAGAATCTCGATGCGGTTGTTCAGTTTGATGCGGCGCTCCTTCTCTTTTTCCAGCATCGCCCGCAGCTTATCCGATTTTTCGCTCATAAAACTCCTCCAATCATTTTGAAAGCCGTCCGAACCCGGCGAGATGTTTCTCCCAGTAGGACGAGTGAATGTTTGCGTACTTGATGGGGTCGCCAGCACTGACCATCATGCCGTTGCCCAGATAGATTCCGGTATGGCTCATGCCGGGGGTGTCGTAGGTCCCTTTGAAAAAGACCAGATCTCCGGGCTTTGCTTCGGCTTCGGAAATGTGCTGGCTTTTTTGCCACAAGCCGTTGGCGGTGGTGCGCCCCACATTGTAGCCGTTCTGGTTGTAGACCCAGCAGACGTAGCCGGAACAATCAAACCCGGTTTCCGGGGTAGAGCCGCCCCAGACGTAGGGTGTGCCCACATACTTTTGGGCTTCCTTGTAGATGGCGGCGAACTCGCTGTCCGTCAAGGCTTCTGCCGGAACCTGATAGTCGATGCCCGGTGTGCCGGAGCCGTCAGAACCACCGGGCGCAGACCTCCATTAAAAAGATAAGTCTGCCGCCCAAGGTGTCCTGAAAGATCTCGTACCGTTTCCATTGGTCGTTATTCAGTTCTTCCTGAATGACCACTTCCAAGCCACGATTGACCAGCTTGGTGTGGAAGATGCGGTACTCGTAGGGCACCTGCGTGGGGACTGGAATTCCTGCGGGAGTCATGACCCACACAGTCATATACCGGGTCTGCACCTCTACCCATGTGGTCAGCTTATACTGCTTTTTGAAGGTCTCCTTCAACTTGCCCTGCACCTCCGACCGGGTGTAATCGTCATACAAGGTGGTCAGGAACGAGGTCAACTGCCACGGGTCATGCTCGATGGGGTCGAGGTGGTACTGGTACTCGTTGTAGCCGGGATGGTCAGTGGGGGTGCGTTTGATCTTTTTGTCCAACTCTTTTTCCAGTTTTTTGTAGTCCTGTTCTGCACCCCGGATGTCCCGGTCCTCGGCGGAGTACATGGTCTGCCCGGACACCTGTGTGCCGCCGGAAAAGAGGATGCCGCAAGACGAGAAGCCGGACATCACCATGAGGATGAGCAAAAGAAAAACGCCCACGATTACCAGAACGTGTGCGTTGCTCTTGGCGGCATTCGCCAGCCTTTCACGGCAGTGCTGACGGCAGTTTTGCCCTTTTCTACCGCCTGTTCCATGCTGGACCGGGCGGCAGATGCACCGTTGGATGCCGCTTTGCCACCTGCGGTCTGCGCCGCCGTGCCCGACCGGGCGGCAGCATAATAGCTCTGCCGGATATCCTGTTTCTGCCGCCACCGGGAAAGCCAGTTGGAACCGCCCTCACTGGTGCTGGATGCGCCTGCATCTTGTGCCGCAGTCGGCTCCGATGCAGAAGATCTTGCGGTTTTGGAGCCTTTCTTGCCCTGCATCTTGGCTTTCTTCTTGAGCTTCCGGGCATAGCGGCTTTTGGAAATATCACGGACATTTCCTGCCGCTTTTTCGCCCTCGCTCAACGCCTGCGTGCCCACATTGTCGTCCTCGTACTGGTTAACCTCCCGGTGCACCGCAGACCGGGCGGCATGGGTAGCGTACATCTCCCGCTTCTGCGCCTTACTCAACCGGCTCAGTTCGTCCGGGGTCAGTTCCGCCTTGCCAAACCGCAGATGCTGTGCCTTTTCCGCAGCTTTATCTGCATCGGTTTTCAGCTTTTTCTTTTTGGGCACCGACTGCTCCACCTTGGTTTTCTTCGGGGGAGAACGGGTCTTTTTGGTTGACGTTTCCTCTTTGATGTTCAGCTTCGGTTTACTCATTTCTGCGCGCCCTCCGAAACTTCACCCAACTTGGTGGTCATAATGCGGTAGAGTTCCAGATCGGTGGGGAAACGGTCCACAAACGGCAGAATGACATTTCCGAAAAACAGCAGCCCTTCGCCCTCGCCGGAGTGGGTAACGTAGGAAAGCTGATGGGGCGAAATATTGAGTTGCTTTGCGAGGATCTGCCGGTCTCCCGCCGCCTGATTCAGCATGATGATCATGTCCGAATTTTCAAAAATATTCTCGACCTCACGAGAAGAAAGAAGGTCTTTGACGTTCTGAGTTAGCCCCGTGGGAATACCGCCCCACTTGCGAAAACGCTTCCAAATCTCGACGGAATAAGCGGCAGTCTGCTCCTCTTTCAGAAGCAGGTGCATCTCGTCCATATAATACCGGGTGGACTTTCCGCTGCTGCGGTTTGCCGTAACACGCCCCCACACCTGATCCTGCACGATGAGCATTCCGAGCTTTTTCATCTGCTTGCCCAGTTCCTTGATGTCATAGCAGACGATGCGGTTGTTGACGTTCACATTGGTGCGGTGGTTGAACAGATTCAGGGAGCCTTTCACATAGATTTCCAGAGCCGTGGCAACATGGTGGGCTTCTTTTTCGTCCTGTTGGAGCAGGGCGTTGTACAAATCCTCAAGGATGGGCATATTCTCCGGGCAGGGGTCCGCAAAATATTTGCGATAAATGAGATGCACACAGCGGTCAATGACGGTTTTCTCCACCGGCAGCAGACCCTCCTTGCCACCCACCACAAGTTCGCACAGGGAAAGGATAAAGTCAGCTTTCAGGGAAAGCGGATTATCCTCCTCGGAGTAGTTGGCGTTGATGTCCATGGGGTTGATGAACTGGGTACTGTTGGGCTGATTTTAATGACCTGACCTTTCAGCCGATTCACCAGAGGAGAATACTCTCCCTCTGGGTCATTCACGATAATATCATCATCTGTCACCAGAAACGCATTGGCAATTTCACGCTTTGCCGAGAAACTTTTGCCGGAGCCGGGAGTACCCAAAATCAGGCCATTGGGGTTCTTCAGCTTCTTCCGGTCCACCATGATAAGGTTGTTGGACAGGGCATTCAGCCCATAGTACAGGCTCTCTTTGCCGGACTGATACAGTTCCTGTGTGGTGAACGGGATAAAAATTGCCGTGCTGCTGGTGGTCAGACCTCGCTGGATCTCGATCTGGCAGTCTGCCAGCGGCAGGCTGCTCATCAGCCTGCTCCTGCTGAAAGTCCAGTCTGCACAGATTGCAGTTGTGCTTCTGGGCAATGGAGCTGGCCTGAAAGACGTTGTTTTCCAGTTCCTGCTCCGTGTGTCCGGTGTTCAGCACCAGAAAGGTGACAAGGAACATCCGTTCGTTCTGGCTCTGCAATTCTTTCAGCAGGGCTTTGGCATCTCTGCCGTAGGTCGCCAAATCCGACGGGATGATGTCAATATCATATCCGGCACGGATGGCTTTCTTCTGCTCCTCGATTTTGCTGCGGTCCAGTTCGGTGATGGTGCGCTTCACGGTCTTAATGGCACGGTTCTGATCGACACTCTGAATGTGCATAGTGACGATCTGCGAGGAATCCATGTCCAGAAAATCCTTCAAAAGCTGGTCGCTGATGTCGGATGCCGTGATGCTCAAGAAACTGGCGGCGCAAAAAATGCCGCCCATCTGGAACGTCCGGGAGTTTTTGAAGGCAAAGACGGTGGGTGCAATGGCATCCTTCACCGAAAGGCCGCTTTTCACAAGGTCTTTCCAGTCAAAGTGAAATTTGGATGCGCCGTCCATGTTGAACATATCGTGCATGAGTTTCAGCCGCTGGACACCGTTCAGGGGCTTTGCCTGCACCCCCAGCCGGTGAAAGTTGTTGAGCAAATCGTTTTGGATGTGGTCAAGCCGGGGCTTGACCTGTGCCATGCTTTCGCCCTCCACACCAAAGGTGATGAATTTGGTCTTGGTCAGACCATTATTGCCCTTGGCAAGCTGCTGGCGCAGCATCTGGGAATACTCCGCACGAACATCATCGAAACCATCTCGCTGGTACGGGATACGGATGCTTTTCTCAAACTCGGTGCTGTCGGTTGCCATGTTCACAAAGGACAGCTCAAATTTGATGCTGGAATCAAAGAAGTTCAGAAAACTGCACCATTCCTCAAAAATCGCGGTCTTATCCTCCTGCTGTGCCAACTGATAGTTGATGTCCTGATACTGGATGGTGCGGGTGTAGTAGTTGGGCTTCACCCGGCAGGTGCCATCCTCGAACATCCGCTGCATGGGGATGGACTGCTGGGCAGTCCGGGGCACAGCAGGCTTTGCGTTCTGCCTGCGCTTCTGCGCAGACTGCGGCTTGCTGTGCTTACCGGTCTTTTTCCAAAACGGAATCATGGGTCACTCCTCCCTTCATAAGCAGTGCATAGTAGTTGTTGGTCTTGTAGGGGCGAATCTTCGGGCGGACAAACCGGGACTGCACATAGTACGACAGCAGCTTTTCCATGGGCTGACCGTTTTTCTCGTACATCCCAAGGAAGAACGCCGGCAGCATCACCGCCATCATACCGAGGGTAGCGGCAGTGTTGCCGCCGGAATCCCGGAGTACAAAAAACAGCGGCACTCCAATGAGAGCCGCTGTGCCAAAGCAGACAAGCTGTCGTTTGGTCAGATTGAATGCGACCTTCGATTTCACTTTTGTCAGGTCACGGGGAACAGAAATATACGCAGCCAATAAAGCACCTCCTTTAGTGCGCTCCGAGGACGGATTTGGTCACAGAGCTGGTCTTGAACAGGCTGAAACAAAGCAGAACGGTGTAGCCCACAATGCTCCAAATGGAGTTGATGGCATCCCCGGAAATCGCTACGCTCTGGATCAGCACAGCGTAAATTGCCACGCAGATGAGGATGAGAAAGCCCTGAAAACCCAGCGCAAACAGGCATTTCAGATAGTTCTGCCCCATGTGGCTCTGCTCGTGGTTGCCGAAAGTCGCCATGGGGATGGGCGCAAGGCTCACCATGCAGTAGATTTCAATCATACGCCCGTACACGATGACGAAAATAATAATGCTCAAGATCCGCATGGTGATGTCGATGAAGAAGGACTGCAAAAACAGCCCGAACAGGGGGCCTACATCCATCTGCATCAGGCTGGATTGCAGCATGGACAAACCAATGTCATTGACACGGGTGTTTCCGGCAATGATGCCGCTGGAATCGGACACTACCTTCTGGGTGATGTCGAACACCGCCATCACAATATCGAAGGTGTTGCTGATGAGCCACACCGAAACAGCGGTCTTAAAAATCCAGCGCATGATGAGGGCAGGCTCAAACTGCGCCATGTTGTTGTGCTGGGTGATCATCTCGATCAACTCGTAACAGGCGACGAAGGTCAGGATGATGCCTGCAATGGGCAGCACCACATTCCGAGAAAGAGCTCGATCATCGCAAAAACGCGCGGCTCAAAGCTGGAGGGCTTGGTGCCCACCTGCTGTGCGATGTTGCCCACCTGCGTGTTTACATCGTCGAACAGGCCGGAAAGATTGGACATAATGCCTGCCGTCAGGATGCCTTTGATCCAGTCGGCAATGGCTTTAAGAACGGTTTCCATTCAGCAGTCACCGTCCTTAGCTGAAGTGGTTGATAAGGGTCTTGAGAAGGTTCAGGAGAAAAATAATGTGGGTCAAAAACTGCATAAGACACCGCCTTTCACTGATGGGTGGATAAAAAACACGGCTTGGGGCACGGACATTCAATAAAACTGCAAACCGCAGAGGGCTTTCCGCTGCTGCTCAAGCCGCTGTATGGAATAATCGCCTCAGAAGCCGATGAAAACAAAAATGCCGACTGCTTTTTGGCAATCGGCATAGGACAATAATTCAGTTATGCAAGCATTTTGCCCTCCAGATAGGAGCAGCGGAGATAATCAGGATTGGTGTAGTATACGTTGGAATTGAAATCGGAGATCTCATCCGTGATAAACGACGAAAAAACATCCAGAATTGCCTGTGCTGCATCATCATCCTTCATGGTGGACAGCACCAGCCCCTGGTACAGCATTCCGATGGAGGTTGCAGAAGGAACCGTGTAGCGGCACTCTGCGGCGGTATCAAAATCCCCCTCCGGGATGTTGAGATCTTCAATCAGCTCATCCGAAACCTGCTCAAAGGACAGGCAATGGTTTACTTCTGCCAGCCGGAGCTGCCGTTCGATGTCGGCTTTTGTAAAGTGACGGATCACATCCTGCCGATGATTTTTGGTCTTGCGGGCAATGGTCTCAATCAGGCTGCAAACATAGAGAACATCATTTTTCTGCTTTTCGGTCATGGATGGGTTCACTCCTCTCAAAGGTCAGGCAGTGCAAAGCGTTTACGGTGTGAAAGCTGATCTGGTGTGTTGGATGCTTGAATTTCGCCAAGGCCCAAAATGCTTCACGGCTGATCTGCCCGGACGTAAATCCGTTGACGTAATCCCAAATGGTGTCGTCTGCCATGGGTCCCTCCACAATATCGTAGGGATGGGTTTCGCCTGCACGACATTTTGCAATGAAATCCAGCCATTCGTCCGACATTTCAGGGAAACGCAGGATTTTCAGGTCGGGATTTTCTACATAGCGGTAGACGTTCACAAGGCCGTCGGCAGAACGGCGGTCTGCCCAGCGGTAGGCTTGCTGATAGTTGTTCGTGCAGTAGAATCCCCAAGAAAAGTCCTTTGTATACCGTGTGATACGGATTTCGGGATAGACAACTTCTTCTTTACTGCCATGATACAATAAAATCTCGCTCATCTGCGTCACCTTCTGTATGTGAGATGGTTACTATGGATTTCCTTATTATAATATGTACCGGGCGGCAACCGCCGCCCGCCGTTCTTAACCGAACAGGCCGCTCAGCAGGGGAATCAGGGTAATGCCGACCAGCGCAACGCCGCCGCCAGCCATGAGCTGCTTCATGCCCTGAGACTTGGAGCCGGGGTTGTCGTTACCATAACCTTCCAGCAGGTTGATGGCACCCCAAACGCCGAGACCGGCACCCAGAGCCACGACCAGAGTCTGAAGAACTTCGATAGCAGAGTTGAAGAATTCCATAGTCTTTTCTCCTTTATTATAAAGCGTTTTCGATCATTTGTACACACCCGAAATCTTATTGTTTTACACTGCATAACCGCAGCAAGGTTGATTTTCTGGTGCACTTTTCTGACCGGGATAAATTAAAAACGCCTACCGAGTCAGGCAGGCGGGAGCGAATCAGCGTCCACCACGATGAACTCATCACCGGGGTGGATTTTTTCTTTTCGGTTCAGATATTTTTCAATATCGAAGATATTTTTGGGGTCGTAATCCGAGGTCAGCTTATAGTTGGGGTGCTGGGTCAGGTCGTATTTGTCCGAAAGGAAGGGGCGCACACCACGCAACTGCAAAATGCACTTGCCGCCGTCCAGCACCGCCAGCTCGTCCCGGCTCAATAATTCATGCCCCATCTTCTGGAACGTAGTGCCGTAACTGGGGCTGTTGCCACGGGTGTCCGAGGTGTTGAAGGCGTCGATTGTTTCCTTGCCCAGCATTTCGGACAGGTCTTTCAGGGTAGTCGGCTCACTGCCGCCGAGAAAAATCTGGCTGTCCATGTTACCCACGATGGTGTCCGCATTGTCCTTGTAGATGGCTTTCAACTGACTTCTCGCCTGCAAAACAAGGCAGGCAGAGATTTCACGGCTGCGAATGGTCGCCACCAGCTTTTCCAGATTGGGAATCTGCCGATGTTGGCGCACTCGTCGATAAGGCACCGCACATGGATGGGCAGCTTGCCGCCGTACACATCATCTGCTTTATCGCACAGTAAATTGAAAAGCTGGGTGTAAACCATGCTGATGAGGAAGTTAAAGGTTGAATCCGTGTCCGACATGATGAGGAACAACGCCGTCTTCTTATCGCCCAGCGTGTCCAGTTGCAGTTCATCGTACATGGTAAGGTCCCGCAACTCTTGGATGTCGAAGGGGGCTAATCTGGCACCACAGGAAATGAGGATGGATTTTGCGGTCTTTCCTGCGGCCAGCTTGTAAAGTTTGTACTGCCGCCCGGCAAAGCTGTTGGGCTTCTTTTTTGCCAGTTCTTCAAACAGCAGATCCACCGGGTTCTGGTATTCTTCATCGTCCTCCAGCACCTGCATGGTGTTCAGCATCTCCAGCAGAGTAGCGAAGTTTTGCTCCTCCACCGGGGCTTCATAGTGCAGATAGGCAATCAGGGCGGTGAGCAAAAGACGCTCCGATTTTTCCCAGAATGGTCCCCGCCGGACCCTTCCCCCTTGGTGTTGGTCATCAGGGTTATGACCAGTTTCAGAATGTCCTTTTCGCTGTGGACATAGGCGAAGGGGTTATAGTGCATGGACTTTTTGAAGTTGATGGTGTTCAGGATTTTCAGCTTGTAACCGTTTTTCAGAAGTGCGTTCCCGCACTCGACCACGATACTACCTTTCGGGTCAGTGACCACATAGGAACTATGACATTGTA
>ENA-OQIR01000723-OQIR01000723.1-human-gut-metagenome-genome-assembly--contig:-NODE-723-length-13245-cov-2.089572_pt1 | contig 13245 bp, 21 predicted proteins | sample MGYA00242580_ERZ504745 | MGnify/ENA primary metagenome ERZ504745 (study PRJEB26092, sample SAMD00036214) | human gut metagenome | host: Homo sapiens | study: EMG produced TPA metagenomics assembly of... | reverse complement strand
CGCTATGCATTGGGTTCAGGTAACCTTAAAATAACGTATCAAACTAAAACGAAAATCCCATCTATACAGAAAGAAAGGAATGTTATCATGAAAATTTTAGTATATGACGCTCCCAAAACGATGCGGGTCGATGAGGCTCCTGATTTTCCTTTAGGCGAAAACGATCTCCGTGTACAGACTCTTTATTCCGGAATGAGCCACGGTACCGAAATGAACGTCTATCGAAACCTAGTGCCTCAGTTTTCAAAAATCAATGATCCGGAAACCCGGCTTCTTCTCCCGGCTGAAGGCAACAGGCCTGGACTTATCCGGTAAGAAGCTGCGATCCGGTATGTGGGGGCTTGGCTATTCCAATGTAGGTAAGGTGATCGAAAAAGGCGCCAAGGTCGCTGGCTTTGAAATCGGAGATATTGTTTATTCTTCCTCTCCCCACCAGACCCAGGTAGTCAAGGACGCCTCTGAATTTATTAAGGTCCCAAAGGACCTCGATCCCAAATATGTAATCTTTGTCTTTAATCTCATGACCACCTACAACGCCATTCTGGACGCGCGAATTAAGCTGGGCGACGTAGTTGTGGTCAGCGGTTTAGGCTTGCTTGGTCAATTGTGCGCCCAAATGGCCAAAATGAGCGGCGCGGCAAAGGTATATGGAATCGATACCTACTCCCACCGCCGCCAGGCGCAGAGGAAAATGGCTGCGACGAGACCTTTGATCCCCTCAGCGGCCAGGATATCGCTTTGGAAATTCGGAAAAGAACCGACAATCGAGGGCTGATGTGGTGCTTGAAGTTTCCGGCAACACGCACGCTTTAAATGAGGCAATTCGGATTGCGCGCCGGAAATACTGTCATCGTCGTAAGCTGGTACCAATCGGAGGCAGAGGTCTTTACCTGGCGGATGAATTTCATCATAACCGCATCGGACTGAAGCAGTCTCAAAGCGCCCATGTAGATCCTGCTTTTCCACCCTTTATTCCTTAAGCCGCCGGCAGGAGTTTTGTATGAATCTTTTGAAACAGCTGTCCCTCGATAATTTGATCAATATGGTAGATTATCAGGATGCTCCTTCCGCTTATGAACATGTGGATCAGCATCCTGAGGACGTCATTCAAATCGTATTCCGCTATGACAGCTGAAAGGAGGCGTCCCTATGATCAAGCTCGGCGGCCATGTATTTCCCAGCGCTGAACAAAACGCGAAGGATCCGGAGCTGCTGGCCCATTTAGCCAAACAAATGGGTTATCAAGCGGCCTATGCACCTGATTATCTCACCATCGATAAGCCCGACGAGATCCGTATTGCTCGAAAAGCCTTTGAAAAAGAGGGCATTTTGATCGCGGAAGCGGCTATTGGGAAAACATGCTGGATTTGCGTCCCGACGAACGCAGGAAAAACCGGGAGGAAATGTGTAAATCTACGCGATGGCTGAGGAGTTAGGCGCCGGATGTGTGGTAAACACAGCGGGCTCCTATTGCGAAGGGCCGGGATACCAAAACCATAATCCCCAAAATTTTACCGAGGAACATTTTGAAGACGCCGTGGAAATGGCCCGGTTCATCATTGACACAGTAAAGCCTAAGCGCACCTACTTTACCTATGAGGTTTTCATGTATAACTCGATTGACTGTCCGGAACAGTATGCTAGGATTTTGAAAGCGGTAGACCGGGAGAAATTCGGAGCCCATATTGATCTGACAAATATGATGCGTTCCCCGAGGGAGCTTTATCAGGCGAAAGAGCTGACGGAAAAATGTGTTGAGCTCTTCCCAAATAGAATTATTTCTGCTCACGTAAAAGATGCCCGTTTAAAACGTCCGGCAATTACCACGTTGATTGAGGAAGCCATTCCCGGAGAAGGCGAAGTGGATTTATCCGCATTTTTAAAAGGCTTTGCTTCTCTTCCCCACACAGTAACTATGATGATGGAGCATTATCAAAACGCGGATGAATACAGCAGAGGCCTCCGGTATCTCCAAAGAGTCGCTCGGGAGTCCGGGATCTCTCTTTAACCCAAACGCATAAACACGGGTTACAGAAAGGAAGAAAAAGCCATGAGAAAGATTTCAATTATCGGAGCGGGAAGCATTGTTTTCTGCAAGACCTTAATCCTAGACGTATTGGTTACTCCGGGACTGGAAGACACTACCTTTTGCCTGATGGACATCAGCGGTCAGCGCACAACCCGGTTAAAAGCGTACCTGGAAAAAATCAAGGAAAAATACGGTTTAAAGGCCGAATTTCAAGTCACGACAGACCGCCGTGAAGCCTTAATGGGCGCCGACTATGTTATCTCCACCTTTTTGATCGGCGGTATGCGCGCTTATCAGGTGGATTACGAGGTCCCTCTGAAATATGGAGTGGATCAATGTATTGGCGATACGCTGAGTCCGGGAGGAATTTTCCGCGCGATGCGCACGATTCCTGTCATGAACTCCCTTGCCGCAGAAATCCGTGAACTTTGTCCCAACGCGCTGCTTTTGAATTATGTCAACCCAATGTCGGCAGTTTGCTTATCTCTGGCTAACAGCGGCGTTAAGGTAGTCGGTTTATGCCACGGGGTGCAAACCACCTTGGATCTCCTATCACGCTATACCGGAGTGGAAAAATCAAGAGATTGACTATATCTGCGCTGGGATCAACATATGGGCTGGTTCATTAAGCTGGAGAGCCACGGCAAGAATCTGTATCCCAAGCTCCGGGAGGTATTTGAAAAACCGGAATACTATGCCAATGAAAAGGTACGGGGCGAGATGTTCCGCCATTTTGGTTATTTTATGACGGAGTCCTCAGGTCACCTGTCCGAATACCTTCCTATTTCCGCAGGAGCCGGGAAACGCTGGATACCTATTGCGACGAACCTCTTTTCGGCGGAGAATCAGGAGCCGCGTACTATTGGAACCTAAAGGTTTCACAGAAATACGGTAACCGGGATATCTTTGCCGATGAACCGATTGAGCTTCCTAAAAGAAGCGTGGAATACGGCTCTTATATTATCGAAGCAATCGAATGTAACCGGGTGTTCCGGTTCAACGGCAATATTAGAAATAACGGATGTATTGAAAATCTTCCGGATAACTGCTGCGCAGAAGTACCTATTTTTGCCGATGGCGCGGGACTGCATCCTACGGTTGTGGGAAAGCTTCCGCCTCAATGCGCCGCACTGAATATGACCAATGTTTTAGTCCATCAGCTCACGGTAGAAGCGGCGGAATCTGGGGATCCCGAAACGCTCGTTTACGCTCTCAGTATGGATCCTTTGACCAGCGCGGTTCTTCCCCTTCCTAAAATCCGAGAAATGGCTTCGGAGATGCTCGAAAAATCCAGGGCCTGGCTGCCCCAGTTTGCGGGAAAATCAATCCGTTTAAATCCTAAGGTTATCATTCCTGCCGATATTCAAAGGGTTTCGGTTCCCACAGATCCGGCATTAGCTATCTCTGAACGGATGGTGAAGCTGGCGGAATAAAAGGTCTCACTCAGGAGCAGAAGTTTATCCGTTCATTCTGCCGCAATCAAAAAAGGAATCCGGTGTGACTTCACGCCGGATTCCTTTTTTGATGCTGAATTTTACCTTATAGAAATTTCAGTAAAAACTTTTTTATAACATATTTTGAAAAGAATTTAAAAATATAAGTTCGGAAGCTTCTCACTTGGTTTCCGGCAATAAGACGTGCTCAAGGCGAAAATGAGATAGAACAGACGCAACTGAAATTTTGTCAAACTATGCCGTGTGAGAACAGCAGGAGCTTTTTGACAGACTTGCGACTTCAGTAAAACAGTTTGATCACTTTGATCCCCGGATACGGCTTAAGAAAGGATCGCCTTATGATAGACTTCTTGCCTTTCTTAATGATTACAAAGCCTTTTTTCAAATGAGCTCTTCGAAATCTTTGCCGTAACGGAATTCACCTTTTCATCATCGATAGAGATGCCTCCCTGATCGATTAGCCTGCGGGCTTCTCCCTTCGAGGGAACCAGCTTTGTTTTCGCCAAAAGATCCAACACCGAGATTTCGCCGTCGGTGAAGTCTCCATCGGAAAGCTCTGTGGAAGGCATGTTTTCAGAGTGAGCACCGCCGCCAAAAATCGCTCTTGCCGCGTTCTGAGCTTTCATCGCTTCCTCTTCTCCGTGAATCAGCTTAGTCACCTCAAAGGCTAAAATTTCCTTGGCTTTATTCAACTGGCTGCCTTCCCATTTCGCCATAGCTTCAATTTCTTCTAACGGCAGGAAGGTTAAAATCTTTAAACAGCGAATAACGTCTGCGTCGTCCACATTTCTCCAATACTGATAAAAATCATAGGGGCTGGTTTTTTCAGGGTCAAGCCACACAGCGCCGCTTTCTGTCTTTCCCATTTTACGTCCGTCGCTGGTAGTTAACAGAGTGAAGGTCATTCCATAAGCCTCTTTGTCATCCGCTTTCCGAATCAGCTCGACGCCGCCGATGATATTGCTCCATTGGTCGTCGCCGCCCAGTTCAAGCTGACATCCATACTTCCGGTTCAGCACCAGGAAATCGTAGCTTTGCATCAGCATATAGTTCAGCTCAAAGAAAGACAGCCCTCTTTCCAAGCGCTGCTTGTAACACTCAAAGGACAGCATACGGTTTACTGAGAAATGCACCCCAACCTCCCGTAAAAACTGGATATAATTCAAATTCATCAGCCAATCGGCGTTATTTACCATGATCGCTTTTCCGTCTGAAAAGTCTACTAATCTGGACATCTGCTTCTGGAAGCAGCGGACGTTATGGTCAATTTCCTCCCGAGTCATCATTCTTCTCATAGCGGTTTTTCCCGAAGGGTCGCCGATCATACCGGTTCCTCCGCCAAACAAAGCAATCGGTGTATGCCCCGCCTTTTGCATATGAGCCATTACCATAATCTGAACAAAGTGACCGACATGCAGGCTGTCAGCCGTTGGATCAAAACCGATATAAAAGCTGGTCTTTCCGTTGTTTAATAAATCCCGTACCTTTTCCTCATTGGTCAGCTGGGCGATCAAGCCTCTCGCTTTTAGTTCATCGTAAACACCCATGATTAATTCCTCCATCTCTATTATTTTTCGCTCAGAGGGCTCTTCCAAAATAAAAAGCCCTCTGCAAAATTTGCAGAGGGCGGAAAATCCGCGGTACCACCTCAATTCACCACAGCCTCACAGCCATGGCCTCACGGGTACGATAATACCCTGGCGCTGTAACGTGCGCAAATACGGCGAAGCTACTTAAAAATTCAGCTCCGCGGCTCCAAGATGTATTTCAAAAAGCCTTCTTCCCCGCCTTACACCACCCGGCGGGTCTCTTCGCAAGATAAAGCTTTTTTACTCCTTCTTTTCACAGCCGATATGAGAAATTATATCCAACCCAAACTGGTTTGTCAAGAGCTTTCATTTGAAAATCCTGCTAAAGCGAGCATTTCTTCCGCGCTTTTTAGCGTTAAGTCAGTTACCATTACACCACTGATCATTCTAGCTAACTCCCGCTTTCTTCCTTCAAAGTCAAGAGGATAAACCCAGTAAAGGTCCTGCCCTCTCGCACCTCTTTCTTGATCAGAAAATGGTGGTTCCCGAGCGCGGCAATCTGCGCCGAGTGGGTTACGCAGAGCACCTGCCGGTTAGCGGCAGCCTCCTTCAGCTTAAGCCCTACCTTTTGCGCGGCACTTCCGCTGATCCCAGTATCAATTTCATCAAAAATCATGGTTTTCCTAGATTACTGCCGGAGAGCACCGTTTTGACTCCCAGCATAATGCGGGAAAGCTCACCGCCAGAGGCAATTTTCGATAAAGGCTTGGGCGGTTCTCCGGGGTTAGCAGAAATCAAAAATTGAATTTCATCACAGCCATAACGATTTAGGTCGCAGGTTGACTGCCGCACCAAAAAACGGAGCCAGGCATATCCAAAAAAGAAAGCTCCGCTTTTAGCTTTCCTACAAAAATTTTTGCCGCTTTTTTTCTTGCTTCGGATAATTCCTGCGCCAGGGCTTGTGTATGCTTTTCCGCCTGTTCATATTCCTTATGAAGTTCCCGCAAGCGTTCGTCAGAAAGCGTGATGGCTTCTAAGTCCGATTGAGCCCTCTCATAATAATCAAAAAGCTCATCTTCGGTATTGCCGTATTTTCTCATGAGCCTGTAATATAAATCCAGCCGTTCCTCAATAGCTTCCAATTCGTTGGGATCGTACTCGATCTGCTCACCATATGATCTAAGCTCCTCGGAACAGTCATCCAGTTCATAGGTAAGAGCCGACAATCGTTCGGATAAAGGCTGTAACTCCTTAAAGTAGGGCACAATTTCCTGAATAGCGTCCGCCGCCGTCTGCACAGCCTGCAAGGCACCGGACGACTCCTCATTTCCTGAAACCGCTTCCTTAGCCTCCTGAAACGCCAATGCGATCTTTTCACTGTTTTGAAACAGGGTTCTTTTATTGACGAGCTCTTCCAGCTCTCCACGTTGGAGGTCAGCGGCTTCCAGCTCTTGCAGCTGATAGGTCAGCAGGTCGATTTGGCGGGCTTTCTGAGATTCATCCAGGGATAGGGCATCCATTTCCTTTTTTAGCTGCTTTAAGCCGTAATACGCCTGCCTATACTCCTCCAGCTGGCTGGACAGTCCGCCTATATCATCCAAATACTGAATAGGGATGTCGGCGTTTAGCAGCTCATAGTTTCGTTCTGTCCATGAATCGTGATCAGGGTGTTCCCGATCTCCTTCAATACGGAAACGGTGGCTGGACGGCCGTTGACCCGGCAGCTTCCCTTACCTGAAGAATTGATCTCCCTTTGAAGCAAAAGAGTCTTGTCCTCGTCCGCGTTAAATCCAAGAGATTCCAGCGTTTTCTCTGTCTCTCCTGAAATTTCCGTAAATAACGCGCTCACAACAGCTGAAGAAGCCCCGGTACGAATTAAATCACGGGAGGTTCTCTGTCCCAAAATCGCGTTAATAGCATCAATCAGAATGGATTTTCCCGCACCCGTTTCTCCGGTAAGTACATTGAGCTGGTTGGAAAAATCTATGGTTACTCGTTCGATGACAGCGATATTTTCAATATAGAGCTGGGAAAGCATTGCCTTCACCTCTTTTTATCTGATGATCGAAATAAAATACTTGTCCCTATAATCAAGCATAAGCAGATAGTTAACAAAGAAACAAAAACAAAATCCACAATAGGAATTATCTTCTATTTGCTGTGCCGAATCCCTCGTCAGGATTTCATAATCTTTTTCAGTTCTGTAACTAAATTAATAGCGGCAGCTTCATTCCGCACTAAGATAAAGATCGTATCGTCTCCCGCCAGTCGCTACTACGCCATCCCACTGCATAGAATCCATCGCGGCACAGACCGCCTGAGCCATACCAGTCATGCATTTCAGCGCCACCATATTTCCCGCGAATTCTACGCTTAACACGGAATCCGCGAAAAGTGAGAAGAATTTCAATGAAATATCAGAAGACTCACTTTTGCCGGTAGAATATTTATATTTTCCATCATTAGCCAAGGTTTTCACCAGCCGCAGTTCCTTGATGTCTCTGGAAACCGTAGCCTGTGTCACATCATAGCCCTCCGCCCGCAGGAGCTTTAAAAGCTCCTCCTGGGTATCAATATTGTGCTGCTGAATCAATTCTAGAATCTTAGAGTGTCTCCTTGTCTTCATGGATTAAATTCTCCTCTCAGAAAGCTTTTCGTTCAGAATCTCATAAAATTCCTTTATTTTTTAGTTTGATCAAACGGACGCTGTGGGCAGCGGGCAAAATATCAATAACATCTCTCTCCCGAAGCAGTACGGAGGTTTCTCCGTCCACGGTAAGGTATGCGTTGCCCTCTCCATCCCGCGTGGAAGCGGAAATAGAAAGCTTTTCGTCAGGTCCGAAAATTACTGACCGGGAAAAAAGAGAATGAGCACAAATTGGTGTCAGCACCATACAGCGCATTTCAGGCTCAATCACCGGACCACCGGCGGATAAAGAATAAGCGGTGGAACCAGTGGGGGTAGAAACGATCAATCCATCCGCCGGTACTGCGTGACCTTGCTGCCCGTGTAGGAAACGCTGAGATCCACCATTCTGGAAAGAGAGCCTCTCGATACCACTGCGTCATTTAAAGCGTAGATTTCCCGTTCCTCGGCTCCGGTATGCACCGTTACCTTTAGCAGCATCCGGTTCTCAACCTTATAATCCCCGGAAATTAAATATTTCAGCTTATCCAGTTCATCAATCTCAAGCCCCGCTACAAAGCCGATCCGCCCTAAATTGATTCCTAAAATCGGCTTTGCGGCCGCAGCGGCATGCTTTGCCGCATGGATAATCGTGCCGTCTCCCCCGATGGTGATTACCGCATCACACTCCCGCACCATATCGGAAAAATCTTCATAAAAATGAATTGTCTGAATATCAAAATAATCCCGGTATTTTGCATAGAGAAAAATTTCACATTGCAGCTCCAGCAGCCGCTTAATGATGCGAACCGTATATGTATGTGCGTTTTGCTTGCTTAAATTGGGCATCAACGCAATCTTCATGGAAATCACCTATACTTTCAGTTCTTGATGGGAAGCGGCAACTAAACCAGGAATGTCAAACACTGGATCTTCGGATTCGTTTGACTTAGTATTCTGCAGATAAGCCAAATATTCAATGTTGCCCTCCGGCCCTTTTACTGGAGAATAATCCAATCCCAAGAGGGAAAAGCCGTTTTCACGAATCATCGCGCATACCGACTTGATCACTTCCACATGAACGTCCGGATCCCGTACCACGCCCTTTTTACCAACCTTTTCACGGCCAGCCTCAAATTGAGGCTTAATCAAGCAAACCGCTTGGGCGCCATCCCTCATAAAGAGCTTGGCTACAGGCAAAACCAGTTTCAACGAAATAAAAGATACATCTACGCTGATAAAATCAATTGGGTCGGGAATCTGCTCTTTCGTGGCGTAGCGGATATTTGTCCTCTCTAAATTGATCACTCTTGGATCTGTTCTAAGCTTCCAAGCTAATTGCCCGTACCCCACATCTACAGCGTACACCTTTTTAGCGCCGTTTTGCAGCATACAATCAGTAAAGCCTCCGGTAGAGGCGCCAATATCCATAGCAGTTTTATCCTGTAAACGGATCGGGAACACCCGCATCGCCTTTTCCAGCTTCAGACCGCCTCTGCTGACGTAGGCTAATCCAGAGCCTCGGACCTCAATCTCAACAGCTTCCGTGTAAGAGGTGCCCGGTTTATCCGATTTTTGATTCTGAACATAGACCTGTCCCGCCATAATAAGCGCTTTCGCTTTTTCACGGCTGGGAGCCAGACCACGGTCTACCAATAACTGATCCAAGCGTTTCTTTTCACTCACGATTTTCTACTCCGTAAATAATATTTTCCATTCCCTTTTCATCCAAGCAGAACCGGCATAAAGAGCTTTTTACCGACGCCTGGGGTACAAACGCCTCCTCTATGGCGTTGAGGTAAAATTCTCCCGGATAGTGATTTTTCTGCAAAAGATACCCAAAGGTTTCTCCGATGCCTCCATTTAAAATCCCTTCTTCAAAGAAAAACACCCGCCGTTTTTCCAGACATAGAGATATACATTCCGTCTCAATAGGCTTGATTTGATTCAGCTTTAAAATACAAATCTCAATTCCAAGCTTATGCAGAGCTTCTTTCGCATGACAAGCATAGGAAAAAAGCCTGCCGTAAGTAACCAGCATCAGTTCGGCTTTCGGGTCTCCCCAAACGTCAAAAGCACCGCCGGAAGATAAAAAGCCAGCAGGCCGGTAGCCTTCCCCGCCTCTGGGGTACCGTACAGCGGCGACGCCGGAACAGCCGTACAGAGCTTTTTGAAGGCTGGGCTTTATTTCCTGGAAATAAGAAGGAGAGAACACCGTCACTTCTGGAATCTCATTTAGGAAAGCGGTATCGAATACGCCTTGGTGAGTCTCACCGTCTTCTCCTACAAGTCCCGCCCGGTCAATCGCCAAAACCACCTTCATATGCTGCATAGCGGCGTCATGGATAATCTGATCATAGCTTCTCTGCAAAAAAGTGGAGTATACGGCAAAAACCGGAAGCATACCTCCAGCCGCCAATCCGGCGGCAAAGGTTACGGCGTGTCCTTCCGCGATTCCCACATCGAAAAAGCGTTCCCGGTAAAGATGAGAAAACTCAGAAAGCCCTGTCCCAATTTTCATGGCAGCGGTAATCGCGCAGATTCGCTGGTCGTCTCTGGCAAAATCGCAGAGCACTTGTCCAAAGACACCGGAAAGCCATCCGAGCCTCCGGAAAGCGGCTCCCCCGTTTCAATATCAAAGGCCGAAATCCCATGAAAGTCCTTAGGATTCTGCTCTGCAAAGGAATATCCCTTTCCCTTTTTTGTCTTTAAATGGATCAAAATCGGCTTTGTAGATTGCTTTGCCAATCGGAAAACACTGATCAGCTTTTTCATGTCGTGGCCATCCACAGGGCCATAATATAAAAAGCCCATATCCTCAAACAAGGTACTTTTATAGATCATATTCTTTAAAGCGGATTTCGACGACTGCAAAAAATTCCGGATATGCCTTCCAACCACAGGGATATGGTTTAATATGGCCTCAACCCGTTCTTTGATCTTGATATAACCTGGTTTCATGCGGATTTCAGCCAGATAGCGGGCCATAGAGCCACATTGCGGGAAATAGACATATTGTTGTCATTTAAAATTACGATAAAATTCTTTTTAAACCGTCCGGCGTTATTCAAGCCCTCATAGGCAAGGCCGCCGGATAACGCGCCGTCGCCTATCACAGCGATGGTTTTGCTTTGATCTCCAGTAATGCTCTTAGCGCTGGCGATGCCGAAGGCCGCCGAAATTGAGGTGCTGCTATGCCCCGCATTAAAGGAGTCGTAAATGACTCTCACAATCGCTTTGGAAAACCGGAAAGCCCGTTTTCCTTGCGAATCGTCTGATCTGATCCAGCCGGCCAGTCAAAATTTTATGCGTATAGCATTGATGACCCACGTCCCAGACGATTTGATCCTGAGGCAGATCAAAAACGTAATGGAGAGCACCGTGAGCTCGACAACGCCTAAATTCGACGCTAAATGGCCGCCGTTTTTAGAAACTGTATTAATTATCTTATTACGAATTTCATCGCATAATTCATTAAGCTGGTCTAGAGAAAGGTCTTTGATATCTCCCGGCAGGCGAAGCTGCTCCAGCAGAGACGGATTCTCCAAGCAATCCCCTCCTTTTGTCAGGTTGCTTTGGTTCCAATTGAATAATTATACCATAAATTCAGCCAGTATGCAATTGGAACTCAATAGCCCCGGTTTGCCAAAGATTGGGCGAATTCCTTTAAAAATGCAGTGTCTTCAGAAAAGGCGGACAGGGCGCTTTCCGCTTGCTGGGTCAGCTCGTTTACCAGCTGCTGCGCTTTCTCCATTCCTAATAGGGACACATAGGTGGATTTTTCGTTTTTATCGTCGCTGCCAACAGGCTTTCCCAGGTTTCCGGGTCAGAAATCACGTCTAAAATATCATCTCTGATCTGAAACGCCAAGCCTACACAGGCGGCATATTCTACCGCCGCCTCTCTTTGCTTTTGATCCGCCCCGGCCACGGCGCATCCCATCTGCGCCGCCGCCTGAATTAACGCGCCGGTTTTCTTGCGGTCCATTTCCAATAAAACCTCGATCGGCGCCCGTTGATTTTCATGCTGAAGGTCGATAACTTGTCCGCCGACCATTCCTTCCGCTCCAGCAGCCTTTGCCAATAAGCGCGCAGCCTCCGCTCCTCTCTGTGCTCCGGCCAGTTTTATGCTTTCAGGAGACAGAGCGGTCTCAAAGGCAAGAGTAAGCAGGCCGTCACCCGCCAATAGGGCGATATCCTCGCCGTATTGAATGTGTTGGCAGGTCTTCCCCTCCTTAAATCACTGTTGTCCATACAGGGCAAATCATCATGAATCAGGGAATAGGAATGGATCATTTCCACAGCGCAGGCAAACGGCATAGCCGCCTGCACGTCTCCGCCGCACACCCGGCAAAATTCCAGGGTTAACGTTGGACGAATCCGCTTTCCACCCGCCAGCAGGCTGTATTCCATCGCTTCTATTACATCCTTCTGCAGGCAGTCCTTCGCCGGAAGATAAGACGCCAGCGCTTCCTCAATTCTTGATAAATATTGATTTTCCATAGCCATTCTCCCTATCGATCAGTTTATCAGCGATTAGCCTCCTGAGAATCTTCCTCTAGTTTGGAAAGCTCGGTGATTTTCTGCTCCGCCTTTTCCAGGGTTTGATAGCAGGAAGACGCCAATTTCGTGCCTTTTTCAAACAGCTTCAGGGATTCCTCTAAAGACTCTTCTCCATTTTCCAGCTTAGCGACAATTTCCTCCAACTCCTGAATGGAAGCTTCAAAGCTTAGCTTTTTCATAAGATTTCCTCCTTGCTTTCCGGTAATACGCCGATAACCTGGCATTTTGCTTCCCCATCGGATAATTTCACCGTAATTCCATCATCCTTTTCAGATCATTTACCGTTTTAATTAAGCTTCCCTGCTTTAATACCAGGGAATACCCCCGTCCCAGCACTCGGAAGGGACTGAGGGCATCCAGCTTGCCGCTGATAACAGAAAGCCTGTTTTCCGCTTTTGAAACACGCAGAAGGAAGCCCTGGTTCAGCCTATTGGAAACAGTATCCAGTAAAATGCGTTTTTGTTCAATAAAATGCAGCGGGGACCTCATCGCCGGCCTGTTTACAGACCAATCCACTCTGGCTTTTTCCGCTGAAATCCTGGAAGACACAGCCTGCTTCAGCTTCCGGCAAACTTGCAGGAAGTACGCCTGATATTCCCGCATATCCGGCACCGCCAGCTCCGCCGCCGCAGAGCGTAGGCGCCCGCAGATCCGCCGCAAAGTCGCAGATGGTAAAATCCGTTTCATGACCCACCGCAGATATCACTGGGATTCGGGATTGGGATATCGTTCTCGCCAAGCTCTCATCGTTAAAGGCCCACAGGTCTTCCAAAGAGCCGCCGCCCCGCCCTATAATCAAAACGTCAATATCCGGAATCCGGTTCATTCTTTTTACGGCGTCGATCAGCTGCCCGGGCGCTTCTTCTCCTTGAACCAAAACCGGGCAGAAAATAATCTCCGCAGCCGGATCGCGGCGGCCTAAAATACTCTTAATATCCTGAACTGCGGCGCCGGTTGGCGACGTAATTACTCCAACCCGGGACGGAAATGAAGGAATCGGCCGCTTTCTCTGCGGAGAAAACAAGCTTCCTTTTCCAGCTTCTGC
>ENA-OQIR01000722-OQIR01000722.1-human-gut-metagenome-genome-assembly--contig:-NODE-722-length-13249-cov-2.804832_pt1 | contig 13249 bp, 17 predicted proteins | sample MGYA00242580_ERZ504745 | MGnify/ENA primary metagenome ERZ504745 (study PRJEB26092, sample SAMD00036214) | human gut metagenome | host: Homo sapiens | study: EMG produced TPA metagenomics assembly of... | reverse complement strand
TTTATTTTATTTGTCCTTCAATTCGTTTAGTCAACAAATTAGCTTCATATTCCATAGTTTTAGCTTTTTTCAAATTATCTGTAGCTTCTCTTAATGTTTTTATATCTTTATTATCTAACCATTTAGCATAATCTTGATAATAAGCTATTTTACTTTCACATGCTTTTAAACGTAAATTATGCAATGTTTCTGCTGATTTTGGCACTTCTACAGATTGTAATGCTTCTTGTAACTCTTTCAATTGAGGTAATATTTTATTTTCAATATCGTTTTTCAAATCAGTTCTAGTTTGACTACTACCCAATGTTCCTAAATTCAATGCTGCATTTAGATTTGCTTCATTTTCTGTTAAAATCTTTTCTTTATCAATGATAATAAGCGCTGTTTGACTCAAATAATCTTTTATAAATTCTTTTCTGCCATCTTCTAGAGCTTTGATAAAATCAGAAAAATTGTCTACACTAACAACTTTCCAATAACCATCTGCTTGTTCTTCTAATGACACTTTAAATACAAATGGCTGATTAATTTCACTTTGAGTTACTTTTATATCAGCTTCAGCTGTACCATTATCTTCATTTGTATTGATATAATCAATTCCTTCAAAAGTTAAATCAGTCAATCCAGATTGTTCTAATATCATATCTGAATTTATCATGGCACCTTGAGCATCTGCTGTTGTGTTTCCAGATTGCCAACTACCTGTTTTTACATAGTTATTTAAACCTTCTTGTAAGCTAGCAACTATTGGTGCTTTAAACATTGTAGCTAGACTATTCATTGCTACTTTTGCTTCTTCTGGCAAATTAGTTTGCGATGCAATTATACCATCTAGCATATTATTAGTTACACCTGCTACAACATTATCAACATTTACATACTTATTAAATTCATCTACGTCATGATTTTGTATTGATTCTTGTATAGCTTTTAGCGTATATTCGGGTGTCTTTAACAATAAAAATTAAAATATGCCAAGCCTCCACCTATAACAACAAGTACTAATAATATTGCTGCTGCAAAAATCTTTAATTTAGTACGCATTGATAATACCATAGTTTTTCCTCCAATTATAATTTAATTAATAATTCCCATAATATATTATATCTTCAATATCAATTATGGCACCTATTCACATCTTATGCAATACTTTATCTATAGATATTATCTAAAATATAGTATTAATAGATTGACACTATGGCTCAAGTAACATATTATTATCTAAGAACTTAATTTATACTTGGATAGAGGTGTGCTTCGTGATAGGTATTGTAATCGTATCTCATAGTTCTTTAATTGCAGATGGAACTAAAGAGCTAGCTCTCCAAATGGCAGACCCTGCATTGAAAATCATGGCCGCAGGAGGCACATCAGATGGAAAACTTGGCACCGATATGAAAAAAATAAAATCTGCCATCGAAAAAGTAAATGGAGCTGATGGAGTTCTTATACTTACTGATTTAGGAAGTTCTGTATTAACAACTGAAATGGTTATTGATATGATGGATGAAGATGATAAAGATATCAGTAAAATTCAAATAGCTAATGCGCCTTTAGTTGAAGGAGCTGTTATTGCTGCTGTTGAAGCTTCATTCAATAGTGATATATTCAGTATAAAAAAGACTGTTGAAGACATCATCATAAAAAAGGTTCCATTATAAAAAAAGCTGTACATATAATATGTACAGCTTTTTTCTTTATCATTTATAATTCTGTTTTATTGCGAACTAATTCTGCACGGTGAGCTTTTATCTGTTTTAATTTTAAAAATCACCATCGGTATTATCATCATTGGAATACCTGCATATAAAGTAGAACGTAAATCATCAGTAAAGGCAATTACAATAAGACAAAATACTTGTACCCAAATTCCAAATAAAGTTACATAAGGGAAAAATGGAGTTTTGTATTTTAATTCAGATACTCTATTTTCTGCCATCATTTTTTTGCGGAAATTATATTGACTCCAGCAAATAGAAATCCAAGCCATAGCACCAGTAAATCCAGAAACAGCTAATAAATAAGTATATGCTGTTTCACTTGTATCTAAAGTATATAATAAAATTATAATCCAGCAAGCACAAATAGATACAATAATTGAATTTTGAGGCATACCATTATGATTTAATTTACCTAAAAATTTAGGTGCCATATTATGTCTAGAAAGTCCATGTAATGCTCTGCCCGCACCATATAGACCTGAATTAGAGCAAGAAATTGCTGCTGTAAGAATAACAAAAGCAAACATATATCCAAGCCAGTCAAATCCATAACGATGAAGTGCTGCTGCAAATACACTTTCTGTCAAAGTTGCTTCGTCCCATGGCAATATTGATATCAATAAAGTAATTGGTATTATATATAAAGCAATAATTCTCCAAGTAACATTGCGAACTGCTATAGGAATACTTTTTGCTGGGTCTTTACATTCTCCGGCAGCTAAGCCAATTATTTCTGAACCTTGGAAATTAACTAAGATAATTACCATTGTCATGATAATTGCCCAATATCCATGAGGAGCAAAACCGCCACTAGCTAATAAAATTTTTGTTCCAATAGGTTCGCCAGTTTCACCAGCCCAGCCCATACAAATAGCAAAAGCAATAATACTGAAAACTACTAATGCGACTATTTTTATAATTGATAACCAAAATTCACTTTCACCAAACTTGCCTACACTGAATAGGTTTATAAAGGTAACAACTAGACCAAACGATACAGCCCACCATAACTGACTGACCTCAGGTACAAATTGATTCATGATAATCCCCGCTGCAATCATCTCTGCAGGTACATAAACAATCCAATTCAACCAATATGCCCAACCGACACCACATGCCCATGTAGGCGATATATGGTCATTTGCATACGTGACAAAAGAACTAGACACAGGCTGAGCTACCGCTAATTCAGCCAAACATAGCATAACGCATAATACTACTATTCCGCCCAATAAATAAGCTAAAATAGAAGCAGGTCCTGCTTGTTCTAATACATAACCAGTACCTAAAAAATAACAGCTCCCAATAATTCCCCCAAGGGAAATAAGCTGTATATGTCTGTTTTTCAGACCCCTATTCATTATAGGTTTGTTGTTCATCTCCTTAATAACACAACCTTTCTTAATATTATTTATATACTCTAAAGTATATTTATTTTTATTACAAAAATAATACTATAAAATTCATCATTTTACCATACAAAAAGAAAAAAACTTATAAAAATTTTCATGCTATTTATATTATAATTATTTTGAGGTGAAATTATGCTTGAATATAAAACAATCGAAGGCGAATACTTTACTGAATGGGAAATCAATAAATCCAGATTTTTAACTTATATTAAACATGTAGAAACAGAAATAGAAGCTCAAGAATTTATTTCGTCCATAAAGAAAAAACATTTTGATGCTCGCCACAACTGTTCTGCTTATATCATTGGCGAACGCAGTGAAATCCAAAAATCAAGCGATGATGGCGAACCTAGTGGCACTGCTGGCACTCCTATGCTTGAAGTCCTCAAAAAAATGAATTAAGTGATATTGTCGTTGTCGTTACTAGATATTTTGGTGGTATAAAATTAGGTGCTGGCGGTTTAATTCGTGCCTATGGAAAATCTGTAACCCTGGGACTTGATGTTTCCACTATTGTAAAAAAATCCATCTTTAATTGCTATAAACTAGATTTAAATTATGATTTGCTAGGCAGTTTTGAAAATTATCTCCACCAAAAAGAAATCCGCATACAAAATAAAGATTATAGTGATATCGTAAGCTTTACTTTATTATTAGCCCAAAATGACAGCGAAAATATCCTAAAAGACATCACTAATTTATCTGCCGGTCGCATAAAAATAGAAGAATTAGAACCTGTTTACTTAAATATTCCCTTAAATGCAAAATAAAAAAATCCTTAGTAGTTAGATTTAGCTACTAAGGATTTTTATTAAATTTATTTATTAGCTTTGCGGAATTTTTCCATAAAGTCAACAAGAGCCTGGCAACCTTCCATTGGCATTGCATTATAAATAGATGTACGCATACCACCAACAGAACGATGACCTTTTACGCCACCTAAACCATGTTCTAAAGCTTCTTTAGCAAATTTAGCTTCTAATTCTTCGCTTGGTAAGCGGAAAGTAACGTTCATGAAAGAACGGCTATCTTTATCTGCATGACCAACATAGAAACCATCACTATTATCGATAGCATCATAAACTAATTTAGCTTTAGCTGCATTTTCTTCGCCATAGCTTCTAAACCGCCATTTGCTTTTATCCATGATACTACTTTACCTACCATGTAAATACCAAATGCAGGAGGTGTATTATATAAGGAATTTTTCTTTAAATAAGTATCATAACGAAGCATTGTTGGCACTTCTTTTGGAGAATTTTCAAGGAAAGATTTGCGAGCAACGACTACAACAACACCAGCAGGGCCAAGATTTTTTGTGCACCTGCATAAATTAAACTGAATTTAGAAAAATCAAGTGGACGAGATAACATATCAGAAGACATATCCGCGATTAAAGGCACATCGCCAGTTTCTGGAATGTAATGATATTCTGTACCATAAATTGTATTATTGTAGCATAAATGAAGATATGCTGCATTGTCGCTTAATTTAATTTCATCTTGAGTTGGAATATGTTTAAAATCTCTATCTTTGCTAGAAGCTGCTACAAAGCCACGATTTAAAAGTTTTGCTTCATCATAAGCTTTAGTTGCAAAACTACCAGATAATACATAGTTACCCACTTTGCCATCAACAGCAAAATTCTGTGGAATCATAGTAAATTGCATACTTGCTCCACCTTGGCAAAATAATACTTCATAATCATCACCAAGACCCATAAGCTCTTTTATATCTGCTTTTGCTTGATTATGTACTTGTTCATATTGTTTAGAACGATGACTGATTTCTATAATTGACATTCCACTTTTAGCAAAATTTAAAAATTCAGCTTGAGCTTCTTGTAATACTTCTAAAGGTTGCATAGCAGGACCAGGATTAAAATTGTAAATACGATTTTCCATCGAATAAGCCTCCTAAAAATAAAATATAAGTTCTCCTTATTGAACTTATATTTTAATAATACTTTTACCATCTTACAATATTATATTTTAAATAAACATTTTGTAAAAAATATGATATTATTTTAAAATATCTATGATAATATGTCAATTTTACTGCTACAAAAGTATTTTAGTCAAGTAATAATATTCTATTTTATTGCTAATTTGTAAATCAAGCTTATAAGTTTTAATACTTAACCATATTTCTACATCATTTCATAAATATGATATAATATTTATTAATCACTTTATTTTTATACGTGCAATGATTAATTATTTAAAAGGAAGGTATATAGATGCGCACTAGCGAAGAAACTAAAGACATTACGCTTTTAGGTCAAAAAAATGTAAAATACGAATTTAATTATCGTCCAGATGTATTAGAAACATTTGATAATAAACACCCTGACCATGATTACTGGGTAAAATTTAATTGCCCAGAGTTCACTACACTTTGCCCTATCACAGGTCAACCAGATTTTGGTACAATTTATATCTCTTATATTCCTGATGAAAAAATGGTGGAAAGTAAATCCTTAAAATTATATTTATTCAGCTTCAGAAATAATGGCGATTTTCATGAAGATGTAGTAAATATCATCATGAAAGATTTAATTAAACTTATGAACCTAAATATATTGAAGTATGGGGAAAATTCTTACCTCGTGGCGGTATCTCCATTGACCCATATACAAATTATGGTCGCCCTGATACAAAATATGAACAATTAGCTCAAACTCGTTTTGTAAATCATGATTTATATCGCTTAGATAAAGTAGATAATCGTTAATTAAAAATAAATTCCATAAGATGAATTTTAATCAAACTAAAAGGAAATGATTATATGCTTCAAGTTTATACAGGCAATGGCAAGGGTAAAACTACAGCAGCATCGGTCTTGCTATTCGCAGTTAGGTGCTGATAAAAAAGTTTATTTTTGCCAATTTATGAAAACTTTAGCTTATAGTGAACAAGCTATTTTACAAAAATTCGCCCCACAATTGAAATTGACAACTAGTGGCAAACCTTATTTTATTGCTAAAGAAGGTATGTTGACTGATGAAGAAATCAAAAAATGGGGAGATATGCTCCAAGTTTATCCCGAAGGTAAACCACCTAAAGATTATGTAAAATTAGTTAATGACAGTTTAAAAAATTTACTTGAAGAAATAAATAATACTCACTACGATTTAATTATTCTTGATGAAATCAATGTCGCTATGTATTATGACTTAATCACTAAAGAAACTTTAGAATTTGTTTTAAATCAAATACCTTCAGATATTGAAATAGTTTGTACTGGTCGATATGCTCCTCAGTGGCTATGTGAACGTGCAGATTTAGTCACTGATATGCAAGAAGTAAAACACTATTATCAACAAGGACTCCAAGGTCGCAAAGGTATTGAAAACTAATTTTATTAATCTTCTACAATATGCTAAGAAATTTTATTTTTTAAACTTCTTAGCATATTTAAATTAAACATTTCTCAAGAGGTGCTTTATAATCTATGAAAATATGTATTGAAAATAAAGACCGCCATGGATTAGTCTATGATATATCAAAATCTTAACTTAAATACAATGTAAATATAATCTCTATGGAAGTTATTAAAATACTACATATTTAGAAACAGAAGCTTTATCTTATAAAACGGAACAGAAAATATTATCTGAGCTTCATGAATTATCTGGTATTGTTCAAATAAAATCCATTATGTTAATGCCTCATAATGAAAAATACCAACAAATGGATATTGTTTTCAACACCATTAATGAGGGTATTATCATCACCGATAAAACGGAAATATCATCTACATCAACAAAGTTGCTGTAAAAATTCTAAAAATTCCCAATGATGATATTTTAGGGCAAAATATTTCCAAAGCATTACCTTTTTGTAAATTATTATTAAAAACATTGCAAACTGGAAAAAAATATCTTCATCATGAAGTTTATGCTGAAGAATATGATAATCACTATATGGTCAGTAGTCAACCACTATTAGATGAAAATAATAATTTATATGGTGGTGTTGCTGTCATTCGTGATATGGAAACTGTTCGTCAAATATATCAAAAAATCACAGGACAGCCTTCTATTAGTTTTAAAGATATTATTCACCAAAGTGATATTATGGAAAATTAATTTTGTCGGCTCAACATTATGCTAGCAGTAATTCTACTATTCTCATACGTGGGGAAACTGGCTCAGGGAAAGAATTATTTGCTAGAGCAATCCATAACGCTTCACCACGCCATGATAATATCTTTCTCGCTATCAACTGCACAGCTATACCTGATACTCTACTTGAAAGTGAATTATTTGGCTATGAAGAAGGTACATTCACTGGAGCTAATAAAGGTGGTAAATTAGGTCTTTTTGAATTAGCTAGTGGTGGCACTTTATTTCTTGATGAAATAGGCGATATTTCCTCCACTCTCCAAGCAAAATTATTGCGTGTACTTCAAGAACATAGAGTTCGTCGTATCGGCGGTAACCGCGAAATTCCTATTAATGTTCGCATTATTTCAGCTACAAATTGTAATCTCGAACAAATGGTCAAAGATGGATTATTCCGCCAAGATTTATATTATCGCTTAAATGTAATACCATTATACCTACCGCCACTTAGAGAACGCAGAGAAGATATTCGTTTACTAGCAAATTATCTTTTCCAATCCACAGTAAATAATATTAATACAAGTATAAAATCCATTTCTCAAGAAGCTTTTGAAAAGCTCAACAATTACGATTATCCGGGAAATGTCCGCGAATTAAGTAATATCATTGAACGTGCTATAAATGTAGCTAGAGGACCAGAGATTACTGCTGATGATATTATACTATTTAACCAAATGCCCACAACCAATAATGGCAGTAATTTAAATAGTTACTCTACCTTAAATTTAAATGAAGCTCTTCGTTCCACTGAAAAGAATATTATTAAAGAAGCAATGAGAAAATTTAATTCTTCACGTAAATTAGGTGCTGCACTTGGTTTATCTCATACAAGTATAATTCGCAAAATGAAAGAATATAATTTAAATTTTGATAAAAATAATTAATAAAAAAGTCTTACTCATTTGAGCTACACCTCTAAAAGTTGGACATAGAAACAACTTTTAGAGGTGTAGCTCACTTTGGTAAGACCTTTTATTAAATCAATTTCCAGATTCTAATTTAGAATGTTTATAGCTATAACCAAAATAAACAATACAACCAATTACACACCAAACTACAAAACGAATCCAAGTATGAATTGGTAAGTTATACATCAAATAACCACAACAAATCATAGCCATTGGAGATACAAAATAAATAGCTGGACATTTAAACCCACGAGGAACTTCTGGACGAGTTATTCTCAAATAAAGTACGCCAAAGCCGGCAATAAAGAATGCGGATAATGTACCAATATTTGCCATTTCAGCGATTAAATGAATAGGTGCAAAACCAGCGATAATAGATACTAAAATACAACCACCAATAGTTACTAAATAAGGAGTTCTGTATAATTTATGAATTTTACAGATACCTGCTGGAATCATACCATCACGAGATAACGCAAAGAAAATACGTGCTTGACCATATAAAAGTACAAGTAATACAGTAGTAATACCACAAATCGCACCTACTGCAACAATAGCAGAACCAATTGGATAACCGATTACACGAAGTGCATATGCTACTGGTTCTGGTGTATTTAAATCAGAATAAGGAACAATACCTGTTAATACAAGTGCTACGAAGAAGTACAATACAGCACAAACACCCAATGAGCCTAAAATACCAATTGGTAAATCACGGTCTGGATTTTTAGCTTCTTCAGCTGATGTTGCTACAGCATCAAATCCGATATAAGCAAAGAATACAATAGCTGCCCCAGCGGATATACCTTGTGCTCCATATGGTAAAAATGGCTCCCAATTCATTGGATCAACATTAGGAACTGCTAATATAAAGAAAAGTGCAATAACTGCTAATTTTACAAATACTAAAATGCGGTTAACCATTACTGTTTCTTTTGTTCCTCGTACTAATAAAATACATAAAAACATAGTTATCACAATAGCAGGTACATTAATAATACCGCCTTCTTCTGGAACCTTTGTAAATGCAACTGGTAATTCAATACCACCAGAAGCCAACAATCCTACCACATAACCTGACCAACCAGCAGCAACAGTACTGCAAGTAACTGTATATTCTAGAATTAAATTCCAACCTACAATAAAGGCTAAGAATTCACCTAATGAAGCATATGTATATGCATATGCACTACCTGCAACGGGAACCATTGACGCATATTCGGCATAAGCAAGACCTGCAAATGCACAAGCTATGGAAGCTAATACAAATGATAAGGAAATACCAGGCCTGCATACAATGCAGCACCAATACCTGTTAAAACGAAAATACCTGTACCAATTACACTACCAATACCTAAGAATACTAAGTCAAATGCGCTTAGATTTCTAGTAAGACCGGACTTTTGTGCCATTGAACGTAAAGCACCTATATCTTTCTTACGGAACAAATCCATAAAAACACTCCTTTTTCTACAACACGAAAACATCACTTACTTTCTCTTTTTTTCAAAAATAAAGGCCTGGTAAAACCAGGCCTTAGCTTTTTATTTTAAGATTTCGTGAATATCATAATAAGGTAAATTCAAACCTTCTGCTACGCCTTTAAATGTTACTTTACCATCTATAGTATTAATACCTTGCATTAAACCAGGATCGTCAAGGCAAGCTTGTTTATATCCTTTATTAGCAATTGCTAAAGCATAAGGCAAAGTAGCGTTTGTCAATGCCAAAGTAGAAGTTCTAGATACTGCACCTGGAATATTTGCTACAGAGTAATGAGTTACACCATGTTTAACAAATGTTGGATTGTCATGAGTTGTGCAATGATCACAAGTTTCAACTGCGCCACCTTGGTCAATTGCAACATCGACAACAACTGAACCTTTTTTCATTGTTTTAATCATATCTTCAGTTACTAAAATAGGAGTTTTTGCACCTGGAATAAGTACAGAACTAATTAATAAATCAGCTCTTGCTACCCATTTAGCAATATTGTAACTATTAGACATTTCTGTGACTACACGGCCATGGAAAATATCATCAAGATAACGAAGTCTATCGATAGAAAGGTCGATAATAGTAACTCTAGCACCTAAACCAACTGCCATTTTTGCAGCATTTGTACCAACGATACCGCCACCAACGATTACTACTTGACCTGGGCAAACACCACTAACGCCACCTAATAATACTCCGCGTCCACCATATTGACTTTCAAGGAACTGAGCACCTAATTGAACAGACATACGACCAGCAATTTCACTCATTGGGGAAAGAAGTGGTAAGCTACGACCATCTCTGCCTCTAACTGTTTCATATGCAATACCAACAACTTTATGACGTAATAAAGCAGCTGTAAGTTCAGGTTCTGGAGCTAGATGTAAATAAGTATAGAGAATTTGACCTTCATGGAATAAATCATATTCAGCAGGTAATGGTTCTTTTACTTTAACAATCATATCAGCTCTATCAAAGAGTTCTTTTGTATTTTCAACAATTTCAGCACCAGTAGCGATATAAGCTTCATCTGGGAAACCACTGCCAACACCAGCAGATTTTTCTACTAATACAGTGTGTCCTGCACGTATTAAAGCTTCACTTCCCGCAGGTGTTAAGCCAACACGGTTTTCATTGTTTTTAATCTCTTTAATAACACTAATAATCATAATATAAACCCTCCTTCAGGTCGAAAAAATTTATTATAAGACTATGTATAATCATTTCTGATTTACACTTTATATATAATGCAAATCCCGTGCCAAAATCAAATATAAAAATTTTATATTGATAAATAAGCATTTTTTATCATCACTATTATTTTTGTAATATTTTTGTTACAAAAACTGTAATAATATTATTACATCTGTAAAATTTTTATTACACTTTATAAAAAAATAAGAGATTAAAGTGTAAATTCTTTAATCTCCTATGGATAATCTCCTATTTATTTAACAAAGAATGTTTATAACTATATACAAAATAAATAATAATGCCTACAATACACCAAACAATAAATCTAATCCATGTAAGTGCTGGCAAATTATACATCAAATAACCGCAACTAAGCATAGCCATTGGCCCAACAATGTAAATTGCTGGACATTTAAAACCTCTTTTTATCTCAGGTCGTGTAATACGCAAATACAATACCCCAAAACCAGCTATAAAAAATGCTGATAAAGTACCTATATTTGCCATTTCCGCAATTACATTAATTGGTACAAATCCAGCAATCAAAGAAACTAAAATACAACCACCAATGGTTACTAAATATGGTGTATGATATTTCTTATGCACTCTACAAATTCCCTTTGGAATCATACCATCACGAGACAAAGCGAAAAATACACGTGCTTGACCATATAATAAAACAAGTAATACTGTAGTAATACCACAAATAGCACCTACTGCAACAATAGCTGAACCAAAAGGATAACCAATGACACGAAGAGCATAAGCTACAGGTTCTGCATTATTTAATTGAGTATAAGGCACTATTCCAGTCAATACCATTGCCACAATAAAATATAATAAAGTACAAACTGCAAGTGAACCTAAGATACCGATAGGCACATCTCGAGAAGGATTTTTTGCTTCTTCTGCTGATGTTGCTACAGCATCAAAACCAATATAGGCAAAAAATACAATTGCAGCGCCAGAGGCAATACCTTGATAACCAAAAGGTAAAAAAGGATCCCAATTTCTAACATCAATATTAGGAATAGCTAAGCATAAGAAAATAAAAATAACTGCTATTTTTACAAAAACCAAAATGCGATTTATAAAAATACTTCTTTTGTACCTCTAACCAACAAAATACATAAAAACATAGTAATAAAAACTGCAGGAAGATTTATAATTCCACCTTCTGCTGGAACTTTTAAAAAATCTATAGATAAATTTAATCCACCTGATGTCAACAAGCCCACTACATAACCAGACCAACCAGCTGCAACTGTACTACATGTTACTGTATATTCTAAAATTAAATTCCAACCTACTAAAAACGCCATAAATTCACCTAATGAAGCGTATGTATAAGCATATGCACTTCCAGATACTGGTACCATTGAGGAATATTCCGCGTAAGCCAAACCAGCAAAAGCACAAGCAACCGAGGCCAATATAAAGGAAATGGCAATTCCAGGGCCTGCATATAAAGCTGCACCTACTCCGGTTAATACAAAAATACCTGTTCCAATAACACTACCAATGCCTAAAAAACTAAATCAAACGCAGTTAAATTGCGTACAAATCCAGATTTTTCAGCATCTTGTGCTAAATGTGCAATGTCTTTTTTTCGAAATAAATTCATAACATTCACCTCATTATTAAATTGTATTTTGATAAAGAAAAAAGCACTGAGATATTTCAGTGCTTTTTCTTAACTGGCAACTTCCTATCCTCCCAGCACGTCTCCATGCAAGTACTTTCGGCCTCTAAATGCTTAACTACTGTGTTCGGTATGGGTACAGGTGGAACCATTTAGGCATCGTCACCAGATATTCTCTTTTTTCTTTTTTGAAAGATATTAATCTTTCAAAACCACTCAGAAGATTACTTTGCTCCAAGTCATTTCTTTTTTTTAAGTCAAGCTCTCGACTTATTAGTACCAGTACGCTACATTCATTACTGAACTTCTACTCCTGGCCTATCAACCTCGTCATCTTCAAGGTGTCTTTCAAGCTTTCGCTTCGGGAGACTCATCTTAAGGCAAGTTTCACGCTTAGATGCTTTCAGCGTTTATCTTTTCCGGACGTAGCTACCCAACTGTACCCCTGGCGGGATAATTGGTACACCATTGGTCCGTCCACTCCGGTCCTCTCGTACTAGGAGCAGCCCCCTTCAAGTCTCTTACGCCCGCGATGGATATGGACCGAACTGTCTCACGACGTTCTGAACCCAGCTCACGTACCACTTTAATGGGCGAACAGCCCAACCCTTGGGACCTGCTCCAGCCCCAGGATGTGATGAGCCGACATCGAGGTGCCAAACCTCCCCGTCGATATGGACTCTTGGGAGAGATTAGCCTGTTATCCCCAGGGTAGCTTTTATCCGTTGAGCGATGGCCCTTCCACTCGG
>ENA-OQIR01000721-OQIR01000721.1-human-gut-metagenome-genome-assembly--contig:-NODE-721-length-13250-cov-3.966928_pt1 | contig 13250 bp, 14 predicted proteins | sample MGYA00242580_ERZ504745 | MGnify/ENA primary metagenome ERZ504745 (study PRJEB26092, sample SAMD00036214) | human gut metagenome | host: Homo sapiens | study: EMG produced TPA metagenomics assembly of... | reverse complement strand
AGAAGGACTGAACTTTACCACCAGTCTCTACAAGGACGGCGTCGCGAACGTCAACGCGACGTAAGCTCCGGTGCCGACATAGCGAACTTCGTGTCCGGTGACACTCCGATGATGCTGCAGGGGCCGACCGCCGTCAGCCAGATCAACGAATTGGGCGGCGACGGATTCGAATCCAAGTACGCCACCGTCGTCCTGCCGTCGATGGACGAATCCTCGGGTCCCGCCACGTCCTTCGTCGGAGGCTGCGACCTTGTGACGTTCAAGGATTCCAAGAACAAGCAGTCCGCGTGGAAGTTCATCCAGTGGGCCAGCAAACCCGAGGTGCAGGCCGAATGGTACAAGAAGTCCTCCGATCTGCCCGCTTCCCAGAAGGCATGGACGATGACGCGCTCTCCGGCAACGACAAGCTTTCGGCATTCGGCGACCAGCTGAAGAACACCATGGCTCCGCCGGCGCTGTCCACCTGGGCCCAGGTATCCTCCGCCGCGGATCGTATCCTCGAGCAGATGAACAAGGGACAGGTCACCGTCGACGAGGGGCTGAAGAACCTGCAGTCCGAAGCCGACTCCATCGGAACCGGGAACTGATCCCATGAGCCTCGGAACAAGAAAGACGAAGACGGAGGGCTCGGGCAACGTTCTCCGCCGCCGTCGCACGATTCTCGCATGGGGATTCGCGCTGCCCTTCGTGGTCGTGTTCTGCGTATTCATGCTGATCCCCCTCCTGTCCTCGATGGCGATGTCCTTCACCGACATCACCTCCAAGGACCTCCGCACCCCGTTCAACGTCAACTTCGTCGGACTGGACCAGTACATCGCACTGTTCCACGATCGTCGCTTCCTGCACGCGTTGGGCGTCACCGGAATCTTCGTGCTCGTCGGCCTGCCGATCACCATGGTGATCGCCCTCGCGTTCGCGGTGGCCCTCAACAAGGGATCCAAGCACCTCAACGCGTTCTTCAGGGCGGTGTTCTACGCGCCGGTCGTCGCCAGTGTGGTCGCAGTCCCCGTCGTGTGGAGGTACATCCTCCAGAAGGACGGCCTGCTCAACTCGCTCTTGGCCGTCTTCGGCATTGCCGGACCGGACTGGCTGCACGACACCCGCTACGCACTGCCCGCGCTGATGGTCATGACCATCTGGCGCAACATGGGAACGCTGATGATCATCTTCCTCGCCGGCCTGCAGGCCATCCCCGAGGAGCTGAAGGAGGCCGCGGCCATCGACGGCGCGGGCAAATGGCGCACCTTCCGCAGCATCACGCTTCCGCTGCTCAAGCCCACGCTGCTGCTGGGAGCCGTGCTCCTTTCCGTCGCCTACCTGCAGTTCTTCGAGGAATCCTTCGTGATGACTCAGGGAGGGCCGCTCGACTCGACGCTCTCCGCCGCGTACTACGTGTACCAGAAGTTCGGTTTCGGACAGTACGGAATCGCTTCCGCAGCCAGCTGGGTGCTGTTCATCATCATCGCGCTGGTCAGCGTGCTCCAGTTCCGCATTCTCAAGGAGGATTGAGATGACAGCCACGACAGTCGCGGCCTCGAGGCCGCAAAGCAACAAGCAGTCGCTCTGGCGCCGATTCGTCAAGGGGCGTGGACTCTCCTACTGCGTCCTCGCGGTGATCGGAGTCTTCTGGATCTTCCCGTTCCTGTGGATGGCGCTGGGCTCGTTGAAGACCCAGAGGGAGATCCTCGCCAAACCGCCGAAGCTCCTGCCCGAGCACGCCTCGCTCGCAAACTTCGCGAAATGGTTCGGGGAACTGAACTTCGGCACCTACTTCACCAACAGCATGGTCGTCGCCGTGATCACCGTCCTCGGGAACATGGTGCTCTGCTCCATGGTCGGATACGCCCTGGCGAAGATGGACTTCGCCGGCAAGAACATCTTGTTCGGCGCCGTCATGGTGACGCTCATGGTTCCGAGCGTGGCCACGTTCGTCCCCCTGTTCGTGATCATCTCGAACATGGGACTCGCGAACTCCTACGCGGCGCTCATCCTGCCGTTCCTGTGCCAGCCCATCGGAGTCTTCCTGATGAGACAGTTCATCTCCGGAATCCCCGACGCGCTGATGGAGGCCGCGAGGGTCGACGCGCCGGTGAGCTGCGCATATTCTTCCAGATCGTCCTGCCCCAGTGCGGGCCGCCGCTGGCGACGCTGTCCATCCTCACGTTCCTGTCCTCCTGGAACAACTTCCTGTGGCCGTTGGTCGCGGCCCAGACCGAGGAGAAGTACACGCTGCCCGTGGCACTGTCCCTCTACTCCACCGGCCAGAACGCCACGAACTACAGCGTCCTGCTCGCCGGAGCGGTACTGGTGGTCACCCCGATCCTCCTCCTGTTCGTATTCCTGCAGCGCTACTTCATCCAGGCGTCGCCGGAACGGGCATCAAATAGAAAGACATGTCATGAAAGAACAATACGAGTTCCCGCCGGAATTCATCTGGGGCGCGTCCACGGCCGCGCACCAGATCGAAGGGAACAACGTCGCGAGCGACTGGTGGGCCAGGGAGCATGCCGAACGCACGGATCTCAGCGAACCGTCGGGAGACGCGGCCGACAGCTACCACCGCTACGGCGAGGACATCAGAATGCTCGCCGACGCCGGATTGGGCATGTACCGCTTCTCCATCGAATGGGCCCGCATCGAGCCCGCGGAGGGCTGCTTCTCCAAAGCGCAGCTGCTGCACTACCGCCAAATGATCGACGCGTGCCACGAGAACGGCGTCGAGCCCATGGTCACGCTGAACCACATGACACTGCCGCTGTGGCTCGCCACCAAGGCGGATGGCTCAACGCCGATGCCATCGACTACTTCGCCCGGTACGTGCGGTACGTGATGCCGATCCTCCACGACGTCACCTGGGTCTGCACCATTAACGAGCCGAACATGGTCGCGCTGACCCGTGGCGGAACCGAAGGCAGCGACTTCGTGGCCGCCTCGCTGCCTGCGCCCGATCCGGACATCTCCGCCACGCTCGTCAAAGCGCACAGGAAAGCCAGGGAAATACTGTCCGAGAACCCGCGTATCAAGTCCGGGTGGACCATCGCCTGCCAGGCGTTCCACGCCATGCCCGGATGCGAACGGGAGATGGAGGAATACCAGTACCCGCGCGAGGACTACTTCACCGAGGCCGCGGCCGGGGATGACTTCATTGGGGTGCAGGCCTATCTGAGGACCTTCATCGGCAAGGATGGCCCCGTACCGATCCCCGAGGACGCGGAACGCACCCTCACCGGCTGGGAGTACTTCCCGCCGGCGCTGGGCATCGCCATCCGCCATACTTGGAACGTCGCCAAACGCACGCCGATAATCGTCACCGAAAATGGCATCGCCACTGCCGATGACCGCCGGAGGATCGACTACACCTTCGGCGCCATAGCCGGCATGCACGACGCGATGGACGACGGCATCGACGTGAGGGGATACCTCCACTGGTCCCTGCTCGACAACTACGAATGGGGCTCGTTCACCCGACGTTCGGCCTGGCCTCCTGGGACAGGGACACCTTCGAACGCCATCCGAAGCCATCCCTGGACTGGCTGGGATCAATCGCGAGAACGGGGGTCATGGCCAGATAGAAGCCGTTTCCTCTCCATCCATTACATGAAAGGGCGCACGTTTTGAAACGTGCGCCCTTTCGTTTGATTTGGCGGATTCAATAGAAAACGGGTATAGCCCTCGATCTGGAAGAACATGTCCGTCCGGCGGCCGATGCTCGCGGCTGGCATACGCCGAAAACGCAGCACTGCTGTTCCCGTAAGGTCGCATCTCCCTTAACGTGTCAAGCGTCTCCTGATACGTTGCTGTATCGACGCCGGTTTCGTCATTCCTTGCCTTTCCCGAGTGGCCCTGTCGGCCAAGTGCGTTTCAACTCGAGAAAATAGCCGGGTTATGGCGGGCCGGCGGGGAGGGGCGTGCTGGACGCCTGCGCGAACTCGGTCTGACCCGATTCGCTGGATGTCTAGCCACAATGGAATGACTTGATGCGTATTCCAAGCCGGACGGAGGATGGAATGCATCTCCACGCGGATGGCGGCCGAATTCTTAAGTGTTTGCACCAGCGTTACATAAAACGCTTAGCGAACCGAAATGATGTCCGGCGGAACGTGTCCTTGCGCGTCTTGGAAACGGATATCCGTATTCGTTCGAAGGTTTCTCGACCAGGGGATGGGCTTTGCTTTTTCAGATTGACAGTCCGTAATCATTTCGGATATGTCGGAATTTAGACAGGAATCCCTTGGATGCGCCGCGGGCGATAAATACGGGCCGTGGTGCGGGAAGGACCTCGAACATGACGATTCGAAGAACACGGTCGCCTATTTCGGCGAGCGTGCCGCTTCCCACCCTCGGCGAGGTCACGGCCGGCACCGCGAGCCTCAGCCGGTAGGAGCTACCCACAGGATCATTCGTGTTGGTCGGAGTTCTCTCGTTCGGCGACGGAATTGTATCCGTGGGGTACTTCGTCGTTGTTTCTACGGACGGATCCGAGGGTGTCCATCCACCAGTGTTCGCGGTCGATGATCTCTTTGGGTGACTTGTTCATGTCGAAGATCTCCAGGATCGAGTACTGGAAGTTCTTCTCGATGTATCCGGCGCCGAGGTTTCTGAGCTGCTTGTTTCCCCCGGAGTGGTCTCCGGACGCGTATTCCTTCCAACGCGACAGCAGACCGTGCGAGGCTCCTTTCCGTGAGTAGGCGGACCCCACGTAATGCCATCCCGTTCGTCTATCGGTCTGCAGATAGACCGCCTGGACGCTGCCGAGGGCCGCCCGCCATTCCTCGTTGTTCACGGCCGCCACGAGCTGCCGGTGCGTCAACCGAACGTTCTCGTATCCAGAGAACGGTAACGCGGATACGGGGGATTGAGCGATTTTCTCAAGGGTCATCGTCTTGAGAAAATCCCGGCGTCGTTCTTCATTGTTGGACAGGTTAAAGACGACTCCCGTGTAACCCGGATCTCTTTTGTAGTACACTACCGCCCTGGCCTTTAGCGAGGCGTATTCCGGGATCTCATTGTAACGGTATAGAATCTTGCCGTCGTTCTCCGTGTACTCGTCGAGGACGTCGTAGGCTCCGACGAACAGCCATTGTGTGGGGTGGGGATTCTCTGGCTTGAGCTGAATGAACTGGAGGACTTTACGTGTGTGAATCTGCGCTGTTGCCTTATCCTTATCTGGCCATTTCTTCGTGAAAATCCACTTCATCAGGTCATCATAGGAGAAATAGTAGGCGTCGGAAGATCACTCCATTTGCCCCATTCCGGGTTGCTGCCATTCAGACGAATGCTATAGCCGGCTAGGTCCTCTTCGTCGAGTCCCAATAGTTCGAGGAACCGGATCGGTTCCGTATCTTGGATTCCGTCTTCGATGCGCGTCATTGCCATCGCCTTTCCATTCCCGATTGCCGCCGGACGGTATGATTTTCCGGTTTGTAAGACAGTCTAGCGTCTTGATGATGAGGATTATGGAACCGGCTGGCTCCTTGCCAGGTGGACGTGGAGTCCGACGAAGGGTTGCGGGTCCGGCTGTCTTCGTGGAACGACGACGGTTTGACGTGGCCGGGTGATGGGAATGAGACCGGTCGCGCGGTGTCTGGGCGTTATCTGTTGTCATGTCGCCATGTCGCGAAATCGGTTCGTTGTTGGATGAGTGTGGTCCTGTGAATTCTTAAATGTTGTACCGAATGCAACATGCAACACTTGGTGAATCCGACTAGGACCATCGGAATGCGTCTTGGACCATTTCGAAAACGGACGTTTTCGGAGCGTAAACCGGACTGGGGAGTTGTCTCCGACACTCCGGCGGAAAGTGTCTCAAAACCCGTCCCGTAATCAACGTTCCGAAACTCCATGCCTTTGACGGGTAATGGTACGGTCGGTCAAATTGCGGTGATGATGGGCGTTGGGCAATCCACTGTATATCGGTATCTGAATGAAGCGGATGGCAAGCGCTGAACAGTCGTTTCCTAAAAATATGTTCATATGTCGCCGGCGTTTGGCGAAGGATCGGCCGTGCGGACCATTGTGACCATGGATGGGGACGGCAGGCTCGCCATAGACCTGCGTCACCAAGGTGAGGGCATTGGCGCGATGCTGCTGAAGGGCGCCGCGGAATAAGCCTGACCTCCATTCCGCAAACCGGCCGGGTCGCCGCGCGACATTTTACCGTTAATCTGTAGAATCGTCGGAATCGGCGTTTGATGCAGTCGCGCGGTCAGAACAGTGCCGCTCGGTATCCGGAAAAGTGCGGAAATCGGGTAAAACTGTTTTTCAAAAAGTGCGGAAATCGGGAAACCAGGGATGACGGCCATGTTTTGACGGGGTGCGCAATGCCATGCTCGGATGAGGGGGGTGATTTCATGGCGGAATGGCGCCGTTTTTTAAGGGGTACATAGGGTGCGCAGGTGGCCATGGAAGGGCGGCTCTCCCTCATGAAATGTTACGGAAGGGCAAAAACTCGCTCATAAAAGTGTGAGATGAGGATGCCGGATGTTTCAGAGAAAACGATGGCAAGGTCAGCCATGGCCACATCGCCGTATCGCCATTCGTCACAGCAGCTCGTCTCTCTTAAGCGCTCCGAACGGGTCTTCCTCCGTCTGATATTCCATTGCATGGTCTTTGAACACGTTTGATATACAGAACATATTTGTTGCGGACTGCAAGTGCGGAACCGGGCTTATAGAGACAAAGTGCGAGCGTATTGGACGGTTCGTTGTCGGACGGGTCGTATTAGAGAGGTAGTTCCCGATAGACCAAATCGTCACGGACAGCAAACCCCTGATGCTCCCAGAAATCGTTGCCGGCATCGTTGTCTGCGGGCACACCGACGGCGACTTTGGCAGGCCGATCGCACGAAGCGCTTCAACCACGCGGCCCACCAAAAGCGAGCCAATGCCATACCGCGCGCGTCGGGATCGACCGCCGTGTGGTAGATGCGCGACCGTCTGCTATCGTGACCGGCAAGAATCGCTCCAATAATCCTTCCGCCATCGTCTTCGGCTACGAAACAGGTGTCGGGATTGCGTTTGAGGAACGTTTTTATCGCATCCTCGGAATCGTCGATGTCCCTCATGGTGAAACCGGTGCATCGCGTCCACAACCCGTATACCAGCGGATAATCCTCAATTTTCATACGACGGATGGTTGGTGCAGGCCCAGTCATATTTCCTCCTTCTCTCGTTGAACGTTAGTTTCGATTTTCGTATCGTTCGCGATATTCCTGCGCGCGTATGCCGTATTTGCGTTGCACGGCCGTCTGCAGCGCGCGCGTATCGGGGAAACCGCATTCCCTTGCGATGCTGGCTATCGACGCAGAGGAACCTGACAGTTTTCTGCAGGCGTCGTCCAATCGCAGGTCGGTCAGAAATTCTTTGAACGTTTTGCCGGTCGCCTTGCGGAATAGGCGGCAGAAATGTTCCCTGCCGTATCCAAATTCCCGTGCGACGTCGGTCGCTTCGAGATGCTGTTTGCGGTGCGATGTCATGTATCCGATGATCTGCATGGTGATGTTTCTTCCGGATCTGACCAATTCCGGCCGCCGTACCCCGGAAACGAACCTCGAATACAGCAGCGATAGCAATTCGTACAGCAGCATATTGAGCTTGAATCCACGAATGGCCTCATCGGACTGTCCAATACATTGTAGCCAATCCATTTTCATTGAAAACGAAATTTCCGACATTGATGGCAATTACGCTTTCAAACATGATAAACTCGTTACTAAACACGTTTAGTTGCTGAATTTCCAAGGAGGTAGGTTTCCATGGCCACGATCAGGGAGATCGCGGAAAAGGCGGGCTTCTCCCAGGCGACCGTATCGAGAATACTCAATGACGACCCCTCGTTCTCGGTGAAGGAGGCCACCCGTCAGAAGATTCTGAGCACCAGCATTGAGATGGGGTACGAGAACGTCCCCCGCTACCAACGTGTCACCATTCCGCAAGACATCGCGTTGCTGAACAACTCCATCCACGACAAGGGCTTCAGGACGCCTATTTTGACGAGCTTGAAGTTTCATTACGTCGCCATGCCAAGGACGAGCGCATGAGAGTGACGGAATACAACGATGTCAAATCCCTGATGAAGGACGCGTCCAAATACGCCGGATTCATCTCAATAGGTCCGGCGCCGTTCAAAAGGAACATGTTGAAGCGTCTGCACGCGGTCCTTCCGCATGGAGTGTTCATCGACATCAATCCCGCGCCGAGCCTGTTCGATTCGGTGCAGCCGGATCTGGAGCAGACCATTCTGGACGCCTTGGACGAATTGATGGACGCCGGCAACAAGCGAATCGGGTTCATCGGAGGGTTCGGCAACATCATGGGCGACCATGAGTATCCCGAGGATCCGCGTGCGTTCGCGTTCCGCAACTGGACCGTCCGTCTCGGTCTTGACGTCGACGGCCTGGTGTTCGATGAGGGGCCTTTCACCGTGGAGAACGGCCGTGCCTTGGGAGAGAGGTTCGTGGCCGAATGTGGCGACAGGCTCCCGGATGCTCTGATTGTGGCGGCGGACCCCATCGCAGTAGGCGTCTTGCAGGCGTTCGCGGCGGCCGGCATTCTGGTTCCACGCGACATGCGACTGGTGAGCATCAACAACCAGGAGATCGCGAATTACACTTCGCCGACGCTTTCGTCGTATGACATCAACAAGGACGAATTGGCCAAGGCCGCGGTATTCATGCTGTCGGAGGCCATTTCCATGGGGCGCTCCGTCAACCAGCATATGAGGATTTCAACCAAGCTGGTCGCCCGGGACAGTTTCACCCCGAAAGCCAGGTAGGGTTTAAGAAGAAAGGGTTCGGTCCTCGTTGACACGCGTAATACGTGCCAAGAGGACCGAACCTTTTTTGCATCTGTGAGGTGTTTTCGAAGGAAAGTCTGTCAAGCCCTGTTCCCGATATGGAAACGAGGGCACGGCACGGGGAAAACATGGAAGACGTGCCGTACCCTTTCAAGGCGCCGTCTCCGGTTTGATGTCAAGGTCCACCCTTGACGACGGCACCGTCCTTTCGCCATACGTTTCCGCGTATGGCGAAAGGAAAGCCAAGTCCCGGTTTCCGCCGGGGCGCGCCGGTCAGATCAGTCGAGATCGACGTCGAGGCTGATCGGCTGGTCCGCCGGGATATGGTACTGGGGGTGGACCGGGGACATCCAGGAGTCATCTCCTCCGACACCCATCTGCTCGGCAAGCACACGCAGGAACATGTGCTTCGGGGCGGGGAGCTCGTCCTGATGCTGGGCTTCCTCAAGCATGAAGCTGGAGTACGGCTGCAGGCTCATCGCGAACGGTTCGGCGCCTTCGGCGCGGCTTATGCGAAGGCCATGGCCCTTCTCGTCCGTGATCTCGGCCCAACGCACGTCCTCATGGTTGCCGGTTTCCTGCGGCATGAGATACGGGGCGTGGTCCTTGAACGCGTCGGTGCTCCACACACCGAGCTTGGCATGCTTGCGATCCTGGTAGGTCTCCTCCGGACCAGCGCCGAAGAAACGCAGGTTCGAGTACTGGACCGGAAGGTCCATTCGATGCCGAACGCGGGGATGGTGGGCAGGTCGCCCGGCTCGCCCGGGTATTCGACGTGCAGATTCACTCGTCCGGTGGTGTCGGCGGTGTAGCTGACGGTCACCTTGGTGCGCTGCGGGGTGGCGAGCTCGTACGTGTAGGAGCCTTGACGGTGTTCTCGTCGATCTGTTCGATCTCGTTGCCGATGCAGCGGGCGTAACGGCCTGCTCCCAGCCACTGGGCGCGTTCGAAGCCGTGGCCTGCGCCGCGATCGTTGTCGGTCAGCGCGCGGAACGTGGTGACCGCCGGACGGCGCAGCACGAATTCTCGATTGTTGAACGTGTAGGAGACCAGTCCACCTTGGGTGCGGGAAAGCAGTACCTCGCGGCCGGATCCCTGCACGCCGACGTTCCAACGGCCAACGGTGACGATGCCGTCGACCGGCTTCACCGGAGCAGAGGCCTTCTTGGAGCCGGCGACGACGGTCTGGCCGAATGCCAGCTCATAGCCGCTACCGCCCAATTGGTCGCCTTGGCGAGACGCTGGGATACCTCCAGCACCAGTTCGGACGCGCCGTCGCGGTACAGATCCAACGGCCAGTCGACATCGAGCTTCTCCGTCGAACCGGCCGGCACGTCGAAACGGCGTTCGGACTGCCATACCGGTTCGCCATCCGCAAGGACACGCAACACGAACGTGTATTCGCCAGTGGAGGTGAACAGATTATCGTTCTTGATGGTCACGGAATCCTCGGCGACATCGATATGCACGTTGGAATACAGCTGCTTGACCTCCTGGGCCTTCGGCGTGGGCTTACGGTCCGCAAACACCAGGCCGTTGCCGGAGAACTCGTAGTCGCTCGGCCTGTCGCCGAAGTCGCCGCCATAGCGAAGGCTCGTGGTTCCATCGGGCTGGGTGGCGTAGATCGCCTGGTCGATGAAGTCCCAGATGAAGCCGCCCTGGTACTTCGGATAGCGTTCGAGCGCGGTGTATTCGTCCATGTTGCCGCACGAATTGCCCATGGCGTGCATGTACTCGCAGGAGATGTAAGGCTTCTGCGGATCATTCTTCAGGTATTCCTCGATGGCGTCGGCGTGCGCATACATGCGGGTCTCGATGTCGGTCACGTCGTCGTAGTCGCGGTTGTGGGTCACGCCCTCATAGTGCACGGGACGGTTCGGGTCGATGTCGTGCACGCGCTTGTACATGGCGCGGAACACGTCGCCCGTGTAGGATTCGTTGCCGAGAGACCAGATCAGGACGCTCGGATGGTTGTAGTCGCGGCGCACCATGCTGTTGACACGGTCGACGCACGCGCCCTCCAATGCGCCTTGCTTCCCGGGACGGCGGTCTCCTCGGTGAGGACGTCACCGGGCAGGCACCAGCTGCCATGGGTTTCGAGGTTGGTCTCGTCGATCAGGTAGATGCCGTACTCGTCGCACAGCTCGTACCAGCGCTCCTGGTTCGGATAGTGGGAGGTCCTGATGGCGTTGAGGTTGTGCCTCTTGCAGAAGACCACATCGTCGATCATGTCCTGCTCGGTGATCGCGCGGCCGCGCTTGGGATCGAACTCGTGGCGGTCGGCGCCCTTGAATACGATGCGCTTGCCATTAATCGTCATGATGCCGTCCTCGATGCGGAAGCGGCGGAATCCGACCTTCTGGACGGCGACCTCGGCGATGTTGCCGGCATGGTCGATGACCGTGACCTCGAACTCGTAGAGGACCGGATCCTCCGCGCTCCACGGGCGGATGCCGTTCAACGATCCGGTGGAGATGGAGGTATCGGGGTCAGCGCAGTTCGCGGTCTCCCAGACGACGTTACCATCGGAATCCTTCAACGTCGCCGAGATCGTGGCCGCGTCGGCTGCGTTGCGCACGGTGAGCGCCGCGTCCAAAGAGGCGCTGCCGGACTCCGGATCCCAATCGGATTCGATCTGCATGTTCTCGATATGCACATGCGGCTGCGCGGCCAGCTCGACCGAGCGGAACAGTCCGTGCAGACGCCAGAAGTCCTGGTCCTCGAGCCATGAGGCGCTGGAGTATTCGTAGCATGCGACGGCAACGACGTTCTCGCCGTCGTGCAGCATCTCGGTGATGTCGAATTCGTTGGGGGTGAAGCCGTCCTCGCCATAGCCGACGAACATGCCGTTGACCCACACGTAGATTGCGGTGGCCATGCCGTGGAACACGATGGAGACGGTTCCGCCGGCGTTCTTGGTGTCGGCCAGACGGTTCGCCATCGTGAAGGTCTTACGGTAGAGGGCGACATGGTTGTTCTCCGGAATATTCGGTTCCGCCGGATTCTCGTGGCCATCCCACGGGTATTGAATGTTCACGTACTTGTTGTTCATCAATCCCGCCATCTGCAGGTGTCCGGGAACCTGGATGCGTTCGAAGGCGGAATCGTCGAAGTTCTCCCTTACGAAGGGCTCCTCGTTGAATTCGATGTCGGATGCCTGAACGACCTCGACCCTCCATTCGCCGTCGAGGCTCTGCCTCAGATCGGACCATTCGTTGGTCTGCGGATCGTGCGCGTAGCATTTGTGGTCGGAATGCGCCGGGACGCGGTTGACCTCGAATACGGTCGAATCGGCGAGCCAGGTCTCGGATGCGTGTTCGATGCGGGTTTCGTTTGCCATGTTTTCCTGCTTTCGTTCATTACATCTTTGTGAATGATGGAGGGAAGATGAACTTCCTTTACCAGATAATAAACGTTGTTTACAAAAAAAAGCAAATCGGTTTTACTTGACGTCTTAATTCCTTCGTATCAGCGGTATATGTTGTAACGTATCAGGCATCTGATTGATACCGATATGACAGTGCTGGTACACGGTTTACCTAATTCAACACGCCGCCAAACCCTATATTTTGCTAATGGTTTTTACTTTTTCTTGTAAAGAGCGTATACTCGACATGCAAGATCGATGGGTGATCTTCAACTCCGGAATCTTAAGGAGAAGAAAAAATGAGCAACGAAACGACAACCGCGGACGGTGGCGTCCGCAAGAAGGGCAAGCTCGGCCAGCGTATCGCCTACGCCTGCGGCAACCTCGGTCAGGCCGCCTTCTACAACGCGATGAGCACATATTTCATCGTCTATGTCACCGGCTGCCTGTTCTCGGGCGTTGACAAGGCGCTTGCGGCCAAGCTTATCGGTGTCATCACCAGCCTCGTGGTGATCATCCGTATCGCCGAGATCTTCATCGACCGCTGCTGGGCAACCTCATCGACAACACCAACACCAAGTGGGGACGCTTCCGCCCATGGCAGTTCTTCGGCGGCCTGATCTCCGCCGTCCTGCTCGCCGTGATCTTCAGCGGCATGTTCGGCCTGGTGAACGTCAACACCACGCTGTTCATCGTGCTGTTCGTCATCACCTTCGTCGTGCTCGACGTGTTCTACTCCCTGCGTGACATCTCCTACTGGGGCATGATCCCGGCGCTGTCCTCCGACTCCCACGAGCGCTCCACCTACACCGCCCTCGGCTCCTTCACCGGCTCCATCGGCTACAACGGCATCACCGTCGTGGTCATCCCGATCGTCAGCTACTTCACTTGGACGCTCACCGGTGCCAAGGGCGAAGGACAGGCCGGCTGGACCTCCTTCGGCATCATCGTCGGACTCCTCGGCATCCTGACCGCATGGACCGTCGCGTTCGGCACCAAGGAAAGCACCAACGCGCTGCGCGCCAAGGCCCAGAAGAACGGCAACCCGCTCGAGCATTCAAGGCCCTGTTCCAGAACGACCAGCTCCTGT
>ENA-OQIR01000720-OQIR01000720.1-human-gut-metagenome-genome-assembly--contig:-NODE-720-length-13270-cov-1.341322_pt1 | contig 13270 bp, 18 predicted proteins | sample MGYA00242580_ERZ504745 | MGnify/ENA primary metagenome ERZ504745 (study PRJEB26092, sample SAMD00036214) | human gut metagenome | host: Homo sapiens | study: EMG produced TPA metagenomics assembly of... | reverse complement strand
GATACTTGATCTGCTTGGCGTCGGCAAGCCGGTCGTAATCGTCCATGCACTGCTGCACGGTTTCGATGTGCGCGGCGAATCGGTCCGGATCATCCAGCCCTGCGCGAACGTGATGCTGTCCTGCGCGGTCTGCCGGATGCCTTGCATGGTTTCGATCTGCGGCTTGACGTTGCCGGCCGCTTCGCTGGTGGTGGCGTGCAGGAAATTGGCGACGCCGGCGATGACGGCAAGCACGACGAGCACGCCCACGATGCGTAGGACATTCCGCCGGCTGCGTGAATTCGGGTTGTGGTACGGCATATTCTCAGACTACCTTGCTCGTGTGATGCACCGATGCTCCCATCTACCGCCGTTTGGTCCATCCGGCCATGCGATGCCGGTGTCAGGGGAGTGCAGGACGTTCTTGTAGATGTCGTTGCGTACGTAGATTTCCACGGAACCGCGCGATCGCTGGTCTTTCCATGCGTGACGGTTTCGGCGATGCGTATTTCGTGTAGTCGTTCCGGTCATAGCCGAGGGCGCTGAAGAAGAACGGCTGATAGATGGTGTCGTAGAATTCGGGTTCGCCCCATGATCTCCAGGTTTCGATGTCTTGTTTGCCGGCATAGGGTCTATGCACCATTCCCAAGAGATGTAGCTGCGCCCTTTGTAGGCATTGGACATGAGCGTACGCTTGAAGTACGGGTCGGCGGTGACCAGTGTTCCGCTCACCCACGATGTGTAGTCGATGCAGTCCTTGCCATCGGCGCAGTAGCCGCCTTGATTGATTCGTTCCTTGACATCCGGGGACGCATTCGTGGAATTGATGCGAGTCCAGCCAGCCATCCAACGGTATTGCTCCAGATGATTGGTCTTGATGAACGAGGCCACCGTCCGGGATGAGGAATACTCGTATCGTATGTCGCATATGCTGGCGTTGATCGTCCAATACACGCTGATGAGCATGGCACCTAAAGCGAGGGCCTTCAGCGTGATGAGATAGTTGCGCGCTTTCCTCGCTCCAAGCTTGCCGATGAATCGGTCGGCCATGGTGATGCACCAGGCCGGCCAGTCGTCCGTGCTGATACGTCGCTCGTCGCAGTCAATCGCGAGCACCGCGATGAAAAATCCCAGCAGGATGCCCAGATGGTGCATGGAGAAATGCTGCGCGAACACCAAGCACATCACTGTGTATGAACTCAGCAGCAGCATTGCGTTGTGCCGGCGTCGGCTGATGTGGATGAGCGGGGCCACATGAGGCATGACACGGTTCCCGTGTACAGCAGTGTCGACGACAGGCCGATGAATACCAGATTCGTATCCGACACCGTCGAGGTGAATAATGCTTCGGCCGGCAGCAGCAGCCAGGAATTGCAAATTTGCATCCATAGTGGTGCCGGCTGCGTCATGCCGGAGATGTCGAAATTGCCGGAATACACGTCTTTTGCGGGCATCACGTCGATCAGTATGACCACCGCCGCCGCGAGCAGCGCCAGCAGCGCGGCGAACCGTTGCCGGTTACGTATCAGCGAGTGTTCCTGCCGGACGAACCGCACCACCCAATTCGCCGCGAACATGCCTGCGATGACCAGTCCATATGAGCTGGTCAGACACAACAGCATCATGCTGAGCACTTCGCGCCACGGTTTCTCGTCACGGGTTTCCAGTTGATGGCCACCAGCAGCATGGCCGCGACCATCAGCGCATAGGGCGCGACGTGACGCCGTACTGATAGCACAGGAAATAGGAGAACGGCAGGATGACTTTGAATGGTTCCGGCAGTTTGGTTTTGAATTCCAACAGCCAGATCATGAGTGTGGCGCATGCCAGATTGATGCTTTTCAGACCGATCTCGTAGGGTACGCCGAGTTTTGCGGGTGCGGCGAGCATCATCCACCACAGAGGCGGATGCCCCTCATAGTGTGGACGTTCCAGAATCATCTCCCGCCACGAGCAGTCGCGCGCGATGAGCCAGGCTTGCGCCTCGTCGAACCATGGTTCGTGGAAACATATCACCGTGCCCACCACGATGACATACGCCGCGAGCACGATGCAGTGCAAACGATGAGGCGTGAGCCAATGCCGAATTGCGTCGCATCGTGTTCTGTTGTCTGTGGCTGCTACTGTTGCAGAACTCATGTTTCCTGTTTCCCGTTGCGTTCGAAATACGCGCGATTGCTGCGTGACTTTGCGATTATTGCGTGGCCGCGCATGGATCATGGCGGTTCCGTCATATTCCATGTTGCGGAACGCCATTGGACATATGGGCATACCACGCGCCAGCCGTGCCGGCCATCCTTAGAACGAGGAACGTGCGCCGCAGAGCTTCTCGAACTCTTCACGCACTTGCACCTTCACCAACGCATCCTCGAACGTGATGGTGCCCTTGTTCACCAGTCGCGCCAAATCCTGGTCGAGCGTGTGCATGCCTTCCTTCTCGCCGGACTGTAGCACGGTGCGAATCTGATGCGCCTTGCCACTGCGGATCAGTGAGGAAACGGCCGGAGTGTTGATCATCACTTCAGTGGCTGGTGCACGGCCATGGCCGGTAGCGCGCGGAATCAGTGTCTGTACGATCACGGCACGCAAGGTGGAAGCTACCTGCACGCGAATCTGCTGCTGCTGGTTTTCCGGATACACGTCGATGAGACGGTCCACGGTGGAGCCGGCGTCCTGAGTATGAAGGGTTGCGAACACCAAGTGGCCGGTTTCCACTGCGGTCAGTGCGGTGGAAATGGTTTCCAAGTCTCGAAGCTCACCGACTTCGATAATGTCCGGATCCTCACGCAGCGCACGTTTCAGCGCTTCCGCGAAGCTTTTCGTATCAGTGCCCACTTCTCGCTGGCTCATCACGCAACGCTTATGCTGATGCACGAATTCGATCGGGTCTTCGATTGGTGATGATATGGTCGGCACGTTCCGCATTCGCCTTGTCCACGATTGCGGCCAGTGTGGTCGACTTACCGGAACCGGTCGGGCCGCATACAAGCACCAGACCACGCGGCAACAGCGCAAGGTCGGCGATACGCGGGTCAATTCCCAGTTCCTGCGCGGTTTTGATTTCCGTGGGAATGGTACGCAACGCGGCGCATACGCCCATACGGTCGCGGTATACGTTCACGCGGAAGCGCAGCAGATCGCCAATGGCGAAGGAGATATCAAGTTCCAGATCATCTTTGAAACGTTCCATCTCTAATTCGTTGGTCATGACTTCACTGCTTCGTACGTGTGATCCTTCGTCCACACGCTCAATCCCTTGGCGTGGCGCAGCTTGCCATCACGCGCAGCATTGGCGGGTCGTTGATTACCAAGTGCAAATCGGACGCATTGAGCTCAACCAGCTGGCGGATGGCCGACACGAATTCGTCGTCCGCGTCCGGATGTTCGGTGCGCAGCGTCTGTTCGACCTGCTCGGCCTTGATCTTACGTTCTTCCGGAACGGCATCCTCGTCGGCGTCGTTGGTTTCAGGCACTACGAAATCCGCGAATGGCCTGGTCTGCGGCTGGGGCTGACTCATCTGCTGTTGCTGTGGCTGCGGCCTTTGGAAAGCTGCGTCCTGCGGAATGTGAGTGATGGTCGGAGGCATCTGCTGCGCTGCGGTTTCGGCGATGTCGGCCTGTCGCTTAGCGAATGGTGTGGCACCCGGTACGAAGGACGGTGGATTGCTATCGATCTGCTGGATCGGACCATGCTCCTCATATGCGGGATTTTGCTGGGTCGCGTCAGTGTCCTCATCAAACTGCAGGCTGCCGGTACCGACTGGTTGACGGTCGCTTGTTGTTGGAAAACATGCGCTTCCTGCGATTGTTGTATGGCTTGCGTAGTCTGTTGTTGAGCAACAGACTGTTCGGATGGTTGAGACTGTGAAACTGGCTGCGGTCGGGAATTTGCACATCCTGCTGGCTTACAGTCGGCATTGAATTAAGCGAAGCGAAAATGCCCTTAAGGCTTTCATCATCTGCCTGAATCGCATTGTCGGAAGACCAATGACGTCCCTTGCGGGGATCCTCATTGAACGATGGAGTGTTGTTGGGAATGGTCACGCCTTTGAGACCGGAAAGATATCCGCCATTGTTCCACGTTTGCTCGATGGTCATCATTGTCCTTTTAATAGGTGGGTTGCTGTCTGAAAATGTCGGTCGTGCCGGCGCTTCGACGCGCCGACGCAACCGAACGTTTTATAGGTGTTTTATAAGTGCGGAGAGGTGCATAGGTGCATGTAACGTCAGGTGGAACCTACACCGTCACGCGAAGCACTTCCTCCACGGAGGTAATGCCTTGAAGCGCCTTCTGCCAACCGTCCTTACGAAGTGTGGTCATGCCTTGCTCCTTCGCCGCCTTGTCAATATCAATCGACGTGGCGCCACGGGCTATAAGATCCTCCATTGTTGAATCCACGCCCATGACCTGCTGGATGGCCACACGGCCGCTATAGCCGGTGTTGGCGCATTCTCGGCATCCTACCGGACGCCATATCGTCGGAAGAGGGGTATCTGGCATGTGTGGAACACCCAACGTCCGAAGCTCCGCTTCGGTGGCAGTATCCTGACGCTTGCACTTCTTGCACAGGCGGCGAGCCAGTCGCTGAGCCATCACCGCAGCAAGCGACGAGCTCAATAGGAACGGCTCCACACCCATTTCCGTCAAACGTGTCACCGCGCTTGGCGCATCATTGGTGTGCAGGGTGGAAAGCACCAAATGGCCGGTCAACGAAGCCCATCAATAGCAATGTTGGCGGTCTCCTGATCTCGAATCTCGCCGATGAGCACCACATCAGGGTCTGCACGAAGGATCGAACGCAGAGCCGCGGCGAACGTCATACCGGCCTTGTTGTTCACCTGAACCTGATTGATGCCTCTCATACGGAATTCCACCGGGTCCTCAACCGTAATGATGTTGATTTCCGCTTCGCCACATCGCCCAACGTGGCATACAACGTGGTCGACTTACCCGAACCGGTAGGACCGGTGACCAACACCAGACCATACGGACGGTTGTACGCCTTGGAGAACACGTCGAAATTCCGCTGGCTGAAATTCAAATCCTCCACCTTGAGATTGCCCGAAGGCGTGCTCAGGATTCGCATGACGATCTTCTCGCCCCATACCGTCGGCAGTGCGGCCACACGAAGATCCACCTTCTGACCATTGTGCTTGACGGTGATGCGGCCGTCCTGCGGCTTACGGCGCTCGCCGATATCCATATCGGACATGACCTTGATGCGGCTGATCACGCCTTGGGTCATGGCTTTCGGCGCTTTCTGGAACACGTGGAGCACGCCGTCGATGCGGTAGCGCACAAGCAGACCGTCTTCCTGCGGTTCGATGTGGATATCGGAGCAGTGGTCGTCGATGGCCTGGTTGATGAGCAGGCTGACGAAGCGTGCCACAGGGGAGGCGTCCTCGCCGCTGTCGGATTCGAGGTCCACTTCCTTCTTGGCGGTCGCCGCGATTTCGTGCGACAGCTCGGTCAGCTCCGCGTTGGCGCGCAGGTACCGGTTGATGGCGTCCTTCACCTGAGAAGGCATCGCCACCATGGGAATGACCGGCATGCCGGTGCTGGCGGACACGTCGTCGATGGCGGCGAAGTTTTTCGGGTTGGCCATGGCCACGGTGATGCGTCCGTTGACAATGGACAATGGCAGCAGCTGGTTGCGACGGCACAGGTCGTCCGGCACCATGCTGATGACTTCTTTGTCTACTTGGTATTCGTTGAGGTCTACGAACGGTAGGCTCATGCCTTGAGCTAGCGCCATGGCATATTCGCGTTCGGTGTTTTCGTCCATGCCTTCGGTGGATGTGGGCATGGCGGGAAAGTCGCTAGTGGCGTCGCTGGGTGCAGCGGCATGGCGTGGCTGGCTCGGCGTGAAAATCTGGTTGATTTCTCCTGTGACCGGGGAATTCAAATCCATGCGCTGTGAGAAATCGCTCGGCGTGTCGTCGTTTCGATTGCGCTTGAGGAAAGGGAAACGGCTTCCCGAACCGGCGTCGCTCATAATGACCTCCTGGACCATGCGCCGGAACGCACGGTATGACTTATGGCCCTTTTGCGAACACAGGTGTTTGCGGGCCTGAGAATGTTCAGTTGTTCATGGTCATGTGAGCTAACGATTGCAGTGTTGTGCACTACTACTCGCATAGTTTAGCGGCTTTGTGACTGAAACGCCAATTGTCATGTGGTGTTTGGAAGGGTGTGAAAACGTTGGCAGGGAATCGTGATACAGTACAGATATTCATGCACCGCCTTTTCTGCGGTGATTTTTCCTGTTGCCTCCGATGATGGGGTGATACTGCATGAAGGAGCTGCTCATGGAGCACAGCTGGCGTAGGGCGGTAAATGATGCCGCGACAGGGCTTGCAATACATAACGTCAAACGATTGCCGAAACGTGGCGAGTCGGGTTTCACATTGGTTGAGGTATTGGTGGCGATTGTGGTGCTGAGCATCACAGGTCTTGCCGCCGCACAGTTCGCGATTACTGCGATTCGTAACTTCTTATGCCCAGCAGCAGCGTTCAGCAGCCATTGCATTTGGGTAGTGGATGTATGCGAACGGCATGCGCGCACAGATAGCGGATCATACTTCTGCGCCATCCTCCTATTACACGGATTTGCTGCCTGGCATGGGTGTGATGATGTGAAGAAAGCACATGCGAATCTCACGGCAGTGGGGGCCATCACCTCACAATTCTCGGATTTGGAGGCTACGGCCACTCCGGATGCCGATACGAGCAAGTACATTCAGCCGGTGCGCACTACCACGGGCAAAGACGCCAAACATACTACATATACGGTGAACACCGTGATTGAGAAGTGCTATCGGGAAAGCGGCACCATGGATTGTAGAACCGCTTCGGAACTGGGTATTGACGGGCATGCGTCCATTAGCGGTCTTGACGGTACTCCTGACGCCTCGCTGCGATCCAGCATCCTGAGTCAGGACAACATTCCTACTAAGGGATTCACCTTTATGGCGAAAACGTATATGCCGATGGTACGCGTGGTGGTAGGCGTCACCTGGTCGGACAATATTGGCGCAGACAAAACGGCCGTGTATACCACCAATGAACTGCTGAATGTGATCGGGGCCTGAAGGAGCGGGACGGCTTATGGAAGAGAAGAACTCTGGATTCAGTCTGAATCGCCGATTATTACGTGCGCTCCGTAGGCGTGCTCGTGGGGAAGGCGGCGTTACCTTGGTGGAGATGATGGTTTCATTGTTTATTTTTGCCATTGTTTCCACCATGTTTACGGTGTCGATCGTGCAATATTTGCATTCAACCACAGCCGATGCTATCCGCACCAGATCGGCTACGGAAATAGCTACATCGGTGCAGGCTCTGGACCGATATGTTCGCAATGCCGAAGGTGTGGAAGAGGCTGCCAGCGGTGACAGGTTGACTTTGGTGACCACTGATGCCGATGGGATTCGGCAATGCGCTGTGATTGAGTACACAGAGGCCACGTGTCCGGCGGGCGAGTTGATGATTATGGTTCCGTCGTGGTAAAAACCAGACATATGCAACCGGTGCGGGGGGAGCGTGGAGCGAGCATGCGGTGTTGACGGCGGTGATGAACAACAGTACCGCTTCAACGTCCGATGATTCGCTGTTCAAAAACAAACTGTTCAGCATGGATGGCGGTACGCGCGTGGTGCGGTATTCGCCGGTGACGGGTTCGTATGTGGGTGGCAAGCCGGTCACCTCGAACACATTGACATCGTTTACAGCTCGCAATGTGGGTTCGAGTGCTTCGGTCGACTTCAGTCAATGTCGTTGAATGACGGTGTCTGTAAGGGCTCTCCCTTGTGGGGGAGCCCTTTTTCTATACTTCCAAATACCCCCGACGCGCCCGGGGGGAAATGGTTTTTTGATGAATTTTCGTCAAAACATGCTGAAAATATTTTCTGAAACACTATTGAAAATATAACTATTCCGGGGCAAACGTTTCAGACGAAGAGATACACCGGTAGACCGACGGACTCAACGCATGTTACGGAATCGGACGGTGGTGATTGTGTGAAGAGGGGTTATGCAATCGTATTGAAAGAGTTTGATTCGGGGTTGTGATGAAAACGGTGGATGAAACATCATTGGTGCGATTGATGCACTGCATCTGGTACTGCAAACGATGTCAATACGACTACGCTGAGAGTTGTTGGTTATGTGAGCCAGCCACCCCCACAAGGGGAAATAACGCAAAGAAGAATCGCTGTGGACCATCCGAAGTTGGACGGTCCCACGGTATGTCCTTCCAATTGGAAAGAAGGGTTCATTATGAAGAGCGTACGTAACGCACTCAACCGCCGTGCCAAGGGCGAAAAGGCTTCACCCTCGTCGAACTGCTCGTGGTCGTCATCATCATCGGCATCCTATCTGCGTGGCAGTCCCGATTTACCTGAATCAGCGCAAGTCCGCTTGGAATTCCAGCGTTCAGTCCGATGTCAAGAACGCTAGTCTTGCTATTGAAACTGCAATGACTGCCAATAATGGTGATCTTACAGCGGTTATTGGCACGAAGGATATTACATGTGATAATGCAGCGGGCGGTGTGGACTGCAAAACTACTAATGGTGACAAGATTACCGTCACTAAAGGAGACAAGCTTGTGATTCATCAGGCTGGTGATAACTACACCATTACCGGCACTAATGAACAGCACAAGACTGATACAAAGACTTATGTGTATGATTCTCAATCTGGAACTATTGAGGAACAGGCTGTTAATAAGAAATGATTGGTAGCAATCGCCTGAACTGAATGTCGGGGACACCGTCCGTCCCCGACATTCGCATATCAATCGCACGTCACCATTCATCATCGACATTCACCCGGGGGAACCATGGCCGGCAATGACGCACAAGTGCAATTCCAACAGAACGGCGGCACACGCAAATGGCGCTACAAAGGCGTCTCGTTCGACGGCCAGCGTAAAGAGAAAGGCGTGGTCGAAGCGCAGACGCGCGACCAGGCCATCGAGCGCATCAAAAAACTTGGACTGTATCCGACCGACCTGACCGACACGGCCGCCGGCACCGGTCTCAACACTGAAATCAACATCAAGGCGTTCGAGAAATATCCAAGCAAAAAGACTTCGCCGTAACGGCGCGGCAGCCTCGCCACCATGGTGGCGGCTGGCGTCTCGCTGATCCGAGCCTTGAACATCGTCACCGAACAAATCGAGAACGTGAAACTCCGCAAGGCAGTGCAGGCCTGCGTGGCGCAAGTGGAAGGCGGCTCGTCCTTCTCCGAAGCCATGTCGGCGGATCCCGATTCCCTGTTCCCGCCGATCATGGTCAACATGGTTCGTGCCGGCGAGACCGGCGGCTTCCTAGACAAATCGCTGCTCACCGTGGCGGACAGCTTCGAAGCGGATGTGAGGCTCCAAGGGCAGATCAAAAGCGCCATGGCCTATCCGGTCGTGGTACTGGCATCGCCCTGATCTTGGTGATGGTGATGCTGCTCACCATCGTGCCGATGTTCGCCAGCATGTACGATTCCATGAATGCCCAGTTGCCATTCGTGACCCAGATCCTGGTGGACCTCGGCAAAGTGATGCCCTACGTGCTTCCGATGCTGATCGTGGCCGTCGTGGCGCTGGCCATGTTCTGGAAGCGCAACCGTAACAAAGACATCATCCGCACCTGGTGGGATCCGTTCACACTCAAGGCACCGGTGTTCGGCAAGCTGGACACCAACGTGGCCCTGGCCCGCTTCTGCAATAATTTCTCTTCCATGCTCGCTTCCGGTGTGCCAATTCTCCAGGCACTTGATATCGTCGGATCGACTTCGGGCAACTATGTGATCGATTCGTCTTCGAAGCGTGTGGGCCGTTTGGTGGAACGTGGCTACCGTCTGGCCGACAGCATGAGCACCGAAAAGATCTTCCCGAACATGCTGGTGCAGATGGTGTCCATCGGCGAGGACTCCGGCGCCATCGACAAAATGCTGTCCAGCGCGGGCCGAGCGTATGACGAAGACGGCCCAATCCATGGCCAAACAGCTCACCTCGTTGCTGGAACACTGATGATTCTGTTCCTCGGCGTGGTGGTCGGCTTCATGGTGGTGGCATTGTATATGCCGATGTTCTCCATGTTCGACGCCATCAATGGTCAGGCCTGACTGATATCCGAGTACCCGAGCGAAACATACCTTTATATATAGGAGCAAGCATGAAACAGACCGGATTGTGGTCCAGACTCAACCGCAGGTACCGTGCGGCATTACGCGAACGCATGGGGGAGCACGGCGCCGCCATGATGCTGGCCATTCTGTTCGTGATGGTGGTGCTCACCACATCCGCTCTGGTCATGACTACCCTGCTTGCCCAGGCGATTCCTTACAAGAATAATAAGGAAAATTCCCAAGCCAACTATGCGCCGAATCCGCCTTGAAGTCGGCTTGAGCTATATCAATGAAACTCTGGCGAAGTTGCAAGGTTCTACGAGTCTTGATGATTTGCAGAAGGTGTTGCCTACCGTTGATGCTGATATGAACGACAGTTCCAAGGATGGTGAATTTGCCAAATATGATGGCGCATCCGTATTGTTGAATCATGTTGCTTTGAATAAGACGGTAAAAACATCGGATACGGCTTCATATACGCCAGATGACCTGTCCTATCGTGTGCGCATCAATTTCTACGACACCAATCCGGATGACGCATCGGCGGAGATGATCGGCTCTCCATCCGATCTGAAAACCTACAGTATGCCGAAGTGGTGGCCACGGGCTTCATCAACCGGTATAAGGACGGCCGTACAGCAGGCAACACCAAAAGCCCGCAGGCCATGAAGCGTGCGGTATGCAGGATCGAAGCCAAAACGGACTCCACTACCACGAATCATTCAAGTGCCTTGGGCGTTGGCGGCCGTATGGGTATGGGTTTTTATGCCGCGGCGCCCTACAACAGGCTCGATTCGCAGTTCGTATGGGTACCCGTGGATTATGATGGCGTGTCCATCGGATCCGATCCAACCGGCGAAGTTAAATTCTCCGGCACGGTGGATTCCGGACGCACCAATACCAGCCAGCTGTCCGATGGCACTGCGACGTTGAATCCAGTGAACCGCACCTGCATGCTGGCCACCACCATTCCGGTTACCAACGAGAAGAAAAGCATTGCCGAGAACCTCGATTTAAGCAAATCGCCTCAAGCCGGTTCTGGGCTGGTGGTACTGCCCGCCGCATACAACGCGGGAGGTGACACCTACCAATATACGGAGGAATGCCGTGCTGACGGTGCGTACTCCTCATTGAACACGTGGGTGTACTACAAGGACAATTCCATCCGTCTGGCCTCGAATATGGGATTGTGCGTCACCGGTGTGAGTATCGATGACACCGACGGCAAGACTCCGACCACCTTGCAGCCATGCGGCACATCATACGGAGTCCACTTCCAAGGCGATTATTATACGGATCCGAATAAGGTTGCGCAGCAGACGGAGAAGAACGACCCGAACAGTCTGCTCAACAAATACCAGAAATGGAACTTCTACAACGGGCAATCATAGGATTTAGTTTTAAACCAAAGGTTGTATAAAATAAGCCCATGGCAATAGGAATACCTATGATATTATAGATAAATGCCCAGAAGAGATTTTCACGGATATTTTTGATAACGGTTTTACTTAATTTTATAGCAGTTACTACATCTAGTAAATTGTTTTTCATCAAAATAATATCAGCGGAGTCAATAGCAATATCTGTACCGGCACCGATAGCAATACCAACATCAGCACGAGCAAGTGCAGGAGCGTCATTTATGCCATCACCTACCATAGCTACTTTTTGTCCTTGATTTTGAAGCTGACGGATTTTAGCTTCTTTATCTTGAGGTAATACATCAGAAATTATATTATTTTCCTCAAGGTTTATTTGCTTAGCTATCTGTTTTGCTGTGATTTGATTATCACCAGTTAACATATAGATATTGATACCGATGATTTTTTAATTCTTGAATGGCTTGAGGACTTGTTGCTTTAATTGTATCAGCGATAGCTATTAAGCCAAGGATTTTATCATCTTTAGTAAAGTATAAAGGTGTTTTTCCTTGCTGGGCTAATTTATTACCTAGGGAAAATAGATGTTCATTTTCAATATCATGAGCGATTAATAATTTTTGATTACCTGCAAGACAAATGGAATTGTAAATAATACCAGATAATCCTTGCCCTGCTATTTGTTTAAAATTTTCTACAGCTAAAGTTAATATATTGTGTTTATCGGCTACTTGAAGAATGGCTTCACCTAAAGGGTGTTCAGATAATTTCTCTAATGAAGAGGCAATAGTCAATAATTGTTGAAGTGTTACTTCTTTTGAAGTATAAATATCTGTTACTTGAGGTTTGCTTGAGTTATTGTGCCTGTTTTGTCGAGAACAACTGTATTGATATTGTGAAGAGTTTCTAAAGCTTGGGCTGATTTAGATAAAATACCTAAACTTGCACCTTTACCTGTGCCTACCATAATAGCTGTAGGTGTAGCAAGTCCTAAAGCACAAGGACAAGAAATAACCAATACACAGATACCAATAGATAAAGCAAATTCTAACTTTCGCCTTTAAATAGCCAGATGATAGTGGCAATAATAGCGAGTGTTATTACAATAGGAACAAAGATAGCACTGATTTATCAGCGATTTGGCAATAGGTGCTTTGGAACTAGTGGCATCATCTACTAAATTTATGATTTGAGCTAAAGTGGTATTTTCGCCAATTTTAGTAACACGCATTTTAAAATAGCCTGATTTATTAATTGTACCACCAATTACAGTTTGGTCAATGGTTTTATCACAAGGAATAGGTTCACCAGTGAGTGAAGATTCATCAATGACGCCATGACCTTCAATAATAATACCATCTGTAGGAATACTTGCACCTGCTTTGACGATTAGAATGTCATTTAATTTTACATCATCAATAGAAATTTCTTGTTCTTGATTATTTTCTAAGCGAAGAGCTGTTTTCGGTGCTAAATTCATCAATTTGGTGATAGCATCAGATGTTTTATTTTAGCTCTACTTTCGAGAAATTTCCCTAAAGTAATCAAGGTCAAAATCATACCTGCTGATTCAAAATATAAATCCATACTGAAATGATGAGCTGTAGATAAATCTCCATGACCTAAGGCAAAACTTATTTTATAAATGGCATAAATACCATAGATAATGGCAGCACTTGAGCAAGGGCAATCAAAGAATCCATATTAGGCGAAAGTTGAAATAATGTTTTGAAGCCTACGCTATAATATTTGAAATTGACGAATACTATAGGAATTAATAATAAAAATT
>ENA-OQIR01000719-OQIR01000719.1-human-gut-metagenome-genome-assembly--contig:-NODE-719-length-13272-cov-2.269760_pt1 | contig 13272 bp, 20 predicted proteins | sample MGYA00242580_ERZ504745 | MGnify/ENA primary metagenome ERZ504745 (study PRJEB26092, sample SAMD00036214) | human gut metagenome | host: Homo sapiens | study: EMG produced TPA metagenomics assembly of... | reverse complement strand
ATCAACAGCGATCTATAATGGATTCCTTTGCTCTTCCCAAGGAATTAAAGGTCATTTGACATGCCATCTGTATTCCGAAAAGAAACATAGAAGCCATATAAATACGCAGCGCTGTTTTTGTGAATTCCATCAGCTCAGCGTCTGAGGTAAACATAGCGGCGAATAACTGAGGAAAATCATGACGAGCCCCATAATGCCACCGCATATAAAACACTCGTTTTTAACAGCAGCCTAAAAGCTGCCTTTACCCTTCCGACATTTCTCGCTCCGTAATTATAGCTGATAATCGGCTGGGCTCCTTGCCCTAACCCTTGCAGCGGCAGCATGGCGAACTGCATAACGCTTGTCAATATGGTCATTGCGCCCACGGCGATATCTCCGCCATATCTTAACAGCGAGGAATTAAAGCAAACGGAAATCACGCTTTCACTGGCCTGCATAATGAAAACAGACAATCCCAGCGCCAGACAGCAGAATGATTTTCGCTTCCAGAAAAAGATTTTTTCTTTTAATTTTTAACATGGTTCTTTTTCCAAATAGAAAGGCCAATACCCAAGCACAGGAAAGAGCTTGAGAAATAATGGTCGCTAATGCGGCCCCTTGTACATCCATGTTGAAGCCAAAAATAAAAATCGGATCTAAAATGATATTCGCCACCGCGCCGATCAGCACGGAGAGCATGCCTGTTTTCGCGAAGCCTTGCGCGGTAATAAATGCTTCATGCCCAGGGTCAGCTGCACAAACAGTGTACCAATAGCGTAAACATTCATATACCGTACGCTATATTCGATAGTATTTTCACTGGCGCCAAACGCCATAAGAAAATCGCGGTTCCAAATAAGAAGCGCAGCGGTAAGAACTATTGAGATCGCGATCTGCACTATAAAGCAGTTTCCCAAGGTTTTTTCGGCCGAGTCTGTATCCTTTCGTCCCATGAAAATCGAAGCTCTCGCGCGCCGCCATAAGCCACCAGAGCCGCAAATGCTGAAACGATCATAATCAGAGGCATACAAACTCCTACGCCGGTCAACGCCATAGCTCCAATATCCGAAATGTGGCCGATATAGATACGGTCCACAATATTATAAAGCATATTGATGACCTGAGCTGCCACGGTTGGAAAAGCCAGCTTTAAAAGAAGCCTTCCAATCGGTTCGCGTCCGAGAAAATCTTTATCCTGATTCATAACAAACGATTCCTTTCTATCGCAGTCAAGGTATTATTCAAAATTCTTCTATTAAAGCTTTCGTAAAGGCTTAACTCTTCGGCTGTAAATCCACTAAAGACGATTTCCCAGAATCTTTGCTGAACCTTTTCAATACTATCCAATATAGGTTCAGCATCTGGTAAAAGCTCCAAATGGATGACCCTTCTGTCCTCAACATCCTGATGACGCCGAAGGATAGACTTTTGTATCAGCCCTTCTACCGCTTTTGAAATAGAGCCCTTTGACAGCAGGCGAAGTTCTACCATATCCATAGCGGTATCCTTGCCCGGATTATGCTGCAAAAAACTAATAACATCCGCCTCAATCCCTGTCAACTGGTATTGAATACACACGCCCTTCAGCATTTGCTCATACAGCTTTAAGCTTTTCCGTATTCCCAGCCAAAGATTTGAGTTATCTTTCATATGGCTGTGACAACCCCTTTCTAAACTCAATCCGTTTATAGTAAAACAGTTTTTAAAAAAACAGTTTTTATATAAACTATTATATCCTATTATTTCTCTTTGTCAACAACGGCAGCCACAAAAGCACTGAAAAAGTAGAGACTTTTTTCAGTGCTTTTTTTGTGCTCATCAGGCTATTGATTCTTCTGTTTGGCGTGTGTTAAAAATTTGTATTGTTCCATCCCCAGTCAGGAGAGGCTAAATACCGGATATAAATATCCTTTGGATCCACTCCCAGCTCCTTTTGGAAAAGCTTACAAACAGCCTGGGTCATTTTTTCTGAGGCCGCAGAGTCGATTTGAGCTCCAAATACTTTAACCTCTACAATCGCCAGAGGATGAGAGGCGTCTCCCCGAAACCACATGCGGCAGCTATCCTCTAACGTAACCATCAGCCAGTCTTCCGTTTTTTCCGGCAGAAGGGCAATATCCTTACCCAATTGGCTTTTAATGGCCTCCGCGGTTTCTTCATTTACCTTTACATTGGTTTTAATTTGAATACAAGGCATATAAAATGATTCTCCCTTCACATTTTATCGTTTACTAACATGAATCACGATTATTAAAATCCCCGACAACTGGAAAATTATCATTTTCTATTGTATAATGATTCTATTATTATGATAATTATAAAATTTCTCAACAAGAAAAGAGTGTTCTCACATGAAAATCACCCAGACAAAGGATATCCGCGCTGCTAATCGATGGGAAATTATCAAGCAAATTCTTCATAATTATCCTATCAGCCGCGTTGATATCTGTAGCCTCACCGGACTAAATAAAGCGACGGTTTCCACCATTGTGAAGGAGTGGATTGACGCCGGCCTTCTGACTGAAACCGAGCTCGGAAAATCAGCAAGCGGAAGAAAGCCCATTCTGCTTCAGCCTGTGCTAAGCGTAGGCTATGTGATAGCTGTGGATATTGACGTACGCAACGTTCAGACTATTCTCACTGATCTTTCCGGAGAGAGAATTTTGTCCCGAAGAAAATTTTCCATTAAAAACCCAGACTTTTCCGCAGTATACGGCCAAATCTGCGGCGCATTGGATGAAATGCTGAATGGCCAGCCGAAAACGCTCTACGGACTGGTTGGAATTGGAATTTCCGTTCATGGCATTGTGGACCTTTCCGGACTGATCCGTTTTGTTCCCAGCCTTGGATGGCGGAATATCGATATCTGCACTCTGCTGGGAGAACGCTATCACGTTCCAATCAATATCGATAACGACGGCAATCTTGCGGCTATCGCCCAGCAGAATATTGAAATAGCTCCCAATGAACAAGAGGATGGGCAAGCTGCCAAGGCGCTTATCAAAGCTTGGCGGCCGTAAACATCAGCGATTCGATCTCCGCCGGACTAATCACTAACGGCGAGCTTCTCCGGGGATATCACGGCTTCGCAAACGCCATTGGCCACCACACTATCAATTTCGACGAACCTAGGCAGTGTCACTGCGGAAAATTCGGATGCTGGGAGCAATACTGCTCCGACAGTGCGGTAATCGCTTATGCCAACAGCCTTCTTCCCGCCCCCATTAAAAGTATTCAAGAGCTGGTAGTTTTAATTCAGCATCAAAATCCTACCGCCCAAAAGGTTTTGGACCGGTTTATTTCTTATCTGGCCATCGGGCTGACGAATATTATTTTTATTTTCGACTGCCAGGTGATCTCCCTGAGTTCAGAGCTTTTAAGTGCTCTTCCCTATTATCTTCCGGAGGTTCTGCGGAGAATGATCCTGCCCATTACTCATTCGGAGCAAGTGGTTCTATCACATTTGGGCAAAAACGGCGCCATTTTAGGTGCGGCCGGACAAACTATCGACCATTTTTTCCAAGAGATCGCCAATACAGAACCGGAAGCTTGATTTTTATCAGATCTGCTGTGACAAAAGAGGAGCCCGTATCAGGCTCCTCTTTTCGCTTATGATACGGTCTTTTGAGGAATCTTAGTTTAAAAATTAATCATAGAGCAGCTTATGCCGGAAATAGAAGAAGTGGTCGCTGTGGCTGTGAATGGAAAGCATCCGGGTATGAGGATGATCCTTAGATCCAAACTCCTTGCCGAATTTTCCGATCGTCAGGGCTTGGCCTCCTACATAAATGCAGGAGTAATTGAAAAACAGCTCATCCATCATCTTCTGCGACACCAGGTAATGCATATAAGAGGGAGTTTCCACCAGCAGGCGGTCAATTCCAAAGCGCTTAAGAATATACAGCGCCACCTTGGAATCCGGTGTCTTGTCGCCGGTACCGATCACCAGAACCTTATCTCCATTGTCTTTCATCCTGGCAATCATTTCATCCGTAACATCTTCCATACTGGAAGCGGTTACAACGAAGTAATTGTTCTTAATTTTATCCTTGACCAATTCCACGCCTTGCTTGGAGGTGCTGATCATAACCGGAACCTCAGGAGTGTTGAAGAGCACATGGTCAAAGGGATATCCGTGGCATCCAGAGAAGTGATAATATTCCACGGCACAGGATTTTTCCGGCTTCAATCCGCATGTCCTCCATATCCTGGTCGAACACGTGGCAGGTATAGTCAGCTTCCGCGTTCATAGTGCCGGCTCCCAGCATCACGCCGTCGGAAACCGCCCGAAGCATATTCAGAATAAACCAGTCGGTGTCGGCGCCGGCGGGATCATATTTATTCAGCTTGGCGATCAACGGACCCTGAGGCGCGTCTGTAAAGGCAATTCTGCCATCCAGAGAGGTCACCAAAGAAGTATATGTGCACGGGCGATCCTCATGAAGCTCTAGAAATTTTAAATCGCCGTAAATTTTGCGGATTTTATCGCAGCTCATGGTTTCCGCGGTGCAATGCTCCAGCTCCTTGCTGGCGTAAATCCGCTGAACCTTCAAACGGTCTACATCGAAGGGCATTTTAAAAAGAGAAGTAGCCATAGTGAAAATCCTCCGTTAAATCAGGCTTCCGCCGCACACGTTCATGATTTCGCCGGTAATAAATCCGCTTTCCTCGCTGGACAGGAATTTTACAGCATTAGCCATATCGGCTACCTTGCCCATTTTATGCAGCGGATACAAGGAGGCATAGGATTCCTCCAAAGCCTTCGGATCCTCCGCCTCTTGGAAGCGCTGCTCGATCATTGGAGTCCGTACCAGTCCGGGCAGAATACAGTTTACCCGAATCGCCGGAGCATACTCCAAGGCAATGCACTTGGTCAGCATAATCACACCGGCCTTGGAAGGACAGTACCCGATACGCTCCGGAATCGGACGCACGCCCAAATCAGAGCCGACGGTGACAATGGTAGCATCCGGCTGCTTCTTCAGCTCCGGAACCGCAGCCTTGCACATGTTAAACACGCCGCCCAGATTGATGGACAGCTCACGCATAAAGGTTTCGCTGTTCGTGGTTTCCAGAGAACCGATAAAGGTAACGCCGGCGCAGCACACCAGCTTATCCACTTTGCCAAAGGTCTGTACCGCCTTGGCGATCACATTTTCAGCCTGGTCAAATTTGGTCAGGTCTGCCTGAACGTAAATAGCGCTGCTGTCCTGGATTTTCATCTCAGGTTCGATTCCGCAGCCAACGACCTTGGCGCCTTCCTCCAAAAACATCTTTGCCACGCCTTCGCCGATCCCGGAGCTTGCGCCGGTAACGACGACAACTTTATTCTCAAATTTCATTGTGACGCTTCCTTTCCTGCAATTACCGTAATAAATTCGATTTTATTTAGATGCGCTCAAAACGGCTGTAGCGATGCAGTCCAAAGTTTTCCTCGTTCTGGATGCAGCGAGTCAGCTTATAAGGATGCTTAAACTTAGATTCAAAACGTGCGATCAGGGCAGCCTGAATGTCCTTATCGTCCACCTTTTTCCAGCTCTCCATGCTCTCCCAAATAAAGATAAAATGCATCTCGCCGGGCTTGTTTTCATTGATCCAGACTTCCTTGTACAAAAAAGGAATATGGTCAAACAGGTCGCTCTCCGCCTCGCCTAAAGTCCAAACCTCATGGTCCACCTCTAAAAACTCCTCAACAAACTCTGGAGCGGTCTCAAACACCAGATGCTCTACCGGATAATGCTCGCCTTTTACAAATGTGTAACCCTGCATGATAAATCCTCCTTAAAATTGCATTAAAATATTTAATATTTTCGAATAACAATCTAACTGCTAACAAAATAATTATTCGGCTTTGTTGGCAGCCTTCATCTTTTCCGCCAACTCTTTGACCTCCTGCGCGATGTCAGGACGAGTCTCCAAAGAGTCGTGGTCACTGTTAGGAAGGCAGACCTCGCCAAGAAACTCGGCGCTTAAATCATTCAGCAGATTTTTCAGCACCAGTTCTCCGCCTAGGAACTGATTTGGAAAGCTGGGCGCTCCTCCCACCATGAGAATCGCCCCTTTGCGCACGGGCTTTTCTGGCATATCGTTGCGGACATGCCCAGCCCAATACACCTGAAAGCGGTCAATCAAAGCCTTCATTTTACCAGTGATGGAATGAAAATACATCGGAGACGCCAACACAATATTATCCGCGGCTTCCAGCTTATCGTAAATCTCCTGCATTCCGTCTTTGATACTGCATCCCTTTTTGTGCCAGCAGTACCGGCAATCCTTGCAAGGCGCCACATTCTCCACACGATAAGCGTCGATAATGTCATAATCCCCGCCCAGAGTATCTAAAAACAGCTTTACCATTTGGTTGGTGTGGCCCTTTTGACGGGCCGCGCCAGTAATTACGAGAGTTTTCATTTTTATTGCCTCCAAAAAACGGTTTGTTACGCTTCCTCAGCAGTTTTCTCCATTGCTTCCTCCGCCTGTGCTTCTCCGGCAGCCGGAACAAAGGTTAGACCGGCGCTTGGCATTTTCCATAAATTCAGCCATTTCCATCTTTTTTTCTTCTTCTGACGCTTTTTCAAAAGACTTGTGATTGAATTTAATAAAGTGAAGCACCAAGAAAGCGACGATCAGTACAGAATAAGCCGCTACAAAGCCGAGATCCGGTGAATAGGTATCTGTAAACAGCAAGCCGGGAGAATGGATCATACCAATACCGGTCAGCGCTAACGCAACCACGTTAGTAATTGCGGCGTTCAGCCACTTGTTGTCAATGATGAACACGAACACACAGCCGACCAGCAGGCCAACAAAGGCAGAACCGGGATCAAACGCTAAGAATCCTTGAAGCTTTCCTTCCGCGATATTATCCACGACAAAGTCCATGACAACCGGCAGAGAGGCCATAATCACAGCGGGATAGTACTTCTTCTTGACAACCTCGAAAGCCTGAGAGTAGCTGGAAATTCCGACGAATACCAGGATCGGCAGAACCACAGCCTCGGGAATGAAAGCGGTAATGATAGCGGAAAGTCCTGTCAAACCAACGATAGCGTACAGAACGACGATGCCAAGATGATACCCGGTGCCGGAGCCCATCTTTTTCCAGCCAGGATAACCCCAATAAAGCCTACCGCCAGAGGATTGCCAAACAACGCGCCCACCATGCTGGCGGCTCCCGCAAGGACCAGAGGCTTGGTAGTGGTGAAATGAGTGTCACCGCATTCTTTCGCCTGCTCCACAGCCTGAATGCCAGTAATTACCTCATTAAGAGAGAAAACAATGACAATGGGCAGGAACGGAATGGTATTGGAAATTACGTCACCAGAGAAAATCCAGAAGGTAAAATTAGGAATGTAGAAGTTGAGGTTCGCCAAGGAATCCGTCACAGTGGTAAAACTCATAGAGCCGGTGGCCCAGGCAATGCCGGCTCCCACCACAATGGCGATCAGAGCCGCGGGCAGCTTGGTGTTTACCTTCCCCAGATAAATCACAAACAAAACAATTAAGGAAAGCCAGCCTACCAAAGGCATTTTCAGGGTGCCGTCCATAGACTGCAGAATTAAGAACGCCATAGCGCCGCCGGCCAAGGAACCAAACAAAGCGCCGGCAGGAACGATCTTCAGAATCTTCGGGACCACAAACGCACCGATGATAAACACGGCGCCGCCGATAAAGTGAGCCAGCACGCCGACCTTAAAGGCCATGAAGGCATCGCCGGTGCTGTTGAATACCGGCAGCATAATGCTGAACAGCCAGATAAACATACGGCCTGCCTGCAAGCCGGCGGGAATCGCGGTTAAATTGGAATCGCCGCGCTGCTTAGCGATATGGCGATAATAAAGCCAAAGGCCGCCGTTTAATACGATAACGGAAACCAGCACGCCAGGCATCATCGTGCCAAATACAGTGCCGCCATCCAAGCCAAAGGTTCCGACCAAAATGGCGATGGCCACAATGACCTTAGAGAATCCATCAAAAAATACGCCGATTGATGCGTCAAGGTCAGCTTTTTTAAACAGAGGGATTTTCACATTACCCATAATTTCATTTCCTCCTAAAATAAATCGTTTCCCTTAGATAGGCTTACATATGCTGTCTCTGCCTCACCTCGCTTTTTCAGAAGACAGTATTTATGGTATTACGGGCGATTCCGTGCTGGGTTTCTTTCTGAGCGGTACCGCGGAAAAGAAAACCTTTCAGCGTTAAAAACGCGCCGACAACTAAGTAAATGATTCCGAAGATTACTCCTCCGGCGGGAAAAGTGCCACAGATTCCGCATGAATCATTCCAACAAAGGAACAGAAAGCCAAAACGCCTCCCATTGCTGCGGCGAAGAAATATTTTTTATCCACGATATAAGCTAACAACGCCGCCAGCAAAAGGCTGGACAAAAACGCGCCGTTTCCTAAATATTGGATTCCCGTAATGGGTACTGAAAATTCAGCAAATTTTGAAGCTCCAATATCCGCCACCGTAGTCCCAGCCGCTTGAACCGCAGAACTGATCAGCGTTTGGATATATTGGAATAAAATCGGAATTAACGACAAAAGAACTACATTGGTATACTTTTTGTCCAACTCCTGGAAAGTGTTTGCCGTAACAGACAGGCCGACAAAAATAAGCAGTACCATAACAGCCTCTGTAGGAATGAGCGCCATAAGAACACCGGTCAAGCCAGTCATACAGATCAGCAGGTAAGCAAAGGCATTGACCAAAGAGAAACCAGCCCTTGCTCCCAGCTCCTTCCAGCCGGGATGACCGAAATAAACAGTAGTTGGAAACGGATTCCCGAATAAAGAACCTAATATAGTAGAGCATCCGTCCATAATCATAGATCTCTTTTCCGGATAAATATCACCAGCAGATTTAGCAGATTCCACACCCTGAAGCGTAGAAAGAAAATTATTGATCTGCAGCGGAATAATAATCGGCAGAAACGGGAAAATCCCACTAAAACCCTTGGCGATGTCTATACCGCAGAAGGTCGGCGGATAAAAGCCAAGATTGGAGAATGCCGAAGTAAAGTTATCAGGTGTAAGGTATCCGGTGCCCCAAGCGATAGCGGCACCTAAGACAATCGCCACTAAACCAGAAGGAATTTTTTGAAACCGCTTATCCGCTTTTCCCAGATAATCGATGATAATGATGAATAAGGGAAGCAAAGCGTATACCGGGCGGTCGAATACCATGGCGATCCCTACAAAGGACAGCCAGACGATGGCAGAAGACGCCATATTCCCCATCAGCGCGCTGTGAGGAATTACGCTTACCAGCCAGCGGCCAATGAAACCGCCTAAAACCTCCACAAAGCCGCCGATCAACGCTGCGGCAAGGCCAATCTGAAACGCAAGCTCGGCATCTCCTGTTTGCCAATAAACAGGGCCCATAATTAAATACAGCCAGCCCGTCAACTGTGAGGCTCCGATTCCAAAGGGCTGAGCTGTCACATTCTGCCGGTTCTCCTTCTTGCTAATGATCTTGCCTCATAGAAATACCACAGATTTCCAGCAAAAATTGCCAGCCCAATTCCTGGTACAATTTTCCCAAGAACAATATTCGCTGGCATACCAAACACAAACAGCATAATTCCTGTAGCTGAGAGAATTTTGGAGAAACCATCAAAGAATACGCCAAAGGATGCATCGATATCCCCTTTTCCCCACCAGTGATACCTGAATTTCATAGCCCTCACTCCATGACTAGATTCTGTAGCGCTGAAACAGCTTATCGCTCGCCTTAATTGTTTAAGTCTCAAACAATCTTTGTATTAAGAATACTACTTTCTTAATACATTGTCAATATTTTATCAGACTTTACAAATAATTCATTATTTATGTTTTATACGTTCCATTTATTATTTGCTATTTTTGTTCTATTTATACAAAAATAACATTTACAACAAAAAATGCCCGATTCACTAGAAGTGATCGGACATTTTTTAAACAATTTTTGTTTCAAAACTCATATTAATAACAATCAGATATTGTCAAAAATACTATCAAATAAAATAAAGCCGAGAAAAGAATAGTTGTACTTTCCTCGGCCTTATTGGTGAACCATCGGGATTCGAACCCGGACACCTTGATTAAAAGTCAAGTGCTCTGCCAACTGAGCTAATGATTCCTATAAATATTTATAAAAAACCATCTATGGTCTAATAACTGGCTGGGATGGCTGGATTCGAACCAGCGCAATGACGGAGTCAAAGTCCGTTGCCTTACCGCTTGGCTACACCCCAATAAAAAGGAATTTAGGAGCGATATGCGGACAATACAAGGTTGTCCGCATATCGCTTACAGCTATGGGGTGGAAGATGGGACTCGAACCCACGGTCTCCAGTGCCACAAACTGCGCTTTAACCAACTAAGCTACATCCACCATATGGCGCGCCAAAAGGGACTCGAACCCCTGACCCCCTGCTTAGAAGGCAGGTGCTCTATCCAGCTGAGCTATTGGCGCATGGGTCATTATTTTGCCCGCTCAGGGGTGAAATAAATGTGGAGCGGGTGATGGGAATCGAACCCACACGACCAGCTTGGAAGGCTGGGGTTCTACCATTGAACTACACCCGCATTTCAACGGCGAGTTATATATTACCATAAAACTCGCCGTTCGTCAAGCAGATTCTTTTGATTCGTTTAAAAAAATTTATAGCGCATTAATTTTCAACTGATCGCCTTCGGCAAAGAGATCAATTCCCAGAATCTGAGTGTCCTCCGCATCAATAAAAGCGGTTGTAATCCGATCCTCTACCTCTCTACGCACTAAATTTCTCAAATCTCTAGCTCCGCTTTTTCCACCGATAGCATGATGGGCCAGCCACTGGCAAGCGCTGTCCTGGAAGGTAAACTGCACGCCCTTTTCTTTTAGGCTATCCACATATTCTGAAAGCATTAAGCGCGCAATGCTGACAAAATCATTTTCCTCTAAGGGGCGGAAAACGATAACTTCATCAATTCGGCTCAAAAATTCCGGCCGTAAAACTCAGAAAGAGCCTTTAACGCCTTTTCCTTGTTGATTTCAGATTCGGTCTTCGCAAAGCCCAGAGCAGCATCTTTGCGGTCGCTTCCGGCATTTGAGGTCATAATGATCACAGTGTTTTCAAAATTGACAGTTCTTCCGTGAGCATCTGTGATTTTTCCCTCATCCAAGATTTGCAGCAAATATTCATTACGTCGGGATGTGCTTTCTCAATCTCGTCGAACAAGAGCACAGAATATGGACGGCGGCGCACCTTCTCTGTCACTTGTCCGCTTTCGTCATAGCCAACGTAACCCGGAGGAGAACCGATGATGCGGCTGACAGAATGCTTTTCCATAAATTCCGACATATCCAAACGAATCAAGTCTCCGGCGTGTCAAACAGCTCCTGCGATAATACTTTCACCAATTCTGTTTTCCTACACCGGTAGGACCGACAAAAATAAACGAGGCCGGCCGTCTTCTGGGACTGATCTGTACACGGCTGCGGCGGATCGCTGCGGAAACCGCTTTCACCGCCTCGTCTTGCCCAATAATTCTGCTTTTCAGCTTATCCTCAATCGAAGCAAGCTTTTTCAACTCGTTTTCCTTAACTCTAGAAGCGGGGATTCCAGTCCAAAGCTCGATCACCTTAGCGATATCCTCTTCCGTCACCTGCGCGCCTAAAGCTCCGGCGCAAGCTCCTGCACCTTATTTTCCAGGCGGGCAAGCTCACAGCGCACCTCGGCTAATTTTTCATAATCAATGTCTTTTTCACTGGCTAAAGCGTCTTCCTGCTTTTTCAGTTCGCCGCATTGAGCGCTTACCGCATCATATTCGTCCATTGCCGTGTTCCGCAAAGCCGCGCAGGCACAGGACTCGTCAAGCAGATCGATGGCTTTATCCGGCAGGAAACGGTCTGTAATATACCGTTCAGACAGGACTACTGCTTTTTTCACCAGTTCATTGGAAATTTTCACCCGGTGATAATTCTCATAATAGGGTTTAATCCCGATCAATACGTCTACGGTATCCTGAATGGAAGGCTCCGACACGGTCACCGGCTGAAACCGGCGCTCTAAAGCACTGTCCTTTTCAATATACTTCTGTACTCCGTAAAGGTAGTGGCGCCTATCACCTGGATTTCCCCACGGGAAAGCGCCGGCTTTAAAATATTAGCCGCGTTCATAGAGCCTTCCGCGTCACCGGTGCCTACCAGATTATGAACCTCATCGATGAAGAGAATTATATTGCCGTCGGCTTTCACTTCATCTACCAAGCCTTTAATTCTGCTTTCAAATTGTCCCCGGAACTGGTTCCGGCTACCAGGGCTGTTAAATCCAGCAAATGGATTTCCTTAGTCCTTAGCCTTGCCGGCACGTTGCCCGAGGCGATCCGCAAAGCGAGTCCCTCGGCAATCGCGGTTTTACCTACGCCGGGTTCTCCAATCAGACAAGGGTTGTTTTTTGTCCGCCGTGAAAGAATCTGCACCACCCTGCCGATTTCCTTATCACGGCCGATAATAGCGTCAAGCTTTCCATCTTTTGCTTTTTGCGTTAGGTTATAGCAGTAGGTATCCAAATGCTTCCGTTTTGGACGCTTTTCCGCCTTCTGCTTTTTTTCCGCAGACTTTTGAGCATTGGCGTTCTGCGCGGCATTGCCTCCCGCTTGGAAAGAGTCCCCAAAATATTTTGTAAAAATGGAAATGTCGCCGCTCCTCCCGGCGTAAACAAGGCATCGTTGTCCTCTTCTTCCCTGTTGGCTGCGCTCCAAAGCCTCTCCCAGCTCCTCAGGTTCATGAGGCCTCCGAACTGCTCCTGCATCGCTTCCAGCTGTTCGTCATCAATGCCCATTTTATCCATTAAATCCGTTACCGGCTTAATACCCAGCTCTTTCGCACAGGTAAGGCATAATCCCTGAGTATTCGAACTATTGGTATTGGTGGCGATAAACACCACCGCAGGTCTTTTTTTACATCTTGAACAAAGCATAGTGTTTCTCCTTTTTAGCGGCTTCGCCGCTGTTTACAGTATACACCTCAAGCCTTAATGATTTGTTAAGGAATGTTAAATTTCTAAACCCTACGCAGAAAAAAACAAAGAGGACGGATTCCAATCATAAATCCAGCGGAATAAAAACGTCTGATCAATGGTTTCTCTTGAAAAAGCAGCCGGCATGGGTCCATAGACGACACTGCCCAATGCAGCACTGTAACAGCCACCAGCAAAAACAAGAATGACATTGCAAAACGCCTACGAAAGAAGCCTATAAAGCTGTCGATTTGCCGCAATACCGGCAGCCGCAGTACCGGGCGAATGACCAAACGGTAAAT
>ENA-OQIR01000718-OQIR01000718.1-human-gut-metagenome-genome-assembly--contig:-NODE-718-length-13282-cov-3.683010_pt1 | contig 13282 bp, 15 predicted proteins | sample MGYA00242580_ERZ504745 | MGnify/ENA primary metagenome ERZ504745 (study PRJEB26092, sample SAMD00036214) | human gut metagenome | host: Homo sapiens | study: EMG produced TPA metagenomics assembly of... | reverse complement strand
TTTATTCCTCAGAATATTACAGTCGGTGCAGGTACTCTGGCGAAGCTTCCGGAATGTGCCAAAAAGCTTGGAGGTTCTCATGCAATGCTGATCTCAGGACCAACTCTCCGGAAAATGGGAGTTGTGGATAAGGCGGCGGATTATCTGAAAGACGCCGGAATGGCAGTGGATATTTTTACAGATGTAGAAGCCAATCCGTCTGTCACCACAGTGGAAAAAGCGACAGAAGCGTATAAGGATTCCGGCGCAGATTTTATCGTTGCGCTGGGCGGTGGTTCTCCTATGGATGTGGCAAAAGCAGTGGGAGTTACGGCTAAATATGGCGGCAGTATTACAGAATATGAGGGGGCACATAAGGTTCCCGGAAAAATTGTTCCGCTGATCGCAATCCCGACTACTGCGGGAACCGGCTCAGAGGTTACGGCATTTTCTGTTATCACTGACCACAGCAGAGATTATAAGCTGACAGTATTCAGTTATGAACTTCTTCCTGCATATGCAATCCTGGATCCTGAGCTTCTCACTTCTGCTCCGGCATCTGTGGCAGCAGCCTGCGGAATCGATGCATTTATTCATGCGGAGGAGGCTTATGTTTCCACAGCAGCATCTCCTTTTTCTGACGCAATGGCAGAGAAAGCAATGGAGCTGATCGGTGGAAATATCCGCCGTTTTGTGGCAAGACGTACAGATCTGGAGGCAGCAGAAGCAATGCTTACAGGTTCTCTTTTTGCAGGAATCGCCTTTTCCTTTGCAAGACTTGGAAATGTCCATGCCATGAGTCATCCGGTAAGTGCTTTCTTTAATGTAGCACATGGAGTGGCAAATGCAGTTCTTCTTCCCGTGATCGCAGAATATAATGCGCTGGCAGATCATGGCAGATATCTGAAGATTTATAATTATATCAGTCCGATCCCTGCATATGAGGATGAATTCGAACCGCTGATGCTGATGGATGCCATCCGGGAATTAAACGAAGATATCGGAATCCCGGAAGACCTGACCACAGCCATCCGTCAGGCAAAGAAGGGAGAAGAGATTTCTGATGAGGAGATTGAAAGCAGGATTGATGCCATGGCAGATGATGCCATGAAGAGCGGAAATATTGCAGTAAATCCAAGATCCTCCAGAAAGCAGGATATTGTGAAACTGTATTATAAAGCTTTATAAGATAAAGAATAATGCAGTATTTTATGTGATTGCTACAGGTAGGATATTGATTAAAAATATCTGTTCTTATAAAAAACGTGCAGAAACATCGAAGTCGACAGATAACTTCAGGCTTGAAGGTTTATCTCGATTTCAAAATGTATCTGCACGTTATTTTTTTGAGAAATTTCCATTGTATAACTTGCCTGATAGAAAGAAAGATTATATAGTATTAACCAAAATATAGTAAAGTAATGTGAGTCAAAATATTGATTGTTCAGGAGGATTTTATGGCAAAGAAGAAAATATATGCAGTACGCAAGGGACATAAAACAGGACTTTTTGCTACATGGGCGGAGTGCCAGAAGGCAGTAAGCGGATATTCAGGAGCTGAGTTTCGGGGATTTACAGAGAAAGAGGAAGCATTGGCTTTTCTGAACATGGAGACAACAGGAAATGTATCCGGTGATAAAGCAAAAGAGGCGGCAGGAATCGTGGAAGTACCTGAAAATATGGTCATTGCTTATGTAGATGGAAGTTTCGAGAAAAGTATTGGCAGATATGCCTTTGGTTGTGTGATCCTTACACCGGACGGACAGGAAATCCGTAAATCCGGCAGCGGTAGTGATTCTGCAGGAGTCGCGATCCGAAATGTGGCAGGAGAGATGCTTGGTTCCATGACTGCAGTAAACTGGGCCATAGAAAACAAATATCCAGCTGTGGAAATCCGCTATGATTACGAAGGTGTAGAGAAGTGGGTAACAGGTGTGTGGAGAGCCAAAACACCTCTGACCAGCAAATACGCAGCCCATATGCAGGAAGCAGGAAAGAAAGTAAAGATTTCTTTTTGTAAAATAGCAGCTCATACGGGCAATCACTACAATGAAGAGGCAGATCAGCTGGCTAAGAGTGCATTGCTTAAAATGGATGAAGAAGTACGAATATAAAAATCTTATCACTGAAAGGCGATTTCCAAAGGGATGAAAAATTTATGTGGATGACAATTTGAGTGATCCTCAGGGAAATCAATATACGGAAGTGGAAAAATAAAAAGCAGCTGTGTTACCATTGAAACTGTTAGCTGAAATTTTTATCAAGTAACAGTTTCAATTGACAGGTAACGCAGCTGTTTTTGCTTATGAAAGTGTCATATCCCCGTCTTTCACCCATCCAAGCTTACGGATAAACATGTTGATGAGCGGACACAGGATTGCTGGCAGGATAAAGGAAATCAGCAAAAGTCCGGCCCAGTCCCAGCCTGTGACAGCTGTTTTTGTTCCTGCGGCAATATCATTCATCCATCCGGTGTAGACACCAATCTGTCCTACGAAACCACAGGTACCCATACCGGAAGAAACCGGAGTACCGTTCATCTGAAGTTTGAACAGACAGGTTGCAAGAGGTCCGGTGATGGCAGAAGTAAGGATCGGTGCAATCCAGATGCGTGGATTTTTTACGATATTTCCCATCTGGAGCATGGATGTTCCGATTCCCTGAGAAACAAGACCACCCCATTTGTTTTCGCGGAAGGACATTACTGCGAAACCTACCATTTGTGCACAGCAGCCTGCTCACAGCAGCTCCTCCGGCAAGTCCGGTAAGGCCAAGCGCAGCACAGATTGCGCAGATGAGATAGGAAGTGTCAGTGCAATACCCACAAATACAGAAACAAGGATTCCCATCAGGAACGGCTGCAGGTTGGTTGCCCACATAATAATATTTCCCACTTTCATCGCTGCACTTCCAAGTGCCGGAGCCCACCACGCGGACAGGGCAACACCTACACCGATCGTGACAAGTGGAGTGACCAGAATATCAATTTTGGTTTCCTTAGATACTGCTTTTCCGATTTCGGAAGCGAAGATGGCAACAAATAATACAGCCAATGGTCCGCCTGCACCGCCTAATGCGTTAGATGCAAAGCCAACAGTGATCAATGAAAACAACACCAACGGCGGACAATGCAGCGCATAGCCGATGGCGACAGCCATGGCAGGACCACTCATTGCAGATGCCAGAGAGCCTACGGTATACTGGGTGTCGTTTACAGTTGCCACAGCAGTGGTCAGAAATGAAATATGAAACTGTGTTCCAAGTGTGTTGATGATCGTGCCGATCAGCAAGGAGCAGAAAAGACCCTGCGCCATGGCACCAAGGGCATCGATTCCATAACGTTTTATGGAGATTTCGATGTCTTTGCGTCTGAGAAATGCTTTAAACTTTTCCATAGATTACTTTCTCCTGTTTTTATTATGTATAGAAGGGTGTATATACACCTATATACGTTTTTCTCATTATAGTCACATTCACGGAGTAAATCAAGTAGTTTTGTAACTGTTCACATACCACTATCCCGCGAGGTGTTTTTGGCATGAATATGCCAAAATCACAAGACATACAAGCCAAAATTCCATTGCCGCAGGCAATCTGGAATGAATTTTGGGTACTTACTGTGAACGGAGTGAACAGTAACGTAGTTTAAAAATAGTGGAAAACAATTTACAGAAAGAATATTGTAAAGTATTTTACTGTCTGATATGATAGAAAGAGTTAATTTTACGGAGGAAAAAGAGATGAATGAATGGATCAGAAAAATAAACTGGAAGTATGTGGTCGTAATGTTGATTGGAAATATAATCCTTGGTCTGGGAATTGCAATTTTTAAACTTTCCGGTCTTGGAAATGACCCTTTCAGCGGAATGGTCATGGCACTGGCAGAATGTGTGGGAATTGAATATGCCCGTTTTTTAATTCTTCTGAATCTGGGATTTTTTGTAATAGAAATTATCTGGGGAAGAAAGCTTATCGGATTGGGAACGATCATAAATGCGTTATTCCTTGGATATTTTGTTACATTTTTCTATAACCTGATCACATCTGTGATCGATGCACCGGATCAGATGGCAATGCAGGTGGTTACCGTATTTATTGGAGTTATCATAACAAGCCTTGGAATTTCCATGTACCAGCTTCCGAAACAGGGAGTTGCACCATATGACAGTATTTCTCTGATCATGACAGAGAAATGGCCGAAAATTCCGTATTTCTGGTGCAGAGTATCTAATGATGCGATCAGTGCACTGGTGTGTTGGCTTGCAGGGGGAATCGTCGGACTGGGAACACTGGTCAGTGCATTTGGATTCGGACCTTTTGTTCAGTTTTTCGATACACATTTTACATCAAAAGTGCTGGCAAAGCTGGAAAAATAATAAAAAACTGTCCTGTATATGCACATTATACGTAGAAAATAGGTGCATTACAGAGACAGTTTTTTTATTTGTCAGCCTGTTAACTGCATATATGACATGCTTTACATGCAGATGGCGTAGTAGCGCATCCTCCATAGCAGTTTCACGCAGTTCTGCAGGAAGCTTTTTACCCACGGTAAACATCGTCTGGATCATTTCGTCCAGAGGAATCAACTGCGGGATTCCTGCGAGAGCCATTTCTGCGGCAATTATAGCGTTTGCCACACCTGCAGCATTTCTGTTCTGACATGGATATTCTACCAGACCGCCGACCGGATCGCATACCAGACCAAGCATGTTCATAAGAACAGTAGATGCAGCAAAAGTACATTCTTTCGGTGAACCTCCCATCAGCTCTACAGCAGCAGATGCAGCCATTGCAGATGCAACCCCTACCTCGGCCTGGCATCCGCCTACCGCACCTGCAACAGTTGCATTTCGCATTGCCAGATAACCAATGGCACTTGCGTTAAATAATGCCCGTATAATCTCTTCATCAGAGAATTGATAATGTTCCTGCATTGCCAGCATCAGCCCGGTACGATTCCGGCAGAACCGGCAGTAGGAGAGGCCACGATCAGCCCATGGAGCATTCGTTTCCAGTGTAGCCATAGCATAAGTAATTGCCTTCTGAAGCAGATTTCCGCAGAGACCTTTTTTCTCCTGAGCGTGGAGACTCAGCTTTCTGGCTTCGCCGCCAATCAGACCACCCATAGATTTTACCGGCTGTCTGATTGGTGAGAAAGCAGCATCTTTCATAATTCCCAGTACTCGTGTCATTTTTTATTTACAATCTCAGAGGCTGTTTCGCCAAGCTCAATCTCACGGATACGCATAATCTCTGAGATAGGAAGATTTTTTTCTTCACAGAGTGCTAAGAGTTCATTTGCATTTTTAAAATCCATGATAAAAATCCTCCTTTCTTTACATCTGTACGATCATAACTTCATGAATATTCGGGTTCTCGCGAATCGCAGGAACGATATTCTCAGGAAGTTTGCCGTCAGATTCTACGATTGTATAAGCAATCTCTCCCTTGCTTTCACGGAACAGACGCATAAATGCAATATTGATATTGCGGTCACTCAGGCATTTGGTAATATAGGCCACAACGCCGGGAGTGTCCTGATGAATCACGATCACTGCACTGTACTCGCCTGTAAAGTCTACCTGTACGTGATTGATATCTACAATACGGACCTTGCCTCCTCCAAGGGATTCGCCGCGTACGGTCATTTTCTGGCCTTTTTCATTTTCCATGCAGATATCTACGGTGTTCGGATGAATATCTGTTTCCTGCTCATTTGGAGTGAAAGAGAATTTCAGACCTTTTTCATGAGCAATGTCAAAAGAATTTCGGATGCGCATATCATCGGTAGAGAATCCCATAATACCGCCCAGCAGAGCTCGGTCAGTACCGTGACCATGGTAAGTTTTTGCAAAGGAGCCGTACAGGATGAAGTCGGCTCTCTTTAACGGGCCTTCGATCATTTTCTGGGCAAGATAGGAAATACGCGCCGCACCTGCGGTATGTGAACTTGAAGGACCGATCATGTTCGGCCCCATAACATCAAATACACTGATAAATGACATATTTTTTCTCCTGTGAATATCAATTATAGTCTTGCATGTTTATGGCAATAATCTTATTATTTGCAAATTTCTGATTATATTCTATCATTTAGGAATAAAAGAAGCAAACTTATCGTTAACATTAACAAAAATTAATGTAAAAAATGAGAAAACAGGGTTGCTTTTTCTCTACTGGGCGGTTACAATAACTGTGCAAATTGAAAATAATTTTAAAAATGCTGTTTCAAAATAGGGAACAGCATAAAATTTGCTGTTAGAAATCAGATTCCCGAAAACAGGGTCTGATATCCGAAATCGTAAATTTTAAAGAAAAGGCAGGTGGAACAGAATGGATAATTGCGATTCTCATGGGCGAAGTAGTAGCACAGGATCTGAATTAAAAAGAGTATATGAGTATAGCAGCCGTTTTTGTTCTGCTGTAGTCATATATTTTCAGGATTTTCCATGTATGCATATAAAATAGAAGTTTTTTACTGTCTGTGATCTGACAGTTTCTGTATGTGGAAGATCGGATGTCTTTTTCATTTCTTATCCTGTATTTATGAAATTCCCCCGAATCATGCAATTACATATTGAGCAGTAATGATCCGGCGAAGATGCCGGACAGTTACGGACAGCGGATGAATAGCAGGTTATGGTTTGATACCCTGCGGTTTATCGTGCTGGAAAAAGCATGGAAGAAATGGCAGTAAAATGTAATAAATAACAGACTGCTTTCTTTTGGTGTGCTTTTATGCAAAAAAACGGAGGATGAAAGAATGGAGAAAAGAGTACAGGATTATTCCAAAGAAATTCTGAAGATCATTCGCAGCAACACCTCTCCGGCCGTTATGGGAGAAAGGCTGCAGGATTATCATGAGAATGATCTGGCAGATGTAATGCCGAAACTGACTGTACAGGAGCGGTGCAAGCTGTACCGTATCCTGGATACAGATATGCTCTCTGATATTTTTGAATATACAGATGAGGAGAATGCAGCAGAGTATCTGAATGAAATGGATGTGAAAAAAGCAGCAGCCATTTTATCCAGAATGGAGACAGATGCTCTTGCAGATGTATTAAATAAAGTTGAAAAAACAAAGAAAAAAATACTGATCGATCTGCTTGAACCTGAGGTTCGACGTGATGTGGAGATGATCGCATCCTTTGATGAGGATGAGATCGGAAGCCGCATGACAACAAATTATATTGTGATTACAGATAAACTGACAGTTAAGCAGGCAATGAGCAGTCTGATCGAACAGGCTGCAAAAAATGACAATATCTCCACTATTTTTGTAGTGACAGAGCAGCAGAAATTTTATGGGGCCATTAATCTGAAAGAACTGATCATTGCCAGACGGGATGATCTGCTTGAGAATCTGGTGGTGACTTCCTATCCATATGTATATGCGGAAGAAAATATTGATGAATGTATCGAAGAACTGAAAGATTATTCTGAGGATTCTATTCCGGTTCTTGACAACGATAATCAGCTTCTGGGTGTCATCACATCTGCCAGTATCATTGACCTGGTTGATGATGAGATGGGTGATGACTATGCGAAGCTGGCCGGTCTGACAGCAGAAGAGGATTTAAAGGAGCCACTGAAAGAAAGTATGAAGAAACGTCTGCCCTGGCTGATCATTCTTCTGGGACTTGGTATGGTAGTTTCCTCAGCGGTAGGAATTTTTGAGAAGGTGGTGACTGCACTTCCGATTATTATGTGCTTCCAGTCTTTGATCCTTGATATGGCAGGTAATGTGGGTACCCAGTCTCTGGCTGTGACGATTCGTGTGCTGATGGATGAATCTCTGACAGGTAAGCAGAAACTGGAACTTGTGTGGAAGGAAATGAGAATTGGTCTGTGTAATGGCGGACTTCTTGGAATTCTGTCTTTTGCGCTGATTGGATTGTATATTTATCTGTTTAAAGGAAAAACACTTTTGTTTTCCTATGCAGTATCCGGATGTATCGGTGTGGCACTGTTGTTGGCTATGTTGATCTCCAGTGCAGTAGGCACCTGTATTCCATTGTTCTTTAAGAAGATCAATATTGACCCGGCAGTAGCATCAGGTCCGCTGATCACAACAGTGAATGACCTTGTTGCAGTAATTACCTATTATGGCCTGAGCTGGCTGTTCTTATTAAAAATGCTGAATCTTGCAGGCTGAATTTCAGATAATAAAAACAGAAAGAGGGATAAAATCTTTATGGATTTAAAACAATTACAGTATTTCGTAGTATGTGCGCAGACAGGTTCATTCAGTGATGCTGCGAAAAATCTGTATTCTACACAGCCTAGCGTCAGCAAGGTGATCAAGGGACTGGAAGATACGCTGGGAATGCAGCTTTTTGAACGGCTTCCAAGAGGAATCAGACTGACAGTACAGGGGCACAAGATTTATGAATATGCGTCGAAAATTATAAATGAAGTAAATGTTCTGGAAAATATGGCTTCCAGCGGAATGACAAAATGGATCCGGATATCTTTAAACCCCAGTTCCTGGTTTGCCAATCAGTTTGTAGACTTTTATAATGAAACCTATGAAAAAAAGTACCATTTCCAGGTAACAACAGCAGGCGTACAAAGCGTAATGGAAAGAGTACGGGATTATATGGATGACATTGGTTTTGTATATATCCTCAGTCAGCAGAAGGAAAATTTCCTGTATGAACTGTCAAAAAACAAAATGTATTTCGAACCCATCTATGAAACAGATGTAATGCTGTATCCGGGACGGCTGACAGAACTTACAATTCCGGCAAAGAGAGGGCAGAACTGGAAGACCTGGAAGGAATCCGTTTTATACAAAATTATCAGGATGAATTTTTTGACATCGGTGCTGTAAAAGAAGATGCATTCCAATGGAAGGATATTGACATTTCCGTGCTGACCAACAGTGATTATATTATGGAAAAATGCTGAAGAACAGTAAGGTGGCAAATATAAGCGGAAGTTACCTGTCAGAAAACAAAGAAGGAACTACACCGGGAATCCCTCTGGATCTTGGAGACAGTAAAGTGATTTTTGGTTTTATACTCCACAAAGGAGAAGAAATGGATGAGAGTGTGGCAGAGCTTGTGGAGTTTTTAAAGAGCAGACTGCCGAAGCATTAATTGCCGAAGCATTAATAAAAATTGCAGTTGACTTTTTAACTTATTTTGCATATACTAATAGTAGCTAAGAAATGAAGTGAAATTTCCATGAAGCGAAACGAAAGCCCTCAGAGTTGCCGCTCTGAGGGCTTTCTTGCTCGTTACGGAGAGCTGTTCCGTTTAGACTGTTGCTGTCTAATGTCCGCTGTCCAGCCATTTGCATATGTAGTAGCTAACTAACTACGCCTGCTATGACAGAGACAAGAAATGAAGTATAAATTGCTTCCATGAAACTCACCTCCTTCCTGCTGGAGGTTCGACAGCTCTTGCAGTATAACATAGTTTAGAACAAAATGGGATGGTTGTTTTAAATTATTGCTGATATTAAAAAAACTATTCCAAAAATGACGATAGATATTCAAATTAAGAATAGTTTATAACCCCCAGGGTGGGTTGTGGGCTATTTTTGCTTTTGTTAAACTGAATGGTGGCAAATTAGGAGTACAATTTTCAAAAATTATAAAATGGAGATAATCAAATGAGAAAATATGCATTCAGACGACTGCTTCAGCTGATTCCCATTTTGTTTGCGATTACTTTTCTCTCTTATGGCATGATGCGGATTGCGGGAAGTGATGTAGTAACACAAAAAATGGAAAATACAGGACAGATCCTGTCAGAAGATAAGTTAAATGCAGCCAGAGAACAGCTGGGACTGGACAAACCATTTCTGACCCAGTATTTTGTGTGGCTTGGGAAATTGCTTCATGGAGATATGGGAAACAGCTATGTATCCAGTCTTCCGGTTTTGATACGTTCATATCGAAGCTTCCGGCAACGCTGCTTCTTACAGTGACATCTATTTTGCTGACTATCATCATATCAATCCCTCTGGGGATTCTGTCAGCAGTAAAACAGAATACGATCACGGATTATCTGATCCGTTTATGCAGCTTTATAGGAAACAGTCTTCCTAATTTTTTTGTATCATTGCTGTTAATGTATTTTCTTGCGATCCGGTTGCGGATTTTTCCGGTTATATCCAAAGATGTAAGTTTAAAGAGTGTGGCAATGCCGGCGATTACTCTGGCAATCGCCATGTCAGCCAAGTATCTCCGCCAGGTCCGTGCAACTGTGTTGGATGAATTAAGCAAAGACTATGTGGCAGGAGCGAAAGCAAGAGGAGTAAAGTTTTCTGTCACTCTTTGGAAAAGTATTATGAAGGCTTCGCTGGTAACCATCATTACCTTGCTGATGCTGTCAGTGGGAAATCTGCTGGGAGGAACTGCAATCGTAGAATCAATCTTTATGTGGGATGGAGTTGGAAAGATGGCAGTAGATGCCATCTCCATGCGTGATTATCCTATTATTCAGGCCTATGTTATGTGGATGGCAATCATCTATGTTGTAGTAAATCTGCTTACAGATCTGTCATACCGGTTCCTGGATCCGAGAATCCGTCTGGGAGGTGTGAAACAATGAGTGAAAAGCAGAATAAAAATGTGACAGTGCGTGTACAGAAGATTAAGAAAACCATATAAAACAAAAGCTGATCTTTTTTCTTATTCTTGCAATAGGGCTTGTAATACTTGCAATTTTTTCAGAGCATCTCTGTCCATATGACCCTTATGCACAGAATCTGGCAAGTGCACTTCAGCCCCCCAGTCTTCAGCATCCTATGGGAACAGATACATATGGGAGAGATATGCTGTCCAGAGTGATAAGTGGTGCAAGAGCCAGTATTTTCTCTACCTTTATCCTAGTTGCTGTGATCGCTGTGCTGGGAACAGCTGTGGGTGTATGCTGCGGATATTTTGGCGGAGCTGCAGATGCTGTTATGATGAGGATTTCAGATGTATGTCTTGCTTTCCCTGGGCTTGTATTTGCATGGCGATCGCGGCTATTCTTGGGGGAGGCATTCAGAATGCTGTTATAGCACTGGCAGTAGTAAGCTGGCCGAAATATTCACGTATTGCCAGAGGGCAGACTCTGGCATTAAAAGAGGAACCCTATATTCATGCTGCCATACTTGCAGGTGACAGCTCAGGTCAGATTATGCTCAGGCATATTCTTCCCAATATGCTGGGACCTGTTCTGGTAACAGCCATGCTTGACATTGGTACTATGATGATGGAGCTTGCGGGCCTGTCATTTCTTGGACTGGGAGCACAGATTCCCATGGCTGAGTGGGGAAGTATGATGAGCAGCGGACGAAGTATGATCCAGACATATCCATGGGTAGTATTATCACCTGGAATTGCAATTTTTATATCTGTGGCAATTTTCAATCTGTTAGGTGATACAGTCCGTGACTATCTGGATCCGAAGAACAGCCGTTCATGATAAGTAATATGAAAACAAACGAGGAGGAAAGAAAATGAGAGCAAAGAAATTTCTGGCAATGGCAATTGCCCTGGGACTGGCGGTAGGAGCGACAGCTATGCCAACACTGGCAGCAGACAAAAAGACATTTGTATTTGGTGATACCACCTTTAATGCGGAAAATGAAGAGGCAGATATTAATCCACAAAATACATATGCAGGATGGGCGTGTATCCGTTATGGAGTAGGGGAAACTCTTTTCCGTTATTCCGATACCATGGAGATAGAGCCATGGATCGCAAAAGAGTATGAAAATATTGACGAGCTGACCTGGAAGATCACACTGAATGACGGAGTTGTGTTCTCCAATGGACGTGCCTGTGACGGAGAGGCAGTAAAGGAAAGCCTGGAGCTCTGGTTGCCAATCATGAGCGTGCAGCAGGAGATCTCTGCATTGATACTATCGAGGCTGACGGAAATACTGTTACCATAAAGACTACAGAACCGAAGCCTGCACTGATCAATTATCTCAGTGATCCTTATGGATGCATTATTGATATGCAGGCAGGTGTCAGTGATGATGGGATCGTGATCGGTACAGGTCCTTATGTGGCAACTGAACTGGTGACAGATGATCATGTTAATCTTGTAAAGAATGAAAACTACTGGAATGGAGATGTAAATGTGGATGAGATCACTGTCCGCACAATTTCTGACGGTGATACACTGGCAATGGCTCTTCAGGCAGGGGAAATTAATGCTGCCTATGGTATGGCATATGCAAGCTATCCCTTATTTGAAAATGATGACTTTACATTTACCAGTACAGCTACAAGCCGTGCATTCTATGCGTGGATGAACTTTGAAAGTCCTGTAACATCTGACCCTGCAGTGCGTAAAGCAATTGCCATGGGTATTGATAAGGACAGCTTTGTGTCTGCGCTTCTGAATGGATATGGATATCCCGCAGTCGGCGCTTTCCCGGATACCTTCTCTTTTGGCGGACAGAATCTGACAACAGAGAGCTATGATCCTGATGGGGCGAAAAAGGTTCTGGAGAAAGCTGGATGGGTGGATTCTGATGGTGACGGTATCCGTGAAAAAGACGGACAGAAACTGGAAATCCGCTGGCTTACTTATCCAAGCCGTCAGGAGCTTCCGCTTCTTGCAGAGTCTGCACAGGCGACCTTAAAAGAAATCGGTATGGATGTTCAGGTGAATTGTACCTCTGATAATAATACTATCCGTAAAGATCCTACATTATGGGATGTATATGCAAGTGCCATGGTAACTGCACCTACAGGAGATCCGGAGTATTTCTTCACTTCCTGTACACTGGATGAATCTGCAAGCAATAACGGACATTATCACAGTGATAAACTGGAAGATCTGGAAAAACAGATGAAGCAAGAATTTGATGCAGATAAGCGTTCAGATCTGGCAATCCAGATGCAGCAGACAATCCTGGATGATAATGCCTATGTATTCTGCTCTCACCTGAGAATGAGTATGATCATGCAGTCTAATGTAACAGGACTGACTGCACATCCATGTGATTATTATGAACTGACAGCAGATCTGGACATCAACTAAACTTGAACGATGATATTTCAGGGGCAAAAGGTATTTTGCCCTGATTTGGTAAGGATTAGCAAGGATGGTTTACAGAAATGGATAGAAAAATACTGACCTACGATTCCGTAGAGATATCATTTGGCGGGAAAGCGGTGGTTCATGATGTGAGCTTCTCCCTTGAACATGGAGAGATACTTGGTCTTGTGGGAGAATCCGGCAGTGGGAAAAGCACTCTGATCAAAGCCGCAATGGGACTTCTGGGACCGGATGGTCTTGTGACAAGAGGAGATATCCGATATATGGATCAGAATATTCTGGAT
>ENA-OQIR01000717-OQIR01000717.1-human-gut-metagenome-genome-assembly--contig:-NODE-717-length-13286-cov-1.838742_pt1 | contig 13286 bp, 20 predicted proteins | sample MGYA00242580_ERZ504745 | MGnify/ENA primary metagenome ERZ504745 (study PRJEB26092, sample SAMD00036214) | human gut metagenome | host: Homo sapiens | study: EMG produced TPA metagenomics assembly of... | reverse complement strand
CTTGATTTCAAGACAAAATTCCGTCAAGCAGAAAACATAGCTTCCGCCGCCAGGACCGGGCCGCCATGACGCGGCGGGCGGTTTCCGTATGCGGCTAACGGGAGCTTCCGGGCCATAAAAAGAGAAATTCAGCACACGTCATTGCTGGCCTCACCGGCCTTTGCGGCCTTTTACCGCGGATTCTTCAGCACGTTCAGCCGGTTGATTTCCAAATCCTCCGGCCCGGTCAGGGAGCATCCCTTTTCCTTAGCGTAATCAATATATTCTAAAATACCAGGAGTAATTCTTTCTCCCGGAGCCAGAATGGGGATTCCCGGGGGATAGCACATGACAAATTCACTGCATACCCGGCCCGCGCTTTCTTTCAGCGGCAAAGATTCCTTTTCCGCATAAAAAGCCTCCTGGGGGGTGGCGGCCACCTGAGCTGATATATTCCTGGCTGAGCATCCCGCCCCGGCCCCGCTTGAAGCGGCGGCGGATCTCCTGCAAGGCGCTGACCAGCCGTTCCAGGTCCCGAACCCGGTCCCCGACGGAGACATAGGCTAAGATGTTGCCAGATCTCCGAATTCCACCTGGATATCGTATTCGTCCCGCAGGATATCGTAAACCTCGATGCCCGCCAGGCCGATGTCCAGGGTATGGATCGAAAGCTTAGTCACATCAAAATCAAAAACACTGTCCCCGTTGACTATTTCCCGGGAATAAGCGTAGTAATCCCCGATGGCGTTAATTTCATCCCGGGCATACTGGGCCATATCCGTGACCTTTTTAAAGATCTCTTTTCCATTCAGCGCCAGGTTCCGCCGGGAGATATCCAGGCTGGAAAGCAGCAGGTAGGAGGCGCTGGTGGTCTGGGTCAGGTTGATGATCTGGCTCACATAGCCGGGATTGACGTTTCTGCCTGTCAGCAGCAGGGAGCTCTGGGTCAGGCTGCCGCCGGATTTGTGCATGGAGACGGAGGCCATATCCGCTCCCGCCCGCATGGCGGCAGGGGGCATATTTTCCCCAAAATAAAAATGGGTGCCGTGGGCTCATCCGCCAGCACCAGCATATTGTGCCGGTGGGCAAGCTCCGTGATGGCCCTCAAGTTGGAGCACACCCCGTAATAGGTAGGATTATTCACCAGCACCGCCTTGGCGGATGGGTTTTCTAAAATTGCCTTTTCCACTTGGGCAACGGACATTCCCAAAGCGATGCCCAGCTTATGGTTCATCTCCGGGTTGACGTACACCGGCTCGGCGCCGCTGAGCACCAGCGCGTTGATGACGCTGCGGTGGACGTTCCGGGGCAGAATGATCTTTTCTCCCTTTTTGCAGGCGGCCAGCACCATGCTCTGCACTGCGGAGGTGGTTCCGTTCACCATGAAAAAGGCGTTTTCAGCGCCGAAGGCTGAGCGGCCAGCTCCTCAGCCTCCTTGATGACGGAAACTGGGTGGCACAGGTTGTCCAGGGGCTTCATGGAATTTACATCCACGCTCATGCACTGTTCCCCCAAAAAGGCGGTAAGCTCCGGCGTTCCCTTGCCCCGCTTATGCCCGGGCACGTCGAAGGGGACGACGCGCATCCGCTGAAAGCGCTTTAAAGCCTCGAAAACAGGGGCCCTCTGCTGCGACAAGCGTTCCTCCATGTCCCCTCTCCTTTCTAAACCAGATTTCTAAATTTAGATCTCTATCTTTCGGGTTCTTATCGGTTTTCTATTCTCTGCTTATTGTGTTTTTTTATGGAATTTCTGTTTTCTTGCTCCCGCGGCCTTCTACCCCAGCTTTTTGCCCGGACGGAAGCGTGATTTTGAATGAAAGCTACTCCATTCACGAAAACCTTCCATACGCTCAATAGATGTTGCTTCCGCTGAACACCTCGATCATTTCCTTCCGCAGCTGTCGGTGATGGCCAGGCGGGTTTTGGGCGGCAGCTCGTAAACGTCGGTGTTAAACAGATAGTTTTGCAGGTCGATTTCCTTAATGAGCATTTTGGTGTGGAACAGGTTAGCCTGGTATACGTTAATATCCACCGCGTCGTACCGCTGGAGGGTCTCCGTGTCGATGTAGTCCTGAATGGAGGTGATCTTATGGTCCATGAACAGCTTTTTGCCGGCGACATCCCGGGTAAAGCCCCTGACACGGTAATCCATGGTGATGATATCCGAGTCAAAGCTGCCGATGAGATAGTCCAGTGTGGAAAGGGGCGTGATCTCCCCGCAGGTGGCCACGTCGATATCCACACGGAAGGTGGCAAGGCAGGTATCCGGGTGGTACTCGGGGTAGGTGTGAACCGTCACATGGCTTTTATCCAGGTGGGCCACTACCGTGTCTCCCTCCACCGGGATCATGGAGCCCTCCGCCACCAGAATGGTCACACTGGCCCCCTGCGGCTCATAATCCTGCTTGGAAATATTCAGAACCTTGGCCCCGATCATCTCCGTCACATGAGTGAGGATTTTTGTCAGGCGGTCAGAATTGTACTGCTCGTCGATATAGGAAATATAATCCTTCTGTTCCCGCTGGGTTTTCGCGTAGCATACGTCATATATATTGAAGCTCAGGGATTTGGTCAGGTTATTAAAGCCGTAAAGCTTCATTTTACCATCCATGATCACCAACCGCCTTTCTAACATGAAGATTCCTAATCCGGAAGGCCCTTTCCGCGTTCGGTCCTGATTTGGGATAAGCCCCGGCGCTCCGGGCGCTCCAAGGCGCGGAATCGCTTTTTCAAGATTTTCGGCCCGCTGAAAACAAAAAACAGGCAAAACGAGCCGCTGCTCATCTTACCTGTGCGTTAAGTCTGCGTTATTCAGCTTTGGCGCCAATTGGGCGAAAAGGGGGGCGCCGCCGGTGCAAACTGTAAGCTGATCTCAGAGTCTATATAGCAAAAATTTTACTTTTACTACTCTTATTGATTGTTTCACAAGTATGATGTGCGCCTGGCACACTGGTTTTGAGTAACCAACTTATAAAATTTGAGCGTTCGCTCAATCAATAAGGCAACGAAAGTTGCCGCTTCGGCATTTGACCCGGCTGTCCGTATGGCCTTCGGTCCCTCAGAAAAGGGATGGTCAAAAATCTTTGCATGGAAAACTCTGTGATAAAATTACATTTGCTCTCCACCGTTTATTATAGGAAAGGCTGGAGAAAAAGTCAAGCTTTTCTTTCCCTGAAGAAAAAGGGAAGGGTATTTTGTCGGAAAAGAAGCTTCCGTCCTATTTTGCCCGCAGCGGCGGTACGCCTCATCCGGTTTTTGCACGGATTATCCCATCATCTCTTCAGCTATCGCTTTTACCGCCATGGAAACGCGGTCTGCGGCGCGGAAGCCCCGCCGGCCTCTGAAAAGCGCCGGCCGTAAATTTCATCCGCTGCCGGTCAAATCACATAATGGCCGCCGTTCTGCCCCTGGGACTCGCCGGCCAGCTGCTCCAGGGTGATCCCCTCGAAAAAGTCGTCGATCAACTGGTTCAGCCTTTTCCACATAGGATAGGTGGCGCACCTTTCCGCCCGGGGACAGGGGGCAGCGTTTTGCCCCAGGCACGCAACCGGCGCCAGGGAACCCTCCGTCACCTTTAAAATGCCGCCTACCGTTATACTGCGCCGGCGGCTTGGAAAGGCGGTAGCCCCTCCTTTCCCCCGCAGCCCAGTGACCAGCCCTTCTTTGACTAAGCTTTTCATAATGGCTTCTAAATATTTTTCAGAGATCTCCTGATGCTCCGCGATTTCTTTCAGGGGGACGAATTCCTCCAGGCCGCGGGCGGCAAGCCCTACCATCACCCGCAGGCGTAGCGGCCCTTGGTGGATACCATCATTTCCTTCACCTCTCTAGGTCAACCTATTATACCACAATGTTTATAGGTTTTCAACAGCTCCAAGCCGGTCTGTCCCGGCGGCGCCTGATCAGGCCAGGCTCTCGTGAGCGCTTGATGAAAGTCGTCCCTTTATCTTATTCTTTTAAAAGCTCCTTTGGGGAACATCCGCCAGGCCTTAAGCGTTTTCGGCCGCTGTGGACGACAGAGCCCCCGCGGTTTAAGCGCGGCGCAGATTTCTTTCTTACCGGCAAATAAAAAGCCGGCGTCTCACAAACAACGCGCCACCAAATCGCGGCAGCTCCTGTCTCCATGCCTTCTATTTCCCGGCCCTTTTCTTTCTGGGCTTCGGCTCCGGCAGCTCCCGGCAGGTAGCTCCAACAGCCGGGACAGCAGCTCCCGGTCCTCCAGCTGGGTCACCAGCAGGTAAGGCGCGGCGCCCGGGTACGGCGGTTCCAGCTGACAGGAGCCCAGCGCCGAACCCAGCAACATCCTGCCGCCTGGGGTTGCCTTGAAAAAAGCTGATTACCGCACACACAGGCGAAATATTTCCCGTGGGCAAAAAGCCCGTATTCCCCGAACATCCGCCGGCAGGATACCTGTTCCCCCAGCTGGTCGCAGACAAACTGAACAAATTCCAAATTAGAAGCCATCGTATTGTCCTCCGTTTCCCGCCGGGCACACCGCTCCGGCGCCGCCCTCCCGGCAAACCGCAATCCGCGCTGAAGCCAGGGCATAAGAAGCCGCCGTCCGTTCCCGGCCGGCTTGTGAGCGGCGGCACGAAGCGGAAAAACACGGCGGCCAAGGCTTTGGAAGGCCCGGAAAGCCGCGCCGGGAGGCATAACCTCCGCAGGGGCTTTTAAAGATTAAATAGTAATGAATCAGGCCGCTCGCTCTTTAGAAGCATGACGGCCGGCCTAGTCTGCGGCGGCTTAGACCTCTCTGCCGACCGCCTGGGCCACCCTGCGAACCTCCGCGAACAGCTCCGCATACTGAGCGGGAGTCAGCTGCTGCCTTGGCGTCGGACATAGCGCACTTAGGGCAAGGGTGAACCTCGATGATGAGCCGTCGGCGCCGCAGGCGGCGGCAGCCAGGGACAGGGACTGTATATAAGCGCTCTTTCCCGCCGCATGGGAGGGATCGACGATAATCGGCAGGCAGCTTCTCTCCTTGATTACGGGCACCGCGGAAATATCCAAGGTGTTCCGGGTAGCGGTTTCAAAGGTGCGGATGCCCTCTCGCAGAGGACCACGTTATAATTGCCCTCGCTCATAATGTACTCGGCGGCGTCCAGCCATTCCTCGATGGTGGAGGCGATGCCACGCTTCAGCAGCACCGGCACCCCGCTTCTGCCACCGCCTTCAGCAGCCGAAAATTCTGCATATTCCGGGCGCCGATCTGGAACATATCGCAGTATTTTGCCGCGGTGTCCATCTGATCCTCGGCGATTACCTCGCTGACGACCTTCAGGCCGGTAGCGTCGGCAGCCTGACGCAGCATTTTGAAGCCCTCATCCTCCATGCCCTGGAAGGCGTAAGGGCTGGTTCTCGCTTATAGGCCCCGCCCCGCAGAAACTGGGCCCCGGCCTTCTTTACGCCGGCGGCTGCCTCCATGATCTGTTCTTCACTTTCCACGGCGCAGGGGCCGGCCATCATCGCCAGCCTTTTGCCGCCGATCACCGCATCCCCCACGCTTACCGTGCGGCCCTCGGGACAAATCTCCCGGCTGGCCAGCTTATAGCTGTGCATAATGGGCACGCATTTATCCACGCCGTCCATCATTCCAGGTTCACTCCGGCCAAGGCCGATTTATCCCCGATCACGCCGATAATGGTGGCCGCGGAGCCATTGGAAATATGGACCCCCAGCTGGTGGTCCCGCAGCACCTTTTCAACGGCTTCGATCTCCCGCTGGCCGGCGCCGTGCTTCATTACGATAATCATAGGCGTATTCCCTCTTTCCGTTTCTCTTTTTCCGCCGCCGCCTTTCTGCGCCGGCGGCGCTGGGCCGATTCGTACGAGTTCCAGGTCCGGCTTGTCCTGGGCCGGATCCGCTCATGGCGGTAAATCCATTTTTTAGCCTTTTGCAGCACCCGGATATCATTGTCGTATTTAAAGAGCTCGCAGGCGTCCTCGTACCGGGCCCATTTGAACCGGTCAATCTCCGACCTTTGGATCACCACTTCCTCGCCGCCGCTTTCGCGGCGAAAAACACCACCTGCTTTTGGATGCTTCCATAAGGACAGTATTCACAGGTTTCCCGGAACCCCGGCAGTATCTCCACTTTTAGGCCGGTTTCCTCCAGCACCTCCCGCAGGCGGTCTGGCGCTCGCTTTCCCCATACTCCATGTGCCCCTTGGGAAACCCCCAATGCCTGCCGTTTTTATTCTTTACCACCAAAAAGCGGACCGTCCTGCCCTCCACCCGGTAGACCACCGCGCCGCAGGATTTTTCATACAGGCAGGAAACCCTTTCCGGGGGCCGGCCCTCGGCCTTTTCAATGACGGATCGGATCTCCGGCGCGTAATATACTGTGTTTTCCGGCGCCGCCACAAACTGCTCCTTCCCCTTTGACGACACCACCGCGATGACGGTGGCCGGCTGCTCCGGCTTAGGGTCTCCGTAGGAAATCAGGTAAACAGGCTTTGGGGAACTGTGGTCTCCGAGGCGACGCTGCCCTTATACAACACCTTCCGCCCCCTCCCCGGCCAGTTGGACCTCGGGCTGGGCCACGGTGACGGTTATTTTCTTTCCCAGCATTTCGAGCCTCCTTTCCAGGTTAACGTAATTATCCAATGGTTATTATAGTAAAAAATAAAGCCGCTGTAAAGAGGAGCCTTTCTCCGCAGCCCATTTCAGCAGGCGGAAAAGGACGCGCCGGCGTGTGATTTCCAGCGCTCCCCGCGTACAGCGGCACATATTCTATTGCAGCCCGCGCCCAGCAGGCGCCGGCCCTTCTTTATTCTTCCTTTTGAGGCATCCCCTTGGCGTAGGCCAAAATAACCTCAGACGCGTTTTCAATCCCAACGGCCCCGCTGTCCAGGATCAAGTGGTAGTTCTCATAGTCTCCCCACTTATTGTCCGTGTAATACTGGTAATAGCTGGCCCGGCGGCGGTCCTTCTTGCGGATAAAGTTTTCCCCGGTATCCTTAGGCAGGCCGTAAACCTCGATAGCCCGCTTCAGCCGGATGTCGATATCCGCATGGACAAACACCCTGACGCACCTGGGATTTTCATTGAGCAGATAGTCCGCGCACCGGCCTACGATTACGCAGTCGCCCTCGCCGGCCACCTTGCGGATGATCTCCGTCTGCACCCGGTACACCTCGTCGTTAATAGAATAATTTGGAAGGTGGGCAAATCTTCCCGGGTTATAAATCCCCATAGAAAGGGAATAAATTAAACTGTTGTTAGCGATATCCTCCACATTTTCAAAAATGCGCTCGTCAATGCCGCTTTCCTTTGCGGCCTGGGTAATAATTCCCTTGTCATAAAATGGGATATCCAGTTTCTTTGCCACCAGCTGGCCGATTTCCCGCCCGCCGGAGCCGAACTCACGGGCGATGGCGATCACTAAATTATTTTTCATAGGGGGTTCTCCTTATCTATCTCAAGTTTTCTTTTTCTATAGATATAGATTTTATATTAATTTATTATACTACACTCTACTAATTTTGTCTATTTGTAATGAAAAAATTCGTCATTTTTTCATAAAGAAATCAAGCCTTTTCTGTTTGTTTTTTCGTCCTGTGTTTGTTTTCCACCGTTTATGCTATAATAAAAGCGTAACCCTGCGTTTTTGCCGCCGAAAAAACAATTTTCCGCGGCTCCGGGATAAAACCCAAGCCTTATCACAAATCTGACCACGGAAGGAGCGATTCATGATGGATTGGATTACAAAAGCCGTATTTTATCATATTTATCCTCTCGGCTTCTGCGGAGCGCCCCGCTTCAACGCCGACGGGGAACGGGTCAACCGGATCGAAAAGCTGGTGGACTGGATTCCCCATCTCAAGGAGCTGGGGGTAAACGCTGTGTATCTGGGGCCGGTGTTTGAGTCCAGCGAGCACGGCTATGACACCAAGGACTATTATCAAATCGACAAGCGCCTGGGAGACAGGCACGCCTTCCGCACCGTATGCGGCCGTCTGCATGAAAGCGGCATCCGCGTGGTGCTGGATGGGGTGTTTAACCATGTGGGCCGGGAATTCTGGGCTTTTCGGGATGTACAGCAAAACGGCCGGGGCTCCCGCTACTGCGGCTGGTTCCACAACCTGAGCTTCGGCGGCGGCAGCCTATGGGCGATCCCTTCTGGTACGACGCCTGGGAGGGCCATTTCAACCTAGTGAAGCTGAACCTGAAGAACCCGGAGGTGGTGGATCACCTGCTGGGAGCGGTAGGCTCGTGGATTCAGGATTTCGGCATCGACGGCCTGCGGCTTGACGCTGCGGACTGCGTGGATCCGGATTTCTTCCGGCGGCTCAGAAGCTTCTGCAAGGAGAAGAAGCCGGATTTTTGGCTGATGGGCGAGATTATTCACGGTGACTATAACCGCTGGGCCAATCCGGAGATGCTGGATTCCGTCACAAACTATGAATGCTACAAGGGAATCTATTCCTCCCACAACGATAAAAACTATTTTGAGATCGCCTATTCCCTGAACCGCCAGTTCGGCGACGGAGGAATCTATAAAAACATCTACACCTATAACTTTGTGGATAACCACGACGTCAACCGGCTGGCCAGCGTCCTGCGGAATCCTGAGCATTTGGAAAATGTATACACCCTGCTGTTTACCATGCCCGGAGCGCCCTCCGTTTATTACGGCAGCGAATGGGGGCTTCCCGGCATTAAGGAAAATGGTTCCGACTGGCCTCTGCGGCCCTGCCTGGATCTGCACAGCCTGCCCCCTGTCAACGAGAAGCTGAGCCGTCATATCGCTAAGCTGAGCCGCCTGAAGGAAATGTGCGTCCCCCTGCAAACCGGGGATTACCGCCAGATCGTCGTAAAAAACGAGCAGCTGGTGTACCGCCGGGAGGCCGGGGGCCAGGCGCTGTATACCGCCCTGAACCTAGCGGATGGGCCGGCCTCTCTGGGCTTCGGCGTCACGCCGGGCAAGGTGCTGGTGGATGTGCTGAACCACCACCAGGTGTTCTCTCCCGTCAACGGCTCCGTCGAGCTTCCGGTAGAGCCTTACAGCGCCAGGGTTCTTCTGGAGCGGGACGCTTCTGAGATCCATCTGCCGGAAGCGGTGGATTTCGCGGCGCCGCCGATCCGTCCTCAAGAGGTGGAGCCCGGACTTTACCGCCACTTTAAAGGCCATGAGTACGAGGTGCTGGGCGTAGCCAGGCACACGGAAACGATGGAGCCCTTGGTGGTCTACCGGGATCCCCAGGATCATCAAAAGCTATGGGCCCGGCCTTTGAGCATGTTCCTGGAAACCGTGAACGCCGGCGGCCGGTGCCAGCCCCGGTTCCAAAAGCTGTAAGCTAAAAAGCCAAAGGCTCCCGGCAATACCGGGGCCGCCCCTTTGCTAAAGCTAACAAGCAAAAAGCCCTCCCCCTTGGAAAGCTTCCCGGGGGAGGGCTTCTTTTTCTCTGCTTAGGCTTGTTCCACCTTTAAGGCCCCCTCAATTTCATCGGCGGCCTGATCCAGCCAGTCTCCGTCGAACAGCTCGATGACGCCCTTGTCGCAGGCGGCGGCCAGCTTGGGATCCACCGGCAGGCGGCCCAGGATCTTCAGGCCGTTTGCGTTGGCCACATCCTCCAGATGGCTGTCTCCGAAAATTTTATACTTCTCGCCGCAGCCCGGGCACTGGAAGTAGCTCATGTTCTCCACCAGGCCCAGAATCGGCACGTCCATCATTTCGCCATGTTCACCGCCTTGGTGACGATCATGGACACCAGCTCCTGGGGAGAGGTGACGATGATGATGCGTCCACCGGCAGGGACTGAAACACGGTCAGAGGCACGTCGCCGGTTCCCGGAGGCATATCCACAAACATATAATCCACATCGTTCCACAGCACATCGGTCCAGAACTGCTTCACCGCGCCGGCGATCACCGGGCCTCTCCACACCACCGGATCAGTCTCATTTCCCAGCAGCAGGTTGACGGACATAATATCGGTGCCCAGCTTGCTTTTTACCGGCAGGATTCCCATTTCCGTGCCTGGCTCTGCCGTGAAGGCCGAACGCCTTGGGAATCGACGGGCCGGTAACGTCCGCGTCCAAAATGGCGGTATGGTAGCCTCTGCGGTTCAAAATCACCGACAGAAGGGACGTAACCATGGACTTGCCCACGCCGCCCTTTCCGCTGACGATGCCGATGACCTTTTTCACCGAGCAGCCCTCTTTCAGCTGCTCCTTGGGAAAGCCCCCCTCTCTGGAAGGACAGCTCTCACCGCAGGTTTCGCAGTTATGGGTACAGTTTTCGCTCATAGCAATACTCTCCTTACGCATACGTAATCTCGTTGTCTCTGCTTTGTATTATAACACACTGTGTCAAAAATTAAACCCTTGCGCCGTTTTTCTCCATTCTTTGCCTTTTGTCAGGGTCCGGGCTTTTAAAACCGACTAGTTTTTGATTCCGCCTTCGGGAAAGATTGTGAAAAAGTTGTTAATCCTGCTGTTTTACCAAGATTTCTCTTGCGAAATTGGACAAGTTTGCTTATAATAAATGTGTATGCGAATATACACGGGCAGTCCCCCGATACCGAAACCGAAAGGAGTACCAATATGAACTATTCCCATGAAGTGGAAAACATGTGTACTGTAGCAAAAGGACCTCACCACGGTCCCGCCCCGATCCCGGAAGAGGGAAAATGGTAAAATCCTATGAGATCAAAGACATTTCCGGCCTGTCTCACGGCATTGGCTGGTGCGCTCCCCAGCAGGCGCCTGCAAGCTTACCCTGAACGTCAAGGAAGGCATCGTCCAGGAAGCCTGGTGGAAACCATCGGCTGCTCCGGCATGACCCACTCCGCCGCTATGGCCGCCGAGATCCTGCCCGGCAAGACCCTGCTCGAGTGCCTGAATACCGACCTGGTGTGCGACGCCATCAACGTGGCTATGCGCGAGATCTTCAAGCAGCTGGCCTACGGCCGCAGCCAGACCGCCTTCTCTGAAAACGGCCTGCCCATCGGCGCCGGCCTGGAGGACCTGGGCAAGGGCCTGCGCTCTCAGGTAGGCACCATGTTCAGCACCTCCGTCAAGGGCGTGCGTTACAATGGAAAGTGGCCGAAGGCTATGTAATTTCCATGGCTCTGGACGAGAACAACGAGGTCATCGGCTACAAATTCGTGAAGGTTGGCAAGATGCTGGAGGATATCCGCCACGGCGTAAGTCCGGACGAGGCTACAAGAAGAATATCGGTCAGTATGGCCGTTACGACGGGGCCGCCAAGTATATCGACCCCAGAGAAGAATAAGCCGGACCATACCGAAATAAGGAGGACAAGCTACATGGCTAATGATGTAAAGTTTGAAGGCAAAGAAAGAAGAATGGCCAAAATCGAGAAGTGTCTTGCCGAGTATGGCATCGCCAGCCTGGAGGACGCCCGTGAACTGTGCCTTTCCAAAAATGTAGATCCCGACGCGATCGTAAAGGGCGTACAGCCCATCGCTTTTGAAAACGCTTCCTGGCTTATACCTGGCTGCGCCGTCGCCATTAAGAAAAATGTGCAGACCGCTTCCGACGCCGCCGCCGCCATCGGCATCGGCCTGGAGGCCTTTACCGTGCCCGGCTCCGTCGCCGAGCAGAGAAACGTGGGCTTAGGCCACGGCAACCTGGGCGCTATGCTGCTGAGAGACGAAACCAAGTGCTTCGCTTTCCTGGCAGGCCATGAGTCCTTTGCCGCCGCGGAAGGCGCCATCGGCATCGCCCGCGCCGCCAACCGTGCCAGAAAAGAGCCCCTGCGGGTTATCCTGAACGGCCTGGGCAAGGACGCCGCTTATATCATCTCCAGAATCAACGGCTTCACCTATGTAAAGACCGACTTTGATTTCTACACCGGCGAGCTGAAAATCGTCGAGGAGAGGCCCTTCTCCGACGGAGAGAGAGCCGCCGTAAAGTGCTACGGCGCCAACGATGTGCTGGAAGGCGTAGCCATCTGCAAGCATGAGGCGTAGACGTTTCCATCACCGGCAACTCCACCAACCCCACCCGGTTCCAGCATCTGGTAGCCGGCACCTATAAGAAATGGGCTCTGGAAAACGGCAAAAAGTACTTCTCCGTCGCTTCCGGCGGCGGCACCGGCCGCACCCTGCATCCCGACAATATGGCCGCCGGCCCCGCCTCTTACGGCTTGACCGACTCCATGGGCCGTATGCATGGCGACGCCCAGTTTGCCGGCTCCTCCTCCGTACCCGCCCACGTGGAAATGATGGGCCTGATGGGTATGGGCAACAACCCCATGGTCGGCGCTACCGTGGCCTGCGCCGTGGCGGTTTACGAGGCTTGAAGAAATAAGAAACCGCCGGGTATTCCTGGCTGTTGATCCCGTCCTATCCAGCAAGGCGTCCGTGAAAGCACGGACGCCTTGCTTTTTTGACCGCTTCGGCGGCTTAGCCGGCGCCTCCGCATACGAAAGAAATATCCCCGGATGAGCGGGGCGGATTAGAACATGAAAGAGGCGCCGTTGATGACGCAGCGGAAATGTTTCAGCGGCCCGTCCAACAGACAAAAAGCCGTTTCCTGGCTTGAGGCAGCCGGAGCGTTTTTCCGCCTGTTCCGGAGGAATCGAAAATTCTGTTTCCCACAAGCCGCCAAAAGGCTCCCTTTTGCGGAAAGCGCAGGCATCTCTTTCTTTCCCGCTCTTTCCCGGGAAATGCCTTGACAGTCAAATTGTTACGGATTAGAATAAAGGAAAAGCGGGAACCTGTCCAGCGCTTCAGCCTGGACAGCCTGCGGCCGCCGCAGGCCGGGGGCAAAACGTCGATGGGTTAGGCGCGGACCGGATTCCGCGCCTGTTTTGTTACTTCAATTCCGGCGGTCCGCCCGCTCCGCGTCAAAATAAAGCCTTACACTTTCCCCAAAACCGGAAAAAGGCTTCCGCCTTGAAAAATCGCGTCTTGAAAAAAGGCGCGGCCTGGAGGCTGAAGCGCTTGGTTTTCAAGACCACTTCTTTCAACCGCCCGGCCAGCAGCGTTCAATGTTCTGTTTTTTTCGGCATCTGCTATTCTTGCCGAGGCTGGTGTAAAACTGACGCTGCATCCGGCTAAATCCGTCTCGGAAGCACACCCTTATGGGGGCTGGTGGAGTTTTAAGCGTTTTTATGTTCAAGGCCATTGCCCCCGCTTTTCTCCGCGTTCCATCCCCGCGGCGTCAGCTTCAGGGGATATCCGAAGCTGCGCAGGCGCTCCCCGCCTTCCGGCAGGAACTATGAAAGCAATGCCTTAGGCCCAAACGGCCGCTTTTCCATTTCTAAAATCCGCCGCTTTGGAAAGGAGTGGTTTTCCCGTGTATTACCAGCACGATTGGTTTATGCTTCAAATCCAGAT
>ENA-OQIR01000716-OQIR01000716.1-human-gut-metagenome-genome-assembly--contig:-NODE-716-length-13287-cov-2.092705_pt1 | contig 13287 bp, 15 predicted proteins | sample MGYA00242580_ERZ504745 | MGnify/ENA primary metagenome ERZ504745 (study PRJEB26092, sample SAMD00036214) | human gut metagenome | host: Homo sapiens | study: EMG produced TPA metagenomics assembly of... | reverse complement strand
AGTCAATTGACATAACTCTGCCCTGATAATCTGTATAAACGCCATACCATTCTGACAAATCAGCATCCGAGCACCAGTTCGAATTGTTCGTCCATGCATCGCCGTTTGTAGCATCGTACAATGCAATCAAAATATCTCTTTCTGTCATCTCATCCTGTTCCAGCAAGTCGTTTGTATCAACAGCCGAGAAACTGGTTATAACAGAGCGGCCACCGTAATACTCCGTTCTGTTGCCTTAGTCAATGTCTGTTGCTGACCGTTTACAGTTCCTGTAATCTTAAAAGTCATACCTTTGCTGAAGACCTGAGGTGGAACAACAAAATAGAACGAAGTAGTTTGTGAAGGAGATAAGGTAACATTTCCCTGAAGTACAATTTCACCGTAACTCTCCTGCCCTCCCCCTGAAAGGCGAAACTCCGGAGCGTCCGATGCAATGTTAACCGAACCAAGTCCGGCTACAGCTTCTCCATTTTTGCCTGACAAAGAGATAGACTGAATATTCATGTTTCCTTTCAGGTTTAGACGTACCAGTCCGCAAACCATGCAAAAAGCGGAAAGAATTGGTGGTACTCTGAGCCACCATCGGACATACACCGGAAGCAAAACTGTCGAAGTTAAACGACTGTTCCGCCGGAAGACGGAAAGAAACATTCGTACCAGATATCATGGCATCTGCCGCATACGGATAAAAGGCATAAAACGTATTACCTCTGACGGGCTTGCTGCTTTCGAACTGAGCCTCGTCACCCGACATGCCTGTCAAATCATAACGGGCTATAGAATCGGAAACATCACTGAAAATACCAATCGCGTCTCCATTCTCCCATATTACAGAGTTACCCGAAAGAGATGTACGGCTCTTCACAACCGATGATGTCGTAGCACGAACCGACTTCAGGCTTTTATCCTGATCTTTAAAAGACACCAGATCATCTTGCTGGCATCCGGCAAGTAACAACAGAAATATACCTAAAAAAAGAGTTATATGCTTCATAATTTACTGTGTTTTTCAAGATTATTACCAGTCTTCTTCATTCTCTGTAAAGTCTTCTATACTTCCACCTGCAGAAGGCGTTTCTTCCTTTTTCCCAGCCTGAGTTATTTCTATAACACGAACAAGTTCCGCAGCCCGGACTGTCACATTTCCTTTCCTCTGGGAAGTCGAGGTATTTGCCCCAATAACAATTAAGTTACCATCTACGCTAATCCAACTGTTATCGCTGCATGTGAATGTATATTGGGTATTACTGTTAACGGTAAAAGTGAATTTTCCTCCCTCGGCAGTCGCAGAAATATTCGAAGGAGATACGTCCAGATAGACAGCTTCACCTTTCTGAACGACCTGTACCGTACGCACCAGACTACCGTCTTCGGATGTGACCGTGATTGTCGCTTCACGGGAAGAAGTCGATTCGTTGGCACTTACCGTAAATACAATTTCGTCTGAACTTCCCGACACAGCCTGAACCATCCAGTCTGCATCCGTATTTACCCGATAAGGTACATTCGCTTTTACAGTAAAACGAACCGTACCACCCTCTGGCAAAATATTAAAATGCTCTTGTGATACGACTAAATAGGGGGCCTCTTCCTTACCCTTTGCATTACTTTTACCGTACGTTCTACACCATTTCCAGAGAGTATAATATTACCCTCACGCATAGCCGATCCGGTATTTTCTTCTACACTAAAATGCAAGGTCGACTGCTCCATTCCTCTGCCAACTACCTGCTTCAGCCAGCTGACGTCTGTCGTTACATCATAGCTAATATTCGCACTGACGTCAAATGAAAAAGTTCCGGATTCCGGTTCACAGATGATAGGATCTGAAGGAACAAGTATTTCGTCGGCAGCATATTGCCGGATAGTAAGCGTATCTGATATCGATTCCGTTTCATCAATGAAAACGAACCGTGCCTCACGCATATCATACGTATCATTAGGCTGTACCGCGAAATGAAGCGTGTGCGTAGAAACAGCTCTCGAAGTGATCTCGCTTACCCATGTATATTCTGTCACAGGCTTACATATATATGAAACACTCGACTGCAACTGCACGTCTACTGTACCTCCCAAGGCCCCTACTTCAACCATATCTTCGGAGAGAAGCAACACTTCTTTTTTCTTTCCCCTCCTGATAAATCCGTACAGTTTCCTGCAATTCTCCACTTCGCACAAGAATGCTTCCGCTACGCTTTTCATAGCCGTCATTCGCCAAAATGCGGAAACTTAATACCGACTTTTCAAGACTGCGTGTCGAAATCTGCTCAATCCATGTATCCGAAACCTCCACCTCGAATGTCACATTGGCTTCTACCTCCACCTCTATAAGAAATTCTCCGGCAGAGAGTTCATAACTTTGGCGTGAAACAATCAAAGCATCTTTCTGCTTCTGAGAAACAACAATCGTTTCCCGACTGTCACCGCAGTCCAGAAAAACAGAAGCAGTACGCTCATCTGTACCATCATTCGCGGCAACCGAAATAGTGACCGATGCTTCTCCGGCCTTACCTGATGTAGGAGAAACGGTAATCCAACTGGAAGCACGTACATTGCCAACCGTAGCTTTCCAATCGGCAGTAGATGTAAAATGTAATGTTACAGTTCCGCCAGAAGCATCCAACAATGGATGTTTATCGGTACCTTCTGCAAGTGTAATCTCAGCTTCTGGAGCTTCAGGTTCATCAGACAGATTAACTTTCTGATAGTATCGGCGAAACGGTACCATCATAGCGCATGAATCGGTACCGCTATAGCGGACGAATCGGTACCATCTCAGCGCTCCAATCGGTACCAACGTAGCGCATGAATCGGTACCAGCAAAAAGATTGACAATTCAGTTCAGTTCTGTAGTTTAGTATAAACTTCATATCTTAAAGGTCCGATCAACCAATACCCTTTAAGATATGGCAAACAGAACGTTGAATATGGTAAAATTAAAAAGAGCATTTCAAATGCTGTCGGCTTCCACTCCTCAACGGGAAATATGTGCACAACTGCACATAGGCCGTGGAGTCTTAAACCGCTACAAGAAGTTGGCTGATGAAACCAAAGTTGATTACGGCACAATAGGCCGGATGAGTGAAGAGCAAATCCACAGTCTGCTGCAGTCTCCACCAACTCCCAAACCTTCTGAACAGAAAAACGAGTTGAAAGAGCTGTTGCCAGACTATGCGGAAGACCTTGCCAGACACCGCCACCTGACCATACAGTTGCTACACGAGGAATATCTCAAGGAGCATCCCAACGGCTATGCGTACACGCAGTTCAAGAAGCATATCCGTGATTATCAGTATGCCAACAACCTGTCTTACCACAACACTTACATCCCAGGCTGTGAGATGCAGATTGATTTTGCTGGTGACAAGCTCTATGTTGCAGACCGGAAAATCCAGGAGCATATACCCGTAGTTGTCCTCTGCTGTATGCTGCCGTTCAGCGGTATGGGCTATGCCAAAGCCATGTATCATGCAAGCATGGAATACTTTTTCAGTGGCTTGTCGGATGCCATAACCTATTTTGGAGGATGTCCTGAAGTGTGCAAGAGCGACAACATGACCCAATGGGTGAAAAAGTCAGACCGTTACGAGCCTACATTCAACAATGCTGCGCTGGAATGGTCAAGCTACTACAATACTACCCTGGAGCTTGCCGTGTACGGAAGCCACGTGACAAAGGTCCTGTAGAAGGAATCGTATACAAGTTCTACCAGTTTATATATGCTGCCATCCGGCATGAAGTGTTCCATTCTTTGGATGAGCTCAACAGCCGTATCTTTGAACTGACAGACAAGTTTAATGACCGTCCTTCCAGAACTACCGGAAAAAGCCGCAGGAGTGTGTTTGAAGCCGAAGAACAAGGCTGTCTTGGGCCGCTCCCCATCACCCCTTTCCGCTTCCGTTACCGCAAGGAAGTGAAACTGACCGGTGATTACCATGTCACCGTAGGACGGCTTGAAGAACGGCATCTTTACAGCGTCCCATACATTTATGTAGGACAAAGAGTAACCGTGGTCTGGGATACAGAAACCGTGGAAGTATATCTGAACACCCAACGAATAGCCCTGCATAAAAGAAGCTTCATAGCCGGACGTTCTACAGAGGACGCGCACATGCCTGAGAATCATCTGGAATACCAGCACAGCAAAGGACGGAATGCCGCCTTTTACCTGGAAGAGGCAGAGGTTATCGGCATGTATACACTGAAAGCCGTAGAAAAGGTATTGGCTTCACCGAAGTACGTAAGCCATGCCTACCGCTCTTGCGAAGGTATATTGTCCTTGCGTAAAAAATATGGTAAGGAAAGGCTTGAGAATGCCTGCAAGCGTGTGTCTGAAAGCGGAACCGTAACTTACAGCATGCTCAAGAATATCCTTCAGAACAATCTGGATAAAGCTGAAAACCGATCCAATGTATGCTGCATCCCCACCAATGAATATGTACGGGGTGCAGAAGCGTTTTCCAACATTTAAACTCTTATTTATATGAATACACAAGAAACCGTCATACAACTCAAGGAGTTGAAACTGAGGGGAATGGCGAATACGCTGGAATCCCTGATGACTCTTCCGGTGCAAAGCCGTCCCTCATTTGATTTTGCCATAGCCAAGATGGTAGAGGCAGAAATACTGGAAAGGAAGGAACGTAAAACAGAAATGTTCCTCAAAACCAGCAAACTCCGCTACAGTGCCATGATTGAGGATGTTGCCTGTGGGGCAGAACGCAACATTACAACTGAACAGCTGGCCGCACTGGCCGACTGTTCCTTCATACGCAGACATGAGAATCTGCTGATACAAGGTAAATGCGGCTGTGGAAAGACCTTCCTGGCATGCGCCATTGGCAGACAAGCCTGCACCTTGGCTTCAGAACCGTCTATCTTAATATGAACCGGTTCATCGAGAAAATCACACTGTCCAAACTGGACAACACCTTCCTCAAGATGATTACTTCCCTGGAGAAGAATGACCTGATTATATTGGACGACTTCGGTCTGCAGCCGATGGACACCAATACCCGGTTGGCTCTGCTTCAGATCCTGGAAGAGAGATATGAACGAAAGTCAATGATCATCGCATCACAGCTTCCTATCTCAAAATGGTATGATTATATAGGAGACCCAACCTTGGCGGATGCATTATGGACCGTCTCGTGGCCAACGCTAATAAAATTGAGTTAAAAGGCGAGTCTATGAGACAGCGAAAGAAAAAATAATATACATTTGCAAAGAATCTTACAGAACTGAATGCGGTACCGTTTGCAGCGTCATGACGGTACCGATTGCAGCGCTACAATGGTACCGATTACAGTGCTACGCATGGTACCGATTCAGCGCTATCGTCAAAAGGAATCTGTCCGAGTGAAGTCATTTTATACAGCTTAGCTTTAGAAGTAGGAAATCCATGCTCATCCAATACCTTCAATGCACTAGATAAATTCAAAGTATCAGGTAATCCAGATGAAATTGTTTCTTTATTATTCCCTGAATAATATTTTGAAATAGCTCTGAATACGATTTCTTCAATCTGTTCTTCTGTTGCAACTATTATACCTGCCATAATCAAACATTTTGCGGATTAACTACTCGATTTTACCCCTATTACTTCAGAGGTTTCAAGACAAAGAAATTATAAAAACAAATAGTATTCAAACAGGAAAACATATATACAAGCTATGACATTTAATGACAAAAACCGTCATTTAAAGACAAATGAAAATGCCATTTCAAGGAGCTGTCATCAAAAGTCCTTAAAATGGCATCAAATTGCAACTATTATATAGATGATAAAAAAATTATTGCTTTTTGTTTTCTAAGTTGAGAAATAACCTCATTACATCAAAAAACTTAAGATTATCATATGATTTCTCACTATATTTTATCAGACCATCCTTTAGCCACTTGTTCACAGTTGCAGGAGTAACTTTCATCCATTTTGAAAGATGAATATTTGTTATCAAATAATAACCGTTCAACTGTGTCAATTTATGCTTATTTGCAGAAAATCCACGCTGTAGACGGTCAACAAGTGTATCTATATCCTTTTTTAAAATTTGTGGAGCCGGTTTATTTTCTTTAATCGTCAATTCTATAGACTTCATATCAAAATTATTCAATTGAGGCAGCTTGGATAACTCCTCTATGATATGAACTGCACACTTCAAATCCTGAATCTTGAATATTAATTGCTTCCGTCTTGGCATAGTAGTGATTTTCCTTTTTCAGTGGTATAATATTTCTGCAAACGGCTGTTAGGCTTATCAGGAACAGTCATTGCCAACAATCCTTCCTCAATCAGAGGGTTTATATATTTATTCCTAAATTTAGTCCGATTACTAAAGTGCAGCAAAGTAATAATTTCCATTAGAGACTTTTCCGATATACAAGTTTTAAGAATTGTCTGTATTTCTCCCCGACTTAGAGCAACTTAGTCCCAACTTGGTCCCAACTTGGTCCCAACTTAGTCCCAACTTGGTCCTGACCTGTCTGAATATTTTTTGCAAACTCAAACTCTTTAGGATCACGATAGGTAATAGAAAAGACAAACTCCTCTCCACTACGAATCTCTATCTCAGAGTTTTCAAAGTATAACGGAGCATATTTCCGAATATTTTTCTGTCCGGAACCAAGTTCCTCAGCCCATTTCATTTCACGGAATACCTTTGTTATTAGCGGATTCTTTGTACGAGTACGCCAGTCATTTATATCTATATCCCCTGTTTGGAAAGGTTTCGTCCAATTCTCTGTTATTACTCGATCACGAAATATAAGGAACTTATTGCTATATGAACTGATATACTCACGATGCAGAAGTGTATTCGAGATTATTTCTCTGAATATCATTACCCGTAAGTCCAAACGATCTATTCCATTATCCGCCAAACGAAACTTATCAGGCATGTTGCGTTGCACGAAATTCAACAAACGAATATATGACTGAATCAAATTTACGCATATCATATCCCGGTCATTGTAACGAATATCAGGGTCAGTCGGAAGCGGATGCAAAAAACGCTCGTAAGACATGCTACGATAAATGGCATCCGTACGATGCCACGGACAACAGTTCAGAATAGCCTGTTCCTTGCCAAATAAAAGAATAGCAGCCAACTTATATCCTTCCCTATTTGTTCCCCGTTGCTTACCCCAGAACAGGCTTTTCAGGAATTCTTCATTTGTCATGCTCAACCACGGATGATTGGAGTTATGAATAGAAATGTGGCTACGCATAATCTTGAACGATTCTTCATCCATATCTGCCAATGTTACATCGGGAAATACTTCATTCTCGGAAGACTCCTTTTCCTTTCGCATGAACATGTTCTTAACCAGATAAGTATGCTTTGACACATCATTGTCTGCATCACCCCAACGGTCATAAAAAACGGTTCTTATATCTATGTACCTGTTCACTCTCTGGCACACTCAGATACAGGATAATCTTACCGTCAATCTCTATCTGCTCCGGCGTGATTGGCATTGGAGGAAGAAACAGTTCAGGATTATTCAGTGTATTGATAATACTTTTGGTCATATCTGTTACGCATTTAGGGTTAATTCCTAATATAGCCCCATCATCATCCACTCCTAAAAAGATATATCCTCCCTCTGCATTCAGAAAAGAACATACCGTTTCATACACGGAAGCCGAAACCTTATCCGTGCATTTCTTAAATTCTACTTGTCTATTCTCGCCATGCAAAAGCAAGTCTTTTATTTTATTTGTTGATAACATACCGTTTCCTTTATAATACTTTTACCGCTTCGTCTATTACGCTACTGGCAAAGCTATCCAAATAAGTATTGGTCGTTGACAAATCACTATGACCCAATATCTGTGAGATAACTTCACGTGGTACTTGATTGTCCTGTAAAGTCATAGCCATTGTATGACGGCTCACATAACTGGTCAGCTTCATGTCCGTAATCCCTAAAGTCTGCGCTAAATTAGCCAAATTCTTGTTATTACGTCCAAAACGGCTACGAATATGATTATATAATTGTTCTCCTTTATATCCTGGAATAGAAACGATTGGTAATAAATAATCTTCTACCAAAATTGTATTAGAAGCAAACCAGTCCATCAATTCCTGAATTTCAGAAGTTATCTTAATCTGAATAGGTTTTACTTTCTTTGCTTCTTTTGTCTTATTTCGTTTATAAACAATATAGCTTCCACCATTATAACGGATTATATTGTTTTTAGTCAACAATGCAGCGTCAATAAACGATATTCCATAACAATAATAAGAAAATAGGAACAAACGTCTTGCAAGCTCTTGAGCATGACTTTTAACAGCAGTATGTTTCAGTTTATCCATATCTTCATGTGGCAAATAGCGCTTTGCTGTTTCTTCTTCCAAGGCAGAGATATTAAAACCTCCTTTTCCAAAAGGATAGGTGACTTCAGAAGCCTCCTGATCTTGTATAGCCTTATTTAAAATTGCACGCAGAGCTTTGAAATAATATTTCCGGGTATTTCCTTTACACTCCCGTTTCTGAAGAAACACATCGAAAGCCTTTACATATTTAATGTCTATTTCAGAAAACACTTTCTTATCAAACTTACTATCAAACAATTCAAGCATATGTAAAGTACGACTATAACAAACTGAATTTCCTACATGACCAGTATCCTTTAACGTAGTTATTGTCTTATTGAAATAATCCTTTACTTTACCTTTTGAGGCCTTATTCAAAAATGCTTCTTCAAACTGATTTAAAGTCCAATCAACCCTTTCTATTTCAAAGTTGCGAAATATTTCATTAATCTGGGTTTCTATTTCAGATAATCTTGCATTCCATATTTTAAATTTAGGTACAATTTTCTTATCAGAAACAAATCGACCATCAGATTCATTCCACTGCTCTTTTGTTGAAACCAATCCAGTTCGTATTAACTTACTTTTTCTTTCTTTAGTAATTCTAATAGAAACCGGAAAACTGCCATCTTTACGTTCATTACCCGCAAACAGAATAAACTTATATGTTGCCATAGATATAGGTGTTATATTTATTTTCCTACAACAAATCTACAACATTTTGAGTAAAAACCATCAAAACAGAAGAAAATTTATAGAAATTAAATAGTTGATTATCAATAAAAATCATACTGAAAATCAAACAAATACAAAATACATATATCATAAAATAAGCCCTGGGGGGCGTGTGGTCGCTGGTTCGAATCCAGTCACCCCGACTGGTGAAAATGAAGGAGTTAAGTGATAAACTTAGCTCCTTTTTCTTTTATATATGACACATTTATGACACAAATCAAGATGTTTCCCATCATTATATCACTTCGATTAAGAAACAAAAATAAAATAGCTGGGGATTATTTATTTTTCTTTATTTAGGTTTACCATAGTTTTATTCAACATATAACATACTTTCGTAGCATATTGAATAAAACAATTTAATATGATTTACGGATACATTAGAGTAAGCAGTGATAAACAAACTGTAGAGAATCAGCGTTTTGAAATTAATAATTTCTGTGAGCGCAATAAACTAGTGATAGATGGTTGGATAGAGGAAACCATCAGTGGTACAAAATCTTATAGTAAGCGAGAACTTGGTAAACTTTTGAAACGTGTAAACAAGGATGACCTTATTATATGTGCCGAGTTGTCACGGCTTGGTAGGAATCTGTTCATGATCATGGAAATATTGAATATTTGCATGACTAAGGAATGTAAGGTTTGGACAATAAAAGACAACTATCGCTTTAGGCGAAGACATCCAAAGTAAGGTGTTAGCTTTCGCCTTCGGTTTATCTGCGGAGATTGAGCGGAATCTTATTAGCCAGCGCACAAAAGAAGCCTTAGCAAGATTAAAGTCTGAGGGAAAGCCAATAGGGCGTGCTACTGGGCGTAGAAACAATCGCCCAAATTCGAAATGCGAAGCTAAACATCTCTTTATTGTAAAGCAGTTATCAGAAGGAGTAAGTATTCCAATAATAGCCAAAAAATAAAAGTTGCGAGAGGAACTCTATATCGGTATTTGGCATATACTGGTATTCGTTTACCTACTAAATCTGTTAATGGCAGATGGGAAAGAGGAATCTATTAATATCGTCCAGTTTTTGAAGACAGATCCAAGGGCGCGATACCAAGGTTATACGTTCTACTTTAGGGAGGGATTTTGTTGGATAGATGTAAATTCTACTTATCTTAAAGCAAGACTGAAAGGTAATGGCGTATTTGATGTTTTAAGTATGAGTTTATTCTCTATGAACCAAATACCTGATTGGTATTACGTTAGCCTTATTAATTCGGAGCTTATTAGTCTCTATGTAGATAATTTTGTGAACAATACATCTCATTTCCAAATAAATGATGCGAGGCAGTTACCAATCGTAATACCAAATTTAAAAATTTTGAATAAAATAGAACAGTTATGTAAAGAGGCGATTTGTTTAAAGAAAGATAGTTTTTCTTCCTTTGTTGATAGAACAACTGCGGAAGAACTATTAGCATTGCAACGAGATTTGGATTATTATGTACAAGCAGAACTATATGGAATATAAGCATGCTATTAAATTGTCATTTTCCTCTTCTATTATTTCCAACTCTGATTGAATTGATATGTCTGTTGTTATACCTTTAGCAACAGACTTTTTTAACTCAAAAGCACTGGTAAATAATCTGTTACACGATTTTAATATCTCATTATCTGGAATTAATACAGGAATTAATTTAGCATCTCCTGTTGTACAATGAGAAGTCGAATTAATAAAATTATCAACGTATATAGCTGCAAATCTAGAGTTCATTAAAGAAATCAGATAGAACTCTGGAACCTGGTTGACACAAGAAAAGAAACTCATGCTTTCTGTGCTTTGTACAGTCTTTTCTTTCTTTTGCATTTCATATATGTTGTCAAAACATTATTCCAACAAAATCCCTCTGTGTTTAGAGATTATAAATTTTCTCAACATAAGAATCCACTTCTTTCTGAATGACATCAAGAGCATTGTTCGTTGTGTGTCCTTTCTTTATTTTAATTGCATTTGAGACAAATGATTTTGCCTGCTCATCATCTGTCGATGTAGGAATGATGATGGGTAACTGACGTGCATCATTAATCTGAAATGTCTGAGTATTATTGACGAAGTTGTCAACATAATGACTAATCAAGGTTGAGTTTATCATTGTGATGATGTAGTCTTCTGAAAGCAAATTAGAAACTCCAAAATGCTCATACTTTTGACGTCATGTATGCTTTTTCTTTCTTACGGCACTTCAGAAACATTGTGTTATATCACTCCAGCACAATCCTCCTAAAGTAGAATTGAGGATTGCGGACAACTGGCATTCCTTCACCTTTCTTTCCTGAATTTGTCTTCAAAAACTGGACGTTCTCCTTAGACCAAGCAATGGCAAATGGGGTTTCAAGATACCAGCGATTACCGTCTTTGTCTCCCTTGTCGTAAGGCACATAGAAGTTTTTTGAGGTATCAATGCCGTTCTCCTTCTCATCTTTGGTCAGCTCATCAACGTTTGCCAGTTCACTATCATCAATGATTTTATAGATATAGCCCTGTCCGAAAATGTCACGGCCATACTTCTCTTTGAGATTGTCGAAGAGGTTTGCTATTTCTTTTTCCGAGAGGGATGCCAAGAATTCCTTTTCGTTGGCATAGGCGTCCAATCCTTCCACCTTAATTTTCTTTTTCTTAATGGCTTCTACCAGTTTCTTGGGTCGTGACTCTATGATATTCTTCGCCCATTTTGTGGAACGGCGCACAGCAATGTACTTACCGTTGTTGGCCGTTGCAAGTCCTTGTCCTCCCTCTGTAAGACAGCCCAATAAAGCAATATCGCCTGGTTTTAGGCTGGCACGATAGGCTTCCAACTCCTTATGGTTTTGAGAAATCTTCTTTGATGTCTCAATCTTGCTCCACCATTTGTCATATAGTTCTTTCACTTTCTTCCCATAGAGTTCATAGATGCGCAAATTCAGTGGCGTAGGTTTGAATATTACGGAGTTCTGCGCATTTATGAACATGCTTTGTTGAATAGGAGTGAACACAATGGGATGAGACAAATCTGCAGTACCATCATAGAAATTAACAATGTGCTCATCTACATCGGCTGCTTAACAGTCTGTGTGATGCAGGTGTCAACCATTGCTGCTTCAAAAGGATTGGCTGTATCAAAAATATAGCGAATGGTATTTGACAACAATAAATCTCTCATATTGCGCTTGGTCTGTGTCGTCCAAAACGTCTTTGGTGTGATATAAGTTAGTGTTCCACCATCTTTACAGAGAGCCAATCCTTTGAATGTAAAAAGATTGTATGTGTCATCAGAAAAGCCAAACTCCTTTTCATACTTCACTTTGTCTTCTTCCTTTACTCCTTTAGTAGAAATATATGGCGGATTACCAATCACTATGTCAAACTTCTCTTTAAGACAGAACATCCATTCGGGGTCAAAGAAGGAAGACACTGAATTTTGGTCATATGGATTCCATTCCGTTATCTGCTTGACTGCGGCTTCAAATCCTGTGATTTCGCCTTTGTTCTGCTCTTTGGCAATTTCTGCTTTTGTCGCTTTTATGCGTACTGTCAGTTCCTTGCGCTTCTTCTTGTTGATGTCCTCACGAAACAAAGAGTCAGGATGCTCTACTACACCGAACAGTGTTTGCTCTACGGGATGAGTTTTGTCTACCCACACTTCATCCTTGTACAATTTCCATTCATCAGAGAGTTGCTGCAAGAGTCGTTCATGTGCTGCAATTTTTTCAAGGTCAGGCTTTTGGGCATGGCTGACTATATAGTCGAGCAGCTGTTGGCGGGTGGCATTGTCTTGACGCTCACTTCGTTTCTTGGCTACACGACCTTTCGCAAGGAAGTGGTCGTTGCGGATACAGAGCAGTTTTTCTTTCATGCTATCCAGTTTCTCGTCGTTCGTCCAATCGTCCTCGTAGTTGCGTATATTGGCACTGATGAGCGTGTTGGCTGCAACGAACTTTGTTTCCAGGTTAGGAAGAGTGTTGATGCCAAAGTTCGTTTCGGGAGAACTAAAGTCGATGTCATTCTGCTCGCAGATAAGCGAGATGAAGAAACGCAGTTTACATATAAGCATGGCGATTGCTGGATATCAACGCCATAGACACAATTCTCAATGATAGTGAGTTTGAGTTGGTAGCGGTCGACCGTATCTCCCTTGAGCAACTCTATGATGTCAACAATACGCAAGAGACACCCCATGGGAACGCTCCCGAGCCGCAGGCTGGGTCGAGTATCTTGACTTGTTGAGCGCGTTGGCGTATGCATCCTTGTTG
>ENA-OQIR01000715-OQIR01000715.1-human-gut-metagenome-genome-assembly--contig:-NODE-715-length-13301-cov-3.037194_pt1 | contig 13301 bp, 14 predicted proteins | sample MGYA00242580_ERZ504745 | MGnify/ENA primary metagenome ERZ504745 (study PRJEB26092, sample SAMD00036214) | human gut metagenome | host: Homo sapiens | study: EMG produced TPA metagenomics assembly of... | reverse complement strand
CAACCTTCTTAAGGCTCGTTCCCATGGACGAATGCTCCAATCCTTAACGATCCGATGCGCGTCAACGCAACACACACGACTATTGTCTCAGAACACTTGCAAGAATCACCGTATCAATCGCCGATAGCCTCGACCTGCGCGTCGAGATCGCGCAGCACTTTGCGCAGCTTACGGTCGGAAATGTCACGCAGTTCAAGGTCTTCGAGCTGTTCGGCACGTTCTTCGGCGCTCAGGGAATCGATATCCGTGGTCGTGTCTTTCGTGGCACGGTCGCGTTTGCGCAACGCCTGGAATCCCGGAGCATCGCACGGGATACCATAAGGAAACCGGTGTGCCCGATCATCTGATGGTCGGGGCGGATTGCCAAACCCTGCGCCTTCCAGTCACGTTCCAGCGTTTCCTGGATGTCCGGTTCCGTCCAGCAGCCGGCTTCGCGCAACGCCTCCGCCATACGACTCAGCTGCGTGGTGGTGGTCACATACGCCACGAGCACGCCTCCGGGGGCGATCACTCGATACGCCTGTTCAAGCCGGTTCCAAGGGTCGAGCATGTCAAGCATGATGCGTCGAAGGAATGCTCCGGCAACGTGGCCGCCACCGAGTCGAAATCTCCAGTTTTCAAATCCCACCAAGCAGGGCGGCCTCCGAAATAGACCGTGGCGTTCGCTTCGGCCACGCGGGCGAATTCCGACCGCATCTCGATGGTGGTCAGCCGGCCGGACTCACTCACCGCGTCCAGCAGGTTGATGCTCATGGCGCCAGATCCGGCTCCGGATTCCAGCACGTTCATGCCGGAACGGATGTCGCCCAACTGAATTACCTGGGCAATGTCCTTCGGATACATGATCTGCGCGCCTCGAGGCATCGACAGCACATAGTCGGCCAGCCTCGGACGCATTACCGCGAACTGCCATCCACCGATGGCGCGCGTGCCCTTCCAAGGCTTGTTGGCGTCGCGTTCCGGATGGTCCTGGTTGATCTGGGTCTCGCGTTTGGCGCTCACCGTAACCACCACGGATCCCTCCAGCTGCCCAATCACGTCGTCGTGCAGAATGATGCCATGCGAGGTCTGCGTCACGCCACCAGGCACCAGCTGGTCGGTGATCTTATTGGATCTGCGATCCGTGAACTGCACTTTCTCGCCCGTCGTCAACGGTCCTCGACGCATCAATCGCTCCTTCATTGCAAACATGGATTCCATCATTGCGACAGCACGGTCAAGACCCGCCTGTCTGGCGCTATTCATGCTACAGCATGTTCCGCCATGCAAAGCGCCAGTTACAGCGCGTACGCGTTCCAGCGCCCGTTCATGTGTGTCACCTCGAGCTTCAGGCCGAATACCTCGCTTAAGCGCGCGGACGTGAAGCCATGTTCCAAGTCGCCCGTGTACACGATGGTTCCGGGGGCCGGATCGTTGCCTGCCACATTGTCGGCATAAGCATCGGCTTCGTTGCCGGTGATTCTACCCATGATCGCCACATGGTCGAATCCCTGCGGAATCTCCTCAAGACGATGCGTCACCAATACCACGGCACGGTCTGATTGTTCGGCACCGACCCTGCTCAACGCACGAAGCGCGATCTCACGACCACCCAGGTCGAGTCCTGTGGTCGGTTCGTCCAGAATCAGCAAATCCGGATCGGCCATCAGCGCACGGCAGATCAGCACGCGCGTACGTTCGCCTTCCGAAAGCTTGAACATCATCTTGCCTTCGAGGTATTCGATGCCGAATTCGCGCATCAGGGAGCGCGCTTGGCATAATCTTTGTCGGTGTAAGTGTCGCGCCAACGGCCGGTGGTCGCGGTCAATGCGGTCACGATGCGTCGAGCGGATCTTCCTGAGGCGGGAATGCACGGCTCAGTTCCGCGGAGCTCAAACCGATGCGGTTACGGTAGGAGAACACGTCCACTTTACCGAGACGGTTGCCAAGAATGTCGACGGTACCTTCCGACGGGAAGCCTCTGGTGCTCATCATGTGAACCAAGCTTGATTTGCCGATACCGTTAGGACCGAACAACACCCATTTCTCACCTTTGTTGATTTCCAAATTGACCTTGGTGAGAATCACACGCTTACGACGACGGAATTCCACGTCAGTGAGTTTCAGCGCGATGTTCTTTTCCGACATTCTTCCTCCCTGCCATTGTGCAGATTGCAGTCATGAAAACGCCTTCCGCCAGAATAATGCGTCCGGCGAAAGGCGTTCACGTATCATCTACGTGGCGAACGGGCTATTCGGCGGCTTTGCCCTGCTCGGCAAGCACGTCCTCGTAGACCTTGACGGTCTTGTCGGCGATCGACTCCCAGCTGAAGTTGTCGCGTGCTCGTTCGTATCCAGCCTGTCCCATCTGCTTCGCTTTTTCAGGGTCGGCCATGATGCGGTTGATGGCGTCGGCCATATCGTGCACGAACTTGTCTGGATTGGTCGGGGTGCCAGTGCCGTCGTGCAACTGGTCGATGGGCACGAGGTAACCGGTTTCGCCGTCGACGACGACTTCGGGAATACCGCCAGTCGCGGAGGCCACCACGGGCAGACCACAGGCCATGGCTTCAAGGTTCACGATGCCGAGTGGCTCGTAAATGGACGGGCAGATGAACGCGTCGCAACCGTGTTCGAGCGCGTTAAGTTCCGGCTTCGGCAGCATCTCTTCGATCCAGATGATGTTGCCGCGCTCCTCATCAAGCTTGGCGAACGCGGTTTTGACCTCGTTCATGATTTCCGGAGTGTCGGGTGCGCCGGCGCACAGCACGACCTGGATGCCCGGATCGACGAAATGCAACGCCTGCAGCAGGTACGGCAAACCCTTCTGTCTGGTGATGCGGCCGACGAACAGGAGTGTGGGCTTATTACGGTCGATGTTGTAACGTTCGAACACCTTCCAGCCCGGATCGTCGTCAGCCGGGATTTCGAACTGGCTCATGGTGATGCCGTTGTGCACCACGACCACCTTGTCGGGATCAAGATTCGGATATGCGGACAGGATGTCCTCGCGCATGCCGGCGGATACGGCGATGACGCGGTCGGCGTGCTCGTATGCGTCACGTTCAGCCCACGAGCTCAGGTCGTAGCCGCCGCCCAACTGCTCACGCTTCCATGGGCGGAACGGTTCGAGGGAATGCGCGGTGATGACCAGCGGCGTTCCGTGCAGCATCTTGGCAAGGTATCCGGCCAAGCATGCATACCACGTGTGCGCGTGGATAATGTCGGCGTCCACATCGTCGGCGATCTGCAGATCGACGCCGAACGTCTTCAGCGCGCCGTTTGCTTCCTGGAGTTCCTTGGGAACGTCGTATCCGACGACCTTGAGCGAACCTTTCGGATTGTCACCCGGGATTTCGGGAATCTCGTTTTCGGCACGTGGTCCGTCAAATGCACGAACCGTCACATCCACACGTTCCGCCAGAACCTTGGAAAGCTCCTCTGCGTGCACGCCTGCGCCGCCGTACACCTTGGGCGGATATTCACGGGAAAGGATGTCAACCTTCATATCTGTGCTCTCCTCTTCGAGTCAGGCAGTTGTTCCACCACTACTGTAAGGCAAATTTCCAAGGAAACGCCTGATTGTTTCATTCGTGTCACAAAGTTTTGCATCTTTTCTAAAAATGCAAACAAGGAGGTCAATAAACCAGGAACGAATAGTGTCGTCATTCGTGACTCGCATGCGAAAGCGGGGCTGCATCCTTCCATCGGATGCAGCCCGCTCTGCGTTCATCGCCTTACCATCAGACGGCCGTACCATTCTGATCGAGGTTCGGATTATGCTTCGGGTTACCCGCCGTGAAGAACAGGCTAAGCACACCGACGGCAAAGACAGTGGAAACAGTTGCGATGAGCCACATCGGATGCGATGGCAGCCACATGACTACAAGGAATGCGATTGCGGACAATGCGATCAGCGCCCAGCTGGCCACGCGGAACCACTGGCGCACGGAATGCGGCGCCTTGAACATCTTGGGATTTGTGTAATCCGGATTGGTGGTCAGCAGGCTTTCGTTTTCCACGACGCTGCCGCCGGTCGGTTTCCATGGACGTCGATGCCGTCCTGCAGGCGACGGGACTTCTCCTGAAGCTGGTATTCGTCAAGCATGCCGGAACGACCACGGCCTCTGGTCTGGTCGTACTGTTGGGGCACTCCCCTGCGGTTCTGCTTGGCTTGGGCACGTCGTTCGGCGCGATTTGGCATTGGTGCACTCCTTTGTTACTTGTTGCTGCATGCCACTTTAGCGCATGCCGGACCCGTACGCCGGCTGTTTTCCACGCTTCAGTCATATCAATTCAAGGAAAACGTTGCTATAGGAAAAGTGGTCTTCATCCGCATGCCGATGGATGCGGATGAAGACACTTGGATCCTGGTGTCGTCGTCGAATCAGCGCGGCAGCATCATCGGCCTTTTGGAAGCACGATGGGCGCCGGAAGTTCAGTGGCACCGGTGAGGTATTCATCCACGGCAGCCGCGCAGGAGCGGCCTTCGGAAATGGCCCATACCACGAGGCTCTGGCCGCGGCCGGCGTCGCCGCAGGCGAATACGCCATCCTGCTGGTGGCGAACTTATCGTTGCGAGCCACATTGCCGCGTCCGTCGAGGTCGACGGGCAGCTGATCCACGAGCGTGGTGGTGTCCGGATGCAGGAAGCCGACGGAGATGAGCACCAGATCGGCCGGAATCACGCGTTCGGTGCCCGGCTGGCGGGTGAATGGGCCGTTTTCGCCGGGTGCCACGTTCACGACCTTGAGACCGGTCACATGTCCGTTCTCGTCGGCCACGAAGCCTTCGGTGGCGGTGGAGTGCTCCACCTTCACCTTGGCCTGTTCCTCTTCGATGCCGACGAAGTTCACGGAATCCGTGCTGTACACGTATTCGGCACGCTGAGTTTCAAAACCTTCCTCCATGGAGGAGGTCTTCTGGTACAGGCGTGCGAAAGTCGGCCACGGTTGGTTGGCCGGGCGTTCGCTTGGTTCCTGCGGCATGATCTGCAGCACGGTGACGTCTTTGGCGCTTGGCGAATGGACGTGCCCAAGCAGTCGGATCCGGTATCGCCGCCGCCGATGATCACGACATGCTTGCCTTCGGCGGTGATGTCATTGACTGGCTTAACGCCGTAGACGCGGCGGGTTGCATCAGGCAGGAACTCCATGGCGAAGTGGATGCCCTTGAGTTCACGGCCCGGAATCTTCATATCGCGCGGCACGGTGGAACCGATGGCGACGACCACGGCATCGTAGCGGGAGCGCAAATCGTCCCAAGAGATGTCTTTGCCGATCTCCACGCCGGTGCGGAACACAGTGCCTTCGGCCTCCATCTGTTCCACACGGCGGTCAATGAGCCGCTTGTCGAGTTTGAAGTTCGGAATGCCGTAGCGCATCAGACCGCCGATGGCGTCATCACGCTCGTATACGACCACGGTGTGGCCGGCGCGGGTGAGCTGCTGGGCGCATGCCAGACCGGATGGGCCGGAGCCGACCACTGCGACGGTCTGGTCGGTCAGACGCTGCGGAGGCAACGGCTTGACATAGTCGAGATCCCATGCCTGATCGATGATCGTGCATTCGTCGTTTTTGATCATGGTCGGCGGCTGGTGGATGCCCAGCACGCAGGCGGCCTCGCACAGCGCGGGGCAGATGCGGCCGGTGACCTCAGGGAAGTTGTTCGTCTCGGACAGGCGGTTGTACGCATCCTCCCACTTCTCCTGGCGGACCAGATCGTTGAATTCTGGAATGATGTTGCCCAGTGGGCAGCCGTTCATGCAGAACGGCGTGCCGCAATCCATGCATCGGGCCGCCTGTTCGGTGGTCCAAGGTTGCAGGCCGGATTCGGCGTGGACGTCGAACCAATCCTTGATTCGCTCCTCGACGGGGCGTTCGGCCAGTTCGCGACGGGTACGGACCTTCAGGAATCCACGTGGATCTCCCATGTCAGCGCGCTCCTTCCATAACCTGCTCGTACACCTGTTCCCAGACGCCGGGCGTATTGAAATCGATATTGTTCTCTTCGGCGTTCTTCATCGCCTTCTGCATGGCGAGGAAGTGCTTCGGCACGATGTGCGTGAATCGCTTGGATACATTCTTCCAGTCGGCGAGCAGTCCGGCCGCGAATGCGGAGCCGGTCTCTTCCGCGTGCTGTTTGACCAGGCCGTGCACGATTTCGTCCGACTCACTGTCGAGCGGTTCGAACAGCAGTGCGCCGTTGGTGGCGGCTGCCGGGTTGACCTGCTTCATATCGAGATCGAGCACGTACACGTGGCCGCCGGAGAAGCCTGCGCCGAGGTTGCGGCCTGTGGGACCGAGAATCACGACGGTGCCGCCGGTCATGTATTCGCATCCGTGGTCACCGACGCTTCCACCACGAGGTGGCGCCGCCGTTGCGTACGCCAAGCGTTCGCCAGCGCGTCCCGCCACGAACATCTGGCCAGAGGTGGCGCCGAAACCGGTGACATTGCCTGCAATCACGTTCTCATGCGGATCAAAGGTGATGCCCGCTTCCGGACGCACGACCATACGGCCGCCGGACAAGCCCTTGCCTGCGTAGTCGTTGACTTCGCCGTATATGCGGATGGTTTCGCCGCGTGGGATGAACGCGCCGATGGACTGGCCGCCCGCACCGTGGAAGGTCATGTCGATGGTGTCGTCCGGCAGACCTTCCTCGCCGTAGCGCTTGGTGATCTCGTAGCCGACCATGGTGCCAAGCGTACGGTACACGTTGCGGATTGGCATCTCGATGCGCACCGGCTCCTTCTTCTCAAGGGCTGGCTGCGCAAGCTCGATGAGCTTGTTGTCGAGCGCCTTGTCGAGCTCGTGGTTCTGCTCGATGGTCTGATGCAGGATGGTTCCCGGAACCGGTCCCGGCTGCATCAGCACGTTGCTCAAATCGATGCCGTCGGACTTCCAACGCTTGATCGCTTCGTTCTGATCGAGGCATTCGACATGGCCGACAGCCTCCTCCAAGGTGCGGAAGCCAAGCTGTGCGAGCAGTTCGCGCACTTCCTCGGCAATGAACATGAAGAAGTTGATAACGTGCTCCGGCTTGCCTTGAAGCGTGCGCGCAGTTCGGGATCCTGGGTGGCGATGCCCTGCGGGCAGGTGTTCTTCTGGCAGGCGCGCATCATGACGCAGCCTTCGACGATCAATGCGGCGGTGGCGAAGCCGAATTCCTCGGCGCCAAGCAGGGCTGCGATCACCACGTCGCGTCCGGTCTTGAGCTCGCCGTCGCACTGCACGGTGATGCGCGAACGCAGGCCGTTGAGCACGAGCGTCTGCTGGGTTTCGGACAGGCCGATCTCCCATGGGGTGCCGGCGTGCTTGATGGCGTTGAGCGGAGCCGCGCCGGTGCCGCCGTCGTATCCGGAAATCAGCACCACGTCGGCATGGCACTTGGCCACGCCGGCGGCGATGGTGCCGACGCCGAATTCGGAGACGAGCTTGACGTGGATGCGGGCCTTCGGATTGGCCATCTTCGCATCGTTGATCAGCTGCTTCAGATCCTCAATGGAGTAGATGTCGTGGTGCGGCGGTGGGGAGATGAGCTCCACGCCCGGGGTGGCGTGACGTACCTTGGCGATCCACGGCGGAACCTTGGCTCCCGGCAGGTGGCCACCTTCGCCAGGCTTCGCGCCCTGGGCGAGCTTGATCTGCAGGTCGGTGGCATGCACCAGATAGTCGCTGGTCACACCGAAGCGGGCCGAAGCAATCTGCTTGATCTTGCTGTAGCGCAGCGGATCGTTGATACGATCCTCGGATTCGCCGCCTTCACCGGAGTTGGAGCGTGCGCCAATCGTGTTCATGGCAATGGCGAGCGTCTCATGCGCCTCCTGGGAGATGGAGCCGTAGCTCATGCGCCGGTGGAGAAACGCTTGACGATTTCGCTGGCCGGTTCGACTTCGGAAATGTCGATCGGCTTGCGGGTGGACTTGAACTTCATCAGGCCACGCAGCGTCATCAGACGGTTGGAGGTGTCGTTGATGTGGTTCGAGTACTTCTTGAACAGGTTGTAGTCGCCGCGCTGGGTGGACTGCTGCAGCAGGAAGATGGCTTCCGGATCGTTCAGATGGTCCTCGCCGGTACGACGCCACTTGTAGTCGCCGCCGGTACGCAGGTTGCGGTGCGGGCGGGCGGTCCACTGGGTCGGATAGGCCACGCGATGGCGGCTGGCGACTTCCTCGGCGAGTTCGTCGAGGCCGACGCCGCCCACGCGGGACGTGGTGCCGGTGAAGTACTCGTCGATGACGTCCTTGTTGAGACCGACCGCTTCGAACAGCTGCGCTCCACGGTAGCTCATGATGGTGGAGACACCCATCTTGGCCATGATCTTGAGCACGCCGGTGGACAGTGCGCGGGTCAGGTTCTTCACGGCGGTTTCCGCGTCGACCTTGAGGTAGCTTGCGGGAGAGTCTTCGACGGATTCGAATGCCAGATACGGGTTCACCGCGGCAGCGCCATAGGCGATCAGCAGTGCCACATGGTGGATTTCGCGTACATCGCCGGCTTCGACCACCATGGAGATCTGCGTACGCGTGTGGCGGCGCAGCAGATGGTGCTGCACTGCGGAAGTGAGCAGCAACGATGGAATCGGACCCCACGCATAGTTGGAATCGCGGTCGGACAGCACCAGGAAGTTGGCACCGTTCTCAATCGCCTCGTCGATCTCCTGGAAGATCTCGTCAAGACGGTCCTTCAGTGCCTGTCCGCCGCCGGCCACCTGGTAAAGGCCCTTGACGATGAATGGCTTGTAATAGCCACCGAGAATCTTGGCGCGGTCGAGGCGCTTGAGCTGTGCCATCTCGTCGGAGTTGAGCACCGGCAGCGGGATGAGGATCTTCTTGGCGTGCAGTTCGGAATCGGCCAGCAGGTTCGGCTCGGGACCGATGGCGGATTCGAGGCTGGTCACGATCTTCTCACGTTCCCAGTCGAGCGGCGTTGGTGACTTGCGCGAACTTCTGGGTGAAGTAATCGAACAGCATGCGGCTGTGCTTGGACAGCGCGGCGAGCGGCGTATCGTTGCCCATGGAGCCGAGCGGCTCCTTGCCGGTGTTGGCCATTGGGGCGAGCAGCAGCTTCAGATCTTCCTCGGTGTAGCCGAAGGCGCGCTGACGACGCTGCACGGACTGACCGGAGTGGTTGACGTGCTCGCGCTTGGGCAGCTGACTCAATTCCACGGAGTTGCCTTCCACCACTTGCGGTAGGGGTGCTGGCTGGCAAGAGTCTTCTTGATTTCCTCGTCGGGGATGATGCGACCCTCGTCGGTGTCGACGAGGAACATCTTGCCCGGTTCCAGACGGCCCTTGGTGACGATATGCTCCTCGGCGACTTCCGGCAGCACACCGGTTTCGGACGCGAGTACGACATAACCATCATCGGTGACCTGCCAACGTCCCGGGCGGAAGCCGTTACGGTCAAGCAGAGCACCAACTGGGTGCCGTCGGTGAAGATGATGTGCGCCGGGCCATCCCATGGTTCGATCAGCGTGTTGTTGTATTCGTAGAAAGCCTTGACGTCCGGATCGAGCTGGTCGTTGTTCTCCCATGCCGGCGGCAGCATCATGGAGATGGCGTGCGGCATGGAACGGCCGGCGAGGTGCAGCAGTTCGAGGCATTCGTCGAAAGTGCCGGAATCGGAATAGCCGGGGGTGGCGATCGGCAGCAGCGGCTTGAATTCGCCGAGCAGTTCGGAACTCAGTCGGCCTTCACGTGCGGACAGCCAGTTGCGGTTGCCTTGGATGGTGTTGATCTCGCCGTTGTGCGCCAGCTGGCGGAACGGCTGTGCCAGCGGCCAGCTTGGGAACGTGTTGGTGGAGAAGCGGGAATGGACGATGGCGATTTTCGCTTCATGCGTTCGTCGGACAGGTCAAGGAAGAAGGGCTTGAGCTGCATGGTGGTGAGCATGCCCTTGTAGGTGATGGTGCGGGCGGACAGGGACGCGAAGTAGATGCCTACCTCGTGTTCCACGCGCTTACGGATGCGGAAGGTCTTGCGGTCGAGTTCGATGCCACCGAGCTTGCCTTCCGGATCGGCCACGATCAGCGTCTTGAACGCCGGCATGCTGGCCAGGGCCTGCAGGCCGAGTCCGTCCGGATTGGTGGGTACGACGCGCCATGCGAGCACTTCGAGGCCCTCTTCGCGCACGATCTTGGAAATGGCCTGCTCCTGCTGGCCGGAAGTGGCGATGTCGCGATCCAAGAAGGCGATGCCCGCGGCGTAATGGCCTTCTTCAGGAAGCTCCACACCGGCCGTGGCACGCATGAATTCGTCGGGCATACTCATGAGAATGCCTGCGCCGTCGCCCGTGTTCTCCTCGGCGCCCACGGCGCCACGATGGTTCAGATTGACCAGCACCTCGATGGCGTCATCGACGATCTTGCGTTCCGGACGCTTGTTGAGGGTGGTGACCATACCCACGCCGCAAGCATCATGCTCGGCTCCAGGATCGTACATACCTTGGGAATCATGGATCGTCAGATCTAACGGGGCGTGGAAAGTCACCGAAACCACCTTCAATGTTTTTGGGCAAGAAAAGTCTTGCGGTTCTTTAATGCGTGGTTTAGAATACCGCGCCAGTATGTCAGCAACGTTGCACGTGTCCATATAACGAATGGCTATTTTTGTCAATGCCTCGCAGAGGATTTAGCCCATGAACGCATACTTCGCATGTCATGCTCATGCGCACGCACTTCACTTATGCTCATTAACCCGGTCAGTCCAGTGTTTCCAACAGCTCCGTGATGATGGTGTCGTTGAGCAGTCGGCCTCGCAAAGTGGGTATGGCGCGGCCATCAAGCATTGTGATCAGCCCGTCGTGCTCAAGCTCAATCCATTTTTGTTCAGGAATCAAGTGGCTGAATTGTCTGGTGTCGAGTCCTTCACGAATGCGCAGGCCCAACATGATGGTCTCTTCGATGTCCTCGGCGGCAGTGATGCGTTCACTGCGGCCCATGGCACATTGCCTCATTGATGGCGGTGCCCCACAATCGCGGATGCGCGATATCCCAGGAGCGCAATCCTTTGCCGTCTTCGCAATCGCCATAATGCGAATGCGCACCGGGACCGAGACCGGCCCAATCGACGTTCCTCCAATAGCCAAGGTTGTGTTGCGACTCGTATCCGGGACGAGCCCAATTGCTAATCTCATACCATTCGAGGCCGGCTTCGGTGAACATCGTGTCGGCGATTTCGTATTTGTTCGCTTCGTCGTCATCGTCCGGTCTCGACAACGTGCCCGCCGCGATCCGTCGTCCCATTTTCGTATTCGGCGCGATGGTGAGCGCATATGCGGAAATATGGTTGACGCCCAAATCGATGGCGGTGCGGACGGATGTGCGCCAATCGTCAAGGCTCTCCCCCGGCGCGCCGTAGATCAGATCGACGCTGGAACGCATGCCTGCTGCATTGGCCGCGGCGATTCCGGCGGCGACGTTTTCCGGCGTATGCGTACGGTCGAGCGTTGCAAGCACATGCGGTACCGCGGATTGCATGCCGAAGGAAATACGATTGAAACCGCCGTCTGCGAGTTCTTTCACATAGTCGGCATTCACCGTGTCGGGATTCGCTTCGGTGGTGATTTCCGCGTCATCGGCGATGCCCCATGTGGCGCGTACCGCATCCAGCATGGCGACCAAATCGCTTGCCTTGAGTGTGGTCGGCGTACCGCCGCCGAAGAAGACGGTTGCCACCTTCGGCTCGTTGATACCGTGCGTTGTCTGCCAATCGCGGACAATCGCCATTTCGCGGATAACCATGTTCGCGTAGTTGCCGCGTGACGCGCCCGCGCCCATGTCCACGGCCGTGTAGGTGTTGAAGTCGCAATAGCCGCAGCGACGTAAGCAAAACGGAACATGAATGTAGATTTCGAACGTCACGAAAGGCTCAACCTTCGGACTTCTGCGCGGCGCGAATCTTGTCCTTGGTGTCGCGGTCGTTGCCCGCTCCGCCGGTGGACAGGGCTGCGATGAACGCCTCCTGCGGCACTTCCACATGGCCGAGCATCTTCATACGCTTCTTGCCGGCCTTCTGCTTTTCGAGCAGCTTACGCTTACGGGAGATGTCGCCGCCGTAACACTTGGCGAGCACGTCCTTACGCAGGGCGCGGATGGTTTCGCGTGCGATGATTCGAGAACCGATGGCAGCCTGGATGGGAATCTCGAACTGCTGGCGCGGAATGAGCTCACGCAGCTTCTTGGTCATCATCACGCCATAGCTGTACGCCTTGTCACGGTGCACGATGGCGCTGAACGCATCGACTTTCTCGCCTTGAATAAGGATGTCGACCTTCACCAGATCGGCGGACTGTTCGCCATCCTCGTGGTAGTCGAGCGACGCATACCCCTTGGTACGGCTCTTCAGCTGGTCGAAGAAGTCGAAGACGATTTCGGCGAGTGGAATACGGTAATGCATTTCCACACGGTCGGCGGAAATGTATTCCATGGTGCCCATCTGGCCACGGTGGTCTTGGCACAGGTCCATCACCGCACCGATGAAATCCTTCGGCGTGATGATGTCGGCGGCAACCATCGGTTCGACGATCTTCTTGATCTTGCCTTCGGGGAATTCGCTCGGATTGGTGACGCGATGCACGGAATTGTCTTCCGCGGTGACCTCGTACGGCACGTTCGGCGCGGTGGAGATCAGGTCAAGGTCGAATTCGCGGCTCAAACGTTCGGTGACGATCTCCATGTGCAGTAAGCCCAGGAAGCCGCAACGGAAGCCGAAGCCCAACGCCACGGAGGTTTCCGGTTCGTAGATGAGGGCCGCGTCGTTGAGCTTGAGCTTGTCAAGCGCCTCGCGCAGTTCCGGATATTGCGCGTTGTCGATTGGGAACAGGCCGGCGTAGACCATTGGTTGCGGATCACGGTAGCCTTCGAGCGGCTCGGTAGCCGGATTTATGGCGGAGGTGATGGTGTCGCCCACCTTGGACTGGCTGACGTCCTTCGCTCCGGTGATCACATAGCCGACCTCTCCTGCGCCAAGCGCCTTGGTGGGCATCATGTCGGGCTGATCACGCCGATTTCGATGGGTCATGCGTCATGCCGATACCCATCATGTGCAGCTTCTCGCGCGATTTCAGTTCACCGTCGACCATACGAATGTAAGTGACGATGCCACGATAGGAGTCGTATACGGAGTCGAAAATGAGCGCGCGGGCAGGCGCGTCCGGATTGCCCGTCGGCGCGGGCACTTCGGCGACGATACGGTCGAGCAGTTCGGCGACGCCTTCTCCGGTTTGCCGGAGACGCGCAACACGTCGGACGGGTCACAACCAATCAGCCGGCGATTTCCTCGGCATGCGTTGTCGGGTTCGGCGCTGGGCAGGTCGATT
>ENA-OQIR01000714-OQIR01000714.1-human-gut-metagenome-genome-assembly--contig:-NODE-714-length-13312-cov-4.516572_pt1 | contig 13312 bp, 14 predicted proteins | sample MGYA00242580_ERZ504745 | MGnify/ENA primary metagenome ERZ504745 (study PRJEB26092, sample SAMD00036214) | human gut metagenome | host: Homo sapiens | study: EMG produced TPA metagenomics assembly of... | reverse complement strand
CACAAAAACCTCGCCGCCGTTTGACCGATCCCTCGGCACCACGCGTCAGCGTGGCCGGCAACGAACTGGCAATCATTGACTATAAAGAAGTAGTACAAATACGCTCTTGAGTTCTCAAACCACCACCGCACCAGCAAGCCGCCCCAATCTCCAGGAGCGAGGCCGCCGTGCTGAGCAGCAAGAGATAAACTTACACGAGAACCCGCAATCGCGCAACCCGCAGGGCGCAATGAAGCACGGAACCGTTGGAAATCCAACGTTCCATCGGCGTGTCGAAAACCGGGAAAATGCGTCCGGAAAGCGCCGATACCATCAGAATAGACCCCGAAAACCACAACCAGGTGAACGCAAAACCAATAGCTGTCGGCGTGTCGACCATCAACATGGTCAACCACATCCGCATTTTGAGGTCCAACCACGGTTCTCGCATGACAAAAGCCGGAAGCTCCGTGGTCAGCGGAGGCTCCCGGCTTTGTTGTTCGGCTACTGGATATTCAGCTTTGGTCATTCGAATCGCTGACCATTGCTAATGCTGCCTGTAGCCGACTGTTTTCAGTTATTACTTCAGTTATCGCTGATCAGGCAGCTCACTCGGCATTGGCCGGGCCGGCGGCAACCGGTTCTGCAGCCGACTCGACCGTGGCGACAGCCTTCTTGCGGTTCAGGTACCGCTTGATGGCCACAATCTCCAGGCCGATCACGAGCACCGCGGTCACGCCCCAACCACGTACATGGCGGTCTTCCAGATCGGGGTGGCGACCTTCGGCTCGCCATTCGCGTACTGCCAGCTGTTGGCGGCCGTGTACAGGATGTTGTGCGCGGCCTGACGCATGGCCTTCACGGAAGTGGCGGACTTATCGGTGATGTGGTTGGTGATCTTCGTGGTGGCAAGCATCGAATCGTTGCCCGCACGCACTTCCTGATCGGCGTTCTGGTAGCCGTAGCCGCCGAAGTAATCGGTCAGGACGAAGCCCTTGAAGCCCCACTCGCCGCGCAGCACGGTCTGCAGCAGGTTGCTGGAAGCGCCGGCGTAGGTGTAGCCGATGTAGTTGAAGGAGCTCATCACGGCCTGGGCGCCGCCTTCCTTCACGCTCATCTCGAACGGCTTCAGATAGGTTTCACGGATGGACTGCTCGTTGGCCCACGTGCACACCATGTTGGTGCGGTTGGTCTCCTGGTCGTTGAGTGCGAAGTGCTTCATGAAGGAGTACACGCCCTTGGACTTGGCGCCGGCGATTTCGTTGGAGGCCATCGCACCGGAGAGCAGGGAGTCCTCGGAGAAGTACTCGAAGGTACGACCGGAGAATGCCGAACGGTGGATGTTCATGGCCGGAGCGTACCAACCAGCCACGTGCATGTCGTGAGCCATGTCGCCGATCATCTCACCGAACTGCTTGGCGAGATCACGGTTCCAGGTGCAGGCGAACGCGGTGGAGGCCGGGAAGCCGATGGAGCCAACACCGGTGAAGTTGTTGTTCAGCGAGGCCGGGCCGTCGGCGTCGGTCAGCTGGATCTTGCCGACGGACTTCACAGCCGGAGTGCCGTAACCACCATTGGCGATCAGGTTGTCCATATCGTCGAAGGTGAGCTGGTCGAGCAGCTTGTCCCAATCGGCGTCGTCATAATCCTTGCCATACATCTGGTACAGCTTCAGGCCATTCTTGGCACCGGTGGTCGGCATCTCGTCCGAATCGTTGTCATACTTCTTCGGATCGTAGTTGCTGTTGTTGGTGAACTCGGCCTTGGCTTCGTCGCTCATCGAGAAGTTGGTCGGAGCGGCGGTGGCTTGGCATAGTTCGCGAAGTGGCCCGCGCGAGACAGGTACGTCACGTCGCCGGCGGCGTAATCGAACTCGTTGGTGGCGGCCACGGCATCGCCGTTATGGGTGTTCGAGTCGGAATTGTAGGTGACGGTGTCCTTCACGGTGACCTTCTGATGGTCGATCACGTGGTGCGAATCGGACTGGATGGAGATGTCGTAATCGCCCTGCTCCAGCACGTACGCCTTAGCGTCCTTCTGGTCGTAGGAGGCCATGTCGTCATCGTCGAACTCGATCTTCACGGTCTGGGAAGCGCCCGGCTCGAGCTTCTTGGTCTTTTCGAACGCAACCAGGTTCTTGGATGCCTTCTCGATGCCGCCATCGGTGTACGGCGGGTTGTAGTAGACCTCGACCACGTCCTTGCCGGCCTTATCGCCGGTGTTGGTGACGGTCACATCGAACGAGATCTTGCCGTTCTTGTAGGAGACCTTGCCCATCTCCTGCTTGAACGTCGTGTAGGACAGGCCGTAGCCGAACGGGAACATGACGGTGTCGTCGTAGTTGATCAGACCTTCGTCGGCGGCGGTCTCATAGAACTTGTAGCCAACGTAGATGCCTTCGACGTAGTTGACGAACGTCGGGGTCACCGTGACCTTGTCGCCACTGAAGCCCATGTAGGAAGCAGTGAGATCATCCGCATTGTCGTAAGTGAACTTGCCGTTCGTGCCGACGGACGAAGCGTTGCCGGCGGCGGTGCCATCGGTGTTGTTGAACACAGCGGTCTTGGTCAGGTCCTTCGCGAACGTGTCGGAGGTCTTGCCGGACGGATTCACATCGCCGGCGAGCACCTCACCCAGTGCGGAGAAGCCGGTCTGGCCGGCCGGCGGGCACCACAGCACGGACTTGATCTGCGGATACTGGGACAGGAAGTCGAACTGGAACGCGTTGGCGCCGTTGTAGACGAGCGTCACCTTCTTGAAGTTCTTGGTGACCAGGTCGATCATGTCGCGCTCGGTCTGGGACAGCTGCAGGAAGTGCTCGCCATCCTTGAAATCTTCGTAGTCCTTGGAATTGTTGTTGTAGGTGATGCCCTTCGCCTTCATGTTCGTCGGCAGGTCAGCGCCTTCGCCGCCGACGCGGGTGATGGTGATGACGGCTTCGTCGGAGAAGTCCTTGGCGTCGGAGATCAGCTTGTCGGAATACTGCTTGGCCGGAACCTCAGGCAGGGTCCAATCCTGCGACCACATAGCCACCATCGGGCGGTCCTTGCGGTAGTCGGTGTACAGCTTGGTCAGCTCGGAATTGGTTTCGATGCCGGCCTGCTTCATGCCGTCAAGCATGGAAACGGTCTCGTACTGGTCGGACATGGAGCCGGAGCCGGTGCCGCCGTAAACCGGGTTGGTGGAGCCCCAACCGAACACGTTGACCTTCTTGTTGGACAGCGGCAGGTTGGAATCGTCGTTCTTCAGCATGGTGATGGCTTCCGACTGCACTTCCTTGGCCAGCTCGTTGGCTTTGGAAACGGTGGTGTCGGACAGCATGTACTTGGTGGTGGTCGCGTTGTTGAGCAGCGTGGAAAGCGGGCCGGTCAGCATCATGGACACGGCCACGACGATGCCGACGAGCGCCACCAGCCAAGATTCGGAATGGACGATCTTACGGGTCGCCACTTCCTTGACCGTCTTCTTGTTGACGGCAAAAGTGATAATCAGCGCGAGCACGAACAGCACGCCAATCGCAATAAGGTACGGCGTCAATGAGCCGATGACGTTCATAACGTCAGCCATGTTGATTTGCAGCATGGTCTGCCTCCTCCTTGATTCTCATAACCAAACGACACGTAGCTCCGATGCCTTTATCGGAACCGCGAAACCATTCAACACTGCCCCGCATCTCATGGTTTCGGTGAAGTGGCTGCAGATGCGTGCGGCAAGTGAAGACACTTCTTCATGTCGATGATTCGATTTCATCAGACTTCAACGTGCGGCACATGGCGTTTTCCCCAGCCTGTCAATTCGCGTGCATAATCTGCACGCCAAGTACGATGGAAGTATGAGCGACTTAAGCGCATTGAATCTGGAAGCAGGCAGCCTGGTTGGCGGCTACACGTTGATTTCCCGGCTTGGTTCGGGTGCCATGGGCTCGGTATGGCGTGTGCGGGACGATGGCGGCCATCAATATGCGATGAAGATTTTGCGTGATTCCCTCTCCGACGACGATTCCCCGCAGCAGCAGCGCGACGAGTTGACCGCACGCGAGCGCCTGCGCAGGGAGGCGATGGCGTTGCAGAAGGTGCGGCATCCGGGCGTGTGCGGCATTGTGGATATGGAACTTGACGACGCGTTGGCTTTTATTGTGACCGAGTTGATCGAAGGCAAGAATCTGCGTGAGGATGTGCGCGTCAATGGCCGATATGTGGGCGACGATTTGGAACGGCTGGCACGCAAGCTGATTGAGGCGGTGCGTGCCGTGCATGCGGCCGGCATCGTGCACCGCGATATCAAGCCGACGAATGTGATGGTGTCGAGCACCGGCCCGGTATTGGTGGATTTCGGCATCGCTATGGGCGAAGGCGAAAGCCATGTGACGCGTACCGGTCTGGTGATGGGCACGCCGGGGTTCATCGCGCCGGAAATCATTGATGGCGCGGAATCGGATGAAATGACCGATTGGTGGTCGGTGGCGAGCGTATTGGCGTTCGCCGCTACGGGTGAGCCGGTGTTCGGCACGAAGCCGATGATGACCGTGTTGGAACGCGCCGCGGCCGGCAGCGCCAATCTTGCGGGACTTCCCGCGGGCACGATGGCCGCGTTCCGTTCGGCGCTCAATCCGGATCGGACGAAGCGGTGCACGCCGGACGATTTGCTGCAGGCGATCGCCGTGGATGCGTTGAATCCGCAGGCGTGGGTTGCGGCCGACAATGGTGGCGCAGCGGATGGCGATACGGAGCGATGCCCCCTTTTGTTGAATCGCCCGACAATCCGCGCACGTTGTGGCGATCGCAGGACGACATAACCGGCGAAAACGCCATCGGCACGCGCACGATGCCAAGGCTCAGCGAAGCAACGCAGGCGATCGGGCAGCCCGATGTGAGCGCAACTCAAGTAATCGGGAAACAAGTGACCAGCCAATCCGACGCGAGCGCAACGCAGGTGATCGCACCTGTTGACGATGCCGAGACCAGCGTGCTTTCCGACGCACTTCCCAACGTGGGCAGCACGCGGGCGATGCCGACAGGCACGCAGGTAATGCCGCAATCCATGCCGTCAACACAAATGCTGCCGGCCCAGAACGCATGGAATCCAGCGGAAGCGCCGACGCAAGTCGACCCGACCATCAAACCCGCGTTGCAACGCATCGCCATGCGGCAGCCACCGTCCGTCATACCGCAGGCCACGGTGGCCGCGGCGCAGCAATCGCCCGCAATGTCATTCCCGCCGGTACCCGGTATGGATGGGCCGAACGTTGCGGAAGCACCCAATCCCGCCGATGTGAAGCGTGGCGCGATGTTGGGCCGGGGCATGCTCCCCTGCGCGCTGATGGCGATTCCCGTGGCCGTCTGCGGACTGTTCTCACTGTGGACGGCGATGGCAGCCGCGTTGCTGTTCGCCTGTGCGCTGGCCACTATCGGATTCAACACGGAGGCGCAGCTCGAGCGCGAAGGCAAACGTGGCGGCGAGAAGAAAAGTTCCGACTGGCTGCTGCGATTGGCGGGACTGCCCTGGCACATCGTGAAGGGCTTCGGCGTCGCCATCGTGCGGACGCTGATCATGTTGGCCGTGGCCGCGCTGGGTTTGTCGCTCACCACGGTCGTGCTGCAGCTTCCGTATGCCGTGATGGATACGTGGATATTTGGATTGACGATTCCGATGCCGACGCTGCTTGGCGGTCCGCTTTCCGAAAGCGGGCTGGCGCAGGCTGCGTTCTGCGCGATCGGCTGGCTTGTGGCCGTGGCCGCTCCGGGCGCGATCGTACTGCGATTGGGCGGCGGCGCACTGCGTAAACAGCCGTATCTGCGCCACTTGAGCGAGCTGCCGACGCAATCGCAAGGCAATACGGAATTCCCGGCGAATCGATAGCAAGGCATCGCTAGTATGGTGCCCAGCATAACAACGTGAGGTCGAAAGGAATATCGATGGCCCAGAACAGCAAGGATGCGCAGAAGCGTACCAGCCGCGCCGAGCGTAGGGCCGCTGAGGCCGCAGCGATGAAAGCGCGCGCCGAGCAGATGGAGAAGGAACGCAAGCAGCAGACGATCATCGGCGGCATCGTGGTGGCGGTGCTGGTGATTCTGGTGGCGATCGGCGCGTTCACCGTGTACCACAACATGCATAAGAAGGCCGAAACGAAGGCTTCCACCGAAACCGTGCAGGAAGCGTACACGGCGTTGCAGAAAGTGAAGAACACTCCGAAGCTCGTCGATAAGAAGGGCGCCTGCTGATTTCCAAGAACGGCTACGGCAAGGCTGTGGAGGGCGCGCCGACCGTCGAGCTCTACATGGATTTCCTGTGCCCGGCTGCGGCAACCTGCACCGCCAGTTGGACGCCGACCTGCAGAAGATGGTCGATGCCGGCCAGATCAATCTGGACCTGCATTTCATGGCGTTCATGGACCGTTGGTCCACCGACGAGTATTCCAGTCGCGCGGCGAACGCGGCCATCTACCTGGCCGAGCATGACAGCGACCCGAACCATCTGATCTCCTTCCTGGAGAAGGTCTACGCCGAGGATTTCCAGCCGGAGGAAGGCTCCGCATACAAGTCGGTGAGCGACGCCAAGATCAAGGAGCAGATGATCGCCGCGGGTGTTTCCAAGGATGTTGCGGACAAGGCGTTTGGCCGCGATTATCAGGAATGGCTTGATGCGATCGACACTTACACGCCGAAGCGTTCCGAACTGTGGCATCAGTCCGGCAGCTACAAGGGCAGCATGACCACGCCGACCGTGATCATCAACGGCAAGTATTGGGATATGGACCAGCTGACCACCGCCCAGACGACGGTTAAGGACGGTCTGTTGGAATCGATCGGCCTGAAGGACAGCGAAGTCGGCGTTGCCGGCAAGATGCCGTCCATCGGAGCCAAGAAGGGGCCGATTTCCGTCACCACGGGCGAATAACCCCTTACGGGCAGCCGGCGCGTCTCAACCCGCAATGCTAAGTTGACTGCGGTGGAAGCGCTGGTTATGCTATTCATCGTTCCTCTGTTGTTTTCATAGCAAAAGAGGACATGCCTCCTTAGCTCAGATGGCCAGAGCGGCCGCCTTGTAAGCGGCAGGTCGTCGGTTCGATCCCGACAGGAGGCTCGAACCCGTATGACGGGCTTGGACCTCTTACCATGGGTAAGTGCTCCAGAAGTCTTCCCCCAACTTGAGACTTCTGGCAAAGCGGACGAGACGTCCCCCAACCTGTCTCGTCCGACCGGGGGCAGGACATCCCCTTCTCTCCTGCCCCCTTTTTATTTTTCGCTTTTCGCACCTGCTTTCAAAAATGTGGCGGTATGGATAAAACCATCGGAAAGCACGGCGACCGTTCCAGCTGAGCCGTTACAATAACGGCGTTGTAGGCAGCGCTGAAAAGAGGATAAATGACGAGAAGGTGGACCCCTCGGAGATTCGTGACGCTTCGTCGTGTCCGCGTCATGGCATGCGTGGCCTCATTGACTTTGACTTCGGCGTTGGCGTTTGGTGTGGGCGCGCGCAAATCCGTGGCGTTGACCGTCAATGGGGAGACCACCACGGTGACCACATATGCGATGAGCGTGGACCGTCTGCTGCAGGAGCAGGGCGTGAAAGTCAAAACGCACGACCTGGTGGAATCGACCAGCCCGACCAGCATGCTGAAGAACCATGATGTGGTGAACGTGCAGAGCGCATACCAGACCACCATCACCATCGACGGCCAGGAAGTGCCGTTCTGGACGGTCGCGTCCAGCGCCGAGCAGTTGCTGGACTTCTTCAACCAAAACGAAACCGAAGCGGCGAAAATCACCGTCAATATCAGCAACGTCTACAACAAGCTCACCGGCGGTCTCATCATCAACCAGAAGGGGCCCGTCACCGTCATCGCGGACGGGAAAAGCTCGGTGGCGCCGAACGGCAAGCTGCCCGCTGCCTCCATTCTTGACGCCAAAGGCATCACGTTGGGCAAGGAGGATCGCGTCAGTGTCGAAAAGGACGGCAAGACGACCATTCTGCGCGTCCGCCGCGTGACGCATGGTGAGGAGACCCGCACGAAGGAAGTGCCGTTCGGCACGCAGACCATCATCGACCCGAACCTGCAGCCGGGCGAAGTCACGATACGGCAGGAAGGCGAAAACGGCGAAATCCAGCAGACGTACGCCGTCACCTACGTGGATGGCGTGAAGGAAAGCGAGACGCTGACCGAAGAGAAGACCACGAAAATCGCCATCGACAAAGTCATTGCGGTCGGACCGGAAAAAACTACGGACGATACCGACAAGTCCGACAAATCCGACAACAGCGGCAACGGCAACAGCAACGGCGATAACGGCGATTCCGGCAAGACGGACGACGGCAAGAACGATTCGGGTAAGAACGACTCGAATAAGTCCGATTCGAATAAGTCCGATTCCGACAAAACCGATTCGAACAAGTCGGATTCCTCGGATAAGAACAATTCGAACAACAACTCGAATAACAATTCCAACAACACCGAGAAGGACGATCCGGCACCGACCCCCACACCAACCCCTGCACCGCAGCCGACTCCCGCACCCCAGCCCAAACCGCAGCCCACGCCGCAGCCGAGCAATCCTTCCGCAGGCTGCCGCTTGTACCATCCTTCCGCGGCACAGGCACAGGCCTACGCTTCCGGCGCGGCGGCGCAGCGCAGCTGGACCGGCCAGAACTGGACGGATCTGGTCAAACTCTGGAATCGCGAATCCGGATGGAGCTGGAGCGCGGAAAACGTGTATTCGGGCGCATACGGTATTCCACAAGCGTTGCCGGGCAGCAAAATGGCCACGTTCGGCGCGAATTGGAAGGACGATGCCGCCGTGCAGATCGACTGGGGTCTGAGCTACATCGCACAGCGGTACGGCAGCCCGTCCGCGGCGTGGCAGCACTCCGAACAGACCGGATGGTACTGATGATCCGGCTAATCGCCAACGATTTTCGTACCGGCATGAACGGATAATGAGGGAATGACAGAAGAGGGAATGACGGAAAACGTGAACGAGCATACGCAGGGCCATTTGCTGGGGGCGGCGACATCCGACGCATCGCCGCCGACGCGGGTATCAGCCCGACGAAGAAATTCGGGCAGAATTTCGTGATTGATCCGGGAACCGTGCGTCGCATCGTGCGCGAGGCCGGCGTGACCGCCGACGACCATGTGCTGGAAGTCGGTCCCGGACTGGGTTCGCTGACGCTGGCGATTCTGGAAACCGGCGCCACGATGACGCTGTGGAAATCGACCCGCCGGTCGCCGAACGCCTGCCGAAAACCATCGCCGAATTCATGCCGGACGCCGTGGACTGCTTCCGTGTGGTCAACCGCGACGCACTTACCGTCAATCCGGAGAATCTGCCCGATTTCAAGGATGACGATTCCTTCACGCTGGTGGCCAATCTGCCGTACAACGTGGCCACGCCGATTCTGCTCACCCTGTTGGAACGTTTCGACAATCTGGGCACCTTCCTGGTGATGGTGCAGAAGGAAGTGGCGGACCGTTTGAGCGAGAAGCCCGGTTCGAAGATCTACGGCACGCCGAGCGTGAAGCTCGCATGGTACGGCACCGCGGAACGCGTGGGCGTCATCGGCCGCAACGTGTTCTGGCCGGCCCCGAACGTCGATTCCGCGCTGGTGCTGTTCAAGCGCTACCCGGGCGGTCACACCCCCGCCGCGGACAATGCGGACGGTTCCGTGGTGGATCGCGAAACCGTGTTCCGTTTGATCGACGCGGCTTTCGGGCAGCGCCGCAAGACCCTGCACGCCGCATTGAAGAAAATCGTGCCGTCCGAAGCGTTCGAGAAGGCCGGCATCGACCCGACCCGTCGTGGCGAGACGCTCACCATCGACGAATTCGTGGCGTTGGCACGCGCGTTGGATGAGGTGTTCGCGTCATGAGCACCATTGATTCGCCCGCCATCGGAACGGCCACCATCAACGCCGTGAGCGTGGACTGCCCGGCGAAAACGAATCTGACCCTGCATGTGGGCCCGTCGCATGCCGAATGGGGCGGCCGTCATGAACTCGACACCATCTATTGCGCGGTCGGCGTATACGACACCGTCACCGCCACGCGCAAAGCGCCGGGAAGCGGCTTCTCGCTGAATCTCGAGGGCGCGTATCTGGCGACCTGGCCTCTTCCGGCAGCGATATGCGCCGCAACCACGCCGTGCTGGCATTGTTCGCCATGGCCGAAGCGAGCGGCCATGAGCCGGACGTGGCGTTGAACATCGACAAGCGCATCCCCGTCGGCGCGGGCATGGCCGGCGGTTCCGCCGATGCGGCGGCGACGATTCTGGCATTGAACACGTTGTGGGATCTCGATTGGCCGATCGAACGCCTGCAGGAAGTCGCGGCCACGCTGGGCGCGGACATGCCGTTCTGTCTGACCGGCGGTTACGCGCGCGGCACCGGTTTCGGCGAACGCATCGAACAGCTTGATGACGATGGCGATATCGTACGCGATCTTACGGAACGTGGGTTTACCGGCCATCTGCTGGTCGGCGCATACCGTGCGGAACTGCGCACGCCGGAAGTGTATGCCACATTCGATCAGATCGGTACCGGCGATGGCGATGAGAACCACCTGCAGAAGGCGGCGGTCTCCCTGCATCCGCGTAGCGACAGGCGATCGAGGAAGCCTTGCGTGCGGGAGCCAGCCAGGCGTTCGTCTCCGGTTCCGGCCCGTCCGTCATCGCGTTCGTGCCGACGGAGGATGCGGCGGACGCCGTGCAGCGGGCATGGCAGGACAGCCGTTGCGTCGATCGCATCATCGCCACGAACGCCCCAGCCCGACCGATTGTGCATATCACCGCATGACACATATCACCGCATGACAGTAAAGTTGATGGCAATTGGTTTGTTCAAAAGGAATTCGTAAATGACCCAGCTAACGACGAGCGCGCCGCGCGCAAAGAGTACATTCGCCGCCGTCAGAAGACGGTGTTCAGCATCGTCGGAGCCGTCATGGTGGTCGCCATGGTGGTGTCCCTGCTGTTCTTTTTCCATGTCGGAGGCCTGGGCAACGTCAAGTCGGCCGCCGTACAGCCGAACTACGGCCAGCAGGCACCGTGCCCCATCAAGGAAGCCGACGGCAACAAGGCCAAGTATGTGGAGAATCGCAACATCACGCTGCGTGTGCTCAACGGCACGAAGTTCTCCGGCTTCGCCAAGGCGGTGAGCGACGCGTTGCAGAACCGCGAGTTCAACCCCCAGACGCCGGACAACTACACCAAGAAGGTGGATCGCACGATGATCGTCTTCGGCAAGAACGGCGTGAATCAGGCGTACACCGTGGCAAGCAATTTCACCGACGCCATGCTGGTTATGGACGACCGTCAGGACCAGCTGATCGACGTCATCGTGGGCGCCACATTCGACAATCTGCAGGATACGAAGAAGGTTCCCGCCGCAGGCAAGGCGATCACCGGCATCCAGGCTGCGTCGCGGTGGACAAGATGACCGACCTGCCAAGGCGCCCGAACATGATGCGGTGAATCCGCAAAGCTGACCGCCAATCGAAATCGATATAGGCAATATGAAAAACCCGCGCTCCCCCAATCGGGAACGCGGGTTTTCGTATTCGAGCTGTTCCAAGCACACTGTTCCATGCATGCGGCGAAACCACCGCATGTCAATCGCTATTCGCCCTGCTCCTTGTACCAGCGTTCCAGCTCGGCAACGGCCACGTCACGCTCCACCGGACCGTTATCGAGGCGGTATTCCAGCATGTGCTTGTACGCCTTGCCGACCATCGGGCCTGGTTCGATGCTTAGCAGCTGCATGATCTCGTCGCCGTTGAGGTCAGGACGGATCGCGTCGAAGTCTTCCTTTTCTTTCAGGTCGCGCACACGCTGTTCCATCTCGTCCATGGCCGCCGAGAACATCATGGCCTTGCGCTTGTTCTGCGTGGTCGTGTCGGCGCGCGTAAGGCGGTTCAGACGCTCGTACAGCGGGCCAGCGTCCTTGACGTAGCGGCGGACCGCGGAATCCGTCCACGGCTCCTCCACGTAGCCGTGGAAGCGCAGATGCAGGTTGACCAGCTCGCTGACGTCCTCGACCATGTGGTGGTCGAAATGCAGTGCCTTCAAACGCTTGCGCGTCATCTTCGCGCCGACGGCGTCATGACGGTGGAAGCTCACCTTGCCGCCCGCTTCGAAACGACGGGTCTTCGGCTTGCCGATGTCGTGCAGCAGAGCCGCCAGACGCAGCGTCAGGTCCGGGGCCGGCACCGGACGTCGGAACCGGTTCGAGGGCGACGGCGCGTTCGATGACGATCATGGTGTGTTCGAACACGTCCTTATGGCGATGGTGCTCGTCGATTTCCAGCTGCAGCGCGGGAATTTCCGGCAGCACGATGTCGGCAAGACCGGAATCGACCAACGCTTCGATGCCGGCGCGCGGGCGATCGGACAGCAGCAGCTTGACCAGTTCGTCGCGCACACGTTCGGCGGAGACGATTTCGATGCGATCGACCATGTCGGACAGCGCTTCGGCGGTTTCCGGCTCGATGCGGAAGCCGAGCTGCGCCACGAAACGCACGGCGCGCATCATGCGCAACGGATCGTCGTCGAACGACTGCCGCGGATCGACGGGGGTACGCAGCACGCCTTTGGCCAAATCGTTCGCACCGCCGAACGGATCGACGAATTCGAGTTCCGGAACACGCAACGCCATCGCGTTGACGGTGAAATCGCGGCGGGAAAGATCGCCTTCCAGCGTGTCGCCGTAATTGACTTCCGGCTTGCGCGAGTCGGGGTCGTACGTGTCGGAACGGTAGGTGGTCACCTCCACTTTCACCTCGGTGCCGTCCTCACGCCTGCGCATCGCGCCGAGCGTGCCGAATTTGCGGCCCATATCCCAGAAGCCATCATGCCCAAAACGGCGCAGAATATGCTCAAACTGCTCGGGACGCGCCGATGTGCAGAAATCCAAATCATGCGATTTGCGATGCAGCAGCAGGTCGCGGACAGGACCCCCGACCAGTGCCAGTTCGTAGCCTTCCGCAGCAAACATACGTCCTAATTCAATGGCCTCTGGCCACACTTCGAAGTTCACGCCATACCTTTCAGCACCACAAGTTTTTCGTTTACCAGCATACCGTTACCCCACCTGCACACAGAATTGAGTATGGTTGGAATCATGATTACGCCCGCAGACCTTGCACGCATGCTTGCCCATGCTGCGGACGACCATGCCCAAAATCCGCTGGAACCGGACGAACTGCTGTACACATCGCAGTCGGTTTCGCTGCAGCAGCTGCAACAACTACAGCAATTGCAGCAGCGCACGATCATCACGCCGAGCGCGCCTACGCCGGCGATGATGCCGCGCCGGCGCACCGCGGATGGTCCGACCACGTTCG
>ENA-OQIR01000712-OQIR01000712.1-human-gut-metagenome-genome-assembly--contig:-NODE-712-length-13327-cov-3.820833_pt1 | contig 13327 bp, 14 predicted proteins | sample MGYA00242580_ERZ504745 | MGnify/ENA primary metagenome ERZ504745 (study PRJEB26092, sample SAMD00036214) | human gut metagenome | host: Homo sapiens | study: EMG produced TPA metagenomics assembly of... | reverse complement strand
CGGGCGGCGTCCGAGTGGCCCCAAACGCCGAAAATACCGCATTCCTCGTGGATGTCTTCGAGTTCAGCTGACAAGCCAAAGCTCCTTCCAAAACCATGGAGACAAGGGGTTCGCTACCGTTCAACCTACCAACCGGAGGCTACAATTGGCGGTTTTCGTGGAGTCCTTAGGGGCACTTGGCATGTCGGGTGTGTCGAACAATCGTTCGAACTCTCTGATATGCTGAATGCAGGAAAATACAGTGCGGTGCATCGGCGATGCTTTGTCGGTGCTTTGCGAGGCGAAGTGCTCGTTGACGTTTCAAGATGGAGCCAAATCATGGAAGGAGTCTGAAGATGGCCGAACGTACCTATATCGCTATCGATCTGAAATCCTTCTATGCGTCTTCGGAATGTGCGGAACTCGGATTCGACCCTCTATCCACGCATCTGGTAGTGGCCGACCAATCGCGCACCGACAAAACCATCTGTCTTGCCGTGTCGCCATCGCTCAAAGCATATGGACTGCCGGGGCGGGCGAGACTGTTCGAAGTCAAAGCGAAGCTTAAAGAAGTCAATGCTGCACGGCGGGCGGCGGCACCGGGCGGTGTGCTGAGAGGTGAATCGTATGATGCGAAAGCGCTCGCAGCTAATCCGAATCTGGCTGCCGGCGTGTATATAGCCAAGCCTCGAATGTCGCATTATCTCAACATCAGTGCGAAAATCTACAGCATATATTTAAGGTACGTATCCGAAGCTGACATTCATGTCTATTCGATAGATGAAGTATTCATGGATGTTACCGGGTATTTGCGGGCTTACGGCAAAAGCGCGCATGATATGGCCCGTGAAATGATCCAGCAGATTCTTCGGGAGACGGGCATCACCGCAACGGCCGGTATCGGTACGAATATGTATTTGGCGAAAGTGGCTATGGACGTGGTCGCCAAGCATATTCCCGCGGATAAGGATGGCGTGCGTATCGCGCAATTGGATGAGATGTCGTATCGTCGGCTGTTATGGGCGCACAGGCCGTTGACTGATTTCTGGCGTGTGGGACGAGGGTATGCGAAGAAGCTCGAAGCCAAGGTCTAATGACAATGGGCGATATAGCCTATGTTCCATAGGCCGTACCGACGAGTATTACAACGAGGGCCTGCTGTACAAGATGTTCGGTGTGAACGCCGAGCTGCTTATCGACCATGCGTGGGGTTGGGAACCTTGCACGATCGCCGACATCAAAGCGTATAAGCCAGCTGGTCATAGTATGAGTTCGGGGCAGGTGCTTACGGGCGCGGTCGGTTTTGACTCGGCGCGGCTGATTGTGAGAGAAATGGCGGACACCTTGTTCTTTGGACTTGGTTGCCAAAGGTGTGAAGGCCGGCCATATGGGTTGGTGGTCGGTTACGATACCGCCAGTCTTGATCCAAAGCGGGCTAGGGGAGTGTGGCACTCCGGAATTGAAGGCGATGGCTGAGCGAGCTATTGCCGAATATAGCGGTCCCGTAACTCTTGATAGGTATGGTCGGCGTGTGCCCAAGCCGGCTACAGGTCGATTGGTCTGGGCGACCATACGTCATCCACCACGCGCATATGCGATGCGGTTGACGAATTGTTCTGCAGAATCGTCGATCATCGGCTGTTGGTACGTCGATTGAATGTGGTTGCTTCTGATTTGCAAACGGTCGAACAGCTGGCTGAGCGGAATGCTGCGGCGAATTACGTTCAGCCCGATCTGTTTTCGGATATGCAGGAAGTCTCAAATGGAAGCGATAACAACGATTGCAGTGATAACGTCGATAACAACGCGCGGTCTTCCTACGCTGACGATATGCGGGTTGTCGATGAGATTTCCGAACAGCATGTGCAGCAGACGATTCTTGACATCAAACGCAAGTTCGGCAAAAACGCCGTCATTAAAGGGATGGACATGTTCGCTGATGCCACAGGTCAACAGCGCAACCGGCAGATTGGAGGTCATGCAGCATGAGTTTGCAGCAAACCGACCGTTACGATGACATCATCAACTTGCCTCATCATCGCTCGTGCACGCGCCCGCACATGAGCATGCACAACCGTGCCGCGCAATTCATGCCTTTCGCCGCTCTCACCGGCTACGACGACATCATCAAACAAACCGCCACCCATTCGAACGAAGCAGTGGAACGCGCCAACACCCCCGTCAATCTCGACGAAGGCTACCTCTCCGCCTAACATGTGTCGGAGACCAGAAAAGAGGCTGTTTGGTTTGATTAGGGAGGAATCCCGATCAAACCAAACAGCCTCTGTATGTTCGAATCTACGTCAGAACGCTTTTATGGATGCGGTCGCGGATCAGGCGGTGAAGTATTCCACGCCGGCTGTGAACAGCGGCTGATCCTTTTCGCCCGGAACGTTCTTGAATGTGCCGTTGCTGTAGCGTTCCGAATGGCCCATCTTGCCGAACACGCGGCCGTCTGGCTGGTGATGCTTCAATGGCCAGCAGCGAACCGTTCGGGTTCACGTCCAGATCCATGCCAGGCACGCCGGCTTCGTCTACATACTGCGTGGCGATCTGGCCGTTGGTTTTGAGCTGCGCAAGCACGTCATCGGAAGCCACGAAACGGCCTTCACCATGGGAAATGGCGATGGTGTGCATGTCTCCAACGGAAGTCTTGGAAAGCCACGGAGACAGGTTCGACGCGACACGGGTGCGCACCAAGCGGCTCTGGTGGCGGCCGATGGTGTTGAACGTCAGCGTCGGGCATTCTGCAGTCATCGGCACGATATCGCCGTACGGCACCAAGCCGAGCTTGATCAGAGCCTGGAAACCATTGCAGATGCCGAGCATCAAGCCATCGCGGTTGTTCAACAGGTCACGCACCGCTTCGGTGACGGCAGGAGCGCGGAAGAACGCGGTGATGAACTTGGCGGAGCCATCAGGCTCGTCGCCGCCGGAGAAGCCGCCCGGAATCATAATGATCTGGCTCTTCTTGATCTCCTCAACCAGCGCTTGGGTGGATTCGGCAACGGCAGCCGGAGTGAGATTGTTCACGATCAACGTGCTCACATCGGCACCGGCACGCTCGAACGCGGCAGCGGAATCGTATTCGCAGTTGTTGCCAGGGAACACGGGGATGATCACATGCGGCTTGGCAATGCCGGTACCGGTGTAGACGGTCTTCTTCGGAGCGTCGAAGGAAACAGCCTCAACGGTCTTGCCCTTCTCATCGCCCTTGGAACGGTACGGGAACACTGACTCGATGCCACTCTCCCAGGCATCCTGCAATTCAGCCAAATCCAACGTCTCGCCAGCAGCAACGAAATCGTAAGCTTCGGTGGTCTTACCAATCTCACCGATCTCAACCAGATTCGACACTGACGGAAGCTTGGCGCCATCAGCCAATTCCACAATGAAGGAGCCGTAAGCAGGAGCAAACAGATCATCCACGGAAATCTTGGAATCAAGAGCCACGCCAATCTGGTTGCCGACGGTCATCTTGAACATAGCCTCGGCAGTAGCGCCATAACCCGGAGTGGACACGGCCAGAGCATCACCGAAATCAGTCAGCTCCTCAACCACAGAGAACGTCTCAAGCAGCGCATCCTTGTCAGGAGTCAAACCGTCAGCGAGATAACGCGGAGCGATACGAACCACACGATGGCCGGCACCCTTGAATTCCGGCGAAGTGGCACGCTTCATATTGCCCACGGCCACGGCGAAGGAAATCAGCGTCGGCGGCACATCAAGCTGCTCGAACGTGCCGGACATGGAATCCTTACCGCCGATCGCGCCGGCACCAAGATCAACCTGAGCCATCAGCGCGCCAAGCACGGCGGCCATCGGCTTGCCCCAACGGGTCGGCTCATCGCGAAGCTTCTCGAAATACTCCTGGAAGCTCAGGTACGCCTTCTCATGCTCGAAGCCGGCAGCAACCAGCTTCGACAGCGATTCAACCACAGACAGGTAAGCGCCGGTGAACTGGTTCTTCTCCATAATGAACGGGTTGAAGCCCCAAGCCATCGCGGACGCGGTAGTGGTTTCGCCGAACACCGGAAGCTTGGCAACCATGGCCATATTCGGGGTCAGCTGCTTCTTGCCGCCGAACGGCATGAGTACGGTACCTGCACCGATAGTGGAATCGAAACGCTCGGAAAGACCCTTATTGGAAGCCACGTTCAGATCGGTGAGCATGGCATGCATACGGTCAGACAGGGAACCGGAAACCCACGGAGTGGTGTAGGACTGCTGCGCTTCGACGTGGGCCACTTGATGCTTCGGGCACCGTTGGAAGCGAGGAATTCACGAGACAGATCAACGATCGCGTCGCCGTTCCACACCATAGTCATGCGCGGATCTTCGGTTACGGTCGCGATGACTTCAGCCTCGAGATTCTCTTCCTTGGCGTAGCGAGGAACTCGTCGACGTCTTCGGCTGCAACGTCCACGGCCATACGTTCCTGCGATTCGGAAATCGCAAGTTCCGTGCCGTCCAAGCCCTCGTACTTTTTCGAAACCTTGTTGAGATCGACATACAGGCCGTCAGCGAGCTCACCAACAGCAACGGAAACGCCGCCAGCACCGAAATCGTTGCAACGCTTGATCAAACGGCATGCGTCACCGCGACGGAACAGACGTTGCAACTTACGCTCGACAGGAGCGTTGCCCTTCTGCACTTCGGCACCGTCAAGCTCCAGAGACTCAACATTGTGAGCCTTGGACGAGCCGGTGGCACCACCAATGCCGTCACGTCCGGTACGGCCGCCGAGCAGAATGATCTTGTCGCCCGGAGCGGGGGTTTCGCGGCGCACATGATCTGCCGGAGTCGCGGCCACAACCGCACCGACCTCCATACGCTTGGCCACATAGCCCGGGTGATAGATCTCGTCGACCTGACCGGTGGCAAGACCAATCTGGTTGCCGTATGAAGAATAGCCGGCGGCTGCGGTAGTGACCAGCTTGCGCTGGGGGAGTTTGCCCTCGAGGGTTTCGGAAACAGGAACGGTCGGATCGGCGGCACCGGTCACACGCATGGCCTGATACACGTAGGAACGGCCGGAAAGCGGGTCGCGGATGCAGCCGCCGATGCAGGTTGCCGCACCGCCGAACGGTTCGATTTCCGTCGGATGGTTGTGGGTTTCGTTCTTGAACAGGAACAGCCAATCCTCATCATGGCCATTCACATCAACCTTTACCTTGACGGTGCAGGCGTTGATTTCTTCGGATTCATCAAGATTCTTCAGAATGCCGTTCTTCTTGAGCCACTTCGCGCCGATGGTGCCCATATCCATGAGGCATACAGGCTTTTCGTCGCGGCCAAGCTCGTGACGCATCTCAAGATACTTATTGAACGCGGCCTGCACGGTCGCGTCATCGATCTGCACATCATCAAGTTGTGTGCCGAACGTGGTGTGACGGCAATGATCGGACCAATACGTGTCGATCACCTTGATTTCCGTGATCGTCGGATCACGCTGTTCCTCGGTGAAGTAAGCACGGCAGAACTGCAGATCAGCCAAATCCATGGCCAGGCCACGATCGACGATGAACTGCTCGAGATCGGCGTCGCTCATGGTGCGGAAGCCTTCGATGACCTCCACCTTGCCCGGTACCGGCACCTGCGTTTTCAACGTGGTCTTGGTTTCCAGCGAAGCTTCGCGCGCCTCGACCGGGTTGATCACATAATGCTTGATGGCGGCGATATCGGCGTCGCTCAGCTCGCCTTCAAGCGCATACACTTTGGCGGAACGAACAGTCGGACGCTCTCCCTGGGAGATCAGCTGAATGCATTCGCTGGCGGAATCCGCACGCTGGTCGAACTGGCCGGGCAGATACTCCACAGCAAACACAATATCAGAACCGAAATCAGGCAAATCGGCGGAAACATTATCGACCTGCGGCTCACTGAACACGGTAGGGGTAGCCTGTGCGAACAGTTCCTCGCTAATGCCTTCCACGTCATAACGATTGACGAGACGCACATTCTTCAGCGATGCGATGCCAAGAATGGTCTTCAGCTCGTTGGTGAGCTGCCTGGCCTCGACATCAAAACCCTGCTTCTTTTCCACGTACACGCGAAAAACCATGGTTGACTCCTTGAAAGAGGGGCTTGGTGAGATTGATAAAAGTAAGATTTTCAAAAACGATGAAGCCCGCATCCGAGTTTGTACTGCAGATGCGGGCTATCGCAAGTATTATTCGGCTACTTCAATGCCTTCGGACTTGGCGAGTTCGGCCAAACGGCTTTCGATTTCTTCGTAGGCCGGGATGATGTCGCCCAGGTCGCGGCGGAACAGATCCTTGTCGAGATGCTCCACCTTGCCGGAATGATCACGCTGATCCCACAGACGGCAGGAATCCGGGGTAATCTCGTCGGCGAGCAGCAGAGTGCCGTCGGAAGTGCGACCCATTTCGATCTTGAAGTCCACAAGCTTGACATCGATCTTGGCAAAGATCTCGATCAGGGCCTCATTGATGCGGCGGGCGAGCGGAGCAATCTCAGCCAGATCCTCACGGGTGCACACGCCCAACGCAACCAGATCGTCATCGTTCACGAACGGATCGTGCAGATCGTCGTTCTTCAGGAAGTACTCCAGCACCGGCTCCTTGAGCTCGATGCCCTCTTCCACGCCCAAGCGAGAGCAGAAGTGTCCGGCGGCGGTGTTACGCAGCACGATCTCGAGCGGGAACATGGTGACCTTCTTGACCAGCTGGGAGGTTTCGCCCACGCGGGCCACCAGATGGCTGTCGATACCACGCTTCTTGAGCAGATCGAAGATCAGCGTGGTGATGAGGTTGTTCAGCCTGCCCTTGCCGGCGAAGTCTTCCTTCTTTTCGCCGTCACCTGCGGTAGCGGAGTTCTTGTATTCGACCCAGAGTACTTCCGGATCTTCAGTTGCGTACAGTTGCTTGGCTTTGCCTCGTAGAGCTTTTCCAACTTCTCCATTACTCGCCTTTCCTGGTGTTTGGGAGGTAGATAGTTTGGTGAACTTGATGGTTAACAAGATACCAACGGGAGGCTACAATCGGCGCGTTCCCGGCCGAGTTGTGAAAGCCTCCCGTGCGACTTCCGTACAAAGATTCTATCGTGGAATCACATTGAGGTTGAAATAGGGTCAGATGACTGCAATATCAAGTGACCGTGCGACCTGTGCGGCTTTGTTGCGTGCGTCGCTTTCGTCGCTTCCAAGAGCCAAGGCGACTGCCATGCGGCGATGGCCGTGCACTTCCGGCTTGGCGAAGATACGCAGGTCGGTGCCCGGCTCAGCCAATGCCGCACCGACATTGCGGAATTCAGCCTCGCCGTCGCCTTCCACCACAATCGCATGGCTGGCTGCAACCGAACCTTCCGGAATCGACAGCGCGACATGATCTTGCGTGATCGGAAGTCCAAGAATCGCGCGCGCATGCAGGGCGAACTCGCTCAACCGTTGGGAAGCCATCGTCACCATGCCCGTGTCGTGCGGGCGCGGCGAAACCTCATTGAACAATACGGAACCGTCGGTCAATACAAACAATTCCACGCCGAATACACCCCAACCATGTTCGCCAGAAGCCTTGGCCTTGCCCACCAAGCCTTCCACCGCACGGCGTGCGATCTGCTGCGACTGCTCAAGCACTTGTGGAGTGGAGGAAGCAGGCTGCAGGATTCGCGATAATCACCATTTCCTGACGCTGTCCGATCGGAGCGCAGGTCACGATACCGGCGCTGGAGCTGACGGTCAGCACGGTCAGTTCGTAATCCAATGGAGCCAACGCTTCTACAATCACTCGGGAAACGTCACCCTCGTCGTGCGCGCGACGACCTTCCTGTGCCTCAACCCAAGCCGCGTCAATCGCATCGGCGGAACGAACCACGGACTGGCCATGACCGGAAGAACTCATAATCGGCTTGACCACGCACGGGTAGCCAACCGTTTCTGCCCCAGCGCGAAGCTCTTCCAGCGAGCCTGCGAAGCGGTACGGGGTGGTCGGCAAACCCAATTCCTCATGCGCGAGCACGCGCAAACGTTCGCGATCCATGCAAATGGATGCGATTTCGGCGCTAGGTACACTTGGGCGCCACGTTCGGCCGCGGCAGCCAGTTCGCTGGTGGCGATCGCTTCGACTTCCGGAACAATGATGTCCGGCTGAATTTCGTCGAACAATGTTCGCAACTGTTCGGCATTGGCCATGTCGAGCACACGGTATTCGTGCGCCACCTGCTGTGCCGGAGCGCCTCATAGGAATCGGCCGCACATACCCATGCGCCAAGCCTCATCAATTCAATGGTGACTTCCTTGCCTAGCTCGCCGGAGCCAAGAAATAGAACACGAGTCGGATGCTTACCAAGCGGAGTGCCCAAGGCATGATTCTCTTCAGTCATGTCTTCTATTGTGCCATCGGCGTAGGATGGAGTGCATGTCTGAGACGGAACAGGAAGAAACGCAACGCCCCCTGACCATCGCCATGGTGGTCGACACGTCGGGAAACCGAGGCAATGGCACTTCGAATTCGGCATTGCAATGGGCGGAGGAATTGAAACGGCAAGGCCATACGGTCAGACTCGTAGGCATTGGTGCGCCTGAATACCCGGCGCGAGTCAACCATGTGCCTCTGGTCAGTTGGGTGGCGAAGCAGCAGCAGATGCAGTTCGCCGAGCCGAGCGACACGCTGTTCAGAACCGCGTTTCAAGGAGTGGACGTGGTGCATATCTACACCCCGTTCCGTTTCGGTCAACATGCTTGCAAAGTCGCCAAACAGATGGGAATCGCGGTTACTGCGGGCTATCATGTGCAGCCGGAGAACATCACGTATTCGGCGGGCCCGCTGAAATATATTCCGGGTATCGACTCGTTTATCTACTGGCTGTTCAATCTGTGGCTGTATCGCAAAATCGACCATGTGCATGTGCCCACCGAACTTGGCGCAAGTCTGCTGCGTTCCCACGGATACAAAGCGAAACTGCACGTGATTTCCAACGGATACGAAGCGCGATTCACTCCGAAAACGCAGCGCGATGCAGGGAAGTCCGCGCCGGTTCCGTTCCATATCGTTGCTTCCGGACGATTGACGAACGAAAAGAATCATGTTGCGTTGATTCAGGCGATCGCGCGTTGCAGGCATGCGCAAGATATTGAATTGACGATTGCCGGCACTGGTCCTCTAAAAAAGAAATTGCAGCGACTTGCGTCACGCTTGCTTTCCAGACCGGCGTCGATTGGATTTCATAAGAACGCAGAAATGCCGGCTTTGCTGCGTTCCAGCAATCTGCTGGTGCATCCTTCGATTGCCGATCTTGAGTCGGTGAGCGTGATCGAGGGTATGGCTGCGGCTTGGTTCCTGTGATCGCCTCGTCGCCGTTGAGTGCGGCAGGCCAGTTTGCGTTGCGGGATGAGTCGCTGTTCCCCGTTGACGATGTGGAATCGTTGGCGAGACGTATCGATTGGTGGATCGACCACCCCGACGAATTGTCGAAATGGGGCGAAGTCTACGCCGAGCACACCAAGGAATATTATTCAGTGGAGGCGTCCGTGCATAAGTTCATTGCGATGGAACGCGAGGCAATCTCTGACAATATCAGCAAATGAAGTAATGCGTAATATGCGTAATACGCGGCGTAAATGAAGCCACGTATGCGATTAATGGCTGTTGTGTAAACAAAAGAGGCGTGGGATGCAAGTCCCGCGCCTCTTATTGTTCGTTTTTTTGAGAATTAGTCTATGCCTATTCTCATCGGCGATGCGCTACAGCAGTGCGATCAGCTGCTCAACCTGCTTGTCGGTGGTGGCCCAGCTGGTGCAGATGCGCATCACCGTGTGCGTGTTGTCGGCCTTTTCCATGAAGCCGAGGCGTACGTTGCGCTGTAAACGTTCGGACGTCTCGTTGTCAAGCGTGATGAAGATCTGGTTGGTCGGCGCGTCAAAGGTGAGCGTATAGCCGCGTTCCACGAGCACTTTGCGAATGCGGTCGGCCGCGTCATTGGCATGACGTGCGATTCTGCAGTACAAGTTGTCGGTGAACAGCGTGTCGAATTGCACGCCCAGCAGCCAGCCCTTGGCGAGCAAAGCTCCATGCTGCTTGACAAGCGTCACGAAGTTCTTCGGCATGTTGCCATGCGTGAACACCACGCTTCGCCGAACATGGCACCCACCTTGGTGCCACCGATGTAGAACACGTCCGCGATGCGTGCGATGTCTTCAAGCGTCACGTCGTTGCCGGTTGCGGTCAGCGCGTAGCCGAGTCGTGCGCCGTCGATGAACAATGGCATGTCGTACTTCGTGCAGATCTTGCGGATCGCCTCGAGTTCGGCGAGCGTGTAGAGCGTGCCATATTCGGTGGACTGTGAAATGTACACGCATCCGGGGAACACCATGTGCGTGTAGTTGCCGTCCGCGTAGAACGTGGCGCAGTACTCGTCGAGTTCGGTCGCATCGATTTTGCCGTCATGGTGGGGGAGCGTCAGCACCTTGTGTCCGGTGAATTCGATGGCGCCCGCCTCGTGCACGTTCACATGGCCGGTACTTGCCGCGACCACGCCGGCATACTGCGGTGTGATGGAGTCGATGATGGTCTGATTGGTCTGCGTGCCACCTACCAGGAAGAAGATCTGAGCGTCGGGGCAGGAACATGCCTCACGAATCTTGGTTTTCGCGCTTTCGCAGATGCTGTCATTGCCGTAACCCGGATATTGGTTCTGCGCGATCTGTTCGATGTGTTCGATGATTTCCGGTGTTGCCGTACAGGAATAGTCGTTTTCAAAAGACAGCATGATGCGCTCCTTGTATCTGACTTATGCTGATGACTTGCGATCGGCGGTTTGCTGTATTCAAGCCGTCTGGATAACAAAAAACCTCGGAATTTCTTCCGAGGTCTCTATCGGGGTGGCTAACGCGGCTCGAACGCGCGACCTTCTGAACCACAATCAGATGCTCTACCAACTGAGCTATAGCCACCATGTTCTCGCTTCATGTAGAAGCGCAACAGGTGAAAACTATACACGATTTTCCCGATATGTCTACATCGGCGTGTTGCGCGTGCCTGTCGTTGGCTTGCACTGCGGAACGTTCATTATGTGAACGGCATGCTACGCAAAGCAGAAACTCACGCGTACCTTGTAGTCGCTGCATGCGGGAGGGTGTGCGGTAACGGCGGTGCGAGCGTCTCGGAGTATTTTCGGCGTATGTGGATCATCGGCCGAAAAGCTGTGAAGTGTGAAGGAAGAGATATTCATGCAGAAGGTCAAAGCGTTTGGTGATTGGCTTACCAAGTGGTTCACCGCGATTGTGATTGTGTGGGCCGTGTTTAACTATTTCGTGCCGCAGGCAAGCTTGTGGGGCAAGTCCTATACCGGTTATTTCCTGGGTATCGTGCTGTTCGGTATGGGTCTTACCTTGACCCTCGACGATTTCAAGCGCATTCTCACCCAGCCTCTGATGGTCATCGTCGGCACCGTGGCCCACTTCGTCATCATGCCGTTGGTGGCTGTGCTGCTGTGCTGGATTTTCCGTCTTGATGGTGCGCTCGCCGTCGGTGTGATTCTGGTCGGCTGCTGCCCGTCCGGAACCTCGTCCAACGTGATGAGCTATCTGAGCCGTGGCGATGTGGCGCTGGATGTGTCCATCGGCATTCTGTCCACGCTGTGCGCGCCGTTCATGATTCCGCTGTTGATGCAGTGGCTCGCTTCCCAGTATGTGTCGGTTCCGGTGGAATCCCTGTTCCTCAATGCGGTTAAGGTGGTGCTGTTCCCGATCGCTCTTGGCGTGATCTGCCATGCCATTTTCGGCGAGAAGATCGAGAAGATCACGGTCGCTCTGCCGATCGTGTCCCAGGTGGCCATTCTGCTTATCATCGGCGTGGTCGTCGCGGCCAACGGTCCGAAGCTGTTCGTGGCTTCCTCGCTGCTTGCCATTCCGGTGGTCATTCTGCACAACCTGTGCGGATATGCGCTGGGCTTCGGCTTCTCCAAGCTCATGTACAAGGTGTATCCGAAGGGCTTCCGTTATGCGCAACAGAAGGCCATCACCTTCGAGGTCGGCATGCAGGATTCCGCGTTGGGGGCGACTTTGGCACTGACGTCGTTCGCGTCCAATCCGTTGGCCGCGGTGCCGTCCACGTTCTTCAGCGTTTGGCACAACATTTCCGGCTCCGTGCTGTCCAGCTGGTGGCGTGAGCATGATGACAGGCATCAGATTCATCCTGATTCCGACAATGGCGAGAAGGGCTCGGCTGCGAAGGCCCGTGAAGACGCCGTCGAAACGGCCAACGGCTGACAGTCGTCAGTAGATTTCGTCGTTATATTGCGCATTCCCTGAATCTTTCAAAATGATTCAGGGAATGTTCTATTTTGAGTGGTGTAAACGTGTCGTTGTGATGTTTTGTTACATTACGCTGATGTAGACAAAATGATTGAAATTATTGGGATTTAAGGGCGTTTTCACCTGTATTTTTTGTTCGTTTTAAGGTATACTGTAACCGAAGGCCGGAGTTGTGGATCAGTCGAGGATTCGTCAGGTCGCAACGAAGCGTCTATGGCCGCGAGGTTCATGCGCAACGCCTTTAAGATATAACTGAACAATAGCGATTCGAGATGGCGGCGATGGGGGTAGTACGGCGAACGCGCCGGGCCGCAAATGCAAAAACCAGACAACGAGACTGAAGAGTGCGCGCAAGGCGGCGCGTGGCAAAGAAGTGGGAACCTCCTTCCCAGACGGATGGCCCCGGATTCGAAAGGATTCGGGGCCATCCTTTTGCGACTTGCGACACGGCATGTTGGAATGTCTCGGGGATCCGTATAATAGTAATTCGTGTGTGCCAACGGCATGCCTTATGTAACAGGCGTGCGGGTTGGGATATCCCGGAACTCGATTGCATCACGCGCAGCAATGCGGCGGTGAGAGAGGGATGGGCCATCGGGCCGGTGGACTGTGGCTATCTTCACGATTCAGATGCGTGGAGTGTGGGTGCAGTGCGGCGGTCACACGAAAGCAAGAGAAACCACTGAATCGGAGAATTCAAGTTGCCTACTATTGAACAGCTCGTCCGTAAGGGACGTCAGGCAAAGCCGAAGAAGTCCAAGACTTTGGCACTGAAGGGAAGCCCGCTGCGCCGCGGCGTGTGCACCCGTGTTTACACCACCACCCCGAAGAAGCCGAACTCGGCACTGCGTAAGGTCGCTCGTGTGCGCCTGAGCTCCGGTGTGGAAGTCACCGCTTACATCCCGGGCGAAGGCCACAACCTGCAGGAGCACTCCATTGTGCTCGTGCGCGGCGGCCGTGTCAAGGATCTGCCGGGTGTTCGTTACCACATCGTTCGTGGCGCCCTCGATACCCAGGGTGTGAAGGATCGCAAGCAGGGTCGTTCCCTGTACGGAGCAAAGAAGGCGAAGTAAG
>ENA-OQIR01000711-OQIR01000711.1-human-gut-metagenome-genome-assembly--contig:-NODE-711-length-13351-cov-3.082426_pt1 | contig 13351 bp, 16 predicted proteins | sample MGYA00242580_ERZ504745 | MGnify/ENA primary metagenome ERZ504745 (study PRJEB26092, sample SAMD00036214) | human gut metagenome | host: Homo sapiens | study: EMG produced TPA metagenomics assembly of... | reverse complement strand
ATTGGTTTATGAAGGTATTGATTATTGGGGAAAATACTCGTGAACTTGATATGGACGTAAATCCATGCAAAGAAGAAAAAATGTTTCCAATATGCGTTCTTCTTTCTTCTGATGAAGCTATTCGCTTAACTCCACCTCGTCTTTTAAGTCTTGAACAGGCTCTTGAATTCATCAACAAAGATGAAATGGTAGAAGTTACTCCAGAAAGCATTCGTTTAAGAAAAACTATTCTTGATAAATCTCAGCGTGGACGTTTACGTAAAAACGCAAAATAATTTTGAGTATAGTATATAATGTGTTAGAAGCGACATTTATATGTGTCGCTTCTTATCATATTTATGAATTTATTTGATTAGTTAAACAATCAAATAAATTTTATGAAAATAATATTTATTACAGTTTTTGCAGGATTTTTTATTTTATAGAGAATTGTTCTAGTATGGGTTTATTTTAATTTTATATAAAATATATTTATGGGTTATAAAAGGATATTTGAGGTGAGATTATGGCGGATTTTTATCAAAAATTACAAACTTCTTAATTCCTGAAGAAGTAGAAGAAGTTGAAACAAAAGCTGATGTAAAACAAGAAAAACAGCAAAAAGTGGTAAAAGTAGCTCCTAGCGTTACACGTGTAGCAAATGGCCCTGCTATTTATACAAATACAGCTGAAGCTACAGACAATGCATCTTCTAATTATGAAGATAATAATCGTCCTAGTTTGAAAGTATATACACAGCCAAATATGAATGTACTTGTTATTTGAAACCTACTAATTTCAATGATACAAGAATTGCTGCTGATGCTTTAAAAGCTTCTAAAGCTGTGCTTATCAATTACGAAAAAATTGAACAAAGTGAACAAGTTCGTATTTGCGATTTTATGAATGGTGCTTGCTATGTATTAGATGGTTCTGTAAAAAGAATTTCTGCAAAAATGGTATTATATGTGCCAAATGGCGTATCTATTGAAGAAATTAATTCCAGCAAAATAAAAAAAAGACATCTATGGAAATGGAAGTTTATGAAACTTATCATTTTTTATAGATGTCTTTTTATTGGTTCTTTGTCAAATGTTGGGGTAAAGGATAGACAAATTTTTGTCTATCCTTTTTCTCTTTTTTAAGCCAAATATAATATTCTTTTCCTAAATCTATCAAATCTTCTTACACCAAAACTTATTCTTTTTAAAACTTTTATCTTATTATTTTTTCCTTCTGTAAATCCATTTGTATATCCTGTTTCAAATCCTTTTACTATTGGATTAAACCACCTGTACATCGTTTCTGCTACTTTATTGTATTCTTTTAAATTGTATGCTACTTCTATCTTTATCCATTTTTTTATTGCTTCTTTTTTGTCTTTTTCTTTTTCCATTAATTCATAAAAAGCTTCTTTTAGTTCATATGCTTCTCTTAATTTTTCTGACACTGTCAACATCATTTCTAGTTGCTTTCTATCTTCTTCTTTCTTTAATTTTTTATTCCTTTTTAATAATATCCATCTACTTGTTTTGAAATATTTTCTTCTGTCATTTCCAAAGCTTTTTTGTACTTCTTTTCTTATGTTTTCTAATGCCCACTGTACATATCGACATATGTGAAATTTATCTACCACTATCTTGGCATTTGGAAAACAATTCCAAATTACTTGTTTAAAGGATTTATTCATATCCATTACTACATACTTTACTTTGCATCTGTCTTTATAACTGAACTTCAAAAAATAATGTTCCAGATACTCAACTCTCCTTGTTGGAAGAACATCCAATGTCTTTTTAGCTATAGGATCGTTTATTACAAATTGAAATTTTTCTTTAGCAGCATTGCCTTTAAATTCATCAATAGAAATAATTTCCGGAAGATGAACTGTTTTAGTAGAAATTTTATCAATAAGTCTTAAAACGGTAGAAACGGAAAGCTTATTATCTTTGGCAATAGAAGAGGCGGATTTCAAAAAACTTATTTGGCTGAGAATAAATTTAATAAAAGAAGTAGTCATACGTTGGTATTTACCAAGAAAAGAGATGTTTTCAATGAAACGTTTATTGCAAAAAGGGCAGCGATAGCGACGTTTAGAAATAAAGATAGAAAAAGATTGTGTACAATAAGTTAAATGATGTATTTTTTGTAAGCGATAGTCATGAACAGAGTTAGTAGTATGATGACAGCAAGGACAAAGATGAGGTTTACGAGGTAATTGAATAGTAACAGAAGAATCGGAGAAATTTATAATAGAAACATCTTTTAAATTTAATAAAATTTGTATATAATTAGAGTGAAGCATAAAACCATTCCTTTCTAAGATATTGTTGTGGTGACTATATTTTAACCGAAAAGAATGTATTTGTGCTTCTTTTTTTTGTAAAAAAATAAATGTTGAAGCAAGAGAATTTTCTCTTACCCCAACATTTATTATAGAACCAATGTTTCACGTGAAACAAAAAAAGTGCAAGTAAGAAATTTCTTACTTGCACTTTTTCATTTATTTAATTAGCAAATCTTTTACGAGGTTTTCTACTAATTGGTGGTTTGAGATACATTAAGGCACTTGTTATGAACATCAAAATTCCAGCGAAAATAAAGACGAATTTTAGACCAAAGAAAGTGCCGATAAAGCCACCAACTAATGGGCCAATAGTTGAACCAATTTGTTGGGCTGCAAACATCAAACCAAAGATACGCCCACGTTGTTCGGCTGGACTTTTTTTTACTAAAATAGAATTGATTGATGGGTATACACCAGCATAGAATAGACCACAAACAAATTGCAAAATAGCAAATGGAGTAAGCGTGCTAGGTATGGATTGAATGATTAAAATAAAACCTGTACCAGCAAGGGTTATACACATAGTACGGAAAAATCCATGTGATTGACCATATCTACCCCAAAGCGGTGCGGAAATAGCTCCAGCAAAACCACCTAAAGAAAAGACCATACCAGATAACATGATAACATTATCCATGCTATGATGTAGTTCAGCTACATATAATGTTAATATAGGCTGAAGAATTAAAATTGCCATCTGAATAACAACAGCACATTCAAGCATACGTCTAATCATAGGCACTTTTAATAAATTTACTTTTTCTGCTTCTTTAGCCAATGCTAATTGTTCAGGTGTTTTAGCTTCACGAGGTGGTTCTTTGATAAATATTAAGGTGATTAAAGTAATCAAGGCAAGAGCACCTGCGGAGATAAAGAAGGAAACTCGCATACCAAATACACTGGCTAATACGCCACCGAGTAATGGGCCAATAACTCCGCCAGCAGTTAAAGCACCTTGCATTACGCCCATACAAAAACCGAGCTTTTCTTTGGGAGCATAAGAGGACATAATAGCAAGTTCAGCAGGCCAAAGTCCAGCGGCAAAACCTTGGAGAATACGAGCAAACATTAATTGAATAGGAGAGCTAACGATACCACAGATGAAATAAGTAATAGCAAGACCTACTCCAGCACGTACTGCCATAGGTTTTCGCCCTTTTTTGTCAGATAATTTGCCCCAGATAGGAGCCATAACAGCACTAACGATGAATGTTACGGAAAATATAATGCCTGACCACATGTTTACATTGTCAGATGTTACACCTAATTCATTAATTAAATACATAGGTAAAAATGGAATGAGCATAGTATAACTAGCTGACATCAGTACAACATTGCAAGTCAAAATGGCTAAAACAGCTTTCCAATTCAATTAAATCAATCCTTTCGTAATAATTTCATAGTTTATTAATTATTTTTATAAAAAAATAATTAAATATCTAAGATGATTATACATCAAAAGGTATAAATTAAAAAGCTACTATAGACGAAAAATATTCTTTGGGCTACAATTAATTATAGATTAATAAATAAGGACGTGATATTGTGTATAAATTAGCACCATCATTATTAGCAGCTGACTTTGGTATTATAAAAGAACAATTAGCCAAATTAGATGAAGCAAAAGTCCCATATCTTCATTTAGATATTATGGATGGGGTTTTTGTACCTAATTTATCTTTTGGTCTTGCTGTTGTTGAGTCTATTCGCAAATATACAAAAATGGTTTTTGATGTGCATTTGATGATTATAGAACCAGAACGTTATGTAGAACAGTTCGCTAAAGCTGGTACAGATATTTTCTGTTTCCATATTGAAGCAACTAAAGATGCAAAAGCTACAGTAGATAAAATAAAAAAATGTGGTATGAAAGCAGCTATCGCTGTAAAACCAGCAACACCAATAAGTGAAATAAAAGATTTATTAGGTGAATTAGATATGGTCTTAGTAATGACTGTAGAACCAGGTTTTGGTGGTCAAAAATTCATGGAAGACCAGATGGAAAAAGTAAAAGAATTAGTAAAACTTCGTGAAGAAAATAATTATAAATATGATATTGAAGTTGATGGTGGTGTAAATCCTGAAACAATAAAAACATGTTTTGCTTCTGGTGCAAATGTAATTGTAGCAGGTTCTGCCGTTTTAGGAGCAAAGGATATTTCTGCAAGAGTAGAAGAATTTGCTCAAATTGCCAAAGAATATAATATTTAATTTTTATCATAAAAAAACGTATTATCGATAAAAGATAATACGTTTTTTATTTGAATTATTTAATTTGCGACAGTATCTGTAGTTGTGTTTTCAGTTACTGGTTGGCGATTTTTTTGACCTGTCCAGCCATATTTGATTGTGAGAGTTGTTATACCTGCGATTAGCATAAATAATGCCATAGCAAAATATCCAAGGTCAAAAGAACCTGTTTCTGTTTTGATGAAGCCCATCATATAAGGCCGACCCAACCACCAAGGTTACCACAGGAATTGATAAGACCGATAGCACCAGCAGCTGCAGGGCCTGTTAAGAATGTAGTAGGAACTGTCCACCATACGCCCATAGAAGCATAGATACCGATAGCGGATAAGCAGATTAAAAATAATGCTACAGAAGGATTACTAGCAAATGGGCTAAGTCCAAGACCGATAGCACCGATGAACATGGCAATAGCTACATGCCAAACTTTATCACCTGTTTTAGTAGATGTATAACCTGCGATTATTTGTACGATTAAAGCTACAGTCATAGGGATAGCAATAGCGCCACCTAATAGAGAAGTTGACCAACCAGAAATGCTTTTTAATACAGTTGGCATCCAGAAGTTGAAGCCCCAGAAACCAATTACCCACATGAAATAGATAAAGCAAAGTTTTAAAACTTTTTTATCAGTAAAAGCTTGCATAACAGTATATTTTTTTACTTTTTGTAAACGAGCTTGTTCAGCTTCAAAAGCTTCTGTTAAATATTTCTTTTCAGCATCATTGAGCCAAGACACTTGATCTGGTCTATCTTTAACCCAGAAGAAGAATACTACAGCGAAGAGGAGAGCAGGAACAGCTTCTAAGATGAATAATTCTTGCCAACCATGCATACCTAAAATAGAAGTATTTAATAAAACACCAGCTAAAGGAGCACCGATAATAGTAGATAATAATAGCGAAGTAAGCATTAAGGAAGTAGCACGAGCTCTTTCTTTTGGTGTGAACCAACGAGGGAATAATACAGAATAAATAACAGGATAAAGACTTGCTTCAGATGCACCAAGTAAGAAACGATAGATATAAAATTCAGTTTGAGTAGACATGAAAGCCATGAGAACGCAAACGAGACCCCATGTGAACATGATACGGGCAATCCATTTACTAGCAGAATATTTAGCAGCAATTAAAGAACCAGGAATTTCTAAAAGTAAGTAACCCATGAAGAAGATACCAGCACCGGCTCCAAAGATTTCAGGTGTAAGCCATGGTAAATCTTCAGTCATAGTCAAAGCTGCATAAGCTATATTTACACGGTCGATACAAGCGATGATTGAAACTAAGAATACAGGTAAAATAATATGTAAATCACGCTTTCTTTTTAAACTTGCAAAATTGATTTGTTCCATTGTTAAAACCTCCTAATAAAATATTTTGTGTAAAACTAAGTATAAATACAAAAAACCTCCGCCCCATAAAGGGACGGAGGTTATATTTCCGCGGTACCACCCTGATTTTGTCTTAATTATAGACAACAGCTCTCAACGTACATCATAATACGCGGTTCTTATAACGTAGAACAAACGTTTTAGCTTACTGGATTTCAGCTAAAATCTTCAAGGATGATTTTCATTTTTCTTTTGGCTACCACTTTTCAGCAAAATAGTGGCTCTCTGTAAGCTTTAAGGAAAAATTACTTGTTCCTATCTCTAGATTTATACTTTATTTTATATTTACAAATTTACAAAACTCATTATAGATTAATATAATCTCATATTGCAAAATTGTCAATAGTTTTTTTAAAATAATTTATGATAAAATAAATTAAATAATAAAAATTACAGAAAGTAGGTTGAAAAAATGGATAGTAGAAAATTTACAATTAGCACATAATCTCATAAATTATTCTGTGCGTTTGCAAAAAGGCGAAAAACTTTTAATTGAATTAATTGATGAAGGTATGGAGCTTGCACAAGCTTTGATACAAGAAGCTTATAAAGTAGGCGGTATACCATTTTTGACTATAAAAAATTTGAAAATGCAACGTGAATTATTATTAAATGCTACAACAGAGCAAATGAAGCTTTGTGCAGAATATGAATCACTTCGCATGAAAACATGGACGCATATATTGCTATTCGTGGCAGTGAAAATGTAAGTCAATTGAGTGATGTGCCAGCAGATAAAATGGAAATTTATTCTAAATATTGGATGAAGCCAGTGCATAGTGATATACGCGTGTCAAAAACAAAATGGTGTGTTCTTCGTTATCCAAATGGTTCTATGGCACAGCTTGCGAATATGAGTACAGATGCTTTTACTGATTTTTATTACAATGTTTGCAACTTAGATTATGCTAAAATGGGTAAAGCTATGGATAGCTTAGTTAAACGCATGGAAAGTGCTGATAAAGTCAGAATTAAAGGCAAAGGAACAGATATAACTTTTTCTATCAAAAATATGCCAGCTGTTAAATGTGCAGGTGATTGTAATATTCCAGATGGTGAAGTGTATACAGCTCCAATTAAAGACAGTGTAAACGGAACAATCACATATAATACACCATCAATTTATCAAGGTACTACTTTTGAAAATGTATCTTTTACTTTTGAAAATGGTAAGATAGTAAAAGCTACAGCAAATCATACAGAGACCTTAAATAAAATTTTGGATACTGATGAAGGTGCAAGATATATAGGGGAATTCTCCTTTGGTCTAAATCCATATGTAACTTTCCCTATGAAAGACATTTTATTTGATGAAAAAATAAGTGGTAGTTTACATTTCACTCCAGGTTGTGCTTATGAAGATGCAGATAATACAAATCGTTCAGCTGTTCACTGGGATTTAGTTTTAATTCAGACTCCTGAATATGGTGGAGGAGAAATTTATCTTGATGATGAATTAATTCGCAAAGATGGTCTATTTGTTGTGGAAGATTTATTCTGTTTAAATCCTGAGAATTTAAAATAACAAGTAAAACATAATTAGTAAGAAAACAAGGTACTACAAGGGTTTTGGTAGTATCTTGTTTTTTTGCAAAAAATCAAAATATTATATATAGTACTTCTTTGTTTACATATTTTGACATTTTTTATTAGATATTGTAAAATTGCCAATAAGAAAAATTAAATCCTTAATATCTCTAAATATGTCCAGTGTCCTGGAGGTGTCGATGTTGTTTTACGATGGTATAAAAGTATACATGCAGAATGGTAAATTAGACGATGTAGAGATAGCTTATTATATTAATAAAATAAGGAAAACACATAAGGGTAAAATCCTAAAACGTATATCTTTTATTTTAGGCGAAGGATATATTGATTTAAGATACATGTTCCAATCTTATCCTTTTGAAAGAATATGGCGAATTTCTACAAAAGATAGACTTATTGAATCTGTTGTATAAAGAGAAGAACTGCAAACAAATGATTGTATATTTTTCATTTGGTTGCAGTTCTTTTTTTATGTTAAGGTGAAGTTAAAAGAAATAAAAGTAGGTGAGAAAAATGACAGAACAGAAAAGAATATTGATTGCAGTGATGATAACGTCATTCATAGGTCCATTTATGGGAAGTTCAGTAAATATCGCTGTTCCAGCCATGGCTGAAGATTTTAACATGATGCCAGATGAGTTGACTTGGGCTGTTACAGCTTTTTTAATTGGTTCAGCAGCCACTTTATTACCCTTTGGTCGTTTAGCTGATATAAAAGGACGCAGAAGAATATATCTACAAGGATTGGCTTGTATTTGTGCTACTACTTTAGTCTGTGCAGTAGTGCAAAACTTTTTAGCTTTTATCTTTGTGCGATTTTTACAGGGATTGTCCATGTCAATGATTTTTGGTACAAGTATGGCATTACTGGTCTCTTGTTGTGGTGCTGAAAATCGTGGTAAGACGATAGGTTTATCAGCAGCATGTGTATATTCAGGTGTTTCATTAGGGCCTTTTATTGGTGGTTTTATCACAGATTATTTGGGCTGGAGAATGATTTTTTGGCTTACTGGTATAGCTTTATTGATAAATTTCTTTTTGATTTTTAAGGTGAAACTGATTGGTATGGAGCAAAAGATAAAAATTTGACTATATTGGTAGTATTATTTATCTAGTGATGATAGTTTTATTTTATATGGATTATCAGATTGGACAAGGCATGAATTTGTGCATTATATGCCATTTATAGCCTTTATTTATTTTATTATTTATATATGTAGCAGAAAAAGTTGCTTCGCCACTTGTAGATTTATCTATTTTAAAATACAGTATTTACCATGTCAAATATAGCCGCTTTAATTCATTATAGTGCGACTTTTGCTTTAGGTTTTGTATTATCTTTATATTTGCAATTAGTCAGAGGTATGGATGCTTTTACAGCTGGAGGATTTTTATTGATACAACCATTTATTATGACGATTGTTTCTCCTAAAGCAGGAGCATTGTCTGATAAATTCTCATCAAGACTTATTGCTTCTTTAGGTATGGGTATGATGATGATAGGATTATTTGCTTTTTCTTTTTTGGATAAAGATACATCATTTTATCTGATTGGTATAAATTTAGCCTTTATTGGTTTAGGCTTTGGTTTATTCGCTTCACCGAATAATAATGCCATTATGGGAGCTGTAGAGGCAAAATTTTATGGAGTGGCATCTTCGATTTTGGCAGTAATGCGCCTTACAGGGCAAGCGATAAGCATGTCATTAGTAACCTTGCTATTGTCTATTTTTACTGCTGAAGCGATAGAAAGTAATTATGTAGACATAATTTTACACAGTTTTAAATATATATTTATTTTATTTGGTTTTTTATGTATTATAGCCCTATTTGCTTCTTTGATGAGAGGTAAAGAAAATGTTAAAGAATAGTTAAATAATAGCTTGCGTTAGCATTTAGACAATGATATAATTAAGAAGTTATGTTAATAACGAGTTCCGCTTAGCGGAATTAATCCCTGCCCATTTGTGGCCGATAGTCCAAAGAGGAGGTGATTTCGTGAGAAAGTACGAAGTCGTATTTATTATTAGACCAATGGAAGAAGAAGCAACTAATGCTGTTATCGAAAAGTTCTCTAACTTAATCGTTGCCAATGGTGGTACTATTGACAAAGAAGATCGTTGGGGCAAAAAACGTTTGGCTTATGAAATTAAAGACTGCACTGATGGTTTCTACTGCTTATTTGAATACACAGCAGAACCAACTTGCTCTGCAGAACTTGATCGTGTAATGAAAATTACTGATGAAGTATTAAAACATATGATCGTTAGAGAAGACGAAAAATAATTATAAAGATTTGCCAGGGAGGAAATTACCATGAATAAGGTAATATTAGCAGGGCGTCTTGTGCGTGACCCAGAAGTACGTTACACGCAGACAGGAAAAGCGGTGGCAAGCTTTACTTTAGCTGTGAACCGTAGATTTAGTCGTAGTGCTGATCAACAACAAACAGCAGATTTTATTCCTATCGTAGTATGGGATAAATTAGCTGAAGTATGTGGCAACAATTTAGTAAAAGGCAGTCAAGTCTTGATTGAAGGTCGCATTCAGATTCGCAGTTATGATGCACAAGATGGAAGTAAACGCTATGTTACTGAAGTCATAGCCCAAGAACTTGAGTTTATGGGTTCTAGACCAACAAGTGCTCCAGCACCAACACAGCAATTCGGTGGTGCACAAATGCAGACTTCATCTCCAATGATGGGTGGAGCAGCAGCATCTTTCGGTTCTGAAGTACCCCCTGACGAAGAAATACCATTTTAAGGAGGGTAACAACATTGGTTAAACGCGATAGAAACAGAAGACCAAAAAGAAAAGTTTGTAGCTTCTGCGCTGATAAAATCGAACATATCGATTATAAAGACGTAGCAAAACTCCGTCGTTTCATTACAGAACGTGGTAAAATTTTACCTCGTCGTATTTCCGGTAACTGTGCTTGCCACCAACGTCAAGTAACAGTTGCAATTAAAAGAGCTCGTAACATCGCTCTTTTACCTTTCACAGCTGAATAATTTAGCGATAATTAAGCCGATATCATTTGATATCGGCTTTTTGCATTTAAAAATAATTTTTTAACATATAACAGAAATCGTGTTGAGCGTAGTCTTGCCAAAATTGTTCATATGTTTCTGGTTTTTTTGTAGGTTTATGCAAGCGAGGGCTTTTTTCAATAGATTTTTGAAAATCTTTAGCAAAATAGATTAAATCTTCTTTGGTTTTATTAAATAGTGATTTGCCATTTTGCGTATTGATTAATAACATAGAAATACCTTTATCATCATCAATATCTTCGCTGTTTACATTATCAGAGAAGTAATTCCAAAAATCGCCGATAGTTAAATCGCTCACTCTGTCTAAATTCGTATAAGCACAATTATAGCAGGAACTCCTGAGGAAATTTCCCTTTAAAAATCCTTTGATATATTCATTAGTATCTTTATAAGAAATATCTTTTTTGTTGTCATCAAATTTGGCGATTACTTGATAGCGACGCCAGCCTGGTTTTTCACGAAATTTAAAATCAGATAATCTTTGAATATCTGTGGTGAAGGCACACCATGGCAAAGTAAATCAACTGTGAATAATTGACCTATATAGCGTTTTTTGAGAAAAGCATATAAACCAGCAACTTGACAAGGTGTACCGGAAAATAATACTTTTCACCTTGAAGCAATAATTTGCGAATATCCTTATATGTTGTTCCAATAAAACTCTGTACATATTTGGAGCCAATTAATAAAGGATAATCTTCGATTTTATTGATGATGATATGTTTGGCTTTTAAATCATCAGTTAAAGTTGAGCCACAAACATAAAAATTTTGGGATAGTGCTTGTAGCATTAAAGCGGTAAATAATCCTCCAGAAGCTGTTTGTTGACGTTTTTGCGTATTTATATGCTAGCAAGCATAGATTTCAGCCAAGTTTTCTTCATTATGTGGTTTGAAGTATACGGGGCAAGATTTATGGCACAATCCATAATTAATACATTTTTCGTTGTCGATTTGAGGTTGCCAAAAGCCTTGCTTGTCGGTGATTACTTGTATTGCATTTTTAGGGCAGATATTTTGACAAGATAAACAACCAGTACAACTATTTTTTGAGCACAGCATAAGTAAAACCTCCTTGTTATACCAAAATAGCCAAGATAGATAATGACTATCTTGGCTATTTATGTACACACAATTTTTAGTTATCAACACGACAAATGTCTGCACCTAATCCACATAATTTTTCTACGAGATTATCGTATCCTCTATCAATATGATGAATATAAGATACTTCAGTTTCGCCATTAGCAACTAAACCAGCAAGTACCATGGCAGCTCCAGCACGTAAGTCTGTAGCTTTTACTTGACAACCATTTAATGAAGGAACACCTTCAACAATAGATGTGCGTCCATCAACTTTAATACAAGCTCCCATGCGTTTTAATTCATCTACATGCATAAAACGATTTTCAAATACAGTCTCTGTAACAAGACCTGTACCATCAGCAATAGTGAGCATTGCCATAAATTGAGCTTGCATATCTGTAGGAAATCCTGGATATGGTAGAGTTTTAATATCGATAGCTTTGGGGCGCTTGTTACAGCTAACACGGATACCATCGATATCTTCTTCAATTTTAACTCCTGCTTCATTTAATTTTGCAATAACAGGTTTTAAATGTTCACTAATAGCATTTTCTATATAGATATCTCCGCCAGTCATGGCTACAGCCACCATATAGGTTCCAGCTTCAATTCGGTCAGGAATAATTGTGTAGTTATGACCAATTAATTTTGGCACACCTGTAATTTTGATCACATTTGTACCAGCACCGCGAATTTTAGCTCCCATGATGTTTAAGAAATTAGCTAAATCGATAATTTCTGGTTCTTGAGCAGCATTTTCAAGTATAGTCTGACCTTCAGCCATACATGCTGCCATAATGATATTTTCTGTAGCACCGACACTTGGGAAATCAAGATAAATACTAGTTCCTTTTAGCCCATTTGGTGCAGTAGCACTGATAAAGCCGTGTCCGATTTCGATTTCAGCTCCAAGAGCTTCAAAACCTTTGAGGTGTAAATCGATAGGTCTAGTACCAATAGCACAGCCACCAGGCATGGAAATTTTAGCTTTTCCATAACGTGCTAATAGAGGTCCCATAATAACAAAGGAAGCTCTCATTTTACGTACTAAATCATATGGTGCATCAACTGTTTTTAAAACAGTACTATCAACAAACAATGTATGTTGTTGACGATTGAAATCAACTTTAGCACCAAGCTGACGCAGAACTTCAGCGATTGTGCAGACGTCGTTTAAATAAGGTACTTCGTCTAAAACACATGGCTTATCCTGGGCCAGAAGAGTTGCTGCAATAATAGGCAGTACAGCGTTTTTTGCACCGCTAATTTTTACACGACCATGCAATTCATGACCGCCATGTATAATCAACTTTTCCAATTTTCATCCTCCACAAGACTTATATCTTTATTATTTTATCATTTACCTTTATGTATAGCAATAAGAAATTATATATATTATCTATAGACAAAGTGATTTAGATTGACATACTCCCCATGCCTAAAGGCAGGGGATTCTTGGATACAAACGATACTTGCCTACTAAAATAGCAGGTCTTACTATATCTCTCCAAAGAAGGTTGATGCCCCAACCTTCCATATATTTATAGCAGCATTTCTATCTCTATCGTGGCTGGTTTTGCACTTTGCGCAAATCCACTCACGAACTGCCAAATTTTTAGTTTCAGGATTTTTTGTACCACAAACATGGCAAATTTGCGAACTTGGATAGTATCTATCTATCTTTTGCACTATTGAGCCAATT
>ENA-OQIR01000710-OQIR01000710.1-human-gut-metagenome-genome-assembly--contig:-NODE-710-length-13351-cov-6.093164_pt1 | contig 13351 bp, 17 predicted proteins | sample MGYA00242580_ERZ504745 | MGnify/ENA primary metagenome ERZ504745 (study PRJEB26092, sample SAMD00036214) | human gut metagenome | host: Homo sapiens | study: EMG produced TPA metagenomics assembly of... | reverse complement strand
TCCCCTGCTTCCATTGCGAAAAGCAATAAGCAGGTGTTGGGGACTTGCTTGTATCAGAAGGAGTGCAAGCTCCTTCTGATTAAACTGCGGAGCAGTTATTGTTATGAGCAAGTAGCGAAGCGGATTGCGAATATCCGCTTCGCATGTGGGAAACGAATTATGTTCGTTATGCCATGATTTTACGGAACAGATCCTTCAGATCTTCTACGCTTGCATCCTTCGGGTTGCCCGGTGCGCAGGCATCTGCGTGTGCGGAATCTGCAAGGAACTGCAGATCTTCTTCTTTGACTGCCTCGAGAACAGATGGGATTCCAACGTCTGCGGACAGCTTCTTAACAGCATCAATCGCTGCTTTTCTGTACTCTTCCTGAGTCATTTCATCTACACCTGCAACGCCCATGGCACGTGCGATTTCGCGGTATTTCTCACCGGTGCACTCCTGGTTGTATTCCATAACGATCGGAAGCATCATGGCACATGCAACACCGTGTGGGGTATCATAAACAGCACCAAGGGTGTGTGCCATGGAGTGAGCGATTCCAAGACCTACGTTGGAGAAGCCCATACCTGCGATGTACTGGCCAAGAGCCATTCCTTCGCGTCCCTCTTTGGTGTTTGCGACAGCACCGCGCAGAGATTTGGAGATGAGTTCGATGGCTTTCAGATGGAACATGTCAGTCATTTCCCATGCAGCTTTTGTGGTGTAGCCTTCGATTGCGTGAGTCAGAGCGTCCATACCGGTGGAAGCGGTCAGGCCTTTCGGCATGGAGGACATCATATCCGGGTCAACAACTGCGATGATCGGCATATCATGCGGGTCAACGCATACGAATTTACGTTTTCTTTCTACGTCGGTGATAACGTAGTTGATGGTAACCTCTGCAGCAGTACCGGCTGTAGTCGGAACGGCGATGATCGGTACACATGGATTTTTGGTCGGTGCGGTGCCCTCAAGCTTCTGACATCCTCAAACTCCGGGTTTGCGATGATGATACCGATGGCTTTGGAGGTATCCATAGAAGAGCCGCCGCCGATGGCGATCAGATAGTCAGCGCCAGATGCCTTGAAAGCTTCTACGCCGTGTTTTACGTTTTCGATGGTCGGGTTTGGTTTGATATCGCTGTAAAGCTCATAGTCGAGTCCGTTTGCGGTCAGAATATCGGTTACTTTGGAAGTAACGTTGAATTTAATCAGATCCGGGTCAGAGCATACGAAAGCTTTCTTGAAGCCGTGTGCCTTTGCTTCATTTGCGATCTCGGCAATAGCGCCTGCTCCGTGATAAGAGGTTGCATTTAAATTAATACGATTTGCCATGATTGAAAAACTCCCTTCTAAAATGAATGAATGGTTTTACTGAACTTGTTATTATATTAACAAATCCGGAAGGGAAAAAGAAAGTGACAGAAGAAGCGAAGTGTAACACTTTAAAAAAAATCGCCATTGTGACAAAAACAACAGAACAAAATTTGTGAAAAATAACCAGAGCGTGTCTGAAAAACCATTTCCGCAATCTGCAAGTCCCACTTTGACACGCGCTCTAAGAGAGCAGCTGCAGATTCCGGAACAGTTTTTTTAAGTCTTCCGGCATTGCTCGGACGAGAAGAGCGGCAAACTCGGAAGGTGTCAGATCCATGCCGGTAAGCACCCATTTTACGGTCATGGTGATGGAACCCTGACAGTACATCTCGAGAAGAAAATGCATTTCCGGTGAAACCGGACTGCCGCTTTTTTCGTGAATCAGATTTTCGTAGAACGCGAGAATCAGGTCGAAATCGTGCTCACGCAGAGAATTCTGCTTGTCGTAGCGGAAGGCAGCGGCGAAAAAAGCTTTTTCTTTCTGAATATAGGTAAATTTCTTTTCCAGACTGTCAAAAACGGTCGTTCCGCGACCCATATGTTCGAAGGATTTTGTCAGTAATTTATCAAAATACCAGTTGATCAGATCGTATTTGTCGAGAAAATTGCGGTAGAAGGTCTGGCGGGTAACACCACAGATTTCACAGATCTGGCGCACGGTGATCTCTTCAACGGGTGTTGTTTTCATGCACTCCTTCATGGATTCGGCAAGACGGTATTTTGTTTTTTCTCCTTTGGGAGCAGATACGGTGGAATGGATCATCCGGGCAGTTTCCTTTCGTTTCGAAAATTGTAACTATGCAGAGTTATGCATACATTATAACGCGAATCAGAAGAAATAAAAAGCCCTGAACATGTTTCCAGGATGAAAGCGAGAAACATGCCAAGGGCGTTATTGTTATTTTCTTTTGTTTACGGCCTGTCCGACACAGTAGCATACAGCGGCAACAGCCATGCCGTTGATGGAAGCGATGCCCCAGTGTAAGAGGTTCGCAACAATGGCACCGAGAATGACACCGGCAACCGCAAACCAGTCTACGGTTTTAAGCTTCGGCTGATCGGTTTCAAAGTCCTCTTTGTTCATGAAGTAGGCGAGTACCAGAATCGTGCCGACCGGCGGCAGGGTACAATTCAGAATGTTGAGCCAGCCGCAGAAGTTGTAGTACAGCCATACGGAGGCAACCGTTCCGATGATACCGGAAAGGAGAACCATCGGTTTTTTCCTCTGATGGAAGATGTTGGCAAGACCAAGACCTGCGGTGTACAGGGCGTTATCGTTTGTAGTCCAGATATTAAGACCGAGAACGAGAACAGCCAGGTAGAACAGGTTCAGGCGGACCATAACCTCGAAGATATCGTTTCCGCCGACAAAGATCGAGGAAACAGCACCGAAGAAAAACATCAGGGAATTTCCGATAAAGAAAGCCACAACCGTGGTGATGGCACCCGCTTTTCCGTTCTTTGCAAAACGTGCGAAGTTCGGGGTTGCGGTTCCGCCGGAAACGAAGGAGCCGATGACAAGACCGGCACCGCCGATGATAGTCAGCGATCCGCTGGATTTGGCAAACTGATCGATGATCGTTCCGTCGCCTCTCATTACGGCCATGACCATGGCGATCGTTCCGAGAATGGAAACACTTGGTACAGCGATATAGCTGACGATGGTCAGAGATTCAATACCAAAATAGGCAGAGGCGGTCATGCAGACGCCGGCAAGAATAACAAGTCCCCACTGTGCCGCAGTGCTTCCGCCGAGCAGCTCCTTGGAAACCGGAATTGCAAACATGGCAAGACCGACACCAAACCATCCGATCTGCGTAAAGCTGGTCATGGCTGACGGCAGATAGGAACCTTTTTCGCCAAAGGCTCTCTGGGACAAAAGATCAAGTGACAGACCGGTTTTTGCACCGACGTAGCCGAGCAGACCGGTATAAATACCAAGAATGATTCCACCAAGATCAGTGATCCCAAAAAGCCCCAGAAATCGAGGCCGTCAGCGAGCTGCTGGCCTACCCACATGCTTGCCGAGAAGAAGGTGAAGCCAAGCTATAAACTTTTAACAGTGTAAGGGGTAGCAACCTGATTGTCAAGGGAAAAGGCGAATTTACATGATTTTCTTACAGAAGAAGGGAATGCGCCGCGAGAAAAGGAATTTTACCGGGTTTTGCCTTCTCCGGAAAAATATTCCTTTGTAAGTTCCACAACCTTGCCCGAAAGCAGGAAGAGCGCAATCAGGTTCGGGATCGCCATGAGCCGTTGAAGGTCTCGGCAATGCTCCACATCAGCCGAGATTTGCGGTGGCGCCAAGGATGGCAACCAGCGCATAGGCGGCCATAAAATATTTTGTGATTCTTTCGGAGAACAAAAACTCGATGCAGCGTGCACCGTAAAGTCCCCATCCGAGAATCGTGGAAAAGGCGAAGCAGCACATCGCGAACGCGGTGAGCAGCGAAACCCAGTTTCCGTATGTAAGGGTAAAACCGCTGATGGTCAGCTCTGCGCCGGCAGCCTGTCCGTAGGTGATGGAAGTACCGCTGCAGAGAATAACAAGTGCAGTTAAGGTACAAATCACGATCGTATCAGTAAATACCTCAAAGATACCGAACATACCCTGTTTGACCGGCTTTTTTGTGTCGGCACAGGCATGCGCGATCGAACCGGTACCAAGACCTGCCTCGTTTGAGAAAATACCGCGGGACACACCTTTTTTCACACTCATGAGCATGCTTCCGACGATACCGCCTGTAACAGCAGAGGGACGGAAGGCGCCCTCAAGGATCGATACGAAAACAGATGGAATCCGGTTGAGATTCAGTAAAATTACACCGATGGCAAGGACAATATAAAACAGAGCCATAAACGGAACGAGCTTTTCTGTTACCTGTGCGATCCGTTTGACACCGCCGAGCAGGATCAGCGCTACGAGTACCGCAATGATGATACCCTGAATCAGGTTGGAGGTCGGGATCGCGTCCTTTGAGATCACATGGTAATTCATCAGTGCGGAGTTGACTGCGGTTGTGATGGTGTTGACCTGCGTTGCATTTCCGGTTCCGAACACAGTCAGTACACCGAAAGCAGCGAAAAGATAGGCCAGAAAATGCCATTTTTTGCTGAGACCGTTTTTGATGTAATACATCGGTCCGCCGACGAGTTCCCCGTTGGCGTTTTTCTCGTGGTAGAAAACAGCCAGTGTTACCTCGGCAAATTTCGTACACATGCCGAGCAGGGCGGAAACCCACATCCAGAACACGGCACCGGGTCCGCCGATAGCGATAGCGCCGGCAACACCGGCAATATTACCGGTACCGACCGTGGCGGCAAGTGCTGTACAGACCGCCTGGAACGGTGTAATTGCGCCATCGGAAGCATCTCGTTTGCGGAACATTCTTCCGAGCGTTGTGCGGATCGCATACGGGAATTTTCGAATCTGGAGAAAACGGGTGCGCAGACTCAGGTAAAGGCCGACACCGAAAATGCAGATCATAGCCGGAACACCCCAGATAAAATTGTTCACGGCATTGTTGATGGTTTCAATCAGTTGGAGCATAGATACCTCTTTCTTTTTCATAAGCAGAAGCACTTTCTTGGAAGATCAGTGCTTTCATAAAGTAACACAATGCAAAAAGTATATCATCTCAGACGAGATTTGCAAGTTTTTTTCGAGAAAAAACGCGGACCCCCAAATTTTTTGCGATTCCGGAAAGATATATTTTCTCTAGCCTTATGGGTTTACCATGAGCCAGGCGGTTTTTTACGTTTTCTTCCAGTTTTTGTGAAGGAATGCAGCGAAGTATGATAGAATAGAGAAAAAACAGAAAAGAGGATTATTGCCATGTTTCAGGTAATTGATATGCACTGCGACACCATCCCGGCGCTGCAGTGGAAGGAAAAACAGGAGCATCTTGCGGATGCGGATCTTCAGATCAATCTGGATAAGCTGGAAAAGGGCGGCAGCCTCTGCCAGTGCTTTTCTTTATTTACGTTCCTGAAGGGACTGAAAGACGAAACACCGTTTGAGCATGTGAGAAAGCTGGCTGATCTCTGGAAATCAGAGGTGGAACGGTATCCGGACCGTATTTGTCAGATCAAAACGTATGCGGATCTGATGCAGGTACAGAAGGAAGGAAAAATAGGTGCGGTGATGACCGTCGAAGAGGGTGGTGTCTACGAGGGAAGCATAGAGAAGCTGCATACGCTGTATGATTTCGGTGTGCGGATTTCCACGCTGACCTGGAACTTTCCGAATGAGCTTGGATTTCCGAACCCGGCGCAGGAAGAGGGAAAGCCATATCTTCCGGATCTTGAAAACGGGCTGACATCGACCGGTATTGCCTTTGTCGAGGAGATGGAGCGGCTCGGCATAGTGATCGATTTATCACACTTAAATGATGCTGGAATCCGCGACGTTTTTGCGCATACGAGAGGTCCGGTCATTGCGTCCCATTCCAATGCGCGCGGCGCGTGCTTCCATCTGAGAAACCTTTCGGATGAAATGATTCGTCAGCTCGCAGAGCGTGGCGGCGTCACCGGTATCAATTTCTGTCCGTCGTTTCTGCGCGAGGAGGAGCCGGCAGCGAAAAAGGCATCGACGATGGATATGGTGCGCCATATGAAATATCTGCGCAACGTCGGCGGTATCGATATCATCGGCCTTGGAACCGATTTTGACGGTTTCAGCGGTGAAACGGATGTGCCGGACACCGCGCATATGCAGCATCTCGCAGATGTGATGAGCCACGAAGGCTTTACAGATGAGGAGATCGAGAAGGTCTTTTCCAAGAATGTACTTCGGGTGTTTAGAGAATGCTGGAAATAAAACTACAGCTCCGGTGATGCCGCCAGAAGCTCCTTTGTATAATCATTCTGCGGATGCGCAAACAGTTCTTCCGTCTCCGCGTTCTCCACAATCCGGCCTTCTTTCATCACGAGAACCCGGTCGCACATCTGATAGATCACGTTGAGGTCATGCGAGATAAAGAGAATCGAGAGCTGAAGCTCCTCCTGAAGCTGAACCATCAGCTCCATGATCTGCTTCTGAATCGTCACATCGAGAGCGGAAACCGGTTCGTCGGCAAGGATCAGGCGTGAGCCTGGATCAGTGCGGCCGCGATGCTGACTCTCTGGCGCTGGCCGCCGGAGAGCTCATGCGGGCGGCGTTTCAGGTGCTCTGCGGAGAGGCCGACTCTTTCGGCCATCGCAAGAACCCGTTTTTTTCGTTCTTCTTTTGGAACTTTCTGCATCCGAAGCGGCTCCTCTAAAATCCAGGAGATTTTCTTCGCAGGATTCAGGGAAGAAAACGGATCCTGGAAAATCATCTGCGGATGGTCGACCTGCGAAATTATTTCGCCTTCATCTGGGCGGATAAATCCTAAGATCACTTTGGAGAGTGTCGATTTTCCGCATCCGCTCTCTCCGACGAGACCGAGAATTTCATTTTCATGAAGCTCGAAAGAGATATCATGAAGCACCGTTTTTCTCTGCTTTCCCTCCTGATAGGAGGCAGAAATATGGCTGACTTTCAGAATGTTGTTCGGACTGATTTCTTCCATGGGTTATTCCTCCTTTTCCGCCGGCGGAGCAGCTTTTTTGTCAGAGCCTGTCGGCCATTGAGCTGTTGGAGCGATTTTGATTCGCTTTCGCAACGATGTTCGTCGGTTCGGAATTGCATCGAGCAGGCGGCGGGTGTAGTCTTCCTTCGGGTGGAAAAAGACATCGTCTACACTGCCGGATTCCACAATCGTCCCATGATTCATGACGATGACCCGGTCACAGAGCGAACGGATGACGCCGAGGTCGTGTGAGATAAAAAGAATCGCCGTGTGATGGCGTTCATTGATTTTTTTCAGCAGCTTTAAGATCTGCGACTGAATCGTCACATCAAGAGCTGTTGTCGGCTCGTCTGCAATCAGAAGCTTCGGTTCTGTAATAAGCGCCGCAGCGATCATCACCCTCTGGCGCTGACCGCCGGAGAGCTGGTGCGGGTATTTTTTGCAAAGCTTTTCCGGGTCGGGAAGCTCGACCTCATGCATTATGGCAAGAACCTTTTCATGACGTTCTGCCGGTGTGCAGCTCTCATGAATCAGCAGTCCCTCTGCAATTTGTTCTTCGATGGTCAGAACCGGATTTAAAGAGGTCATCGGCTCCTGAAAAATCATGCTGATTTCTTTTCCGCGGATGCGCTGCAGATCCTGGCTGGAAGCGTGCGCAACGGAAGAACCTTCGTAGAGAATTTCTCCGCCGGATACGGCGGAATTTTCCTTTAAAAGGTGCAGAATGGAGAGTGCTGTCTGCGTTTTGCCGGAACCGGATTCCCCGACAATGCCAAGCGTCTCACCTTCTTCTAAGGAAAAGGAGATGCCTTTTACCACTTCGGTCGGTGGCGTGGTATCGTAAAATGCAATTTTTAAGTCACGTACATCGAGAAGTGCCATATCAGTTACCGCCTTTCTTCTGTAATCCGTCGCCGAGGAGCGATACGCCAAGCGCCAGTAAAATGACGGCAAGACCGGGGAAGACAGAGCCCCAGGGAGCAGTCATCAGATACGTCTGGGATTCTGAGAGCATCCGTCCAAGCGAGGCATCGGGCGGCTGGACACCGATGCCGAGAAAGCTCATGCCGGCCTCGGAGAGAACGGCGTTGTTGAAACCGATTGCTGCCATCGAAAGAAGGGACGGGACCGTATTTGGCAGGATATGTACAAATATGATCCGAAGATGGGAAACACCCATCAGACGGGCACTTTTGACATAGTCCATATCTTTGCGTGCGAGAAATTCGCTTCTGGTGATACGTGCAAAGCTCGGAATGAATACGATACCGAGTGCAAGGATCACGTTGTATTTGCCGGGACCCAGCAGCGCGATAAATACCAGCGCCAGCAGGATTCCCGGAAAGGAAACAATGACATCGTTTATGCGCATCAGGATTTCGTCAATCCATCCGCCAAAATACCCGGTGAACGCACCGACAAGAACACCAATGGTTCCGCCGAGCAGCAGAGTAGCGAAAGCGACGAAGAAGGTTGTACCGGTTCCTTTTAAGACGCGGCTGAAAATATCGCGTCCAAAGTGATCGCAGCCGAACGGGTGCGACAGAGATGGAGCAGCAAACTTGGCTGCGCCGTTCATTGCATCCGGGTCGTACGGTGTGTAGAAAAAGCCGATCAGAAGAAACAGAAGCATAAAAGCGGTGAGAACAGCTCCGATGATCAGCGTGAGATTGCGTTTCTTTTTCATAATGAAAACCCTTTCTTTTGTCGTGGGCGGCTCCCCACGACCTTTCGGTCGCGGGAGCTGATGATCGAAAGCTCCCGTCAGTCTTTTACGCGGATACGCGGATCAATTCTGCCATACAGCAGATCTACCACGAAATTGATGATAATAATGAGGGCGGCGATCAGTACAAGGATGCCCTGAACCACGGGGTAATCGCGGTTGGAGATCGAAGTGATCAGAAGATTGCCCATGCCCGGAATCGAAAAAACCTGTTCCAGAATAATGCTGTTTGCCACAATATCTGCGATTGTCATGCCCCAGAAGGTCAGTACCGGAATCAGGGCGTTTTTCAGCACATGGTGATACATAACACGGTGTGTACTGTTTCCGCGGGAATAGGCGGTGCGCACATAGTCGGCATCGAGCTGCGAGAGCACAGAGCTGCGCAGCATTTTGACAGCCATGGAACAGCGCGGAAGTGCAATGGCGGCAGACGGTGCAACAAGATAACCGATAAAACCGGAAAAATTTTCAGAAATCGGCACATAGGCGCCCGGCTGAAACCATTTGAGAATCAGACCGAAAAGATACGTGATCAGAATACCGATGAAAAATCCCGGCACAGACATGATCACCTGATTGATCGTCATGATCAGCCGGTCCAGATGCCTCCGGCGTGCTGTGCTGTGAAAATGCCGATGGGAATCGAGACAACAAGGATCATCAGGAATGCGATAACGGTGATAGCATGGTAATCGGAACTTTATCGCGGATCAGTTCTCCGACCGGCATCGAGTACGAATACGAGGTGCGAGATCTCCATGAAAAAAGCCGGTTACCCACGAAGCATACCGTTCCAGAACCGGCCGATCCAGTCCCATTTCCTTTTGCAGAGCCTCAATCCGCTCCGGCGTCGCCTCCGTGCCAAGCTGCGATTTTGCCGCATCTCCGGGTATGACGGAAAAGGCAAAGAACGATAAAAAGGATACAAGAAGCAGCGTAAGAAGGAGAGAGCCGAATTTCTTTGCAATGTATTTCATGAATGGAAATTCCTCCTTGTGTAATGTAGGATACACCGGGAATTTTTCCCGGCTTATAAAAGCAGGCACAGAAAAGCTTCGGGCATATCGGTTGAAGGCTTTCGTGCACGTCATTTTTATTGTAGACAATGCAGGTGTAAATAGCAAGATAAAATTGGAATATCTCGAATTACAGAATAACAGAATAACAGGAAAAGGCCTCTTGCATAACCGGTGCGGATGATGCAAAAAGCCTTTGATAAATTGCCTTCGATAAATCCCCTGTTTAGTTTTCCATTTCCCGTCCGAGGTACGTTGCCGCTACCTGGAGGAGCTTCTTTTCCGTGTCGCCCGGCAGGGACTCCCTGTCTTTGCCGCAGAGAATGACCGAACCGATGGCATCACCGGAGGAGAGAATCGGAAAAATGAGCTCCGGCAGAGGAGTAGTATTGTCTGTGTTTTCCAAAATTGAAAAATAAGCCTTTTCACCGGGACGCGCAAGTACTGTTTTCCGGTTCAGAATCGCCTCCTCCAGCCGGCTGCTGATGGACTTGCCAAGATAATTTTTCTGTTCCGGCCCGTTTGCCGCCACAATCTGTTCCTGATCCGAAACACAGACGAGACATCCGGTCACCGTTGAAATCGATTTTGTAAACCCTGCTGCGCATTCCGCCAGCTCTTCGATCGGTGAGTATTTCTTCAGGATAATCTCACCCTCCCGTCCGGTATAAATTTCCATGGCCTGTCCCTCCCGGATCCGCATCGTGCGCCGGATTTCCTTGGGAACTACCACACGCCCCAGATCATCAATCCTTCGAACAATTCCCGTCGCTTTCATATGAAAAATTCCTCCTGTTTTTACAATGTACTTTCGGAATCTTTCTGCACTTGCTTTTGCGGCTGATTTTCCGCCAGTTGCACCCGAATTTCATCAACGTACGCGCCGCGTACGCCTCAGAAATTTAGGCACAACGGGCAAGAAATCATCTCACAAAATCAAGCACAGAAAGACTCCGAGAGTACATCACATACTTTCCATAATTTGTGTTGTATGGGTAGTATGTGGAAAAACAGGTGGAATTATGCATGGAAAGAAGAAACGTATTTCCGCTGTTTACAGCAATTTCGGAAAAAATACAGTGGAACAGCAGTGGTTAGTCTGGTTGCTCCTTTTACAGAAGACTGCGGTCTTTTCCGAGATAGAACAAAGCGATCGTATCCGGTCCGACATGGCTTCCGGTGCAGTAATCGTAAGAAGTATTGATAAATTCACGCACCTTCACTCTTTTCTGGATTTCTTCCATCATATAAAGAGATTCCTCATAGGCATCTGCATGTGCGATTCCGACGATCTGCTTTTCCGGTTCTTCGATCGTTTCACAGAAGAGACGGATCAGTCATTTAAAACGGCCTTGCGCCCGCGGACATTCTTGTAGGAAACAATATAGCCATCTTCACTTCCACGCAGAATCGGTTTGATTTTCAGCATATTTCCGACCACAGCGACACTTCCCTTGATTCTTCCGGTACGGGAAAGATATTTCAGATCGCCGACGGTGAAAACACCGTTCATTTTGCCAACATAGGTTTCCAGAAGATCTGCCGCTTCGTCTACGTTCATGCCCCGATCGCGCATCTCGCTGGCATAGATGGCGAGGATGCCCTGTGCAAGAGAGGCATTCAGGGAATCGACGAGGCGGATTTTACGTTTTCCGCCGTATTCTTCAAGAAGCTCCTCTGCAGCAAGTCTTGCGGAGTTATAAGTTCCGCTGATGTTTTTGCTTAAGGAAAGATAGATGACATCCTGATCTGCCTCAAGAGCGGTGCGGAACGCATCCGCAAAATTTGCGGTGCTGATCAGTCCGGTCTTGATTTCACAGCCGGTGCGCATGGCATTGTAATATTCTTTTCCTTTTGCAAGCTCCTCTTCCGGTGACAGATCCGGGTCGAAGCAGACCAGCTCTTTTCCATTCACAAGATTGACGAAAGAAACGACATGGATATCGTATTTTTTCGCAGTAACAGCAGGCAGATTTGCTGCTGAATCAACAAAAACCTGAAACATAAATAAATTCTCCTTTGTAGTGTAAATGTCCCCCAAAATGATGTAACTTTTGATAAGCATTGTAACATATTGTATCACCAAAGAAGAGGGATTTCAATGGAGGATAGACAACATACTACAAAGGAGTGTGCCGACAAGTTGATTCCTGAAATCATCTGTTTTCGGAAGAAATTTGACCAGGTATCAATGCATAGTAATAATGACCAAAAACGGCAGACGTATTTTTAGTAAAAACCGCTTTTGAAATAAAATCGTTTTATCTATAAATGAGCAAGTTCGTGATTTTGCATAAAAGAAAGACACCTTGATTCTTGATGTTGTATAATGAAAGTGACGAAACAAACATTTGCAACATTTACGAAAGAAGGTGCCTCTTGCAAATACTATACATCATTCTTTATTCATATACAACCAGCTTAAGCAATTAAGGATAGAGTAAACTTACTGTCAGTTGGAGAGTTGCAGAAGATTCCCTGCTATGAACTTGACCAGATTGTTTTCTCATAGTCTACTTCTCCCACAGTGTTTTGGTAGCATTTCGTATTTGCTGAAGGTACATGAAAGTGTTCTCCTGTTAAATAATATTCTGTAAGTTATTTTCTATAGATATCCGCTGATAGTAGGTATCTATGATATCCTGCAAAGTAATCGTATTCATTTTTTCTTCGGTAGCCTTTTGAATTTCATTATAAAATCCCTGCAAAGATAACTGAATGTTAATGCCAACGCCACAATCTGGATTGGTATGAGTATCTAAATGAAGCAATGGTTTATCACCTTCAACTGCTTTATAAATATCCAGCAATGTAATCTGATCGGCTGGTTTTGAAAGAGAAGGACGGGCATGTCCGGCTACACTTGTCATAAGTTCCGCTTTTTTTAGTTTTAACATAAGCTGGCGTACAAAGCCGGGATTTGTATGGACACTTTCTGCAATTGAGGCACTGGAGAGGGATTTTTCCTGGTTGATAGCAATCAGAACCATCACATGAACAGTATCACTTAATTTCGTTGAATATTTCATGATAAGAAACTCCTTGTAGTATGATATAATGATCTTGTTTTCACGTTTTTGGGATGAAAATATTTCTGGTTTGTTTAAAACATCCTAAGTTCTCAACAGTTCTTTTTAATGTGTTGATAAACTGTACATTTTTTAATGCTTTGATGATTGTAAATAATATAATTACAACTATAATGGAGATTAAAGGAAAAGTCAACACAGATACTATAAATGTTCACAAAGGAGAACTTATGGAATACAAAAATCAAACAGAAAATCGTGCATTTCATGAAATGTTGCAGGCAGCAGTAAAACGGCTGCAAAATCGTTCCGGAGAGGAGATTGCTGCAAAAAGCGGGGCTGTTTTTCATAGCAGCCGGAATGTACTTGAGATAATGAGTTTTTATGAAACGATTGAAATTCAACTTCCTGAATTCTATATTAACTCAGACATAGATGAATGGCATTATCTGACGTTGTTGCATTATCTGGATATGGCCGATGGCACAGAAGGCTCACAGAAGCGCATTACTTTTGGTAACCTGAAAGATGGATTGATACGGGGAACCAAGTTTGACCGGACTGCAGAGCAGAAACTGGAAAAGCTTTTGCAGGATAAAGATCCTGAGAAAATTCAGAAAGCATGTAAAAACCTGGGTGCAGAATTCACAGAGACAAAGGCGGATCTGT
>ENA-OQIR01000708-OQIR01000708.1-human-gut-metagenome-genome-assembly--contig:-NODE-708-length-13391-cov-1.913676_pt1 | contig 13391 bp, 16 predicted proteins | sample MGYA00242580_ERZ504745 | MGnify/ENA primary metagenome ERZ504745 (study PRJEB26092, sample SAMD00036214) | human gut metagenome | host: Homo sapiens | study: EMG produced TPA metagenomics assembly of... | reverse complement strand
TATACACCCATATATAGAATATCTACTATGGCCATGTGTATTAATCGTGAAGCGACAGCTTCAGATTTATAGGCGATTTCACGACCCATACCATGCAAAACAACATCAGCTAATTTACAAAGAGGAGAGTTCATATAACTTGTTATAGCAATTATAGGAACATTATTATTGTGAGCTAATTCTATAGCTTGTAGAAGGTCAATATTGGCTCCTGTATGAGATACACAGATGATTAAATCTTTTTCTGTGAGTAGAGAAGAAGCTGTAACTTGCATATGCAAATCATTATAGCTTTTATAGGAATGCCAAAACGCATAAAACGTGTTTCGATATCTTGGCAGACTGTAAAAGAATTACCAAAGCCATATACACAGATTTGATGAGCATTTTTTATTAACTGAACAGCTTTTTCTAATTGTTCAAAATCAATTAATTTTAAAGTGTCTTGCAGTCCATCAGTGATGGAAGAAAAAAGTTTTTCAGCAATTAATTTATAGGAATCATTGGGATTTATTTCTTGAGATACTAATTCATCTTGGCTATATACTTCACTAGCTAAGGCTATTTTTAAACTTTGTAGACCGCTAAAACCTAATTTTTTACAAAAACGAGAAATAGTAATTTCCGAACTTTGAGTATTGCTGGCTAAATCGGAGATAGTTTGACTCATGACAGTTTTTAAATTGGCAAGGATATAATCTATGATGCGTTTTTCTGATTTCGTCATATTATTATAATTGCTACGCATTAATGTTAAGATAGATGTATTTGTCTCCATGATATTCACCTCAAAATCTTTCTTAATATAATTATAACAACAAAATATAGTGATAGTATAGAATAAGATTAATAAAATGATATAAAATATCAAAATAAAAATAAATGAAAAATATATTGCATAATAAAGCTTTATTTGTTATAATTTGCTTGTGTTAGTAAATAAAGAAATTACATAAATTAATGATTTTTCAGTTTATTTATAATGATTTAGGGAAAGGGCGGTTTTAATGTTGGATTTTAGTAATACAAGAAGTTGTATTTGGATTGGGGTAGATGTAGGTACTACAGGAGTTAGAGCGATTGCTTATCAAAAAGATGGATTGAGTTTATGTAGTGCAGATGAATTTTATCCGTTAGAAACACCATATCCAGATTGGGCTGAGCAAAATCCTGAGATTATATATAAAGCAATTGAAAAAGTTGTACGTGAAGTAGCTAATACTTTAATTTATAAAGGTAAAAATGTATCTGGTATAGCTATTAGTACTGTTATGCATAGCTTTGCACCGGCTAATGAAAATCGTGAATTATTGAGCAATATGATAACTTGGGCAGATAGTCGTTCAGTAGGTATTGTTAATGAATTAAAAAAAGATGAAGCCTTAGTAAAAGGTTTTTATGAAAGAACATGTTGTCCAACTCATTCTTGTTATCCATTTTTGAAAATCTTATGGGTGAGAAAAAATTATCCTGATGTATTTGCCAAAATGAGATATATCTATTCTTTAAAAGATTATATTTTTGAAAAAATGACAGGTGAATGGGTAGTTGATAAATCTTCAGCTTCTGCAAGTGGTTTATATAATGCTCATAAAATGGATTGGGACGAAGAAATTTTAAATTATGCGGGAATAACAAGAGAACAATTACCACCTGTTGTATCTACAACTTATCAGAGTAAATTGACAGATAGTGCAGCACAAAGATTGAATTTACCAGAAAATTTACCTGTAGTTATTGGTGCTACTGATGGTGTATTGGTAAATGTGGGAATTGGTGCTATTGAAGATGGTCAGTTAAGTGCGACAATCGGCACAAGTGGAGCGATTAGAATGCTTACAAAAACACCAAAGGTGGATAGTTTGGGACGTACATGGTGTTATAACTTGACTGATGATATGTGGGTTGCAGGTGGTGCTATAAATAATGGTGGCATCATCATGAGATGGCTTCGCGATAAAGTTTGCCATTATAGCAATCATCGTTTAGAAGATATCGATATTGATCCATATGATTTAATGACGCTTAAAGCTTCTAAAATTCCAGCTGGGGCAGAAGGATTATTGTTGTTGCCATTTTTTACAGGTGAACGTGCACCATATTGGAATTCTGAGCTTCGTGGAATGTTTTTTGGCTTATCTTTAAATCACAGTCGTTCTCATATGATTAGAGCTGGCATGGAAGGTATATGTTTTAGTTTAAATTGTGTACTAAGTGCTTTAAAAGATTTTGGTCAGGTAAAAGATATTCGTGTTAGTGGTAGTTTTACAAAATCACCATTATGGTTACAAATTATGGCTGATATCTTTGGCGAACATATAACTTACCTCAAAATAGTGAGGGAGCAGCTTTTGGGGCAGCCGTTTTAGGTTTCATAGCTAGTGGTGAGATGAAAGATATCTCAGATACTGCAAATTTAATTAAACCGAAGAAAGTATATAAACCACAAGCAGAAAATAAAGAAGTCTATGAAGAACTTTTTGATATCTATAGCAGTTTATATGAAAAATTACAACCTGATTTTGCACGCATAACTACGTATCAAAATAAAATGTATAAATAATAAAAATATATAAAGAGAGAGGGTTTTGATTATGCCATTAGCTATATTGGCTGTGGGGATTATTATTTTATTTATACTTATTGTAAGTGTAAATTAAATAGTTTTTTATCTTTAATTTTTGTAGCAATTTTTATGGGCTTTGCTTTAGGTTTACCAGTAGATGCTATCGTACCATCTATAACTAAGGGGTTAGGAGGTACATTAGGAGGTCTGGCAATAGTCGTAAGTTTTGGGGCTATGCTTGGTAAATTGATGGCTGATAGTGGGGGAGCACAAAGAATTGCCACTACATTGATTTCTATGTTTGGGGTAAAAAATGTTCGTTGGGCTGTTTGCTTAACAGGTTTTGTTGTAGGTATTGCACTTTTTTATGAAATCGGCTTTGTACTTTTAATTCCATTAGTATTTACGATTGCAGCGGAAGCAAAGGTTAATCTTTTAGAAGTTGGTATTCCAATGGCAGCTTCTTTATCTGTGGCACATGGATTTTTACCACCACATCCAGGGCCAACAGCGATTGCAGTTATTTTTAATGCAGATTTAGGGACTACTTTGATTTATGGCTTTATCATTGCAGTGCCAACCGTTATCTTAGCAGGACCACTTTATTATAATTTTGTTAAAGATTTGAAACCGGAAATTCCAAAAGGTTTATACAATCCTAAAATTTTCAAAGAAGATGAAATGCCTTCTTTTGCAATTAGTATTTTTACTGCATTAGTACCAGTAGTATTGATGGCAGCTTCTGCTATTGTAAAGATGACTTTAGATGATACGTATAGTATTTACCATATTTTAGTATTTTTAGGAAATCCAGATATAGCACTTACTATTTCTGTAATCATTGCCATTTTTACTTTTGGCTTAAATCGTGGAAAATCCATGAAAGAAATAATGACAAGCGTAGAAGATGCAGTAAAAACTATTGCGATGATTTTACTTGTTTGTTGCATGGTGGCGGTGTTTTAAAACAGATTTTAATTGATAGTGGATTGGGAACATATATCGGTAGTTTAATTCATGGTTCAGATATGTCTCCATTATTGATGGCATGGTTGATTGCTGCTGTTATCAGAACTTCTGTTGGGTCTGCAACTGTAGCAGCACTTACAGCAGGTGGTATCGTAGCACCATTAATTCCACTCACTGGTGTAAGCCCAGAACTTATGGTATTAGCAGTTGGTGCAGGTAGTGTAATTTTCAGTCCACCAAATGACCCAGGATTTTGGTTATTTAAAGAGTTCTTTGGCTTAACTATAAAGGGAACAATTCGCACATGGTGTGCTTTAGAAACTATTATTTCTGTTGCAGGTATTATTGGTGTAATGATTTTAAATGCAATCTTATTTTGATAGTTTTTGAAGATTTTATGCAAATAAATTATAAATAAAGAAGATAAATGTATTTTATGAATAATTTAGTAGCTGAATTTTAGACATGCGATAATATATTGTACGAGAAAAATAAAAAAGCTACCTTATTGGTAGCTTTTTTTGATAGACAGTTGTACAATATAGATATATTTTTTAATTTTAATGGGGAAATAAAATTTATGAAATCAAATATAGCAGTTATTGGTATGGGTGTAATGGGAAGCTGTTTAGCTTTAAATATGGCAAATCATAATTCAAAGTAGCCGTATATAATTACACTCCAGATTTAACAGAAGCTTTTGTTAAAATCATCCACATGATAATATAACAGCTTTTTATGATGTAAAATCTTTAGTGGAAGGTATGACTCGTCCTCGCAAATTCTTTATCATGATAACAGCAGGTAAAGCAGTAGATAGTGTAATTGAAAGTCTTTTACCTTATTTAGATAAAGAAGATATCATCATGGACGGTGGTAATTCCTTCTTTAAAGATACACAAAGAAGATATGAATATGTAACTTCTAAAGGATTTAAATATTTTGGTGTTGGTGTATCTGGCGGTGAAGAGGGAGCACTCAATGGTCCAGCATTAATGCCAGGTGGTAATAAAGAAAGCTATAAAGAAATCAAAGAAGTTTTAGAAGCTATCTCCGCTAAAGCTGAAGATGGTAAACCTTGTTGCACATATATTGGTGAAAATGGTGCAGGTCATTATGTAAAAATGGTGCATAACGGTATTGAATATGCAGATATGCAACTTATTGCTGAAGCTTATTTATTATTAAAACATGTTGGTGGATATGAAAATTCCCAGATTGCAGATATTTTCAATGAATGGAACCAAGGTGAATTAAATAGCTTCTTAATTGGTATTACAGCAGATATCTTTAAAGAAAAAGATGATTTAGGCGAAGGCGAATTAGTAGATAAAATCTTAGATAGTGCAGGGCAAAAAGGCACAGGTCGTTGGACAAGCTTAGCTGCTTTAGAACAAGGTGTGAATACATCTATTATGACAAGTGCTTGCAATGCTAGAAATATCAGTTCTTTCTATGAAAAACGTCAACAATTAGCAGAAAGTGGTTTGAAAAAAGTATTACCTGTAGAAATTGATGCAGATTTTGTAGAAGATGTAAGACGCTCTTTATATACAGCTAAAATTGCAGCATATGCTCAAGGTCTTGCTCTTTATAAAAGTGCTTCTGAAACATATGATTGGAATTTAAACTTAGGTGATATTGCTTCTATCTTCAGAGCTGGTTGTATCATTCAAGCGAGATTTTTAAATAATATAACTAATGCTTATCAGCAAGAACCTAATTTAGATAATTTAATTGAAAATGAATTCTTTGCTGAAAAAGTAAAAAATAATCAGCAATGTTTAAGAAAAATTGTAGCTAAAGCTATTTTAGCAGGTGTACCAGTACCAGCTTTTGCCAATGCAATTTCTTATATTGATGGTTTGAGTACAAAAGTTGTAGGTGCAAATCTCATTCAAGCTCAAAGAGATTATTTTGGTGCTCATACGTATAAACGCATTGATAGAGAAGGTTCTTTCCATCATCAATGGCAAAAACATTTTGATAGATAATAAGAAAAAGCAGACTTTTGTCTGCTTTTTTTTATAATATAAGATATTGAGATGAATAGAAGAGAGGCGTTTTTGATGAAAATTGCATTTAGTGATTTTGATGGGACATTATATTTTCACCATGAAGATATCATACCGCAAATAAATATAGAAGCTGTAAATGAATGGAGAAGCAAAGGCAATATCTTTGTTTTATGTAGTGGTAGAGATGTTCATTCTTTAATGCATGAAGTAAATAATCAAGAGCTTACTTATGATTTTGTAATTTGTAATAATGGTGGAACAATTTTTGATAAGAATTTGAAATTAATAAAATCATTTCCTCTAGATAAAATACAATTAGAAAAACTTGTTCATAGTGATATTGCCAAAGAAAGTTGGCATATTTTATTTTCATCAGCAGAAAAAATGAGAACAACGATAAATAGCCCTAAATCACAGTTGTTAAAGTATTTTGAGTCTGAAAAATATAAAAATCAAGATATCATTCAAAGAATAACTGTAGAACAAGCTTTATCTGAAATGAATGTAATACAAATTAGTTTAGCCTATGAAACAGAAGAAATTGCTAACAATTATGCTAAACGTATAAATAATGAATTTGAAGGAGCTTTCTTAGCTAATATGAATTTAAATTGTATAGATATATGTGCTAAGGGAATAAATAAAGCTCAAGGAGTCAAAGAATTATTGAATTTACAAAAAGATAAATACTTTGAACAGGTTTTAACAATAGGCGATGCTCAAAATGATGTGCCTATGATAAAAGAATTTGAAGGATATAGTTTAAATTCAGCAACTATGCATGCTAAAAATGTTGCAACAAAGTTGTATGATAGCGTAGGCGAAATGTTATTAGATAATTTATAAAATGTAAAAAACCTAAAAATGTATACTATAAAATGTATGCACTTTTAGGTTTTTTTGTTATGTTTATAAACTGAATTTATGATTTTTTAGTATAAATATAATTTAAGTTGTAGTTTATTTTGAAATATTTTTAAAATTTTAAAATAAATATATATTACCTATTGCAAAATTAATCAAAAAGTTGTATGATAATAGCAAGTTAAATAAACCGGTGGATTACAAGCATAAAATTTTTATAAAACATTATTAAGGAGTGAAATTATGAAAGAATTAGTAGTCAGTGTTAACCGGTCTTACCATGTTGGCTTTTTGTGTAGGATGTGGAAGTGATAACAGTTCTAGTAGTGGAACTGAAAGTGGAGCCGCAAAAGATGGTAAAGAAATTACAATAGGTTATTCTCAATTAGGTGCTGAATCTGAATGGAGAACAGCACAAACAGAATCTATTAAGCAAGCAGCAAAAGATGCAGGAATAAATCTCCAATTTTCAGATGCACAGCAAAAACAAGAAAATCAGATAAAAGCAATTCGCTCTTTCATTGCACAAGGAGTAGATTTAATTGCATTTACACCAATTGTTGAAACTGGTTGGGATACAGTTTTACAAGAAGCAAAAGATGCTGGTATTCCAGTAGTTATTGTTGACCGTGATGCAAAAGTAAGTGATGATTTGTATGTAGCTAAAATCGGTACTGATTCAAAAGCAGAAGGTAAAAAAGCTTTTGAATGGATTGACCAATATATGAAAGCACAAAATAAAACACCTCGTGATGGTGGTAGTGTATATAATATAGCAGTACTCGAAGGTACTGTAGGTTCTTCTGTAGCAATTGGACGCTCTGAAGGTTTTGAAGAAGCAATGAAAGCATCTCCAGATGCAAGTAAATATCAGATTTTAATGTCTCAGACAGGTGAATTTACACGTCAAAAAGGTCAAGAAGTTATGGAATCTTTCTTAAAATCTGGTGGTCGTGATAAAATCGATATTTTATTCTCTCAAAATGATGATATGGCTTTAGGTGCTATTCAAGCTATTGAAGCAGCTGGATTACAGCCAGGTAAAGATATTGTAATTGTTTCTGTTGATGGTGTAAAAGGTGCTTTCCAGGCTATGATTGAAGGTAAATCAAATTGTACTGTTGAATGCAACCCATTACAAGGACCATTGCTCATGGAAACAGCTAAGAAGATTTTAAATGGTGAACAAGTAGATAAAATGGTATATATGGAAGAAGGAGTCTTCCCAGCAGATGTTGCTGAAAAAACATTACCAGAAAGAAAATATTAATTTCATTGTGTAATAATTACTAGAAATAGTAAAAAGCGTACTTGGCTTGAACGGCAAGTACGGCTTATTTTGTATAAAATTTTACTTGAATGAGGTGAGAATATGGGTGATGTTCTCTTAAAAATGCGAAATATAGATAAAATATTTCCAGGAGTTAAAGCTTTATCTAATGTAGATTTTACTTTACGAGCTGGTGAAATTCACTCATTAATGGGAGAAAATGGAGCAGGAAAATCTACATTAATTAAAGTTCTTACAGGTGTTTATCATCGTGATGGTGGTACGATTACTTTAAATGGTAAAGAAATTTCACCAAATAATCCAAAAGAAGCACAAGAATGTGGTATTTCTACTGTATATCAAGAAGTAAATTTATGTCCTAATTTAACTGTTGCAGAAAATATTTTTATTGGACGTGAACCTAAAAAATTTGGTTTTATTGATTGGAAACAAATAAATAAACGTTCTGCTGAACTATTAAATAGTCTAAATATTCATATTGATGTGACAAAAACACTAGATCATTATTCTGTCGCTATTCAACAAATGATAGCTATAGCACGTGCTGTTGATGTTGATGCTAAAATTTTAATTCTTGATGAACCAACATCTAGTTTAGATGAAGAAGAAACAAAACGTTTGTTTAGCATTATTCGTCAATTACAAAAAAAGGGAATGGGAATAATTTTTATTTCACATTTCTTAGAACAAATTTATGAATTGTGTAGTAGAATTACAATTTTACGCAATGGCGAATTAGTTGGAGCATATGATATTGATAAATTACCACAGGTAGAATTAATTGCTAAAATGGTTGGTAAAGATTTAGATTCTGTAAAAGAATTTGATAAAATGGGTGCTAAAAGTGTACCATCAGATGAGGTATTTCTTGAAGCTAAAAATATCGGTTGTACTGGTAAATTGAATAATGTAGATTTAACTATACATAAAGGCGAAGTAATTGGTCTTGGTGGTTTACTAGGTTCTGGTCGTACAGAAACAGCCGAATTGCTATTTGGAGTAAATTCAATTACTAAAGGAGAAATTATAATTAATGGTAAAAAAGTTAATTTAAAAAATCCAATTGAAGCAATGAATGAAAAAATAGCATTTTGTCCAGAAGATAGAAAAGTACAAGGAATAATAGGTTCATTAAGTGTTCGTGAAAATATTATTTTGGCATTACAGGCTAAAAAAGGAATGTTTAAATATATACCATATAAAGAACAGGTAGTATTTGCAGATGATTGTATTCAATTATTAAAAATAAAAGTTTCTGATAGAGAACAATTAGTAAGTAATTTAAGTGGTGGAAATCAGCAAAAAGTTATTATTGCTCGTTGGCTTATAACAGAACCTAATTTATTAATATTAGATGAACCAACACGTGGTATTGATGTTGGTACAAAGAGTGAAATTCAAAAAATGGCTGTAGCTTTAGCTAAATCTAAAGGTATGTCTGTTATATTTATTTCTAGTGAAATGGATGAAATGATTAGAACTTGTACAAAGATAACAGTTATTCGCGATCGTAAAAAAGTTGCAGAAATAGAAGGCGACAAAGTTACTTCAGAAAACATTATGAAAGCTATTGCTGGAGGTGAAGTTTAATGGATAAATTAAAAAAATTTAAATCTAGTTCAATTTTTTTACCTTTAGTTGCTTTAGCAATTTTGGTTATTTTTAATATTATTTTTGTTCCCGGATTTTTAGATGTTGAGATAACACAGATGGTAGATTATATGGTCGTGTGTTTGATATTTTAAATCGTTCATCATCTTTGATTATTCTTTCATTAGGTATGACTTTTGTTATTGCTACAGCAGGTATTGATATTTCTGTAGGTGCAGTAGTTGCTATTTCAGGTGCTGTTTGTTGTAGTCTTATTGGTGGTAGAGGCGATGGTGTAGCTGAATATCCAATGATTGTAGCTATGATTGCAGCTGTTGCAGCTGGTGTTATCTGCGGTATGTGGAATGGTTTTTAGTAGCAAAGATAAAGATACAGCCAATGGTTGTAACACTTATTTTAATGGTTGCAGGTAGAGGTATTGCCCAGTTACTTACTGAAGGACAAATTATAACAGTTTATTATGCACCATTTAGCTATATTGGTGGAAATATTCCAGGTAATATAATTCCAAGTCCAATTATTATTGCAATTTTAATGATAGCATTAGTTGTGTTTATATTGAAAAAAACATCTCTTGGTTTGTTTATTCAATCAGTAGGTATTAATCCAACAGCAAGTAGATATGCTGGTATAAATGTTGCTTTAATTATCTTTTTAGTATATGCGTTTTCTGGTTTTTGTGCAGGTGTTTCAGGATTAATTGAAAGTTCTTTGATTCGTGCAGCAGATGCCAACAATGCTGGGTTAAATATGGAAATGGATGCTATCTTAGCAGTAGCTTTAGGCGGTACATTATTAAGTGGCGGTAAATTTTATATTGGTGGTAGTATAATTGGTGCTATTACTATTCAAACATTAACAACTACTATGTATGCAATGGGAGTAGCTTCTGACCAATTACCAGTAGTAAAAGCTATTGTTGTAATTATTTTATGTTTAATTCAATCTAAACATTTCCGTGAAATTTTAATAAGAGCAAAAAAATACAGTAAAGGCGGTGGATAAAGCATGAATATGAAACAATATATAAATTCCGCAATAGCCTCAAGATATTTTCAATTTTTTGTAACTGTAATATTATTCATAGTACTATATGGTATTGGTATAGCGATGTATAATGGTTTTTCTAGACCACAAGTTTTTTGGAACTTGCTTATTGATAATGCATCTCTAATTATTGTTACTGTTGGTGTAACTTTTACAATTATCACTGGTGGTGGTGGTATTGATATTTCTGTAGGTGCAGTTGTTGCACTTGTATGTATGTGTTTAGCATATTTATTACAGAATACAGAACTTGCAATACCTGTAGTTATCTGTTTAGTTTTATTAATTGGTATTGTTATAGGATTTGTTCAAGGATATTTAATTTCAGTATTTAAGATGCAACCCTTTATTGTAACATTGGCAGGTATGTTTTTTGTCGTGGTATGACAGCTGTTATTTCTAGAGATACTATTAATATTGATAATCCAAGTTATGTAGCCATTGCTTCAGAACGTATAAATATGTTTGGAACAGGATTTATTTCTGTTGGTGCTTTGGTAGCATTAATTGTATTAATTATTGCCATTATAGTATTAAAATATACAAAATTTGGTAGAACTATATTTGCAATTGGTGGTAATGAAAATTCTGCATCCTTAATGGGTTTACCTGTAACAAAAACTAAAATTTTAGCATATGTAATAAGTGGTTTTTGTGCAGCTTTAGGTGGTGTAGTATATTCTTGGACTATGTTATCTGGATATACATTACATGCAATGGGCATGGAAATGGATGCTATCGCTTCTTCTGTCATTGGTGGAACATTATTAACTGGTGGGGTAGCTTTTATGCCAGGTACTATTTTTGGTGTATTAATTCAAGGTATAATTCTCACCTTTATAACTTTTCAGGGAACATTGTCTGCTTGGTGGACTAAAATCGTAGTTGGTGCATTGTTATGTATATTTATCATCATGCAAGCATTAATTACTGAACATAAAAATAAATTAACATCTAAGAGTTCAATGGAAAGTAATAAATAAAAAATAGAGGTGAAGATAATGGTAGGTATAGTAATAGTCTCACATATGGTAAGCATTGCTGAAGGTGTTAGAGATATGGCAAAAAAAGTAGTCCCAAATGAATTGAAAATTATTGCTGCTGGAGGTACTGCTGATGGTAGTTTTGGCACAGATAGTGCAAAAATTTGTCGAGCCATTGAAGAGGCAGATGATGGACAAAATGGTGTAATTATCATTACAGATGTAGGTAGTTCTATCATATCAGCAGGGTTAGCGATTGAAGGATTATCTATGCAGTTGCATCAACGTGTAAAAATAGCTGATGCTCCAATTGTAGAAGGCGCTATTGCAGCAGCTAGTGAAGCAGCAAAAGGTAGCGATTTAATGACTGTATTAAATGTGACAGAAACTGCAAAGAGTGTATCAAAAAGAGGATAAACACATATAGTAAAAAATGGGGGAATGTTGTATATTACAATATTTCCCCATCTTAATATTTTTAATAATTAGTTGTATTATTTAGTAGTTATTTGGTAAACTATATAGATACACATATAAATATAAAAAAAGAAGTTGTTATATTTATAAAAGGAAGGACGGTGTGGAAATGGCAACGGCAGATGCTCCGAAATATATAGATTTAATGAATTGGATAAGAGAGCAAATTTTAAGCGGAGAATTTAGTGTAGGCATGAGATTGCCTTCTGAAAATGAGTTGGGAAAAAAATTCTCAATTAGTCGTCAAACAGTAAGACAGGCAACTAGTGTACTAGAAAGCGAAGGATTGCTAGAGAGAAGACGTGGTAGCGGAACATATGTATGTGCTTCAAAATCAGCAATAAAGAAAAAAACAAGAAATATAGGTGTTGTTCTAACTTATTTAGATGATTATATTTTTCCAAGTATTGTACAAGGAATAGAGAAAGTATTGACTAAAAACGGCTATTTCATGCAGTTAGCTTTTACCTATAATAGAGTGGAAAAAGAAGCATATATTTTAGATACTATGTTGAAAAACAATATTGATGGCTTAATTATTGAGCCATCAAAAAGTGGTATACCATATATCAATACAGATTTTTATCAAAAAATAAAATCAGCAGGAATACCATGTGTGTTTATCCATGCTGATACTAATCCGCCAATGAATATACCAAGTGTGCGTATGGACGATTATCTAGCAGGGCAATCTGCTGGTGAATATCTCATAAAACATGGTCATGAAAAAATTGCTGGTATTTTTAAATCTGATGATATGCAAGGTCAATTGCGTTATTCAGGTGCGATTAATGCTTTGAAAAAACATAATTTATTGCAATCAGAAAAAAATATGTTTTGGTATACAACAGAGGATATCAAACTTATTATGAATGGTGAATTAGACCGTGAAATCTTAAGACGTCTAAATGATGCTACAGCCATTATTTGTTATAATGACCAGATAGCAAGATATTTAGTCGATTTATTTACTAAGATTGATAAAAAATACCAGATGATATTTCGATCATAAGTTTTGATGATTTGGAATTAGAGTCAGCTATTGGGTTAACAACTTTTGCTCATCCTAAGAAAGAAATGGGAAAAACAGTGGCTATACAACTTTTGAAATTGATGGAAAATCCAAGTTTGAATGTCAGTGTGAAATTCCCACCAAATCTAGTAGAAAGAGAATCTGTAAAAACATTTTAAGCGAGTCATATGACTCGCTTTTTTATAGAAAGATAAAAGAAAATAAATAAGATATAGGGAAAATAATGACAAGAGCAGGCAAGATATTAACAATGCTGACAATAGAAATGCCAATCATATTCAAGCTTAAAATAATAGTCAATAATCCACCGATAGAAATAAAATCTAAAATCATAGTATTAGAGATAAATACCATTAAAAATTGCGAACAAAAGAAAAGACCGCCCATGATGATAAATTGAGGTATATTGACATACTCCCCATGCCTAAATGCAGGGGATTCTTGGATACAAACGATACTTGCCTACTAAAATAGCAGGTCTTACTATATCTCTCCAAAGAAGGTTGATGCCCCAACCTTCCATATATTTATA
>ENA-OQIR01000707-OQIR01000707.1-human-gut-metagenome-genome-assembly--contig:-NODE-707-length-13395-cov-4.397422_pt1 | contig 13395 bp, 16 predicted proteins | sample MGYA00242580_ERZ504745 | MGnify/ENA primary metagenome ERZ504745 (study PRJEB26092, sample SAMD00036214) | human gut metagenome | host: Homo sapiens | study: EMG produced TPA metagenomics assembly of... | reverse complement strand
ACAAAGGTCGACGGAACGTCGGCATAGCAACGAACCACAAGAGGTGAACTTAGATGGCAAGCAAGAGCGCGACATTCGTCCGGGCATCACGCTGGCATGCACCGAGTGCAAGGAGCGTAACTACATCACGACGAAGAACCGCCGTAACACGCCGGATCGTCTTGAGCTGAAGAAGTTCTGCTCCCGCTGCGGCAAGCAGACCGTGCATCGCGAGACCCGCTGAACGAGTTCAAAGTTTTCAACCCGACCAATTGGTCGGGTTTTTTTGTTTTTCCGAAACTCTCTTAGCACTTTTCCAACTGCCTTCCCCGCACGCTAAGCTAATCACCATGACCAATTTCGCAGATCTCACCACTATCGCCGTAGGCGGACCAATTGCATCCTTTATCGAACCGACCTCGCGTGTCGGCGTTATCGAAGCCGTCGAGGATGCCGACGTCAAAGGCTTGCCGTTGTGCGTGATCGGAGGCGGATCCAACATGCTCGTGGCCGACACGCCGTTCAATGGCGTCGTGGTGCGTGATGCGCGACGCGCCGTAAGTGTGCTTGATGAGGCAGCGCCTGCCGAAAACGACGAAAAAATCGTGCATGTCAACGCCGAAGCCGGCTGCAATTGGGATGATTTCGTTGACTACTGCGTCGGACTTGGCTTGGAAGGCGTGGAAGGACTTTCCGGAATTCCAGGCACCGTCGGCGCGTCGGTGGTGCAGAATATCGGCGCATACGGCCAGGAGGTCGCATCCAGCGTCGAAAGCGTGGAAGTCTGGGACCGCAAAGACAAGCAGATCAAAGAGCTCACCAATCAGGAACTGCATTTCGGGTACCGTATGAGTGCGCTCAAAGCCAGCATGTACAGCGCTCCGGCAACGCCTGCGGCCGACTTCTTCCCGACACCGCGCTACGTGGTGCTGTCCGTAACCTTCGCGCTGCATCACAGCGCAACCGGCGTGGTAGGATACGGGCAGCTTGCCAAGGCATTGGGCGTGGAAGTGGGCGAACGCATGTCGACAACGGATATTCGTCACGCGGTATTGAAAGTACGTGCCTCCAAGGGCATGCTTGAGGATTCCCACCGTTACCTGACCGAGGCCATGCGCGGCACCAAAAAAAGCGAACTGGTCGCCATTGCCCATAATGCGCAACGCACACAGGCAGGCAATGACGAACCCGACTACAATCGCCATAGCTGCGGCAGCTTCTTCATGAATCCAATTCTGAGCGAAGAGCAGGCGGCCAGACTTCCCGAAGACGCGCCTCGATTCAGTGCGACCCTGCCGGATGGCACACCAGGAGTCAAAACATCCGCAGCATGGCTTATCGATCATGCAGGCTTCCATAAAGGCTACAAAACCAGCGAAAACGCTACTGCGGGGCTGTCCACCATGCATACGCTGGCATTGACCAACCGAGGAGGAGCTTCGGCAGCCGACATCGTGAAACTTGCCAAAACCGTGCAGGATGGTGTCGAACAGACGTACGGCATCCGTCTCGTTCCGGAACCGGTCGTCATCGGCATGAGCCTCAAGTAAACGTAAGAACGAAGGGAGAAGGGAAACATGATGAACGTATTACGTAAGAAATCCGTCGAACAGACATTGGCGGAAACGGGGGAGTCGGGGCGCTCCCTGAAACGAGACCTGACCTGGTGGGATCTGGCCATTATGGGCGTGGCAGTGGCCGTCGGCGCGGGCATCTTCTCCATCGGCGCCCAGGCGGCAGCCTTCCATGCGGGCCCAGCCGTGATCATCAGCTTCCTCATCGCCGGCGTGGTATGCGGTGCGGCCGTAATGTGCTACGCCGAATTCGCGTCCATGATTCCGGTTGCGGGATCTGCCTACACCTTCACCTACACCACTGTCGGTGAGATCGTCGCATGGGTGATCGGCTGGGATCTGATCCTTGAAATGCTGATGGCAGGCTCCGTCGTATCCAAATATTGGGGCGTTTATCTCAACGATTTCTTCCGACTTGTCGGATGGAACATCAATACCAACGTCACCTTCGGATCATTTAATTTCGATTTCGCGCCAATCATCGTCGTGGCCTTCTTCACGACACTCTTGGTATGCGGCACGAAAAATCGGCGCACGCGTAGACGGCGCGCTCACTATACTGAAAATCGCCATCGTGCTATTCGTCGTGATCGTCGGCTTCTTCTACGTCAAAGCCGAAAACTTCACCCCATTCATCCCACCGAGCGAACCGGCAGCCACCACCGGATCAGGCTTGACCGCAACCATAGAACAGCCATTATGGCAGTGGGTCACCGGCATGACCCCAGCATCTACGGCATCACCGGCATCATTTCCGGCGCGGCCTCGTGTTCTTCGCGTTCCTCGGCTTCGATGTGGTCGCCACCACCTCCGAGGAAACCATCAACCCGAAGAAGAACGTTCCGCTGGGCATCGGCGTGGGCATGGGACTGATCATCGTGCTCTACACCCTCGTCGCCATCGTCACCACCGGCATGGTCTCCTACAAAGACCTCGCCAAGCAGAAAGACCCGTCGCTCGCCACAGCATTCGAAATGGTCGGCGCTGACTGGGCCGCAAAATCATCAGTTTGGCATTGTGATCGGTCTGGCCACCGTGGTCATGGTGCTGCTGCTCGGCCTGACCCGCGTGGTGTTCGCCATGAGCCGGGACGGCCTGCTGCCGCGCCCGCTCAGTCACACAGGCAAGCACGGCACTCCAGTACGTCTGCAGATTGCCGTCGGCGTGCTCATGGCACTCATCGCAGCCAGCTGCAACGTCAGCATCCTTGCCGACATGGTGAACATCGGCACACTGTCGGCATTCACCCTTGTTTCCATCTCTATTCCGATCATGCGCAAGAAGCGCCCCGATCTGAAGCGAGTCTTCAAAATCCCCGGCAATCCATGGTCCCTATCCTCATCGCGCTCGCCAACATCTGGCTCATGCTCAACCTGAGCGTGCTCACCTGGATTCGATTCGTGGTCTGGCTTGCGGTCGGCTTCTGCATCTACTTCGGCTACGGCTACCGCCACGCCCGACTCGGCACGGGAGAGCTGGAAGTTGACAATCAAGAGTAATCTTGAGCGGTAAGTGTTAAGGAGGTAACCATGCCATACGTTGTCGCTCAGCCGTGCGTCGATGTCAAAGACAAGGCCTGCGTGACGAATGCCCGGTCGATTGCATCTACGAGGGCTCCCGTTCCCTGTATATCAATCCGAACGAATGCGTGGATTGCGGCGCATGCGAACCGGTGTGTCCGACCGAAGCCATCTTCTATGAAGATGATCTGCCAGACGAGTGGGCCTGGTACAAGGATGCCGCAGTCAGCTTCTTCGCTGAAGTCGGCGATATGGGCGGCGCTTCCGCAGCGGCCCGATCGGCAAGGATCCGGAGCAGGTAGCTGCTCTGCCGCCGCAAAATCAGTGATTGGCATTTGAACGCGGCCTTTTCCCGTTGGAAGAGGCCGCATATTTTGTTTATAGAGGGTTATTAAGGAGTTTTCACGATGGGCTTTCATGAGTTTTCTTCGCCATACGATTGGTCGCGTATCGCAGCATACAAGCGCACGGCAAAAGCCGCGTTCGGAGGCATGATCGACCTGTCCGTGGGGTCTCCCGTCGATCCCGTGCCCGACTCGGTGCGCAAGGCGCTCGCAGCGGCGGCGAATGATCCGAATGCGTATGGATATCCGGCTACTGCAGGTACTGCCGATTTACGTGCTGCGATTGCTGAATGGTTTTCGGCGACTCGCAATGTTGATTTGCGGGCGATTCATGCTGATGTGGTGCCTACCGTCGGCTCCAAAGAGGGTGTTGCGTTGATGGCGTCGCTACTGCATTTCGGTGAGGATGATGTTGTGGTGCAGCGAAGGTTTCGTACCCGACGTATGAGATCGGCACGCAGTTGGCTGGGGCGAAGGTGCTTAAGGTCGACGATGTGCTGATGTTGCGTCGTGGCGCAATGTGCCTGGTGTTAAAGCGGTGTGGGTGAATTCCCCTTGCAATCCGACGGGCGAGGTGTATTCGGCTGAGCAGATGGCTGGCATTGTCGCAGCTGCGCGTGAGATCGGCGCGGTGGTGCTTTCCGACGAATGCTATGCGCTGATGCGGTGGAGGGACGCCGTGAATGGTGCTGAAGGTGATGCTGATTCTCTTGCGTCGACGCCGTGCGCGCTGCGTGACGATGTGTGTTTGGGCTCCGCAGAGGGCGTGCTGGTGCTTTATTCGTTGAGTAAGCAGAGCAATATGGCTGGGTATCGTGCCGCGTTCATTGCCGGAGATGAGTCTTTGATTGCGTCGATGAGTGCATATCGCAAGCAGATTGGTCAGATTATTCCCGGTCCGGTGCAGGCTGCGATGGCTGCCGGATTGCGTGATCTGGAATCCGTCAAAGTTCAGCATGCGCGCTATCGGGAACGTCTCGGCGTGTTGGTGGGCGCGTTGCGTGCTTACGGATACTGTACCGACATGCCGGAAGGTGCGTTGTATGTGTGGGTGAGAGCCAAGTCGGGCGATTGCTGGACCGATATGGAACAGCTTGCCAAAATCGGCATCATCGCCAGCCCCGGCGAGTTCTACGGTGCGCCGGAATATCTGCGCTTCTCCGCCACCGCCAGCGACGGGGCAATCGCTTCCGCCGCTGAACGCTTGGCGCGCTAAAGCCAATACGCAAAAGGGCTTCCAGCGATCGCTGGAAGCCCTTACCTGCGGAGTCAGAGGGATTCGAACCCTCGAGCCGCTAAAAACGACTAACACCTTAGCAGGGTGCCCCTATCGGCCACTCAGGCATGACTCCACTGTTTTACCGTTTTCACGGCGCAACAGCATGTAACTATACCATCTATCTGCGAGCGAAACACCATATCTCGAAAAAAAGATGGAAGAACGTTGGAGCATCAAGGAAAAAATCCGTGCTGTATGCATGTGTGTGCCTTATGGAACCGCAACTGTCGACACGCCGGTTTCATAAGATAAACTGCGATATTCGAACATTTGTTTCAGTAGAACGTGAAAACAGCTATCATGGAATCATGAGTACCGCACCGAGAATCGCAGCAGCCAAACGTGACTGGGGTCATGACGAGGCTGGATGCACGGTGCTGCATATCGACATGGATGCTTTCTACGCGTCTTTGGAAGTGGCTCGGCATCCGGAATATCGCGGCAAGCCGGTGATCATCGGCGTGGGCAATCGTTCGGTGGTGTCTGCGGCCAGCTATGAGGCGCGGCAATACGGCATCAACTCGGCCATGGCAAGTTCCAGGGCTCAAAAGCTATGTCCGAACGGAATTTTCCTTCCGGTCGACATGCGCTACTATCGCGCGATGTCGCATCGCATTTTCAAGGAAGTGTTCAGCCGGATTACCGACCGCATCGAACAGGTATCGGTCGACGAATGCTATATGGACGTTTCCGGAGCGTTGCTGCAGTGGGGCAGTCCCAGTGCCATTGGGGCGTGGATACGTGAACAGGTGGCCTTGCGCTACAACATCACCTGTTCCGTCGGCATCGCGGCGAACAAGCTGGTCGCCAAAATGGCATCCACCAATGCCAAGCCCAACGGCATGTTGATGATTCCCGTGGCGCGGCATGCACAATTCGTGCAGATGATGCCATTGCGTGGCATTCCCGGCATCGGACCTTCTCTGGAAAAGCGTCTGAACGCGTGGGGCGTCAACTCGGTCGCCGACCTTGCATGCATGAGTCTCGAATCTCTGGAACAGGCCACCGGATCTGCTCTTTCCGCACACGGCCTGTATCAGGCGGCCCGAGGTCTGGACGATAGCCCGTCGTGCCATACACGCAGGAAAAATCGATTGGTGCGGAACGTACCTTCGAAGCTGACACGCAAGACATGCGGCAGGTGTGCTCCATGCTCCGCTGGTGTTGCGATGACGTGGCTACGTCGTTGCGTAAACGTGGTTTCCTCGCACGCAAGGTCATGGTCAAACTTCGGTTTCCGGACTTGAGTTATGCGACGAAAGGACGCACGTTGGACTGCCCTACGGACGCGGCGAGCGTGCTTTACCCGCAATGCGTCGACCTGCTGCTCGTCATGATGGGCATGGCCCCGGAGTCCGTGCATGCCGTCTCCCTTGCCCGACCAGTGCGTTTGGCGGGAATGAGCGCCAGCGGACTTGTACTTGCCGAAGAGACCGCGATCCAGCCCTCACTAGATGATCTGCTGGAAGAAAAAGAAGCCGAACGGCATGAGGCTGTTCAAGCGAAATCTGCGCAAATGCAGACCCACGCAAAACGTTTGCGCGGCGCGGAAGCGGCACTGGATGCGGTGCGTCAAAAATACGGCAACAACATCGCCAGCTTCGGAGTGTAGAAGCTAGGGTGCATCCGTTATTCTTGAATTGAAGAGTTGAGAAGGTCCAGGGGAAGGCAGGGATGCCATGAAATACAGGAAAGAGGCAGTGCACGCAACTAACGCGGAAGTGCTTGCGGCAGGTCGGCGCAAGCTCGCATTCGCGGCATTGGCCGTGCTTGCCGTCGTGCTTGTCGCGGGAACATGGCTACTGGTGCATGGCCTTCAATCAAAGCAGGGTGATGCCGATGCGAAGCCGGCAACAACGGTGAGCGAGCCAAAAACGGTTGAAAAGAAACAAGTGACCGAACCTGCGGAGCATCATGGCAATTCTCCGGATTGCCCCGACACCGACTGCATCGCCATGCTTGTCAACGGAGATCTGCTGTTCCATGAGGGATTGTGGAACCAGTATGCCGGCGCCAACACCGCGGCCACCGACGGCACCGCATTCGATTTCACCGGTCTGTTCGAGCCGATGCGCAAGTATATCGAAGCTTCCGACATCGCCGTATGTGAGTTCGAAACACCTATCGCACAACGTGGCGGTCCATATTCCGCCTATCCGATTTTCAATATTCCTCCGGAAGTGGCCGACGCCGCGAAAAACGTGGGGTATCGCGCCTGCACGCATGCGTCGAATCATTCTTGGGATCAAGGTGCCGACGGCATCGCACGTTTGTGGGACACGCTTGAACAGGATGGCATAGCGCAAACCGGTTCCTATAAAACCGAAGAGGATTCGTATAAGCCGCTGGTCATCGATTCGCCGACGGGCGGCGGCAAAATCGGACTCGTTGCGGGAACCGTGTCGTTGAACGCGCAAACGCCCGACTACGACTGGCGTGTGGATCGCCTTCGCGAATCCGGAGATCCGAACCATCAGGCCGATATCGACAAGGCCGTGGCCAAGGCGAAGGCCGCTCGGGAACAAGGCGCCGACGTGGTGGCCATGGCCATGCATTCCGTGCAGGAATACTTGGATTACGCCGATTCCTGGCAGCAGGAGGAAGCGCACGAGCTAGCTGATACGGGTGCATTTGATGTGATCTATGGTGCCGGTTGCCATTGCGCGCAGCCGATCGAGAACTATAACGGCACTTGGATCATCTACGGTTTGGGCAATGCCGTAACCGAATCGGCCAATACGGCAGACACCATCGTAAACAACCAGGGTGTGACCGCGCGTATTCAATTCGCAGGCAAAAAAGGTGTGGCGGGCTCGTGGCGCGTCAACCGTATCGACTGGGTGCCCAGCGCCAATGAGACGCAAGGCAAATACCAATGGTGTTCGCTGGCAAGCGACCATCCGGACGGCACCTGTTGGGATGAAACGCAAGACGCGAATGTGCGCCAACGCATCTGGGACGTGCTCTACTCCATGGGCGCCGACCAAAACGTGGTCAAGGAATGGAATATAACCGCAGAGCGGGCAGGTTCATCTGGTGAATAGTTTTCCGTGGCACAATATGCCTCGTACCGTTGGTTGAAAACGTGGAAGAACCGCTTGAACGTACAGTGTGAGGTGAAAGACATGGATGAAATCTACGAAACCCAGCCGGAACGCACCGATCTGCCGCTGGTGGTTATGCCTGTCATCATCGAATCGATGATCGAACCGTTCGAAAAGAACTTCGAGCTGTTCAAAGACATTGCCCGCGTACGCATGTACAGGGATTTCACGCTCGATGAAGACACCATCGTCGCGCGTTGCGCCGAAGCCGACGCCATCATGGTGGTCGGATTCCACTGCACCGACTCAATCCTCGACCGTCTGAACGCCAAATGCTACGCTTTCGGCGGCACCGGCGTGGCCAGCTACATCAATCTAGACAAAGCAAAGGAACGTGGCATCCGCGTATGCAACGTGGTGCACTACGGCGACCATGCCGTAGCCGAACACACCATCGCACTGCTCATGGAACTCGCCAGGCAGGTCGGCAAGCTCGACAGGCAAGTCAAAGAAGGCAACTGGGTGGTGCCGACGGCTACGAACTGTACGGTAAGAAGCTTGGCATCATCGGCCTTGGAGGTATCGGCCAAACCGTGGCGCGTATCGCCGGAGCGTTCGGTATGAACGTGTCCGCATGGAACTCCCACGTTCCCGAGCGGGTGTTCACCGATCTGAACGTCACTCCGGTTGACGACATGAACGAACTGATTGCCGGATCTGACGTGGTGTCCATCCACCTGCCGTTGTTGGACTCCACAAAAGGCATCGTCACCGCACAAAACCTTGAAGCCTTGAAACCGGAAACCATGTTCATCAACACGGCTCGCGCGGAAATCATCGAGCCGGGCGCGTTGCTCTCCAGACTCCAGCGCGGCGACATTCCTGCGGCACTTGACGTGTTTGACCATGAGCCGCTCGCTGTCGACGATCCGCTGTGCTCGATTCCAGGCATCATTCTCACCCCACACACCGCCTGGCGTACCGACGGCGCATATGTGGGCATCACCGAACAGGTGGTCCAATCGGTCGCTGCTTACTTTAAGGGCGAGGATTTCAACGTCGTCGTGTGAGCGATCGTACGAAGCGGTATAAGAAAAACGTACGGACGGTCGGCGTGATTAGGTAGGTTGAAAGACATGCAGACCATACTCGATTCCGCCGATCAGCCCGCACATGATGCGTTCGTCGAGAAGAAATCGGAATTCATTGGCGACGCCTGTCATATCGATTCCTTGGATGAGGCGATCGCGTTTGTGCAGATGATTCGCGATCAGCATCCGAAAGCCCGTCATGTTGCCTATGCTGCGGTGTGCGGCGGTTCCGACGGTCGTTTGGCCGAACGTATGAGCGATGACGGCGAGCCGTCGGGTACGGCCGGCAAGCCGATTCTCGACGTGCTGCGCGCCAACGAGATGACGGATTGCGCGGTTGCCGTCACCCGGTATTTCGGTGGGATCCTATTGGGTTCCGGTGGCCTGATCCGTGCATATTCCACGGGCGCGTCCATTGCCGTCAAAGCGGCGACCAAAGCGAAAATCGTGCCGTGTAGCGAATATCAGGTAACGCTCGACTACTCACAATTGGGCAGTTTTCAGAATCTTCTCGCTCGGTGCAGGGTGAGCAGGCGGACGCGCAGTATACCGATCGCATCGTATTGGCGGTTGTCGTGCCGCAGGAGCAATCGCAGCAATTCGAATCGCGTGTGGTTGAAACGTTCAATGCAACCGTGACTCCGCAAAAACGGGAACTTCCAATCGTCCGGTGAAAATGTGAATCCCGGAAGGCAATGGCGTAAGGTGGAAACTATGACCGATGCTGAAATCAAGCAAGACGGCAATGCCGAGAACGAATCCGCACAATCGCAAGACCAGAAGATTCCTTTGGATTTCGAGCCTCTGACCGCGACCTACGAGCGTTTGCGGCATTCCACGGATGCCGCTGAACTGAGTGAATTCGCGCGCCGGCCATTGCCTGACCGTTCCGAACAGGCTGCGTTCTCGCGCGCCACGGCACTGCTGGAGGCTGTCGCAGGCAATGCACATACGCCGTTGGAAGATCGTGTTTTCCTTGCGGAAACCATGCCGTTTCCGAATATTCTCGTTAAACTGTCCACCGACGAATCCACTGAGGTGCGCAAAGCCGTTGCCGGCAATGCCAATGATAAGAATTGGCTGGTGGGGCGTCTCACCAAGGATGAGTCCCTCGAAGTGCGCGATGTCGCGTTGCGCAACAAGCGGACATCTTGGAAGATGAGGCTCGAAGGCGCGCAGGATCCGGATATGGATTCGCGAACCCTTGATTTTTTGGGATCCTTGGGAACCGAGATCGAGCCGAATGCTCCGGCGGTGCTCGCTTCCATGGTGCGCAGGGCCGTTGCGTTGAACCCGAATGCATCCGATCAGATGCTGGAAAAACTTGCGCAGGATGCGTCGGGAGAAGTGAAAAGGGCTGCTGAAAAGCGTCTTTCGGAAAATTAGTTGCATACGTTGTCATGTTGTGAGATTCTTGCGCGTGGTGTGTGTGATTGGGGCATAGACTGTTGCTTATGACAGAACAGACCGAAAATGCAACGCGTCTAGCCCGTCCGCTCATTCGTCTGGCAAAGTTGGTGGGTGTCGCTACCAGTTATGTCGGTATGAGCCGTGATTACCACGAAATCGAAGACGATGTTCTTGTGGCGGTGCTCAAGGCGCTTGGAATCGACGCTTCCAACGATGATGCAATCGAACAGTCCATCGCCGCCATGCAGCGTGAACGTAACATCCGAATCATTCCTCCGACCGTGCTGCACATTGTCGGTAAGAAAAGCAAGATAGAGGTTCATGGCGGCGCGCTTGACGTTCCCGAAGCTTCCATCACGTTGGAAGATGGCGAGACGTATGCCGGCAAAATCGAGCATGAGGGCGGCAACGGTGCCGCGGTCGAGGTCGATGGCGGATTTGTGTGCACATCGTACCTGGTGCTTCCGGAAGACCTTCCCGAGGGATATCACACCCTTGAGGTCACCGTGGGCGGCAAGACGGAGTCTGCAACCGTTATCAGTGCTCCGGAGAAGATCGAACTGCTCGACGAGATGAAGGAAGGCTCCTGTGGGGCTGGATGAGCCAGCTCTATTCCATCCGTTCCAGCGGTTCTTGGGGAATCGGCGATTATGAGGATCTGAAGGCCCTGCTCGTCGAATCCAAGAAGAAGACCGGTGCCGACTTCATGCTGATCAACCCGCTGCATGCCGCCGAGCCGGTGCCGCCGATCGAGCCGTCTCCGTATCTGCCGATTTCGCGCCGTTTCATCAACTTCAGCTATATTCGTCCGGAATCCATGCCGGAATATGCCGCGCTTTCGCCGGAAGACAAGGCGAAGGTCGACGCGCTGCACGAGCAGGTCGAGCCCCTCAACGGCGATGCGCAGGTTTTGGACCGTGAAACGATGTGGCGCACCAAGATGCAGGCGTTGTGGATCATCTACAAAGCAGGTCTTTCTGTACAGCGTCAAGCTGAGTTCGACCGGTATCTCGCCGAAGTGGGCGATGAGATCGAATCCTATGCACGTGGTGCCTGTGCTACGACAAGTGGGGCGCCTCCAATGGCAGTGACGACGATTGGGTGCGTAAATACAATCGTGATTCCGAAGAGGTCGCGCAGCTTCGCGCGCAGTATCCTGACACGCTCGAATTCTACCGTTGGCTCGAATGGATCGCCACCGAGCAGCTGCATGCGGCCCAGCAGGCGGCTCGTGACGCAGGCATGAAGATCGGCATCATCGCCGACATGGCGGTGGGCGTGCACCCGGCCGGTTCCGACGTGTGGTGGAATCCTGAACGTTTCGCCAAGGGTGCCACGGTCGGCGCCCCGCCAGACATGTTCAACCAGCAGGGTCAGGATTGGAGTCAGCCGCCGCTGAACCCGATCGCCCTTGATCAGACCGGTTACAAGGTGTACCGAGACATGGTGCATGGCATGTTCTCCAATGCGGGCGCGGTGCGTATTGACCATATTCTTGGCTTGTTCCGCTTGTGGTGGATTCCGGAAGGCAAGAAGGCCATGGACGGCACCTACGTGCATTACGATTCTGACATCATGCTCGGCATTCTCGCGCTGGAAGCGTCTCGCGCCGGTGGCGTGGTCGTGGGCGAGGATCTTGGCGTGGTTCCGGCTTATGTGTCCAAGTCGCTGTCCGAGCACGGCATTCTCGGTTGCGCAGTGGAATGGTTCGAACAGTTCGACGGTGTGTTCCGTGCGCCGAAGGATTGGCGTCCGTATGCGCTGGCTTCCGTCAACACGCACGATTTGCCTCCGGCGGCAGGCTACTTGGAGTATGGGCATGTCAAGCTTCGCGAGCAGTTGGGATTGTTGTCCGGTCCGGTCGAGGAATTCCAGAAGTCCGCGGAAGCCGAGCATCACGCCATGCTGAACATGCTTGTCAAGGAAGGCTATCTTGACGCTGACGTGCTGGAAGACGAGCTTGCCAACGAAAACGAAATCGTCGACGCCTGTACCGCGGTCTTAAGGGATCGCCATGCAAGCTGATGGCAGCATCCATCGTCGATGCGGTCGGTGAAAAGCGCACGCAGAACCAGCCGGGAACCAGCAACGAGTATCCGAATTGGCGTATTCCCCTGGCTGACGGAGATGGCAATGTCGTGCCGCTGGAAGAGTTGTTCGGCAATGCTCGACTGCAGGAGATCGCGGCGATTATGCGCGGCTGATCGCATTTGGCAGCAGCTTTTAGATATATAAAACCGGCGATATGAAACGGAACGTCCGTTTGTGTATCGCCGGTTTTTCGCTGCTGTGCAAAAAGGGGTATTTTGCGCTGATTTTGCTATGCGATGTGTCGCAAATGTCAAGGCTGGCGATATACTAGTAGATTGTTGTGTTTCCCTACGGGGTCCTTCAAAGCGCTTTTCCCACTCGCCATCGAGGACTTTCAGGGAGCCCACGGATAATGAGACCTGAAAACGGCATCATTCCGCGCTTAACCAACGCATTGATGTTGATGGAAGGTCCGGAACACAATATATAGAAAAGGTACATCGTGAAAACTTTCACTCCGAAGCCAGCTGATCTGACTCACGACTGGTACGTTATCGACGCCACCGACGTGGTGCTCGGCCGTCTCGCTTCCCAGGCAGCCATCCTGCTGCGTGGCAAGAACAAGCCGACCTACGCTCCGCACGCCGATTCCGGCAACCACGTGATCATTCTCAACGCCGATAAGATCGCTCTGACCGGCAACAAGTTGGGCAAGGAACTGTACATGCACTCCGGTCGTCCGGGTGGCCTGCGTCGCGATAGCTACGGCAAGCTGCTCAAGACTAACCCTGAGCGCATCATCAAGTCCGCTATCAAGGGCATGCTGCCGAAGAATCGTCTGGCCAAGGTCCAGCTGGATCGCCTCCACATCATCTGTGGCACCGAGCATCCGTACGCTGGCCAGAAGCCGCAGGTTTTCGAGATCGCTCAGGTCTCGCAGCAGGCTAAGTGAACCGAAGGGAGATAAGAAACATGGCTGAAAACACCAACGACTCCGCGGTCTCGAGACCGAAGAGGAGCTCACCTCGTACACCACCGAAACCAACGCTGGCGCTGGCACCGGTACTTCCGCTATCGCTCCGGGCTACGGCACCGGTCGTCGCAAGGAAGCCGTCGCTCGTGT
>ENA-OQIR01000706-OQIR01000706.1-human-gut-metagenome-genome-assembly--contig:-NODE-706-length-13398-cov-2.237058_pt1 | contig 13398 bp, 19 predicted proteins | sample MGYA00242580_ERZ504745 | MGnify/ENA primary metagenome ERZ504745 (study PRJEB26092, sample SAMD00036214) | human gut metagenome | host: Homo sapiens | study: EMG produced TPA metagenomics assembly of... | reverse complement strand
TACTAGATGTATTTGAAACCTAATATTTAGGAAATGATAATTGGTGCATCAAATTCAGGTGGGTATTGATTATTTAAGTGAAATTGTAGAGGAGCAACACATTTATTGTTATGCAGAAACAGTCTTTTGATAATAGAAAAAGCACATTATAATGATTGAAAATGTGAAAATGACACAAATATAATTGTTAAAAATAGCTTTACATGTTATTATGTGAATACCAATGATGTGGAGGAAAACATATGTTACTGGAATTTAGTTGTAAAAATCATAAATCAATTAAGAATGAAGTGTTATTTTCTTTATTAGCGAGTAAAGATACTTTTAATGATGAATATTTATATGATTATAAAGATTTGAAAATATTAAAGTCATCAGTTGTTTATGGAGCGAATGGTTCTGGTAAGAGTAATTTTATTGATGCTATATATTTTATGAAGTTACTGGTTTCGAATAGTATAAATTTACAACCAGGTATGGGTATACCATATACACCACATAAATTGAATGGTACTGGAAGTGAAAGCTTTTATTCAGTTCAATTTGTTAAAAATGGAATTCGTTATGCGTATGGTTTTTCTGTAGAACAAATGTTGGTCAAAGAAGAGTATTTATATTATTTTCCAAATGGAAGACAAGCAAAAATATTTGATCGAACGGGAATGACATTTGAGGAGGGTAGTAAATTTAAGGGAAAATTTAATAGTTGTAAAGATGTGCTAAAACCAAATAGACTTATGATTTCTTGTGCTGCTAATTTTACAAATATTGTGGAAATTGAAGACGCATTTCGATTTTTCAGTGAGGATTTAGTAATTTATACAAATGCGAATCAAGAAAATTGGATGCAGTACTCTTTATATCAATTTAATTCAAATCCTGAAATAAAAAATTTAGCTTTATCTTTCATGCGTGATATAGGTGTAGATATTCAAGATATTAAAATAAATATCGAGGAAAGTGCGTTTCCTCAGTCTGAATTGCCAGAATTTCTTTCAGACGAATATAAAAATAAATTGAGGATGACTCCGTTACAAAAAATCACGGCTTCTGTTGTTTATCCTGGTTTTGAAACAGATCTATTTACTGAAGAATCAACGGGTATTCAAAAGTTATTTGCGTTTTTGTGTCCTTTTTTAGATATTATTTCAAAAGGAAAAATCTTGATTTGTGATGAATTAGAAACAAGTTTACATGAGTCTTTATTATATACTTTGTTAAAAACATTTTTATCTTTAGAAGGAAAGGAACAACCTCAAATTATATTTACTACGCATGATACAAGCTTATTATCCTTGGATTTATTTAGACGAGATCAAATTTGGTTTACTGAATTAAATAGTTTAAATCGCTCTACAGAATTATATTCTTTGGCAGAGATTAAAAGCGTTCGTAAAGATGAAAACTATGGAAAGGGATACATATCTGGTCGTTACGGTGCAATACCGATGTTAAATGAAAATTTAGCTGAATTGTTGAAAAATATTTAATGTAGGAATTAAATGAACAGAGACTTTTCTTTAAAAGAAAGAGTGGAAAATACTAGAGAGCAACAGCAAATACGACGTGTCGTTCATTTTTATCTACAAGAAATTAAAGATAGATTTGATGAAAGCATATGTAATATAGAAAGTAAATTTGAATTATATGATGAATTGAATGCATCAGGTAAATTAGAGGATGCGAAAGATGTTTTAAGGTCTCAAATTATTTTCTTAGAAGGTGTTCTTGACTTTTATCTTCATGAAATGCAAAATACAGCTATTTTAAAATGTTTTCTAATGAATGGGATAAAACTTCACAATACAAAAAATTTAATGTCAAAATGGAATTTGTGGAAGTGGGTTTGAATTCGTCAAATTCAAAAGACTGGTTCTTTGAATACGTGAATGATTCATTTAACAGGGTGGTATTCATGAGCAATGAAAGCATGAAGGATCAATTGAATTCTATTGGGATACCTTATAAAGATGTAATGCATAATGTATTTAAGAAAAAGTCTGAAAGTGAATCTATAATCGAGGGTAAAAACTTTGTTCAAAGCTTGTTTAAAAGGAGAAATGCGATTGCACATCAAAATGATAGAAGTCATGATTCGGGTATTCAAGGTGATATAGATAAATCGTATGTAGTAGATAATATTGAAACAGTCAAAAGAATCGCACATGAAATTTTAGCATTGCGAATGCAAAGTAATAAATGTGATATGTTTAGTAATCTGGGTGTTCTTTAAAATATCAATATATATAATCATGTTTGAAAAAAGAATTAACCTTTATGCTATTCATTATGCCAGTGTTGAAGAGAGGACATAAATATGATTTGTAATGAAAGATTAATCGCAATACCACCATCCGCAACCATACTAGAGCAGTTAAAAGATCGAAATATGACACAGAAACAATTGGGTAGTTTTCTAGAGTTGTCAGATGAGAAGATGTCATTATTGATGAAGGGTGAATTAGAATTAACGCAAGATGTTGCTGATCAATTAGAAGATGCATTAGGAATACCTTCATTATTTTGGTTAAATCTAGAAGGTATGTATCGAAATAAATTAAAGAAAATTTCGAAAGCTAGTACTGTTTGAAGTGCTTTGATGGTTTTAATGGTGGCTACCTTTATTTTGCAAAATAATTCAAATAATAAAAAACCACAAATGTGGTTTTCTAAATTAGATTCAATTCTTTAAAGGCATGATAAATACCATCCTCATCTAGGGATGTTGTGATCCTATCTGCTTTATCTTTGATTTCTTGTGGTGCATTACCCATGGCGATGCTTAGATGTGCTTTTTTAAACATAGGAAGATCATTAAAACCATCTCCAATCGCAATAGTATCTTTGATGTCGGCATGAAAGTATTTGACTACGGCATCCATGCCTGTTGCCTTATTGATATGGTAGGATGTGACTTCACCACTTTCTTTTCCTAAAGGCGCAAATGTTGCAGGAATTACATCATATTTATCCGAAAGATCTTGTTGGATCTTTTTATAGGGTGTTTTGCCATTGTCAATGACGGATACTTTATTGTAGATTAAGTCTTGAATGTTGTCGACAACTGTAATTTGACTTGTAAGAATCGTAAGGCCATGTTTGGCCTTTTCTTCTTGGGTTTTACCCGCACATTGTTCTTCGACCATTTTTAACATTGTATCTTTTGTATATTGCGTGGCATAGATGCCGTTACTGCTTTCAAAGTTAGCTGGAATGTTATTTTTAAGAAGGTAGTTTGATAAATATTGACTTTCTTTTTTGGATAATGCGTTTTCTTCAATAATTTTATGTTCGCATTCAATGGTTGCACCACTTCCGGCAATGATCGCATTGTAGTCGATTTCTAACATGGGACCAAAGATTTCAATGCGTTGTCTTCCTGTGCATAAAATGATTTTATGACCGTTTTTTGTGCTTGAATACAAGCTTTAATTGCGCTATCTGGAATGTAGCCTTCGTGATGAAATAAGTGTGCCATCGGCATCTAAAAAAACAAGTTTCATTCTACACCTCTTTCTTATTGGACGAAATGATATTTTTATTCTACAATAGATAGGTAAATATTTAAAGGGGAGGATACAATGGGTGATTATATTGTGATGGGCATTGTTGGTATATTGGTTCTTGTGATGTCGGTTTTACCTAAAACTGTTTATAATGGGATTACATATACGTTTTCAATGCATAAATATGGAATTCGAAAAATCCAAAGATATCGCACAACAACTGATACGTTAGCAAATTGCATTATAGGTGTACTGGTTGTCTTTAGTATTTTTTATTGTTTCATTCCATTCTATTCCGTAGTATATGCGATTCTATTTATATTGAGCTATTTGTGCCTGCTTGCACAAGTGAATCGTGTTACGTCAAAAAAGACACAACAAGTCGCTCGAACTGTGATTTTATTGAATAATATTTTTGCGGGAGTTTGTTTTTTAGGAGCGCTTGGCTTTATGAATGGACATATGGCAGATGGTGTGATCAATCAATTCATGTTGGATTTTCATGCGCATAAAGTATTTGGTATTTTATACCTTCTACAAAATCGTACTTGGATGTATTGGTTGTTTCAAGGCATATTATTTTTATTCCCACTATTTATCATGTGGTCGCATTTTAAATATATGCGTTTAGAAAACAGTGTAAAGGCTGTTTACTTTATAACATATATTCTAAAAATGTTATTTTTAATTATTGTAGTTGTATGTTTTTCTGTGGGTGCCTTTGAATTCTTGGATAAAGTTTATCAGGTGGATGCCCTAAAGAAATTGGCATAGAGAAAGAAGGATTTAAAAATGATTAAAGAAAGAATTTCAAAATTGCGTGCAAAAATGATGGAGAACAATGTACAGGCTTATATTGTTCCAACAAGTGATTTCCATGAAACAGAATATGTTTGCGATTACTTTGCATGTCGTAAATATATGTCTGGCTTTACAGGGAGTGCAGGTGTTTTAGTTGTATTGCTTGATAAGGCTGCCTTATGGACAGATGGACGTTATTTTATTCAGGCTGCAAGTCAGCTTGAAGGCTCAGGCATTGATTTAATGAAGATGGGCCAACCTGGAGTTCCTGAAATTGATGCGTATATTGTTGAAAATCTTAAAGAAAATGACACCGTTGGCTTTGATGGTCGTGTCATGAATACAAAAGATGCTCTAGCTTATAAGTCGGTGTTTGATTTAGCACATTTGAATATGAATGTAAATCTAGACTTAGTCAATGAAGTGTGGACAGATCGTCCTCAACTTCCTAGTACGCCAACTTTTCATTATTCTGAAAAATTCTCAGGTGAATCTGTAGAGAGTAAGTTAAGTCGTTTACGTGCTTTCCTTAAGGAAAACAAAGTTGATTCTATTGTACTAACAAGTGTGGATCAGATCGCATGGCTTTATAATTTAAGAGCGCATGATATTCCTAATTTTCCAGTTGCTTTAGCTTATTCGATTGTTTCACTTGAATCAGCTTCTATTTATATGGATGCATCTCGTTTGGATGAATTGAGTTTAAAAGAATTTAAAGACAACCATGTTACAGTTTGTGGCTATTCGGATATATATTTGGCAACAAAGACTTTAACAGGTTCAGTCTTAGTCGATCCATCCAGTGTGAATTATGCGATTGTTTCAAACTTGCAGGCTAAGCCGGTATTTAAGGAAAGTCCAATCATTTTATGGAAGGCTTTAAAGAATGATACAGAATTAAAATGTACAAAGTGGGCACATATTAAAGATGGTGTTGCCGTTACTAAATTCATGTATTGGTTAAAGAAGAATGCAGGTAAGATTGAAATGAGCGAGATGAGTGTTCAATCTAAATTGCAACTTCTTCGTAGTGAACAAGAAAATTATCTAGAGGATAGTTTTGATACAATTTGTGCTTATAAAGAACATGCGGCTATGATGCACTATTCTTCAAAGCCAGAAACAAATGTTGATATCACAAATTCGGGTATGCTTCTAATTGATAGTGGTGGACAATATTTAGAGGGTACAACAGATATTACACGTACATTTGTGTTGGGTGATATTAGTGAAGAAGAAAGATATTGGTTCACAAAAGCATTGCGTGGACACATTCGTTTATCGGATGCACACTTCTTATTTGGATGTTCAGGAATCAATTTAGATATTCTAGCTCGTGGACCCTTATGGATCAAGATGTGGATTATCAATGTGGTACAGGACATGGTGTTGGTCACTTGTTGAATGTACACGAGTCTCCAAATGGATTTAGATGGAGAGTATTGCCACATCGTAATGAAATGTGCGTATTAGATGAGGGTATGATTACTTCTAATGAGCCGGGTGTTTATTGTGAAGGTAAATTTGGTATTCGTCATGAAAATGAAATGGTTGTTGTTAAGGGCAATGTAAATAATTATGGTCAATTCATGCATTTTGAACCAATCACATTTGTACCATTTGATTTAGATGGTTTGGATGTTTCTTTATTGACAAATGAAGAAAAGGCTTGGTTAAACAACTATCATCAAGAAGTATTTGAAAAGATCAGTCCTTATTTAACAAGTGATGAGGCTGAATGGTTAAAATCAGCTTGTAGATCGATTTAATGAAAGAAAGAATGATTCCAGTAACATGTCCACATTGTGGGCATGTTTTTGAGATAAAAAGAGATATGGTTGTGATTGCACAAATGGATAGTGTGGCAAGAAGTCGACTAGATGATGGTTCGTATTTTATGCATCAATGTCAAAATTGTAAGTCTATGTTTTATTTGTACTATCCATTTCTTTACAGGGATCCGAAAAAGAAGTTTAATCTTGTCTTAACCGAACAAAAAAATATAGACAATCTATGTGAAGATGAGCAAGTTGTATTGTGTCATAGTGTTTCACAGTTTCTTTTGGCCTTTAAAATCTATGATCAGTGTTTAAATCCAAAGATGGTGCTGGTTAAAAAGAAACAGGTAGAAAAGAAATTAAATCGATGTGTTAAGTTTGATTATTATGATATGAAAAATCATTGTCTTTGGTTTGAGGATATAGCCGTATCTTTAACAGAAAAAGAATGTAAAGAGATTCTTATTTTGTAGTATAATAGCAGATAGAAATGAGGTTTTAACTATGAATATTTTAATTGCGGGTGGAACCGGATATATTGGTAGTCATATTTGTGTTGAATTATTAGAGAGTGGTCATGATGTTGTCGTGATCGATGATTTCTCCAATTCTAAACCAGATGTGTTGGATTCAATCTATAAGATTACAGGAAAACATGTTAAGTTTTATGAATTTAATGTGTTAGATGAAGAAAAGACGGAAGCTGTATTTAAGGAAAATAAATTGGATGCGGTGATTCATTGTTGCGCATTTAAAGCGGTTGGTGAAAGTGTTCAAAAGCCAATTGAGTATTATACAAATAACTTGATGACAACTTTAGTGGTTGCCAAGATGATGAAGAAATATCATGTGCCAAGTATTGTATTTAGTTCAAGCGCTACTGTTTATGGAGATCCTGAAGTGGTTCCTTTAACAGAGGATTGTAAGCTAGGTGAAACAACCAATCCATATGGAGCTACAAAGGCGATGATGGAAAGAATTTTAACGGATGTGCAATTTGCCAATCCAGAAATGAGTGTAACTTTACTTCGTTATTTCAATCCAATTGGGGCGCATGAATCGGGGTTGATTGGTGAAAATCCAAAGGGAATTCCAAATAACTTGATGCCTTATATTATGAAGGTGGCTACTGGTGAACTTAGTGAACTTGGTGTATTTGGTGATGATTATGATACACCGGATGGAACAGGGGTTCGTGACTATATTCATGTGGTTGACTTGGCTAAAGGACATGTACTAGCGATTGAAAAATACAATACGCCGGGTGTTCATATTTGTAACTTGGGAACAGGAAAAGGCTATAGTGTATTAGATATTGTACATGCGTTTGAAAGAGTGAATGGAATCAAGATTCCTTATGTGATCAAGCCAAGACGTGCAGGAGATATTGCGACATGCTACGCAGATCCTACAAGAGCTAAAGAACAGCTTGGCTGGGTAGCTGAAAAGAATTTAGATGATATGTGTAGAGATACATGGAATTTTGCGAAGAAACAATTATTGTAGAATGAGGTATTTATGGCAAAGATTATTTTAACGGGGGATCGTCCCACAGGAAAATTACATATTGGACATTATGTTGGTTCATTAAGAAATCGTGTTCTTTTACAGAATTCTGGGGAATATGATGAGATTTATATTATGATTGCGGATGCGCAGGCTTTGACAGATAACTTTGATAATCCAGATAAGGTTCGTGAAAACATTTTAGAGGTTGCCTTAGATTATTTGGCTTGTGGTATTGATCCGAGTAAGACAACGATTTTTATTCAGTCTGAAATTAGTCAATTAACAGAATTGACATTCTATTATATGAACTTGGTTTCTGTAAGTCGTCTTCAAAGAAATCCAACGGTAAAGGCTGAAATTAAAATGCGTGGATTTGATGCGAGTATTCCTGTAGGATTCCAGTGTTATCCAATTTCACAGGCAGCCGATATTACGGCATTTAAGGCAACGACCGTTCCTGCTGGAGAAGATCAGATGCCTATGATTGAACAAACACAGGAGATCGTTCATAAATTCAATTCGATTTATGGTGAGACTTTAGTTGAGCCTAAGATCTTATTGCCACAAAACGATGCTTGTTTGCGTCTTCCTGGTACGGATGGTAAGGCGAAGATGTCAAAATCATTGGGTAATTGTATTTATTTATCGGATGATGAGGAAACAATTAAAAAGAAAGTTATGAGTATGTATACAGATCCAGATCATATCAAGGTGAGTGATCCTGGTAAGATTGAGGGAAATTGTGTATTTACTTATTTGGATGCATTCTGTAAGCCGGAGCATTTTGAGAAGTATTTGCCGGAATATGAAAACTTGGATGCATTAAAAGCACATTATCAGCGTGGTGGTTTAGGGGATGTTAAAGTGAAACGTTTCTTAATAGTGTTATGCAAGAGGAATTGGGCCCAATTCGTGAAAGAAGATTGGAATGGCAGGCTAAACTTCCTGAGGTTGTCAAGATTTTAGAAGAGGGTACAAAAAAGGCTTATGCGACGGCTGAAAAGACGTTGAATGAAGTGAAATCAAGTATGAAGATCAATTATTTTAAAGATAATTCTTTGATCTAGGGGTATAGGAAAATGGTAGTAGTTGATAAAGAAAAATTTTATGGGGTGGTACTGGTATTGCGCATTTTGAACATGTCATGATGGCAGATGAGATGCATGGTATGAATCGTGTCTATGCTAAGGTCACTTTAAAGAAGGGTTGTAGTGTTGGTTATCATGTACATAATGGAGATGGCGAAGATTATTTCGTTCTTTCTGGAATGGCAACGCTTGATGATAATCATGAAAGAACTTTATATTTAAAACCAGGTGAGCATTATTTTACACCAAGTGGTAAGGGTCATAGTATTTCAAATGAGCAAGATGAGGATTTGGTTTTCATGGCTTTGATTATTTATGATTCTCAACAAAAAATATAAATAGATTACTAATTTGTGCAAACGCAAGGAGCAGATTTGATATATAATACTATTGGTTTTGTGAAAGCGTTTTCGCACATAGAACTATTTCTCTCTATAATATTTCTGTGAGAAATAATCCGTCAGTATATTCTCTTAAATCGCGACTTAATGGAGGATACATAAAGAGTAGGAATGCGCGCCTACTCTTTTTTGTTGCATATTGAATGTTTGAAGTGTTTAAAAAGGTATCGTATGGCAGGCGTTCAGTATCATGATATAGAATTTTAGAATTAGAATATTCGCTTGTAGTTCATATAAATTTACTAAAAAGTACAAAGACAAATGGATTAGTTTTGACTATAATAAAAGTGTATTGGGGCAATACTAAAACTTCCTTTCTATCTTAAAACTATTGGGAATGCGGCAGGTCTTTGTGTCTTGTCGTTTTTCCTTTATAATAGGGTATGGAGGTTTATTGTGTATGAAGTATCCTAAGTTTTTAAATGAGAATAATAATACAATTGGTGCTTGTGCTATGTCGAGTGGTGTAGGGCATAAGCTAGATAGTTTTGATGAGTCGATGGATTATATTCAGTCTTTTGGGTTTCATATTGTAGAGAGTAGTAGTGTTCGTAATGATAGTGAGCCAAGTTGTGATGCCAAGACTCGTGTTGATGAATTGAATGCATTGGTGAAGGATTCGAGTATTGGAGCGGTATGGTTGGCTGCTGGAGGTGACTTTCAGTTTGAGACATTACCGTATATTGATTTTGATTTGATTGAAAAGAATCCTAAGTGGTACTTGGGTGCGAGTGATCCTACAAATTTATTATTTCCTGTAACTTGTAAGTGTGATTTGGCTACGGTGTATGGTTTTAATGCGGGTAGCTTTGATGAATATGGTATTAATGAATATTCGGGTTTGTGTCTTGATTTTTTAAAGGGAAAGAAGAGTGAACTTCATTCAAGTTCAATGCATCAGGATGTTGATTTTTATAATGATGGTGCTCCTATTCTTAATACTAAGACTGAATATGATGGTAGTTGTAGTGTATCGGGTAGATTACTTGGGGTTGTTTTGAGAGTATCAATGATATGGCTGGAACGCCTTATGATTTTGTAGAAGGATTTAATGAGCGTTATAAAGAGGATGGAATCATTTGGTTCTTTGATATTTTTTCAATGAATTCATGTGATGTGTATCGTGCTTTATTGAAGATGAAGTATATGGGGTATTTTAAATATACAAAGGCCATATTGGTAGGTCGTGTTTTATTTAAGAATGTTTCGGATTTAATTGGATATGAAGAGGCATTTAAAAGGGCACTACCTGATATAGATGTTGTATTTAAGATGGACATTGGACATACGTATCCGCATATGTATGTGGTGAATGGTGCTATGGCTAGAGTTGATATTTGTGATGGTCATGGTTCGATTCAATATGAAATGAAAGAGTGATTCAAAATATCAAGGTTTGGGTATTGCAGGTCATTTGATTGAACTTGTTAAAGAGAAGTATAAGGATTGTTTATATATTGATGGTATGCCTGAAGACAAGAGCAATGTGGCTTTTTATGTTAAACATGGCTTTCAAGAATTTGAGGGTGCTGGTTGTATCATCATTTGTAATCCGGGTAAAAAAGAATAGTTTAAAGCCCCGTATCTATAGAAGGTATGGGGCTTGTTGGTGCTTTAATTGGAGTGTAATTTGGCAATTAATGCTTCTTGAAGTACTTGCGAAAAATTGATTTTCTTACTCATGGCTTCTTTGTTTAACCATTCGGGAATTGTGAGTGTTTTCTTGATAGCCTTGTTGAAATGGGTTTTCGCATATTCTTCAACATCAACAGATACAAGGGTGACAAAAGATTGTTTAAATTCGAATTCAAGTTCAGATGCGATTTGTGTTGGATTAATTTCTTCTAACTTTGAAGGAATTGGACTATCTTCATTGTCTAGTTTTGCACTGAATAATGCACCGGCTAGACAATCAATGGCCATTTCCATAGCGTCTTGTAGAGAATCTCCGCAAGTGGAAAGGGAATTGAAGTCTGGAAAAATAACGGAATAATGATTTTCTTCTTCAAAGAAACATGCTGGATAATTGATAGCATATTGTTTGCCTCCTTTTTAAATAGTATATTAAAATATACGTATATATTCAATACGTATATTTTTGAAACGTGTAAATAAATATAATAAAAAATCTGTCCTGTTGTCATATTTTCATATGCAACAAGCTTTGATTCAATTACATTAATGTCATCATGAATTAAAAGAAGATGAAATGCTATATAAAAGATTACAATTCATTCACAAAGTTCAATGAATTACTTACATAGTGTGAGTATTATTGCAGCCTTTCCAATAGGTATAGTCATGATTGCGATTGGTTTTCTAAAGGATGGTAAAAAGGGTTGAATATTGATTAAACACTTTAAAAAATGTGATACAATATCTTCGACGAAGGCGTGAGGTGCGCACCCTGGAATCCTACCTCAACTTGATTGATATGGAGGCCAGGCTTTTTTTGTGTAGCGTAAATAATATAAAAGGCATCCTTGTGGAATCTGACTTCATAAGAATGGTTAATTGTAATAATGATCTTCTTGTGCATAAAATGCATTAAATTTTTCTTGTTCTTCATAATCTGTTTCTAAATAGAAATCTTTTTCTTTGAGCTTGTAATAGAGATTGGTTTTTCAAAAATGATTCTAGAACACTCTTCTTGTTGTCATTCATTTCTTTCAAATCATTAAAATCAATATTTGCGATAAACCATTTTTGGTATTCGCATAATTCATAACATACGCATAAGTATAAATTTGAAAAATCATCTTTTAAGGTAAATAGTATAGGCTGATCATCGTAATGAAAAATATAATCAATATACAAATCTCCATATTCTGGAGTATTTTCAAAATAAATCTGTTTAGTCATTTATATCATTTTCTTACTTAATAAACATACACTAATTCTTCTAGTTGTGTGAAACTAAAAGGCAATTCATTAGATTCTTATTCTGCAAATATATGTATTAATGCCACTTTTAAAGTCGTTGGCATAAAAACAATAGAGGAAGCAATGCCTCCTCTATATCACTTTATCGTCTCCCGTTTCAACGTCTTCGGCAGGGAATCGCCAAACTTTATCGGTTCTATTAAAGAATTACCACTATCAAAATAGATATTTCTTTTTTCGTACTGTCATAATAGCATGTTTTATCAAAGATTTCATTAATGATTAGTTTATTTTGAAAATTGCATAAAAAAGTGGGCCCAATCGATATAAGCGAACACAATAATATCGACTTGCTCTTCACTTATATCCCGCTTATTCTTTGAAACGATTGAGTAATCGGTTGGATATTGGAGTGGCTAATTTTTTATCTCTACATGTAATATACAAAAAAAGGTGTAAATCAAAGACTTGATTATCTTGAGAATTTTGAAAATTAAGCATAAAATCGCATAAAAAAGATGTTCTAAGACATCAGTATAATCTTTAAGCAAGTTTTATTCTGGCTGTCAGCTCATCGCTATTAGCAACAATGATTAGGATGTTTTATCGACTTCCTATTGTCTTCAGCTTATAGTGCTTGTTCACTAAAGATATTTCTATCTCGACTTATAATTTAGCATAAAACACGAATAATTGTAAGTTATTAAAAAAGTGACCAATTCACTGATACTTTAAATCGATTTTTTAGGATGAAAAAGTGTTTGGAATTACCTTGACAATATGTTGAATACGACATATTATGATTATAAAGAGGAAGGAGCATACTAATGTACGAGATCATTTTATATGATACAGAAGATGGAAGATGCCCTGTGCAGGAACTATTAGATTCCCTGGAGCCTAAGTTGCTGGCAAAAACATTGCGGACAATTGACTTGCTGGAAATGAACGGTCCATTGCTTCGTGAGCCATATTCAAAACCATTGGGAAATGGAATATTTGAGCTTCGCACCAAGCAGGGATCAGATATTACAAGAGTACTGTATTTCTTTATTGTAGGAAAGAAGGCGGTACTGACTAATGGATTTATAAAGAAATCGCAGAAAACACCAAAGGCAGAAAAAGAACTGGCAAAGAAGTATAAATCAGATTATGAACGGGGGTATGGCAATGAGTAGCTATAAAGATTATAAGAAAAGAGCATTGCAGAATCCGGAGGTAAAGGCAGAATATGATGCATTGCAACCGGAATATGATATTATCCAGGCGATGATTGATGCAAGAGTGCAACAGAATATGACACAGAAAGATTTATCAGCTAAAACCGGAATAACGCAGGCAGATATAAGCCGGATTGAGAATGGAACAAGAAATCCCAGTCTGAGTATGGTGAAAAACTTGCTCATGGATTAGGGATGCAATTAAAGCTGGA
>ENA-OQIR01000705-OQIR01000705.1-human-gut-metagenome-genome-assembly--contig:-NODE-705-length-13410-cov-2.285704_pt1 | contig 13410 bp, 17 predicted proteins | sample MGYA00242580_ERZ504745 | MGnify/ENA primary metagenome ERZ504745 (study PRJEB26092, sample SAMD00036214) | human gut metagenome | host: Homo sapiens | study: EMG produced TPA metagenomics assembly of... | reverse complement strand
TCTTTGTCCTCTTTCTCCATGGCATAGACCAGGTAGTCGAGGCAGTCGATTTTGTACTGGTCCTGATGCAATGCCTCCAGCAGGGAAAGCCTATGCTGGGACAAAAGACGGTACTGTTCTTCCCGCCTGTGATTTTGCTCCAGCAGAAGGAACTTTTCAATCAAAGGAACGCCGCATCCGGCGTCGGACAGGTTCCGCCGTATCTTGAAAATCTGGTCGTCCGTCAGTGTCTCCATATGTCTCCGCCTCCTGTTGATTCTATTGTAAGCCCATCGATATGAAATAGCAAATACTTTGTTTCTATTCTATGATATGCTTTACAGTAATTTGGCAGCGTGATATAATCAACACAAAAAGGAAAGGCGGGACGCCAATATGGAACTTCGCGTATTACGTTACTTTTTAGCCGTGGCCAGGGAAGGAAACATCACCGGGGCGGCCAATTCCCTGCACCTGTCTCAGCCTACTCTGTCCCGGCAGATCAGGGATTTGGAAGAAGAACTGGGGCATCCGCTCCTGATTCGGAAAAGCCATCGGGTGGCCCTCACGCCGGAGGGCGTCCTTTTCCGGAAACGGGCGGAGGAAATCATCGCCATGGTGGACAAAACCGAAGCGGAGTTTACCTCTATGCAGAATACTGTGGGCGGCGACATTTACATCGGCAGCGGGGAGACACAGGCCATCCGCCGGATTACTAGGATTGCCAAAGCCTTACGGGATGAGTATCCGGGCGTCCACTACCATCTGTACAGCGGCAACGCCCAGGATGTGACGGAACGGCTGGATAAGGGGCTTCTGGATTTCGGCATCCTCATCCAGCCGGCGGATCTTTCCAAATACGACTATCTGAATCTGCCCGATAAAGACACATGGGGCGTTGTCATGCGGAAAGACAGCCTCTGGCAGAGAAAGCGTATGTGGAACGGAAAGATCTGCTGGGCGTCCCGCTGATCTGCTCCCGCCAGGCCATCCTCCCCAGCGGGAGGCAACGAGTTTGCCGGCTGGTTTGGGGAGGATTTTGAGAAGCTGGATATCGTAACCACCTTTAACCTGATCTACAATGCGTCGCTGATGGTGGAATCCGGGATCGGCTATGCCATCACCCTTGACAGGCTGGTCAGCACCGCCGAAGGCAGCGCATTGTGCTTCCGGCCGCTGAAGCCCAAACTGGAATCCGGGCTCAATATCGTCTGGAAGAAATACCAGGTTTTCTCCCCGGCTGCGGAACTGTTCCTGGAAAGGCTGAAAAGGCGGGAATTTTCCGGGTCATAAGAATAAAAATGCCTGCCGCTTTATAGGGGATACAGGGCAAAAAGATAAATAAAGCGTGCTTGTATGGAAGGGAGCATGAGCCTATGAAAAATATTTTGATTCACGGCTTAGGACAAAACAGTCAGGATTGGAATACCGTCAAAACTGAATTGGAAATAAAGGGATATTTTCAATCACCCCGGATTTATTTAAACTCACAAAAGGCCGGGAATTAGGGTATGTCACGGTCTACCAAGCATTTGAAAGATTGTGCCGTTCCCTACAAGATCCTCTGAATCTTTGCGGGCTTTCGCTCGGTGGATTGCTTGCGCTTAACTATGCGGTCCAGCATCCGGCACAGATAAATTCTCTTGTGCTGATTGGAACGCCTTATGAGATCCCCAAAAGGCTGTTAAAACTCCAAAACTTTGTATTTCAGTTCATGCCGAAATCTGTATTTCAAGGTATGGGAATAAGTAAAAAAGATTTGATTCATTTGAGCAAATCTATGGCTGACTTGGATTTTATGAAGTCAGCGGAAAAGCTTCTCTGCCCCACCCTTATTCTGTGCGGTGAAAGTGATAAAACGAATATGGAGAGTGCAGAACGGTTTCACAAAGCGATAAAAAACAGCCGCTTGATCATTGTGGAGGGCTCTGGTCACGAGGTGAACAAAGAGAATCCACATAGCTTGGTCCATCTGCTGCAGTGCTTTTGGTCGGAAGAATGACGCAAATTTTTTATATATGCGAACTATAAACAAAATCAGATGAAATGGCAGCTGATATCCTGCAAAAGAACTCATCTGCCTGCATACCTATCTGAAACAGCAGTAAAAAGCCAGCCTCCCAATCGTCAGATGGTTTTGCCTCTAACGATTTGGGAGACTGGCCCAAAGGAATCGGTATTTTATTTTACAGATAGGCCAATAAACATTTTGTCAGCGTACACTTCGTTTCTTTACAACGAATGTGGTTCCAGCCAAGCCGGCGCTGGCAAGCAGCAGTACAAACCAAATTGCCATATTGCTGTTATCTCCGGTCTGCGGAGGCGTGGTGCTGCTGGAAGAATCCGGATTGGAATTAGCCGTGTCATCAGGATTTTCTTCCGGCTTAGTGCTGGGCGTTTCCTCCGGGTCTGTGGTAGGATCTTCGGTTGAGGGATCAGAAGGCTCCTCACCAGTTGCCGCGATGATCGTCTCGGATTCAGGAATTTCCTGCGTTAAAGCCGCGTCCGTATAACATTTCCCGCAGGTGGTGCAATACCAGTATTCGATATTACCAGGCTCCGTAGCGGTAGGCGCTTTTGCTTCTACCTTCACCGGCGTATGCACTTCTGTATCATCAGCGTCTTTCACCAGCAGCTCTCCTGCTTCCAAAGTAACGGACGGGATATCTTCACTCTCTGCCGCCATGTAAGCCTGTTCTACTTCCACATCAGTTTTGTTATTCTGAATGGTAATCGGGAAAGCTCCGGTGGACGGGCTTGCGGCGCCGTTCTCATTTTTGCCCTGGCTTCCAAGGGATACAACAGCGTCATTAAAGGTGCAGCCTTCAATCACAGCGGACGCGATGCTGGCAGGAGTGGTGTTTCCGCCCTTCACGTCAGTTGCCTTATCATCTTCGCCGTTTCTCTGGTTCAGCTTTAGGGCGTTTTTCTCAAACGGACCGGTAAAGGTGCTGTTCTTCACGCTTACCGTTGCGCCCTGGATACCAACCAGGTTCCAGTTGATACCGTATTTTTGATTATTGACTGCTGTAAACGTACAACCGTCAATATCCAGGGACTGGCAGTTTGGCAGATACATGAAAGAAGGATTAGAAGTGTCATTGGCCGTATTGCCGGTAAAGGTGCAGCCCGTCAGTAAGATGGAGCTTCGGCGGATTGGCATAACTCTGCGTATTGGCAACCTCGAAATAAGTTCCATTTTCAGCACTGAACTCCTGGCCTTTAATATCGACATATACATCTTTGCCATCCAAGCCATGCATTTTTACAGCTGCGGTATAGGCGTTAATATCCGTAAAGGGGAATGCCTCAGAGCCGGCAATCGCCGCGTCAGCTGCTTTATTAACTGCCGTACCGGCGGAATCGCAGTTTCCACCGGCTCCCCGGCCTGATTGGCCAGATACTGCTCAGAAACCGTTACAGCAGTGTTGCCGCTCATTGTAATAGGAAAGCTGCCTGTGCTCAGGTTGGCTACATTAACGTCAGCGGTGCCGCCCTCAAAAGCAACTTCTTTTGCCTGGGTTCCAAAAGCCACCTTTGCACTATCGCTAAAGGTACAGCCGGTAATTTCGACAGAAGAAATCGTTCCGGGAACACCCGCAAAGGTTTCATTCGCTCCCTTGCTGTCACCTTCTCCGCCGCGCTGTGTCAGCTTGATAGCGTTGGAAGTATAGGTTCCTTCAAACGTACTGTTTGTGATCTTCACGGCAGCGTCCTGGACGCCGACCAAGTTCCAGTTGATACCGTATTTCTGTCCGCCTTCTGCAGCTGTAAAGGTACAGTCATCAATGACAAGCTCCTTGCAGTTCGACAAGTACATAAAAGAAGGATTAGAGTTATCCTTCGCGGTGTTGCCTGTAAAGGTGCAGCCTGTCAGGGTAAGATGGAGCTTCGGCGGGTTCTCTTTATTTTGTGTATTAGCCACTACAAATCCGTCTTGTTCTGTGAAATTCTTACCATCGATGGTGACATAAACGTCTTCCCCATCCAGTTCGCCCGTACTCACGGCAGCTGTATACTCAGAAATGCTGTCGTACGTATTTTCTGGTGCTGCTTCCTGGGCAAAGGCGCTGATTGGAATCAGCGTAAGCATCATCGCAGCCGCAGCCAGTGCCGAAAGCCACTTTTTCTTTCTCAAAATAAAAAACCTCCTTCTTTTTTCTCGAAGGAGATTCAAAGTCCAGTATAATTTTCTCCTCCGAGAGTATACCGTTCCTTTGCCCTCAGAGGTTTTATTTATTAAAAAATGTTACACCTTTTCTCAAAAAATTGCAAGAGATTTTCTTAATTTCATCAAAAAATATAAATTTTATAATCATCCATTTTATGCCTTTCAAATGGACTTTGGACAACGCAGACTTCCCTTTTTCTCTCGTTCTGTCCGGAAACATCTGCGGCTGAAACAGCAGAAGCAGAACAAAAAAGCAGAGACAGTTGGGAGCGATGGGAGTGTATTTTGAAAGCTGCGCTCCCGCTTATAAATAGAGAAAAATACGAATTATCTGTAGCGTCACTCGGATGCCTATTGACAGTTCAGAGTTTGTTTGATATAATACAAAAAAATTTAATATTCAAACCGTTGAAGCGGAGATAACGGCAATGATGCCTTTACAGAGAGCCTGCGATGCTGAGAATCAGGCAAGAAACAAGTTGTCAAATGGACCGCTGAGGGCGCAGTCAAATGTGATTCTCACAGAGTATTCTGCGACGTTGCAGCAGACGTCATTTGCCGGGGATATGTTGGTATCCTGCTAAGCGCACGGGTCATACCGTGAATCAAGGTGGCACCGCGGATAAATGTTTTATTCGTCCTTGACAGAGCGTAAATCTCTGTCAAGGGCGTTTTTGTTCTATAAGACTCCTTTGAGCGAGACAGAAGTTCAAAGGAGTCTTTTCTTTGTTTCAGGAGGTTGCGATATGCTGTATACAAAATGTTGGCGGCGCACTGTGCGCCGGATATTGAAATTGAATCATCCTAATCAATCACGAACTTTACTTTACCTGTTTTGGAGGAAAGGATTATGAAAATTCAGCCAACTTTTGTTGAAGTCAAAGAAATCGCAGCAGCCGGTCATTATAACGTATTGCCGGTCAGCCTTGAAATCCTTTCGACTTCACAACACCTATTGAAACGATGAAGATATTGAAAAATGTATCCACTCACTGCTATATGCTGGAATCAGCGCAGGCAAATGAAACCTGGGGACGGTATACCTTCCTTGGATTTGATCCCAAAATGGAGATCACTTGCATTGACGGCGAGATGAAGATTGGCAATCTCAAGGTCAAGACGGATAGCCCGTCCGGCTATCTCCGCCAAATTCTTGCCAGTTACAAAAGCCCCCGTTTCGATTATCTTCCTTCCTTTACAGGCGGTCTTGTCGGATACTTCTCCTATGATTATCTCACCTACAGCGAGCCGGCCGTCAAATGTGATGTGGAAGATACTGAGGCGTTTAAGGATGTTGATTTGATGCTCTTTGATAAAGTGATCGCATTTGATCATCTCCGGCAGAAAATTATTCTCATCGTAAATATGCCGCTGGATGAGCCGGAAACCGGTTATAACAAAGCGGTTATGGAACTCCGTCAGCTCGCAGAGCTTCTCCGCCACGGCGAAAAAAAGAATGAACCGGGCGGCAAACTGCTTGGCGATGTTACGCCGTTGTTTGACAAAAAGCAGTTCTGCAGCATGGTTGAGAAGGCAAAGCGCCATATCCGTGAGGGGGATATTTTCCAGATTGTGCTGTCGAACCGACTGTGCGCGCCTTTTGAGGGAAGTCTCCTGAATACCTACCGTGTGCTTCGCACCCTCAATCCGTCACCATATATGTTTTATTTTTCAGGAACAGACGTAGAGGTTGCAGGGGCATCTCCCGAAACTCTGGTAAAGCTGGAAATGGTGTGCTACACACTTTCCCGCTTGCAGGGACAAGACCGAGAGGCAGAACCGCAGAGGAAGACAAAGCGCTTGAAGCACAACTGCTTGCCGACGAAAAAGAACTGGCCGAACACAATATGCTGGTCGATTTGGGACGAAACGATCTCGGCAAAATAAGCAAGTTTGGTACGGTACAGGTCGAAAAGTTCCATTCTATTGAGCGTTTTTCTCATGTTATGCACATCGGCTCTACGGTGCGTGGTGAAATCAGCGAAAACCATGATGCGCTGGACGCCATTGAAGCGGTATTACCTGCCGGAACACTTTCCGGTGCGCCGAAGATCAGAGCTTGCCAGTTAATTGGAGAACTTGAAAACAACAAACGCGGCATCTATGGCGGTGCCATTGGCTATATCGACTTTACAGGGAATATGGATACCTGTATTGCCATTCGGATTGCCTATAAGAAAAACGGTAAGGTATTTGTGAGAAGCGGAGCCGGGATCGTGGCGGATTCTATACCCGAAAAGGAATTTGAAGAATGCCTGAACAAAGCCAAATCTTCACTGAAAGCATTAGAACTTGCACAGGAGGCGGAATCATGATTCTTCTGATAGATAACTACGATAGCTTTTCCTATAATCTCTTTCAACTGATTGGTGAGATCGAACCAGATATCAAAATCATCCGCAACGACGAAATGACGATAGAAGAAATTAAGAAATTAAACCCGTCCCGCATTATTCTCTCCCCTGGCCCAGGCAGACCGGAAGATGCCGGAATCATTATCGAGGCTGTAAAAACACTCGGAAGGGACATCCCTGTTCTTGGGGTTTGCCTCGGCCATCAGGCAATTTGTGCGGCGTTCGGTACGACCGTTACCTATGCAAAGGAACTAATGCACGGAAAACAGTCGAATGTAAAATTTGACACAGATTGCCCGTTATTCAAAGGCTGTCCTGATGCTGCGCCTGTCGCACGGTATCATTCCCTTGCGGCAGATGCCGACACGATTCCTAAATGCCTGAAAATCACTGCCCTCACCGCCGATGGCGAAGTGATGGCGGTACAGCACAAGGAATATCCGATCTACGGCGTACAGTTCCATCCCGAATCCATTATGACACCGGAAGGTAAGCAGATGCTGTATAATTTCATAAAGGAGATCTGAGTCATGATTAAAGAAGCAATTGTAAAGATTGTAAATAAAGAAGACCTCACCTATGATGAGGCATACACCGTCATGAACAAAATTATGAGCGGTGAAACCACCCCGACACAGAATGCCGCATTCCTTGCGGCTCTGTCTACCAAAAGCGCCAGAGCGGAAACAACAGATGAAATCGCAGGTTGTGCGGCGGCGATGCGAGCACATGCTACCAAGGTGGAAACCGGGATGGAGCTCTTTGAAATCGTTGGAACTGGAGGCGATAATGCGCACAGCTTCAATATTTCCACGACCTCTGCGCTCGTTGCAGCCGCAGGCGGTATGAAAGTCGCAAAGCATGGCAACAGAGCCGCATCCTCCCAGTGCGGAACGGCAGATTGTCTGGAAGCTCTTGGCGTAAACATTCAGCAAAGCCCCGCAAAATGTATCGAGCTTTTGAATGATGCTGGTATGTGCTTTTTCTTCGCACAGAAGTATCATACATCTATGAAGTATGTGGGCGCTATCCGCAAGGAACTTGGTTTTCGCACCGTGTTCAACATTCTTGGTCCGCTGACAAATCCAGGTACACCTTCTATGCAGCTTCTCGGCGTGTATGACGATTATCTGGTTGAACCGCTGGCACAGGTTCTGATCAGCCTCGGAATCAAGCGGGGCATGGTGGTGTACGGCCAGGATAAGCTGGATGAGATTTCCATGAGCGCACCGACTACGATCTGCGAAATTAAAGACGGTTGGTTCAAATCCTCCGTTATCACTCCAGAAGACTTCGGTTTTGAATGCTGCACCAAAGAGGATTTAAAGGGCGGCACACCCAAAGAAAATGCTAAAATTACGCTTGCAATCTTAAACGGTGAAAAGGGTCATAAGAGAAATGCTGTTCTTATGAATGCTGGTGCCGCACTCTATATAGGCGGTAAGGCTGACAGCCTGAAAGAAGGAATCGTACTTGCCGCAGAGATGATTGATTCCGGTAAGGCGCTTGGGACATTGCACAAACTGATCGAAGTCAGCAACCGTCCCGATTCGGCGGAGGTGACAGCATGACCATTCTCGATCAGCTTGCCGAACACGCCAGGGAACGTGCGGCTGAGGCGAAAAAGAAAATACCGCCCGAAGAAATCAGGCGGCAAGCCTTATCCCGCCCCAAAGGCTCCTTTGCTTTTGAAAACGCACTGAGAAAGTCGGGGGTTTCCTTTATCTGTGAGTGCAAAAAGGCGTCTCCCTCAAAAGGGCTCATCGCTCCCGATTTTCCATATCTGCGAATTGCAAAGGAGTACGAAGCGGCGGGAGCGGACTGTATTTCCGTGCTGACAGAACCGAAATGGTTTTTAGGCAGTGACGAATACCTCCGTGAAATTACCTCCGCTGTATCCATCCCCTGTCTGCGGAAGGACTTCACAGTAGATGAATATATGATCTACGAGGCAAAGGTCCTTGGTGCATCGGCGGTGCTGCTGATCTGTTCTATTTTAAGTGAGGAACAAATCAAATCATATATCAGCATTTGTGATGAACTCGGATTATCCGCATTGGTTGAAACGCATGATGAAAACGAAGTACAAACCGCACTTCATGCAGGAGCACGCATCGTCGGCGTCAATAACCGGAACCTGAAAGACTTTTCCGTAGATACGGACAATAGCCGCAGGCTCAGAGAACTAATCCCCCGTGATATGCTGTTTGTTTCCGAAAGTGGGGTAAGCAGTGCGGAAGATATATCAAAGCTCCGTGAAATCGGTGTGGATGCTGTTTGATTGGCGAAGTCTTATGCGGGCACCCGACAAAAAAACCAAGCTTGATGAACTGCGGGGTACAATATGACGAAGATTAAATTTTGCGGACTTTCCCGAACTTGTGATATAGAGAATGCAAACGAATTGAAGCCGGACTACATTGGATTCGTGTTTGCACCGAAAAGCAGGCGTTATGTAACATACGAAAAAGCGGCAGAGCTGAAAAGCCGGCTTTCGTCCGAGATACAGGCAGTCGGTGTGTTTGTAAATGAAGATCCGCAAAATATTGCGAAGCTGCTGCAGGATGACATTATCGACATAGCACAGCTTCACGGTGACGAGGATGAAGATTATATTGCACAGTTGCGGCTGCTCACGGATAAGAAAATCATCAAGGCTTTTCGCATTAAAACTGTAAAGGATATAAAAATCGCGGAACAAAGTACGGCGGATTATATCCTTCTTGATTCCGGTGCAGGTACGGGGGAAGTATTCGATTGGGGTTCGTGAAAAGCATCAGAAGACCGTATTTTCTCGCCGGAGGGCTTGATGCCCGCAATGCGGCGAGTGCAGTTAAAGCACTCTATCCATTTGCAGTGGATGTCAGCTCAGGAATTGAAACCGATGGAGTAAAAGATAAAACAAAAATGGCGGCATTCATTGCCGCTGTCAGAAAGGAAGCTGGATTATGACAAACCCAAACGGCACTTCGGTATTCACGGCGGTCAGTATATTCCCGAAACGCTGATGAACGCCGTCATTGAACTGGAAGAAGCGTATAACCATTATAAAAACGATCCCGGATTTAACAGAGAGCTTACCCAACTTTTCAACGAATACGCAGGCAGGCCTTCAAGGCTGTATTTCGCTGCGAAAATGACAAAAGACCTCGGGGGTGCAAAAATTTACCTCAAACGTGAGGATCTAAACCACACCGGGGCACATAAGATCAATAATGTTCTCGGCCAGGCGCTTCTCGCAAAGAAGATGGGCAAAACGCGTCTGATTGCTGAAACCGGAGCCGGTCAGCATGGTGTGGCCACGGCAACCGCCGCCGCACTGATGGGAATGGAATGCGTGGTCTTTATGGGCGAGGAAGATACTGTCCGTCAGGCGCTTAATGTGTACCGTATGCGTTTGCTTGGCGCTGAGGTCATTCCTGTGAGGACAGGCACAGCCACCTTAAAGGACGCTGTATCCGAAGCGATGCGTGAGTGGACTTCCCGGATCAGCGATACGCACTACTGTCTTGGTTCTGTTATGGGGCCGCATCCATTCCCCACTATCGTTCGTGATTTTCAAGCGGTTATTTCTAAAGAAATCAAGGAGCAGATCCAAGAGAAAGAAGGCAGACTGCCCGATGCGGTCATCGCTTGTGTCGGCGGCGGTTCCAATGCCATTGGCAGCTTTTATCATTTCATAGGCGATAAGGGCGTTCGCCTGATCGGCTGCGAAGCGGCAGGCAGAGGTATTGATACCTTTGAAACGGCGGCAACCATTGCCACTGGTAGAGTAGGAATCTTCCATGGTATGAAGTCATATTTCTGTCAGGATGAATACGGTCAGATCGCTCCCGTTTATTCTATCTCAGCTGGGCTGGACTACCCCGGCGTCGGCCCCGAGCACGCTCACCTGCATGATATTGGCAGAGCGGAATATGTGCCTGTAACCGATGATGAAGCGGTAAACGCATTTGAATATCTGGCCAAGACCGAAGGCATTATTCCCGCCATCGAATCGGCTCACGCTGTTGCTCACGCAATGAAGCTCGCGCCGGCAATGGATAAAGGCCAAATCATCGTAATTACCATATCCGGCAGAGGCGACAAGGACTGTGCAGCCATTGCCCGTTACAGAGGGGAGGATCTTCATGAGTAACATCAAAAAAGCATTTGAAAACGGCAAGGCGTTTATCGCCTTTATCACTTGCGGTGACCCTGATCTGGAAACGACAGCCGCCGCTATCCGTGCCGCTGTAGAAAACGGTGCGGATCTCATTGAGCTTGGCATCCCGTTCTCCGATCCAACCGCCGAAGGACCTGTTATTCAGGGAGCAAACATTAGGGCGCTGAACGGAGGCGTTACGACAGATAAAATATTCGCATTTGTCAAAAAACTTCGCTATGATGTAAAAGTGCCGATGGTTTTCATGACTTATTCCAATGTGGTGTTCTCCTATGGCGCAGAAAAATTTATATCCACCTGTAAGAATATTGAAATTGATGGCCTCATTCTGCCAGATTTGCCGTTTGAGGAAAAAGAAGAATTTTTGCCGCTTTGCCACAAGTATGGCGTTGATTTAGTGTCATTGATTGCACCGACGTCTGAAAACCGCATTGCCATGATTGCAAAAGAAGCAGAAGGTTTCTTATATATCGTTTCCAGTCTCGGCGTTACGGGTACGAGAAGCGAAATCAAGACAGACCTTACTTCTATTGTGAAAGTGGTAAGAGAAAATACCGGTATACCTTGTGCGATTGGGTTTGGTATTTCCACACCGGAGCAGGCAAAGAAAATGGCGGATATTGCTGACGGTGCAATCGTCGGTTCGGCTATTATAAAGCTGCTTGAAAAATACGGCAAAGAGGCGCCGAATCATATAGGCGAATATATAAAATCAATGAAGGATGCCATGAGGTAAATTTGTTATATTTATGTACCAAGAAAAAGCAAAAACATAGTTAGGGCAGTTCTTGCTTAATAGAACTGCCCTAAACGGTTTTACTCACATATTTTACGGAATAATCCGTAACTTCTGCAGAAAGGCCCCTTGACAGACCTTGTATCAACTGGCATAGGAGCTATTATCCACAAATAATAGCAGAGCATAACTGAAACCTGTGACAGGCAGCTTTACCTTCTGTAAAACTTGGATATACCACCGGGGTGTCGAACGGCCTCTTTTTTCTTTACCTGGAATCACTTCCAAGTAAAGAAAAAAGCAGAGTGCATAACCTCTGCTTTAGCCTTCATTGAGTACTGTTTTTAAGAAACTTTTCGGCTTCTTTATATTCTTCCGGAGAAAGCCTCCTATATACAATAGTACCTAGTGGCGGCTCTTTATCAACCTTCCATACTTCGATGAGCGATACCCCTTCGCTACGGAAACAAGTTTTCCGTCAACAAAGCCTTCCATTAAATCAATAGGTTTTTCTTGCATTTGGTTCTTCATAGCCATAATTAGTTTCTCCATGCATTCAAAATCTTTTTTCTATTTCTTGGATCAGAACAGCTAACACCGATAAAATAAACTTTTGTCCATCAATGGGTAAATGTTGAATCTTTTCTGATAATAAGGAACTTTTCATTTGAACGGAATTTTTAATTACATCTTCAAATAATTGATCCGCTGAAATATCGAGTTCATCAATAATTAAAACCAATTTCCCTGGACTTGGAAAACTTAATCCTCTTTCTATGGATGAGAGATAGTTTTGCGATAGTCCTACTCTTTCAGATAATTCTTCCTGAGTAAACCCACATTTTTCTCTGAAGAACTTATTTTCTTCCCAACGGACTTCTTTACATTTTTGGTGTCCACATCGCACCTCACTTTGTTTATTTCTAATACAATTAGTATATTTGTTTTCATAATATTTTTCAAGATATATAACAGATAATTATCTTTATAAACGATTTATTAAGCTTTTTATAGACCTGGCTTAGCAACAGAATTATAATCAATTTATCTTTATTAGAAATATTTATCTTAATTAGACATTAGAGAGAAAGCAAATTGTTATCATGAAAGCTGTAGAATTTAAGGAACATCTATCATCTAACGCAGGAAGACATAGCGAAAGCAATGGGCATCGATCGTTCTACTTATGCTTACTATGAATTAGGAAGAACGGAACCATCTCTTGATAAACTTATGTTGTTCGCTACCTTTTATCAGGTTTCAGCAGATTTTTTATTAGACTTGCCACCCGTAAAAAACAAGAAAAATCAAAAAAGTAGAAGGCCCTTTTAGCATATCCACCTGATGCGAGCCATATTACTCAATCTTCCTATAATTCGTATCTTCGACGATTAAAGAACCAGCATCACAATCAACATATACAGAAGAATCAGTTGAAAAGGCAGAGAAGGCACGGAATATTAAAAAATCCTAACCATAACAAATAATATGTGCCTCCCCTTGTCAAGTAAACGGTACACCGTCGGAGGAGAAGAGAAAGAATACCGGGCATTTTTTAAACATCCCAGCACGCCGCCTTTTAAACTGTATCTGTATTACCTGGAGGATCCGGAACGGGTTTTCTCGTATGACGAATATCATTACGAAAACCACAAGGGATGTTTGTATGCTGTGATTAGCTTTCTTCCGTGGATCCTGGCAGTCCTTTCCTATTTATCCTGCAGGTCAAGCTTCCATTTTCCGCCTATGTGGTATGCAGAGAGCGCCGGCGCCGGATAGAATCCAAATCCCGTGACGTGATAAAAACTTTTCATTTTAATCTTTCTTTCATCTTTGTGGGATATACTGTAGACACAATCCAAACAAAAGCTCAAACCAAAAGAGAAAGAAGGCGTAAGATATGAAACTTGAGTTTTTAAAGAAATTAAACGCGAAGGTGATCGCCATTGCGGCTGCCGCTGCGGTTTTTGTGATCGGAGGCGGCACCGCCATCGCGCTGGCAGCC
>ENA-OQIR01000704-OQIR01000704.1-human-gut-metagenome-genome-assembly--contig:-NODE-704-length-13420-cov-2.010983_pt1 | contig 13420 bp, 20 predicted proteins | sample MGYA00242580_ERZ504745 | MGnify/ENA primary metagenome ERZ504745 (study PRJEB26092, sample SAMD00036214) | human gut metagenome | host: Homo sapiens | study: EMG produced TPA metagenomics assembly of... | reverse complement strand
GTCTTTCCAGGCCGGTCCTTTCCTGTGCGGCCGTACCAGAGCCGTGGTGGCGGCGTAGCGCTCCCAGCAGCCGGTGGCACCGCAGGTGCAGGGGACACCGTCCAGTGCATGGGTGCGGTAGTGGCCCAGCTCACCGCCCAGTCCGCGGGCACCCTCCAAAAGGCGGCCGCCGGTCAGGATGCCGCCGCCCACGCCGGTGCCCAGGGTTACGCCGATGACATCGGTATAACCTTTGCGCCGCCGACCCAGACCTCGCCCAGCGTCATGCAGTTGGCATCGTTGGCAACGGTGACGGGTAGGCCGAAGAGCTGTTCCAGTTCGGCCTGGATGGGGCTGTTGATGTAGTTGGGAAAGTTGCCGCAGGTACCGGCACGATGCCTTTGCGGCTGTCGATCTGGCCGGTGGCCGAAACGCCCACGCCTTCCAGTGTGTTCACGTCGATGTTCTGGGTCTCCACAAAGGCTTTGGCGGCTTTGAGCACGGTGGTCAGCACCGGGGTCTGGTAGCCGTCAAAATTGACGCTCTCCTCGGCCTTGGAGCCTACCGCGCCGGTCTCATCCACGATGCCCAGCTTGACGGCAGTGCCGCCGATATCGATCGCAAGATACTGTTTCATCTCAGTGTCTCCGTTTTACTTGTTCATGGCGTTGATGGCTCCGGTGAAGCGGGCCGTGATCTCGGCAGGGCGGGTGATGGCACCGCCCACCACCAGTGCAAAGGCACCGGCTTCCAGCGCCTTGACGGCCTGCTCGGGTAGTGGATGTGGCCTCGGCAATGACTTTGGCGGGGCACTCGGTGGCCAGCTTGTGGACGAAATCAAAATCGATGTCGTCAATGCCCTGGGTCTCAGGGGTGTAGCCGCGCATGGTGGTGCCCACAAAGTCGGCACCGGCCTCGGCACAGGCCATGGCGTTCTCAAAGTTGTCGCAGTCGGCCATCACCAGCTGATCCGGGTACTTTGCCTTGATGGCGCGGATGAATTCAGCGGAGGTGGAACCATCTGGGCGGAGGGCTCCCGTGCCCTGCACTGCCAGAATATCCACGCCGCAGGCACCAGCTCGTCTACTTCTTTCATGGTCACAGTGATGTACATGGGGGTGCCGGGGTAGTCCTTTTTGATGATGCCGATCACGGGCAGGTCCACGACCTCCTTGATTTGGGTGATGTCCCGCACGGTGTTGGCGCGGATGCCCACCGCGCCGCTCATGGCGGCTGCCTTGGCCATCAGGGGCATCACGCCGCCCTCCTTGGTGTACAGGGCTCGTGCTCCAATGCCTGGCAGGAGACGATCAGCCCGCCCTTGATCTGAGCAAACAGTTTTTCCTTATCCATGATACTTATCCTCCATCTTGATCTTGACAACAGCTTTGCGGACACGATCGCAGCCGGGCATTTCCACGCCGGGGCGGTGCAGCTCACCGGGGAAGAAGAGGACGAACCGCCCCTCGCCCAGAGTGCCGAAAACGGCATCCTCGCTGTCCTTTTTGCCGATATCCGGCTGGTAGGGCTCCACCTCGGTACCGGGGGCGGTCTCGTAGCCCCAGCCCTCGCCGCCGGTCAGGTCGATCTGCAGATCGGCGTAGAGCCGGTGATATTCGGCGTGGGAACCGGTGTGGGGTTTGAGATCGGCATCCATCACATTGATGAACACCTCGTCGCCGTCCACTTCGGTACGGCCCAGCGGCAGGGTATCCAGCGGGTGTGCGGCCAGAAACTCAATGGCCGTGTCGAGGTTTTTGTGGAACCCCTTGTACAGATGCAGTTGATCCAGGGTATCGCAGATCATACGCTTTCCCTCCAAAAAGAAGCGCCCGCCTCCCCTCTGAAAAGAGACGGAGAGGGGGCGCTTGTTCAGCTTACAGTTTTGCGATGGCGGCCTCGATCATGGCCTGTGCTTCGGCCACGATGGCTCATCCTCGGGAATCAGGCTGGGCATGGGTTCACGCACGCCGCCCAGCTCCAGACCGTACATCCGGCGCAGGATCTCTTTCTGCACGGCGTACAGGTTGCCGTGGGCCTCACACATCTTGTAGATGATGCGGTCGGCCTCGTACTGGAGGGCCTGTGCTTCCTTGACCTCGCCCTTGTTGATATGCTCGTTCATGGCCAGATACAGCTCAGGCATCACGGCGTAGGTGCCGCCGATGCCGCCGTCTGCGCCGATGACGCGGCCGGAGACGAACTGCTCATCGGGGCCGTTAAAGACCACAAAGTTGCCTTCGCCGCGGGCAGCGATGCCGGCATCCTTGAACATCTGGATGTCCTGGGTGGGCATGGAGCTGTTCTTGACAGCCACCACGTTGGGGTTCTTGAGCATCTCCTTCAGCAGGCTCATGGTCAGGCCGGTGCCAGCCAGCTGGGGAATGTTGTAGATGACGAATTCGGTATTGGGAGCAGCAGCGGACATGTCATTCCAGTATTTTGCAATGGCATACTCGGGCAGGTGGAAGTAGATGGGGGGGATGGAGCGATGGCATCCACACCCACGCTCTCGGCATGGCGGGCCAGCTCCACACTGTCGGCGGTGTTGTTGCAGCCAACATGTGCAATGACGGTCAGCTTGCCTTTGGCTTCGCTCATCACTGCCTCCAGCACGGCCTTGCGCTCGTCCACATGCTGGTAGATGCACTCACCGGAGGAACCGCCGACATACACGCCCTTAACGCCCTTGGCGATCAGGTGGCGGGTGAGGGCCTTGACACCCTCAGTGGAAATATTGCCCTCTGCGTCATAGCAGGCGTAGAAAGCGGGGATAACGCCCTGGTACTTAGTGATATCTTTCATGGTTTGTCTCCTTAAGCTCCTATATGCTTATTTGTTCTGTTCACTGCATCAGCGCCCTCTTGCGGTGCCCTGCATCCGCTTCGACCTTGGGCGGGTCTCGCGTCTTGCAGACCGCTGCGCCAAAATTGCTCCCTGTTTCCGCCGCAGGCGGCGGTCGCAATTTTAGCCCTTAACAGCACCATTGCGATGCCTTTGGTGAAGTACTTCTGGAAGATGAGGAAGATGATGATGATAGGCACAGCAGCCAGTGCAGCACCTGCCATGATCAGACCGAAGTCGGTGCTGTTCTCTGCCTGCAGCTTTGCAATGCCCAGAGAAATGGTCAGGTTGCTGGTGCTGGACAGCATGATCAACTGCATGAAGTAATCGTTCCAGCTGTTGATAAAAGTGAAGATGGCCAGAGCACCGATGCCCGGCTTGACCATGGGCAGCACGATGCTGATAAAGGTCTTGGCTTCACTTGCGCCGTCAATGCGGGCGGCTTCCAGCATTTCTGTGGGGATGCCCTCGCTGAACTGTTTCATCAGGAACACACCGAATGGCCAGCCGACAATGGGGAAGATGACGGCCAGATGGTGTTGTAGAGGTTCAGGGCACTCATCTCACGCAGCAGGGGAATCAGAATGACCTGCTTGGGCAGAGCCATTGCGCACACGATCAGGGTGAACAGGAGCTGACGGCCCACAAAGCGCTTCTTGGCCAGTGCATAACCGGCCATGGCGGCGGTGATGCAGGTCAGGATCATGGAGACAACAGCCATGAACACAGTGTTGATCATCCAGCGCAGGGCAGCAGGAGCGGTGGGTCCGACCGAGAAGTAGATGGGATCGCCGTCGGCACTGAAGCGTGCACTGAAGGGGATGGCCAGCTGCCACAGCGGAGCGCTCTTTCCGGCAAACAGCTTCTGGTAGTTGGTCAGCACCCACTCATGGGGCCACCACTCGGGGGTGGTGGAGTTGATGGCTGCACCGGTTTTGAAGGAACCGGTGATGATCCAGTACAGCGGGAACGCAAAGGTCACGGCCACGATGCTGATCAGGATCAGGGTCAGGATGGTATAGGCGCTGGCCTGCTTGAGCTTGCTGGGGTGACGCTTCAAGGGCTTTTGCTTTTTTGCGGTTGCAGCAGTTGCACTCATTGTTACGCACCTCCTCAATTGTTCTGGTTGCCAACCTTGAACTGGATAGCAGACAGGATGGCAATGATGATGGCAAGCACAACACCCATGGCGTTGCCATAGCCGTAGCGGTACAGCTTGAACGCGGTGTAGTAGATGTAGTACATGATGGTATCGGTGCTGTGGTTGGGGCCGCCGGAAGTCAGCAGCTGGATTAGCGCAAAGCACTGGAAGGAGTTGATGGTGGTGATGACCAGGATGTACAGGGTGGTGGGCATGATGGCGGGCCACTTGATCTTCCAGAAGCACTGGAAATCGGTCGCGCCGTCCACTTCAGCAGCCTCCACGATGGACTGGTCCACGTTGCCCAGGGCAGAAACATACAGAACGATGGGCTGGCCCACAGAGGTGGTCAGCAGGATGAGGATGATGCAGCCCAGAGCGAACCGCTCATCGCCCAGCCAGTTGATGTTCTTGTCGATCAGCCCAGCGTCTTGCCCAGATAGTTGAAGATGCCGTAGTAATTGTTGTACATCCACTTCCAGACAACGGTAACGGCAACGGAACCGGTGACAACGGGCAGGTAGAACACGCAGCGGAAAAGGCTGGTGGCCCACTCGGGCAGATCCACGATGGCGGAGCTGACCCACAGCGAGAAGGCGCAGGTCACAGGCACCGACACGATAACGATGATGAAGTGTTCTTCAGAGCACCCAGGAAGATCTTATCGGCGAACAGCTCTTTGTAGTTTGCAAGGCCGACAAAGACATCGGCGCGGTTCATGGTGGAATCAAAGAAGCTCGTGACCACGCAGAGGATCATGGGTAGATGACGAATCCCAGAAAGAAGATCAGGCTGGGCAGAAGGAAGAGATAGGATGCGATGGTCTCCTGCCGGACCAGTGCGCGGCTGCGCTTTGGCTCTTTGACTTTTACGGTGGTAGCAGCCAAGAAAATCACCAAACCTTTCGTTTAGCTCCGGTAAAATGACCGGCTCCCGACGGAACTTGCAAAAAGAATGCCCCTCCCTCGCCGGGATTATCGAGGAAGGGGCAAGGTCTATAACGTTACGATGAAAAACTCAGGTGGTGCGCTTATGCCTCGGCAGCAGCGGCAGCATTTGCGTTCTCAACAAAGGTAGCAACGGCCTGCTCAACGGGCTCACCGGTGCCAACGCGCTGCAGCATGTTCCACCACTCGGTACGAGCAGTTGCCCAGCCCGGGGTGATCTGGTAGTAATCGCCCAGGAAGCCCATGAACTTGGTGTACTCGCTCATAATGTCGTTGCCGGCATAGATGTCGCCAACGCTCTCACGAACGGGGAAGTAGGTGGAAGCCAGAACGCTTGCGCCAACCTGATCGGGGTCAGCAGCGATGAAGTCGATAAAGGTCTTGGCGGCTTCGATCTTGGCCTCGTCGCCGTTGTCGAAGATGCCGAAGCCCCAGATGCCGCCGCACAGCTTGGGATCGCCGCTCTCGGTGGGGAAGGCCATGGGGAAGATCTCGTCGCCGCTGTTGGTCAGGCCGGCATCGTTGTTGTCGGAGTTCAGCTGCTGTGCAATGTTCCAGCAGAATGCCATCTGCAGGGTACCGTTGCGGAACAGGGTGATCTCCTCGCCGCCGTTGATGGAAGCATCAAAGTTCACGCCCTTGGCATCGTACAGAGCTGGATGGCCTTGATGTTCTCGGGGGAGTCAGCGGTGTACTTGGTGTGCTCGGCATCGGTGAAGGTGCCGCCGTACATGTTGTTGATGATCGCGCGGGTGCCCTGGTCGCCGCCCTGGCCGCTGCAGTAGATGGCTGCAACATTCTCATAACCGCCATTGTACAGTGCGTCAACGGTCTTGAGGAAGCCGTCGGTGCTCCAGGTGTGCTTATCAGTATCAATGTACTGGTCTGCGCCCACTTCCTTGACCTTGGTCATGTTCACGGCCATGCAGTGTGCGGTCATGCACAGGGGATACTCATAGTAGTCGCCGGCATCGTTCCTGCAGGCAGACTCAACGGAAGCGTAGATGTCCTTCTTGGCATCATCGGTCCACAGGTCATTCAGGGGAGCCATAACGCCCTTCTTGCCCCAGTTGGCAACCAGACGCTCGGGACCTTCCATGATCAGGTCGGGTGCGCTGCCGCCCTCGATGGCGGTGTTGACCTGGTCATCACCATTGGTGTAATCCAGGTACTCAACGGTGACCTTGATGTCGGGATATTTTGCGTTGAAGCTGGAGATCAGCTCCTGCACAGTCTCGTCCTTGCCCCAGCCGCCGATGGGGTATGTCCACAGCTTGATGTTTGCGCCAGCTGCGGTGCTTGCCGCTGCAGAAGCTGCAGTGGAGGAAGCAGCAGTGCTGCTGGAGGAGCTGCCGCCGCATGCGGCCAGTGCACCGGCTGCACTCAAGGCACCCACGGCCTTCAGGAAAGAGCGGCGAGAGATACTGTTTTTCATAAGAAACTTCTCCTTACTCATTGATGTAGTGCGATTCTGCTCTGCGGCCCTCGTGTGGGAACCGCTTCTATTGGCCTTATTATAGAAAAATATTTTCATTTTGTCTATCGGCTGTCTGCCCAATAATGAAAGACTTTTCTTGTGGATGTCGCACAATTTTAGTGAAAAGACCGACCTTTTGGGCATGATTCATGGAAATTTTGAAAGTTGTAGCTATTTTGTAACCATTATAGAAAAATCACATTTTTCGCTAGTGAAAATAGTTTTCACTCAAAAAATGGCAGGAAATCCGGCAAATTGAAAAGGATTTTCACAAGTAAGTCATACTAATACGACAAATTTGGGCGCTCTGCACAGAAACGAACCTGAATTTGTAGTCAAAGCCCCTCTTGCCAAGCGGCGGGGATTCTTTTATACTTTTCTTAAAGGAAAACTTCCCGACAATGGTGTTGGCGTGTGCGGCCGGCCCTTCCGGCGGGAAATGGAGCAGGAAAAAGGAGACCATCATGTCTACGACCACAAACTTCTGGGAGCTGTTGCAGCAAAGGCAGGACGAACTGACAAAATCCGGCCGTGCTGTGGCAGATTACCTTGTCCACCATGCCGACGAGGCACAGTACCTTTCCATTTCCTCCCTTGCGCGGGAATGCAAGGTAGCAGAGGCAACGGTGTTCCGCTTCTGCCGGGCATTGGGCTTTGAGGGCTACCATGAGATGCGCATTTCGCTGGCGCAGGCCAACGCCACCGGTGCGCTGGTCAACCAGCATGAGCCGGAGCCGGGCGCTACCACCGCCAGCCTATGTGAGCACGCCAGCGGCCTGTTTCTCACTGCCATCAACGGCACCCAGAATTCTCTTTCGCCCGAAGCCGTGGAGCAGGCTGTGGATCTGATGCGTGCCGCGCGGCAGGTGTTCTGCCTGGGTCAGGGCGGCAGTATGCTGCTGGCCAACGATATCTGCGCCCGTTTTTCCAGCCTGTCCAATAAGTTCCGCACCGCAGGGGACAGTCATCTCCAAATCTTGCTGCCAGCCTGATGGGCCCGGAGGATGTGGTGCTCTTCATCTCCTATTCCGGCGCGACCCGCGATATGCTGGAAACGCTGCGCACGGCCAAGGCATCCGGCGCAAAGATCATTCTGCTCACCCATTATGAGGATTCGCCCGGCGCAGCCATGGCAGATGTGGTGCTGCGGTGCGGCGCGCAGGAGAGCCCGCTGGATTCCGGCAGCATCCCCATCAAGGTGGCGGTGCTTTATGTGGGCGAGGTGCTTCTGCTCCGCTATATGCTGGATGACCCCGAGCATACCAACGAGCCAGGACCGCACCAGCGAGGCAGTGGCCATCAAGTTGATATGAACAGTAAAACAGGCGGCATCCAACTTCGGTTGGAGCCGCCTGTCTTTTCGTTATAAGAGCGCGATGGTTTTATCCGGGAGCTGCTTCTGGTAGTAGGTCACCTTCCACCGGATAGTTTCCGGTTCCACCGGCGCAAAGTGGAGCGAAGAACAGGCGGTGCGGGTATCACCCTGCTGCTTTCCGCTCACAAAGATCGCGGTCGGGCCATCTGTTCCGCCTATGATGCAGTGGAGCCGTCTTTGGAGGGAGCATCGATCTTCCGGATGGGCTTGTCGCTGGGAGCGCAGTCGTTCACCTGTACCCAGCCAGTCGTCACAGCGGGAGTTAAAGTGTACTCCATCTGCACCATTTCCTGTGGCCACTCCATGGGCGGGCCGAAGTGTTCGTGCTCAGGCAGCCGTGCCGGTTTCAGGTCTTTGACCGTCAGCACGCAGGGCACACCGGTGACGGGGTGGGCAAACTCCACGACCTTTCCGGGCGCTGCCGTGAACTGCACCGCTTCGGCAGGCTGTTCCCGCTGGGTAAAGGTCAGTGTCAGGCTGGTGATGTGGGCAGGCCTATGCTTTGTCGCCCAGGGAAAGCTCCACTGCCGGAGATCCCAGCCCTGTTCCGGGTCAAGCCCGTAGTGCTTCACGATGTCCCGCGCCGCCTGTTCACCGCTGCAAACGATCTCCTCTTCGGAGCGGAGGGGGTTATAATATTCCCCGGCACCGCGGCTGTACTCCACGGTTTTGCCGTTGATGGCTACACTTGGCAGATAGTCAAAAGAACCAAACGGGTCCTCGGCTTCGGCCAGTTCGACAACTTCCGGCGGGCATTCGTCAATATCCATCCCTTCATAAGCGGCCAACTTCTGGTAATGCGCTTCGATCGCCTCACGCTCCACCCGGCGGCAGATGTCTACAACCAGCCCTTTTCCACAAAGGTAAATCGCCGGGATGATGAAATGCTGCCCGCCCCACACCGAGTGTGCCCCGCAGGACACTTCCTGCCCGGGGCGGCCCCGATGCGGGCGGTGACAGCCCGGATTGTCCTCAAAATAAACCTTCCACTCCATCTGCGTTCCACCTTTCTGCTCAATTTTTCTCTATTGTAGCGCAGAGGGATTTTTCCGTCAACCGACGCTTTTTCGCTAGGTGCCGCTCATATCCTGCCGCCTGTCCGAATAGACTGTTTCCGAGAAGCAGACGCAGAAGGTGCGGCCTTGCCGCCCGGTGCGGACGGGAGAGAGGAGAGAGCAATTTGGAAAAACAGGAGTGTTTGGAAGCCACTGTCTGCCGGGAGATCGGGGCACGCACCGGCGGGGAGATCCTGATTGGCGTGGTGGGGCCGTGCGCACCGGCAAGAGCACCCTCATCAAGCAGTTTATGGAGCAGCTGGTGCTGCCTGCCATCGGCCCGGCGGACGCAAAGCTCCGGGCCCGAGATGAGCTGCCGCAGTCGGCGGCAGGGCGAACGATCATGACCACAGAGCCGAAGTTCATCCCGGAGCAGGCCGTGCCGCTCCAACTGGAGGGCGGTGGGGAGTGCCGCATCCGGCTCATCGACTGTGTGGGCTATATGGTGGAGGGAGCCATGGGCCACGAGGAAGACGAGAAGCCCCGCATGGTCAAAAGCCCCTGGTTCGAGGAAGAGATCCCTTTGACCTTGCCGCTGAGACCGGCACCCGCAAGGTCATCCGGGATCACTCCACCATCGGCATCGTGGTCACCACCGATGGCTCCATCAGCGAGATCCCCCGGGAAAACTACCTGCCGCCGAAAAGCGGGTGGTGGAGGAGCTGGAAGCGCTGGGCAAACCCTTTGTCATCCTGCTCAACAGCACCCGCCCGGATGCTCCGGAGACAAAGTCACTGGCCGCAGAGCTGGAACAAGCCTACGGACGCACGGTCCTGCCGGTGAGCTGTCTGGATCTGCAGAAAGACGACCTGCTGTCCATCCTGCAGCGTGTCCTCTACGAATTTCCGGTACGGGAGCTGGATTTTGCCATCCCCCGCTGGGTGACGATGCTGGAAAAGGGCCACTGGCTCCAGAACGAGATCTACACGGCGGCGCTCCAGTTTTCAGAGAAGATCAGCCGGATGAAGGATGTTCCGACCCAGAACAGTGCCGGAGCGCTGGCCGGGGATTCGGTGCAGGAGTCTGCCCTGAGCGGCATGAACCTTTCCGACGGAGTGGTGCGGGTGACCGTTCTGCTGAAGCCAGAGGTGTTCTACCGCGTTCTCAGTGAGCAGACTGGGCTGGAAATTGGCGACGAAGCGGGCCTGATGCCCTGCATCATTGAGCTTTCCCGGGCAAAGCGGGAGTACGAGAAGATCCGCAGTGCACTGGAACAGGTGGAAGCCACCGGCTACGGCATCGTGATGCCAAGCATTGAGGAGCTCTCGCTGGAGGAACCGGAGATCGTACGGCAGGGCGGGCGGTACGGTGTCCGGCTGGAAGCCAGCGCACCCTCCATCCATATGATGAAAGCCGTCATCCATACCGAAATCAGCCCATTGTGGGCACCGAGAAGCAGAGCGAGGATCTGGTGCAGAGTTTGCTGGGCGATTTTGAAGCAGACCCGGAGAGGCTGTGGGAATCAAACATCTTTGGCAAGAGCCTGCATGAACTGGTGAATGAGGGATTGCAGAACAAGCTCCTCCACATGCCGCAGGAAGCCCGCACCCGCCTGCAGGAAACGCTGGAACAGGTTATCAACGATGGCTGCACCGGATTGATCTGTATTCTGCTGTAACATCACAAAAGCCACTCGGCCGCAGCGTTTACATCTGTGACCGGGTGGCTTTCTGTTTATGCCAAGGGCTCCCCTATTAGGGGAGCTGGCGCGCGTCAGCGCGACTGAGAGGTTTGATCCGTTTCAAACAGCCTTCAAAACTGCTCAACGTATCATCGAATCGAATCCCCCGTGCGGCCAGCTTTGAGCTGTCCATCACAAGGTTGCGGAAGAAATCAGCAGGCTCGATCTGCACCTGCACGCCCAGCGCTTCGGCAAACTGCCGGGCCGTTGTGACCATGTCGCATCGTTCCCGCTGCCAAAATTGTACACACCGCCGGGCAGCTGCAAGGCGGGAAAGAGCTGTTCCACCACCTCCCGCACCCAGCTGACACCCCGGTGATCGTGTGGCGAAAAGCGAACGGGAGTACTGTTTGTGCGGCCTGCAGCAGGTTCAGCGGCAGATTGCCCCGGAGGGCAGGCCATCGCCGGGCAGATCGTACATCCACGGGGCCCGCAGAAGCACCGCCTCCGGGCAGAGCGCAAGAACCTGCTCCTCGGCTCCAACTTGTGGCGGCCATAGGTATTGGCGGGGAGAGCGGCAGCGTTTCGGGCAGGGGCCGGGCTGGGTCACACCTGCGTACACCTGATCCGAGCTGAATGAGATCAGCTTGGCCCCGGTGTCTTGTGCAGCCTTTGCCATCCAGACAGGAAGTTCGACGTTGGCACGCTGGGATTCCTCCGGGTGCTGCTGGCAGTAGCCGGTATCGGACAATGCCGCCAGATGCAGGATGACATCCGGCTGCACGGTTTCCACAAAACGGCGAATGGCGGATTCATCGGCAGCAGCCAGAGATCCGCGCGGGAAGGTGAAAAGCTCTGCACGGCCCTGCCACTGGTGCAGTACCCGGGACCCCACAAAGCCGGAGGATCCGGAAATTAAGATTTTTTTCATGGTGTTTTCCTTGCGCGTACTTTTGCAAAACGCACTTGTTCTAAAAGAATGCTGATGGTCTTGGAAGTATCAGTCCACGAGAAACCGCCATCGTAACGGGTCAGCGTTGCATCATCTGCCAGAATGTCAATCAGTTCATCCTGCTCTGGCATGAGCCGGGCAGCCCGCAGTCAAATAGGTGTCCCGCGTAACAAACAGCGTGTAAGGACTTGAAACCTCAAACCAGATAGGCTCGTTGTTTTTACTGAACGTGCGCATCAGGGCTTCCCACCGGGTCTGTGTGACGCTCAGGAACACAATGGGGGTGTCCCTGTAATAACGTACCTGATAGCCGACTGTGGTGTAATAAACTCCTGTCTTTGCATTCCTGACTGCATTTTTCTGAATGGTGTGGATAGACCCGTAGGAATCAGAGGGAAGTACTTCATGGGTCTCTTCTACTACAAGATCTTCGACCGGCAGGTCCACATAAGAGTGCATCATCCAGTAGCGCCAGCCAAAGAAAGCGCAGATCAGGCCAGCAGTCCGCCCACAGCGGCCAGCGTGATTTTTACCTGCCGGGCGCGCAGATTCTTTTTTACGGTGCTTAGGGCCTCAGCGGCCTCAGCGGCCTGCTCTTCCTGTACCGCAGTTTCCTGGGGCGGGGCGTCCATTTCAGCCAGCAGGGCAGAGCAGGCGGCACAGTCGCTCAGATGCTCTGCCACATCGGCGGAAGTCTGTTCGTCGCAGACGTGATCTTTATAAAGGGGCAGAAGGTCCTGAACCAGGTAGCAGGGTAGTTTCATAAGATGGCCTCCTTCATTTTCATTCGGGCGCGGTAAAAGGTCACCCGCGCCCAGCTTTCGGTCTTGTGGTGCAGTGCGGCGATCTCTGCAAAGGTCAGTTCGCCGTAGACCCGCAGCCAGAACACCTCCCGGTACGGTTCGGGCAGGCATGAAGCTTCTGGTAAAGGCTCAGTGCTCCTTCCCGCTGCTCCAGTTCCTCCCCCGGCAGGGGGGCGGGGCTGGGCACATCCGTCAGAGTGTCGTCCAGCGGGGGCAGTTCCCGCTTCTGCCGCCGGTATGTATCCGTCAGGGTGTTTTTGGCAATCTGACACAGCCAGACATTCAGTGCACAGCCGCCCTTGAACCCGTCAATGGCATCCAGCGCCTTGTAAAAGGTCTCCTGGGTCAGTTCTGCTGCCAGTTCCTCGTTTTGGCACAATGTCATCAGGTAAGCGTACACGGGCTTGTAATACTGCAGATAAATCTGCTCAAAACTGCGGTGCTCCATGTGCGCATCCCTCCTTTTTGGTGTGTTTTGGAACCGGTTCGCCCATAAGACGGCAAAACCGCCGGAACGTTACAAGTTTTCCGAAAAAATTTTCAAAGACCAAAAAGCCGCCATGGCCTACCCAGAACCACAGCGGCAGAAAGCTCAGTGCACCAAAAACAGTTCCAGCGCAAGAACCACGGCACAGCAGGAGACGGACACCTGAAACAGACTGGCTCCGAACCATGCGGCGGCGATGCCTACTACCAGCGCAGCTGCACCGGCAATGGGGCTCTGGGTGGCGTTGATGATGGCCGGGAAGGTCATCACGGCCAGCGTTACATAGGGCACATAGTAGAGGAAGGACTGGATGAACTGGTTTTGATGGGTTTGCGGATAAGGGTCAGCGGCAGCACACGGATGGCGTAAGAAACGGCGGCCATCACGGCGATATAGACCCAATTATTGTAGGTCATGCCTGCACCTCCTCAGTTCCGGCAGCTTCCGGTGCTTCGGGTGTAACAGGGAACAGAACGGCTGCCCCGCAGGAGATCAGCACCGTCAGCAGGATGGTGCGGGTGCCGTCCGAAAGGGAAGCGATGCCGGGCAGGCAGCCGCAGGCAAAGCTCAGGGCAAAGCTCAGCATCACCAGCACGGCAACGACCCTGTTCTTCCGGGCGGGGGGAATGATGATGGCCAGGAACATGCCGTACAGGGCCACGCTCAGGGCGCTGACCACACGCACGGGCAGCAGATTGCCTGCAATGATGCCCAGCGCCGTGCCCATGGCCCAGGCGGG